>Ga0114932_10001279_pt1 | contig 28864 bp, 29 predicted proteins | sample 2SBtaG_2_FD_87286 | JGI IMG/M metagenome (GOLD analysis project Ga0114932, IMG submission 87286) | Deep subsurface microbial communities from Kolumbo volcano to uncover new lineages of life (NeLLi) - 2SBTROV12_ACTIVE470 metaG | ecosystem: Environmental > Aquatic > Marine > Volcanic ...
ACCAGGTAGTCCACTTCCCGGGCCGTCAGGCCGGCGCCGAAGGTCTGGCCCAGGTCTTTCGTGGTCAGCGCTTCGCCCAGGATGAGCCGGGCCCCGGTTCCGTGACGGCGGACCAGCCCCAGGATGATGTCCGGATCGATTTTCGGATGGTCACGGGACAGCTCATCGAACAATGTGCGTGGGTCTGTGCCGCCGCCGGCCAGTACTGACGTGGCCGTCCACGGCCCGCCCATTTCCGGAAAGTGCGGCGCCAATTCGGCCAGGGCGGCCTCGGCCAGGCGGCGGTAGGTGGTGATCTTGCCGCCGAACACAGACAGCAAGGGCGCGCCGGTTCCGGGCGCGTCCAACTCCAGGACATAATCGCGGGTGACGGCGGAGGGGTCACTGTTGCCGTCGTCAAACAGCGGCCGGACGCCGGCAAAGGACCACGCGACATCGGCGGGGTTCAGGGGCTGGCGGAAATAACGGCTGACGGACTGGCACAGATAAGCCGTTTCCGCGTCGCTGATGGAGCCGCCTTCATCGGCATTTTTGACGGCAACATCGGTGGTGCCGATCAAAGAGAAACGGTCTTCGAAGGGAATCACGAAGATCACCCGGCCATCCGGGTTCTGCAGAAGAAATGCCTCGGGCCCGTCGTAAAGGCGCGGCACGACGATATGGCTTCCCTTGACCAGCCGGATGCGGCTGCGTTTCGGCGCCATTTCAGTTTTGCCCAGAACCTCTTCGACCTGGGCACCGGCAGCGTTGATCACGGCACGGGCGGCGACGTCGACAGTTTCGCCGGTTTCAATATTCCGCACGGTGACCTGCCAGCGGTTGTTCTTACGTTCGGCGTGGATGACGCGGTGCCGGGTCAGAATTTGGGCCCCGTTGTCGCGCGCCGACAGGGCGTTGGCGACGACCAGCCGGGCGTCGTCAACCCGGCAGTCGGAATAGGCAAAGGCCGTTCGAATACCGGGGTCGAGCACCTTGCCGGCCGGATGTTCCGCGAGCGCAAATTTCTCACAGCCCGGCAGGCTCTGACGGCGGCTCAAAGAATCATAAAGAAACAGGCCGAGACGGATCAGCCAGGCCGGCCGCTGCGTATGGGCGTGCGGCAGAATGAGGCGCAGGGGCTCAATGAGATGCGGCGCCTTGGCCAAAAGGACCTCGCGCTCGGCCAGAGATTCGCGGACCAGCCGGAACTCGTAGTGTTCAAGATACCGCAGGCCGCCGTGAATCATCTTCGAACTGGCGGACGAGGTGCGCGCGCCAAGATCGCCTTGTTCACACAGCAGGACGCTCAGCCCTCGGCCGGCGGCGTCGCAGGCGATGCCCGCGCCGTTAATGCCGCCGCCGATGACAATGGCGTCGAAAATGCGCGTCAAGGCCATTCCAGGTGCCGTTAGAAACGTTCAATAATGAAAATATATGTCATTAATTGAACATATCATGTCGAAAAGATTCCGAAACTGAAAACTTACCGACGATATGGTGAAGGGCGCAGTCTAGGGAGACGGGGCGATATGAATGGTGGTCCCGGCGGCGGCGGCGATATCGGCGATCTCCGGCGGCGGCGGGCGATCCGTGAAAACCGCCGAGACCTCGCCGATGCCGCCGAGACGGACCATGGCGTTGCGTCCGAATTTCGTATGGTCGGTGACCAGGAAGACGCGCCTGGAGTGTTTGATGATGGTCTGCGACACCCGCACCTCGCGATAGTCGAAATCCAGCAAGGTGCCGTCCTCATCGATGCCGCTGATCCCGATAATCCCGATATCGACTTTGAACTGGCTGATGAAATCCATGGTCGCTTCGCCGACCACGCCGCGGTCTTCGCTGCGGACCACGCCGCTGGCGACAATGACCTCGAAATCCCGTTTCGCGCTCATGAGGTGGGCTACGTTGAGGTTGTTGGTGATGATACGAAGCCCCTGGTGCCCCATCAACGCGCGGGCCACTTCTTCATTGGTGGTGCCGATATTGATGAACAGCGACGCATGATCCGGAATTTGAGCCGCCGCAACGGCGGCAATGTTTTGCTTTTCCGTATGGTGCTGATCTTGACGGGTCGAATAGGCGACGTTCGCGGCGCTGGTCGGCAGGCCGGCGCCGCCGTGGTAGCGCTGCAGCATGTCGCCGTCACAGAGGAAATTGATGTCGCGGCGGATCGTTTGCGCGGTGACGTCAAAGTGCTTGGCCAACGGTTCGATGGAGACGAACCCCTGACGTTGCACCATGTCCATGATTTGCTGCTGACGTTGATTGAGGGTCGAGTTCATTATTTTGGTCCGCGAGACGTTCGATTTGAATGATTTCTATCACATTTTCGAAATCGCGCTATGCGAAAGATTTTTGGAGGCAGATTTTCGAATTCGATCATTAGCACTTGACTCCAGTTCGCCGGGAGCCCGATCATGACCGCGCTATTCATTTGGGCCGGGATGCTCAATGGAGACCGATGGTGGCCTGTTGCCGGGCGCGCCAGCGGAAAATTGAATAAAAACAGATAACGACATCACGGGGAGTGAAAGAATGACCATAAAATCGATCAAGAGACACGCCATGACGGCGGCCCTGGCCGGCGTCGCCGCCGTTGCCTTTACCTGGACATCGGCGTCCGCGGCGGATTGTTATCGCGGCACGCTGGACAAGCAGTATTGTGACCGCAACCGCGATCAGACCGCTGACCTGCCGCTGGATCCGAAAGACTGGGTCAATCCGAGCACCATCATCTTCTCCTACACGCCGGTCGAAGATCCGGCCGTGTATGCGAAAGTTTGGAAGGGTTTCATCGATCACATGGCGAAGGTGACCGGCAAGAAGGTTAAGTTTTTCCCGGTTCAGTCCTACGCGGCGCAGTACGAAGCCATGCGGTCGGGCCGCCTGCACATCGCCGGCGTCAACACCGGCGGCAATCCGGTGGCCGTGAGTTGTGCCGGCATGGTGCCTTTCGCGATGATGGCAAAGGCCGACGGAAAGTTCGGCTACGAAATGGAGATCATCGTGCCCAAAGGCAGCCCGATCAAGGCGCCCGCGGACATCAAGGGACACACCCTGACGTTCACCTCACCGACATCGAACTCCGGCAACAAGGCGCCGTCGGCTTTGTTGAAGTCGGAATTCGGTTTGGTCAAAGACAAGGACTTCAAGACCAACTTTTCCGGCAAACATGACAACTCGATCATGGGCATCGCCAACGGTGACTATGAAGTCGCCCCCATCGCCAATTCCGTACTGCAGCGCATGATTGACCGCAAGAAGGTCGATCCGGCAAAGATTACGACAATCTATAAGTCGGCAACGTTCCCGACGACCGGCTATGGATATGCCCACAACCTGCATCCGGAAGTGGCCGCGAAGGTCAAACAAGCCTTCTTCACCTTCAAATGGGAAGGTTCGGGCCTGCAGAAGGAATTCGGCAAGCAGGCGGATGGATTTATCGGCATTCACCACAAATCCGACTGGGCCGTGATCCGCAAGATCGATACGGCCAACGGCGTCACATATACCTGCAAATAAGCTGCAGGTGATCATTACGCAACTCAGGACCGGGTATTCCGGTCCTGAGTTGTTTTTGGTAGGTTAAACTCAGTTCATTTGATACCGGAGGTTCCATGCTGCGTCTCGATGCTCTGGTCAAACAGTATAAGACTGGCGACAAGGCCCTGAAGGGTATCGACCTTGAGGTTCCGGACGGTCAGGTCATGGCCCTGATCGGGCCGTCCGGTGCCGGCAAATCGACGCTCATTCGATGTGTTAATCGGCTGGTTGAGCCGACGTCGGGGAAAGTCCAGTTGAACGATCTTGAATTGACGACCTTAGGCCAGGGCGAGCTCAGAACTGCCCGTCGCCGCATGGGGATGATCTTCCAGGAATACGCCTTGGTCGAACGCCTCAGTGTCATGGAGAACGTCTTATCCGGGCGCCTGGGGTATGTTGGATTTTGGCGCAGTTATTTCCGCAAATTCCCGCAGAGCGATGTCGACGAGGCGTTTCGCTTGTTGGAGCGTGTTGGCCTCGATCACATGGTCGATAAACGGGCCGACGAACTTTCCGGCGGCCAGCGCCAAAGGGTCGGTATCTGCCGGGCCTTGATACAAAATCCGGAATTGCTGTTGGTCGATGAACCGACGGCCAGCCTGGACCCGAAAACCTCGCGCCAGATCATGCGCCTGGTTTGTGAGCTTTGCGAGGAACGAAAATTGTCGGCGATCATCAATATCCACGACGTCTTGTTGGCGCAGATGTTCGCGCAGCGCATCGTCGGGCTACAGTTGGGCGAGATCGTCTATGATGGCCCGCCGGGCGGCCTGACGCCCGAGGTGCTGACCCAGATCTACGGCGAGGAGGACTGGGAGGCGACGATTGAGAAAGTTGAAGAAGAGGACGAATACGGCGAGGCCGAAAACGAGGGCTCGGGAGAGGCGGGTGGCGACCATCAAGGTCCCGAGTTGGACCACGACCGCATGGCCGGGATGACGTGAGGCAACGACGATGACGACCGCCGCAACCGTCGAAAACAATAGCCATAGGCGCTGGAAAAAGCCGCCGCTGGTCGCTAGCCCGTTGTTGCGCTGGTGTTTATGGTTGGGTGCCGGAATATATTTGGCGGCGGCCTTCGGTACCATGGAAGTCAATTGGGGCCGGGTCATTGAAGGCATTCCGCGCGGTGCCCGCTTTGTCGGCGGCTTTCTGCCGCCGGATTTCATTACCAATATCGATGAAATTCTCAATGGTCTCTACGAAAGCATTTGGATGACCGTGACGTCCACGGTGATCGGCGTCGCATTATCCATTCCCATCGGCCTGGGCGCCGCCAAGAACTTGGCGCCGGCGCCGGTTTATTACGTCTGCCGCGCGATACTGGCCGTAACCCGGAGTTTCCAGGAAATTATCATCGCCATCTTCATGGTCAAGTTGTTCGGTTTTGGTCCTTTGGCCGGCTTCATCACCCTGGTGATCGCGACCATCGGATTTTACGGCAAGCTGTTGGCCGAAGATATTGAAGACATGGACCCTGTGCAGGCGGAAGCAGTGAAAGCCACGGGCGGTGGCTGGTTCCAATGGATCAACTATTCGGTCCAGCCGCAGGTGATGCCGCGGATGATTGGTTTGGGGCTTTATCGTCTGGACATCAATTTCCGGGAATCGGCGGTCGTCGGGATCGTCGGCGCCGGCGGTATCGGCGTGGTGCTGGGCAATGCCTTTGACCAATACGATTATGAGACGGCGGCGGCCGTGTTGCTGGTGATCATCGGCATCGTCATGTTGGTTGAGTATACATCGGGCTACGTCCGCAAGATGGTGCAGTGAGATGCCGGTCATGGAACACAGCGACCTGAAGGTCTGGCAACGGCGCGACCGCGAGAAACAACTGAAAATCTGGGGCGGGTACTTCGTCGCCACGGCGATTTTCGCCTGGTGTTGGCATCTGATGTCGGAGGAAACGATATGGGAATTCTTCTGGGACGCGCCGCGTCAGGCCGCTGACATGGCGTCGCGTATGGTGCCGCCAAAATGGGGATACGTGAACACGCTATGGAGAACCATCTGGGATACCATTAACATCGCCACGTTGGGCACGGTCATGGCCCTTTTCTTGGCTGTACCGACGGCATTTTGCGCCGCCCGCAACACGACCCCAAGCGTCACCTTCGTTCGCCCCATCGCGCTGTTCATCATCGTTTCGTCACGGTCCATCAACTCGTTGATCTGGGCCTTGATCCTGGTCGCTATCGTCGGTCCAGGCGTGTTCGCCGGCGTCATCGCCATCGGGCTCAGGTCTATCGGGTTCTGCGCCAAATTGCTGTACGAGGCGATCGAAGAGATCGACGAGAACCAGGTTGAAGCGGTGACGGCGACGGGCGCACACGGTCCGCAAATTCTGGCCTATGGGATTGTCCCCCAAGTTCTCCCAGCCTTCGCCGGCATCTCCGTATTCCGCTGGGACATCAACATCCGCGAATCGACCATTCTCGGATTGGTCGGCGCCGGCGGCATTGGCCTGCACCTGAGTTCATCGATCGCCAATCTGGCCTGGACACAGGTCAGCGTCATATTGTTGGTGATCATCGCCACGGTGATCTTAAGCGAATGGGTTTCTGCAAAGGTCCGCCACGCCATCATCTGACGGTGTTGTTACCCGGAATCTTGCCCGGGCCCTGTTTATTTACCGGCATTTCAGCCTATATTATCGGCATGTCCGATTCGGCGTCCCGACCCATACCGCCCCGGCCTGTCGTGCTCTGCATTCTGGACGGATGGGGGGCGCGCAGCGAGGTCGAGAATAACGCCATCGCGCTTGGCAAAACCCCCAACTGGGACCGCTATGTCGCCAACGCACCAATGGCGCATCTGAAATCCTGCGCCCAGGACGTGGGCTTGCCGGCGGGCCAGATGGGGAACTCGGAAGTTGGCCACATGAACCTGGGCGCCGGGCGGGTGGTCATGCAGGACCTGCCGCGTATCGACGCGGCTTTGGCGGACGGCAGCCTGCAACAACACCCGAAGCTTGCCAAGTTTGTCGCCGCGTTAAAGAAATCGGGTGGCGATTGTCATTTGATGGGGCTGCTGTCGCCCGGCGGCGTTCATTCCCACCAAGCCCATATGGCGGCCCTGGCCGGCGTTATCTCCGGACAGGGAATTGCCGTCAAGGTCCACGCGTTCCTCGATGGACGGGATACGCCGCCAAGGGCCGGGCGTGGATATGTAGAACAGTTCCTGGCGGATGTCGCGGAATTCGAACGGGTCGGCATGGCAACGGTCAGTGGCCGATACTATGCCATGGACAGGGATCAGCGCTGGGACCGCGTGGCGAAGGCATATGACGTCCTGGTCGACGGTGACGGCGCTGCGGCGGATGATCCCTTGTCCGCCATTGCCACCAGCTACAAAAATGACCTGAGTGATGAGTTCATGTTGCCGACGGCCATCGGCGGCTACGCCGGCATGGCGGATGGCGACGGTCTGTTGATGGCGAACTTCCGGGCTGACCGGGCGCGGGAAATCCTCGCGGCCTTGGCGGATCCCGACTTTGATGGGTTTCCCCGTAAACGCATCAGATCATTCGCCGCGCACCTCGGTCTGGTCGAATATTCACAGCACCTGAACACCTACTACGAGGTGTTGTTCGACTCACTATCCCTGAACGGAATCCTCGGACAGGTCGTTTCCGAGGCCGGGCTGCGGCAACTGCGTATTGCCGAGACGGAAAAATACGCCCACGTGACGTTTTTTCTGAATGGCGGCCGCGAAGCGGAGTTCCCCGGCGAAGATCGTATCTTGGTGCCGTCACCGAAGGTGGCGACTTACGACCTTCAACCCGAAATGTCGGCGCCGGAAGTCACCGACAGATTGGTGAGCGCCATTGAGACCGGAACCTATGATCTCATTGTCGTCAATTTCGCCAATGGCGATATGGTCGGCCACACAGGTATTCTGGATGCCGCCAAAATTGCCGTGCAAACGCTGGATGACAGTTTGGCCAGGTTGGAGGATGCCGTATCCCAAGTTGGTGGCGTCCTGTTGGTGACCGCAGATCACGGCAACTGCGAAGAGATGGCCGACACGGATGCCGGCGAGCCACATACCCAGCACACCCTCAACGACGTACCAGTGCTTTTGCTCAATGCACCCGAGGGCGTAGAGGCGCTGCGGAGCGGCCGGCTAAGCGACGTGGCGCCAACCCTGTTGGCGCTGATGGGGTTGCCGCAGCCAGTTGAAATGTCAGGCCAGTCATTAATCGAAGCGGCCGACGGCGAAATCGCCGAACCCGTTGCCGCGCAATAGGATGGCGGCTGGGATCAGCCGTCGACGTCGGGCGTTCTTATACGTTGTCGCGCTATTTGCGCTCTTCATCGGACTTCCGCAGCCGGCCACCGGACAACAAGACGCGGCGGCCAAACCCAATGTTACGACGGACAAACTCAAGCAGACCCGAAGCGCGCTGAACAAGGCACGCGATGAGACCAGGAAGCTCCAGGACAAGGCCGCGGATCTGGAGCAAGACATCGTTCGCATACGTGACGGGCTCGTCGCGGCAGCCAGAATCATTCAACACCACGAAGCACGGGTCAGCGAAATCCGGCAGCGGATCGATGCCCTTGATGCGAGCCAAATGCAAATCCGTGCGGCGTTTGATCGCCGCCGCCGCCAATTGGGGTCGGTTCTTGCCGCCCTGCAGCGCATGGCGCGCAATCCGCCGGAATCGTTAATTGCACAACCGGTGCCGCCGGCCGACATGGTGCGAAGCGCCATTTTGTTGCGCTCGGCACTTCCCAAATTGGAAGGCGACGCGCGCAGCCTGCGGCGTGATTTGGATGCCTTGGCGGCGGCGCGGATCGAAGCCGAGGAACGGCGCCGCGAATTTGATCACGAAATGACCAAACTGGAAGGTCAGCGGGTTGTTCTGCAGCGGCTCCTTGGACGAAAGTCAAGATTGCGCCGGCGTACGGTGCTGCAAACCAATCGCGCGTCACGCCGCACCATGGCTTTGTCGCAGAAGGCCGCGTCCTTGCTTGATCTGGTTAACCGCTTGGACGCGCTCAGAGTGCAACGGGAAGCAACGACACGGGTGGCCGCGGAAAGGGAGAAGCAACGCCTGGCATCGCTTCGCCTTGCGCCGGGAAACAACGCGACGCGTGCGGCGCCGGTACCCGCCGGGCCGCCAACCGGTTTCAGCGGCCTTTCTTTCGAATCGGGCAAGGGAAAAATCCCCTATCCGGTTGTTGGCCGCGTCGCGGCACGCTACGGACAACCGATCGCCAAAGGCCGTACCCACAAGGGCTTAACACTCGAAACGGCGCGCTCAGCGCAGGTTATCGCCCCCTATGAGGGCAAAATTGCGTTCTCCGGTCCGTTCCGCGGCTACGGGCAACTCTTGATCATCGAACACAACGGCGGATATCATACACTACTTGCCGGAATGGCGCGTATTGATGTTGCCGTTGGGCAATGGGTCCTTGTCGGCGAACCGGTCGGGATCATGGGGCGCACGGGCGCTCGGAAGCCGGCACTCTACTTAGAGATTCGTAGAAAGGGCCAACCCATCAACCCACTGCCCTGGTTGGCAGTACGCAAGGGTAAGGTAAGCGGATGAAATTTCGACACATCAAGGCGGTTCGCGCCGCCGCAATTATTGCCATCACATGTTGGATGGCCGGACCTGTCATCGCCGCCGACGCGAAGCAGAACAGCGCCGATACCTATCAGCTTCTCAACTTGTTTGGCGATGTATTCGAACGCGTGCGGGCAGAGTATGTCGAGAAGCCCACCGACGAGGAACTGATCGAGTCGGCCATAACCGGTATGTTGACGGCCCTGGATCCGCATTCCAGCTATATGACGAAGAAGAACTTCCAGGATATGCAGGTGAATACGCGGGGTGAATTCGGGGGCCTCGGCATTCAGGTCACCATGGAGCGCGGATTCGTCAAGGTCATTTCGCCCATTGACGACACCCCGGCCTACCGGGCCGGTGTCGAGGCCGGCGATTTTGTCACCCATTTGGATGGCGAAGCAGTTCAAGGGCTGTCCTTGTCACAGGCCGTCGACAAGATGCGCGGGAAGGTCGGCACGGATATCAAATTGACGATCCGTCGTAAGGATGTCGCCGAGCCGTTCGATGTCACAATAACCCGGGCCGTTATCAAGATCACGTCGGTCCGGTCCCGGTTGGAGAAGAACGTCGGTTATGTGCGGATCACCAGTTTCAATGAGCAAACCGAGAAAGGTTTGAAAAAAGCGGTCGCCAAGTTCGATAAGGAATTGGGCGACAAGATTGAAGGGCTGGTTCTTGATTTGAGGAATAATCCCGGCGGTCTATTGGATCAGGCCGTGGCGGTATCTGATGCGTTCCTGGACAAAGGGGAAATCGTGTCGACGCGCTCACGCGATCCAGAGAACACGCAACGCTACAATGCGAAACTCGGTGATTTGGCGAAGGGCAAACCTGTTGTCGTGTTGATTAACGAAGGTTCTGCATCGGCTTCGGAAATCGTCGCCGGCGCGCTTCAGGACCACCGCCGTGCCATTATTTTGGGCACCCGGTCGTTTGGCAAGGGGTCGGTCCAGACGATCATGCCTTTGCCCGGGCATGGCGCCATGCGTCTCACGACGGCCCGGTATTTCACGCCTTCCGGGCGGTCCATACAGGCCAAGGGCATCGATCCTGATATCTTCGTCCAACAAGCCAAAATCGAGGCCGTGGAGCCGCAATCCCAGCGCCGGGAGGCAGACCTCCGCGGCGCGCTGAAAAATCCAGATTCGGATGAAAAGGAAACGCCGGCGAAAAAAGACGGCGATGCCAAGGATGAGCAAGGAAAGGCCACGCCCGGTGACGATCGAGATGGTGCCAAGGCGGATGGAAAGGACGCAGCCCCGGTCGACTATCAACTAGCCCGGGCACTTGATCTTCTGCGCGGCCTTTCCCTCTATTCCGAGCATCTTGGCAGACAGACAAACTGAGTTGTCATCGTCGGGGCCGGTCATGATGACATCTGGAAGAGGGTGATTGACGGGTGCAGTTCCTGAAAAAACTTTTTAATCGGTCGTCCGACGACGACGGCTTCGACGATGACGAAGACGACGATGATACGCCACGAACTCAAGTCATCATGGAAGACGATGACGATGAGGACGGCGGCAATTTTGAGGATGACCCCAGCGCCGATGATGAGCAACCCGAAATGGGGAGTGGAACCGGCGACGACGATGACGACGATCCTTTCGGCACTGACGACGACGATGGCGACGACGACCTATTCGACACGGATGACGGTACCGACGACGACGATGTCGAGTTTGACGACGACGATGACGACGATTTCGATTTCGATGACGATGATGAAGATGATGATGACGACGACGCGGAGCCCGGCGGCAAGCGAAAACTGGTTTTCATTGCCGCCGGTGTTGGCGTGCTGCTGCTGGGCATTGTTGGTGGCGGTGTATTTTGGTTTCTGGGTGACGATACAGCAAAGCCGGTTGCCAAGAATGATGTTGAATTGGCGGGCGGTGTCCAGGTCGCCCTGCCGCCGCGCTCGGGGTCATTGAATGCCTTGGGTGCCGGCGAAGATGATACGCCGGCACCAGAACAGAAAGGCGACCCTGCAGATAGCCAAGCCGACAACCAAGCCGATAGCCAGCCTGGCTCGGCGGAGGCCGATGACGATAAGGCGCCGGCCACAGAGCCAACAACGGAAAATCAAATTTCTTCAGCGGCAACCCTTGGGTCGTCTTCGTTAAATTCCTTGGCGGGCTCCGGGGCCGCCGGACAGGGGATTATCATTCCGTCGGTGACCCTGGCTTCTTATCAGAAAGTTCCCGACCAAGCCAAGGCGACACCGTTGGCCAGTGCGCCCGATAGACGATTGCTGGAGAAGGTCGAAGGCCTGGGCGGACCACTTCCGTCAGTCAGCAAGGATGGACGGCGAATACCTTGGGAAGTATATGCCCGTCCATTGACAGGAAATGAGAAAGGCCAGCGGGTCGGCTTGCTGGTCACGGGATTGGGACTAAGCCGCGCCGCGACCATGGCGGCCATTAAAAAATTACCGGGCGAAGTCAGTTTGGTATTCGACCCTTATGCAAAAGATCTGGACGATTGGCTATTGCGGGCACGGCTGGCCGGGCACGAAGTTTTTGTTTCACTGCCCATGGAAAGTGAAAATTTCCCCGCCGAGGATCCGGGGCCCCTGGCATTGACCACGACCTTGCAGGTTGCCGATAACATTAAGCGCCTGCATGGCGTGCTCAGCAGTTTTTCCGGTTATGTGGGCGTTGTCTCGTCAATGGGATCTAAATTTTCCAAGGCGGAGGGCCAGTTAAAGCCGATTCTTTCGGAGCTAAAAAAGCGCGGTCTGATGTTTGTCGACGGCGGTGCAATTGCAAGATCGGTCGCGCCGCGAATTGCCGCGGAAATCGACCTTCCCCGGGCGAAAAGCAATCTGACCTTGGATGAAACGCCGTTACCCGGAAACATTTCCCGGAAACTTCAGCAGTTGGAAAAAATGATCAAGGAAAATGCCACTGCCATCGCGACCATTCGCGCCTATCCCGCAAGCATTCACAGCCTTGTCGCCTGGACCCAAACTTTGAGTGAAAAGCAATTGGCCTTGGTGCCCGTGTCCGCCATCGCCAACAAGCAGTTTATCGAATGATCGCCGGCGGTCACTCTTCGTCAACGGTAGATAGTGAGACCGAATTGCCGTACCGGCGTGGCGTCGGCGCGGTTCTCTTCAATCGCGACGGCCTTGTTTGGATTGGCCGGCGGATACCAAAAAGCGGCCGCGCGCTGGAAAACGAATGGCAAATGCCTCAGGGCGGCATTGATGACGGCGAGGAGCCGTCAGATGCGGTGCTTCGTGAACTTATTGAAGAGACCGGTGCGGAGCGAGCGAAAATCATTGCCGAGACCCGAAATTGGCTGACCTACGATTTGCCGGGCGATCTGCGTCGCGTCGTCTGGGGGGGACGGTTTCGTGGACAGGCGCAAAAGTGGTTTGCGTTGCAATTCGAGGGAACGGATACTGATTTCGATTTGAACAGATACGACGAACCGGAATTCGATTCATGGCGATGGGCAGAGTTGTCAGAGCTTCCAGGGTTGATCGTTCCGTTCAAGAAGGCGATTTACGAGTGTGTCGTGGATGAATTTTCTGAAATTCCGCTGAAGGTACGGTCGCAGCCATGATGTATGTGCAGGTTTTGATCGGCTTCGTGGTGCTTATTGGCGGCGCTGAGGTTTTGGTGCGCGGCGCTGTTAGCCTCGCCAGCCGGCTTGGCATTTCGCCGATGGTCATTGGTATGACGGTGGTTGCTGTCGGCACCTCCGCGCCGGAGCTGGTGGTTTCCGTAAATGCGGCACTTGAAGGCGCGACCGGTCTTGCCGTCGGGAACGTCATTGGCAGTAACATTGCCAACGTTCTTCTGGTGTTAGGCGTTGCGTGTATTTTGTCGCCGATCATTGAACGTCCGGCCGCCCTCAAACGCGATGGCGCGTTTTTTCTGATTGGCACGTTGCTGTTTGTCGGGCTTTGCCTCGGCGGGGTCCTGGATACGAAGGCGGGGATTCTTTTATTGATCGGCTTCGTATGTTTCATTGGCGTCTCCTATTGGCGGGAATCCAGCGACCCGGAATTGTCGGCGGACCACGTCCAAGAAGTCGAAGATCTTCAGGGCTGGCCGACGACGACAGGCGGCATTGCCTTCGCCGTCTTTGCCGGATTGGTGGGATTGGCCGTCGGCTCTGAATTCCTTGTTCGGGGCGGATCGGAGATCGCGCGCGCATTTGGAGTTTCGGAGGAGGTCATCGGCCTGACGCTGTTTGCCCTCGGCACATCGCTGCCGGAACTGGCCGCATCGGTGATTGCAGCATTGAAGGGCCACGCCGACGTGGGAATTGGAAATGTCGTTGGCAGCAACCTTTTCAATATCCTTGGCGTGGCCGGCGTGGCCGCCCTGACGGCGCCTTTGCCTGTTAGCGGCCAAATCCTGGATTTTGATATTTGGATTATGCTCGGGTCGTCGATCCTTTTGTTGCCGGTTTTGGTGTTTGGTTGGCGAATTGGGCGAATGACCGGGCTGATCTTTCTGTTGGCATATGTCGGCTACATCTGGATTCAGGCCTATGGCGTTTCCGACGCCTTGGCGCAAGTCGGTTAGCGGAATTCTCCAGTTCGGCGCCTTGCACGAAGTCAATTGATCGCTCATTCTCACGCCTATGTCTGATCAAGCGCCCCGCAATGCCCTCGTTACTGGCGCCGGAAAACGAATTGGTCGACGCATTGCACTTGATCTTGCGAAGCATGGATGGCGGGTTGCCGTGCATTATTATGGTTCGGTCGACGATGCCAACGAGGTTGTTCGCCGGATTCAAGATGCCGGGGGCGACGCCGTTGCTTTGTCTGCAAATCTGATCGAAGCCGGCGCGGCTGAAAACTTGATGGAGAATGCCGTCGAGGCCCTCGGCCCTCTGACTTGTCTGATAAACAATGCGTCGACATTCGAATCCGATACGGTTTTAACCGCGACGCGTGCCAGTTGGGACGGGCACATGGAGGTGAACCTGCGGGCTCCATTTGAGTTGACGCAGGCCTTCGTCCGCCAATTACCCGAAAAGATCGCCGGGAATGTCATAAACATCATCGACCAGCGCGTATGGAACCTAACACCGGATTTCACCACATATACGCTCAGTAAGGCGGGCTTGTGGGGATTGACGCAAATTCTCGCACGCGCCTTGGCGCCGCAAGTCAGGGTGAACGGAATTGGCCCTGGCCCGACCCTTCCGAGCGTACATCAGTCAGACGAAGAATTTGCCGAAGAATGGTCAGCAATGCCGTTGAAGCGGCATGTAACCCCCGATGACGTGGCTGCGGCGGTTCGCTTCATTCTCGATGCGCCGACCATGACCGGGCAGATGATAGCGATCGATGCGGGACAGCACATGGGGGGTCTTTCGCCGACGGTGGAATATCCTGCGAGGAAAGAGTAAATATGCGGCACGTATTATTGGAACCGGGCGCCCAGGAATGAACGCGAACATCGTCAAATCTGCAACGTCGTTACGGATTGCCGACGCCAATAGTGCCATCCGTCACGTCTTCATTCGCGATTTCATGGTAGAAGTTCTTATCGGCGTGCATGATCATGAAAAGGAGCAGAAGCAGCGGGTCCGCGTCAATCTTGACCTTGCCGTAGATGAAGGTGAGCACCCGATCATTGATGACATCCGCAACGTCGTAAATTACGAAACCATGGCGCTGGCGATCGTCAGTATCGCTGAAGAGGGGCATGTGAATCTGGTCGAAACGTTCGCCGAGCGCATCGCCGCCATGTGTCTGGAAGACGAACGCGTGGACTCTGCACGGGTCCGTATTGAGAAACTCGACATTCTTGAGAATGCGGAAAGCGTCGGTGTCGAAATTGAAAGATTTCGCGAAGTATAGAGTTGCCCGGATAGAGAACTCGATACAGTTCGACTGAGTTGTTCATTAGGTGTTGGGTGCGATAGTTTTGCACAGGCCGCCACATGCTACAGTTTTGTAATGCAAATATTTCAGAACGTTTCATGATCCGTATCATTGGTCACTAGTTTGGAAAAAATTGTTTTATTTCAATGATTTATATTTTTGCTTAAAATTTGGGCATTCTGCAAATATTTCACAATTTCCGCGCTCTAGCGATGCGCGGTCAGCTTTTCAACAAGTTTGTCCACAGGATTAGTGGATAGAAATTGGCTTATCTTCTGTGACAAAATCTGACGGCGTTGCCAATAGGCGGCGATGGTATGGTAATTTGCGTTTCGGACGACGAGGGAACTCTATTTTTGACCGACGACACGCCAGAGAAAATGTCATCTGACGACGATTTGGAAGCCCCCGGCGGACCGCAATCGGGTGCATCTGTTATTGGCGGCTATCTGAAAACGCTTTCCGGAAATCCGGGTGTCTATCGGATGATCAATGGGGAGGGGAAAGTCCTTTACGTCGGCAAGGCGAAGAGTTTGAAAAAACGAGTTGCCGCATATACCCATCCTGAACGGCAAACGGTCCGCATCCGCAGGATGATTAATGAAACCGTTTCGATGGAATTCGTTACGACCCATACGGAAGCGGAAGCGTTGTTGCTGGAATCCAATCTCATTAAGCGCTATACGCCGCGTTACAATATCTTGCTTCGCGACGATAAATCTTTTCCATTTATATTGCTGACGCAGGACCACGAATTTCCACAGATATTGAAGTACCGTGGCGCCCAGAACCGTGCCGGTGAATATTTCGGCCCTTTTGCCTCGGTATGGGCCGTTAACGAGACATTGGCCGTATTGCAGCGCGCCTTTTTGCTGAGAACCTGCGCCGATTCCGTTTTTTCGAATCGCACCCGTCCTTGTCTGTTGCATCAGATAAAGCGGTGTTCCGCGCCCTGTGTTGGAAAGATCAGTCGTCGCGATTATCGCGATTCGGTTCACCACGCGCAGATGTTTCTGACTGGCGACAGCCAGCAAATACAGAAACGGTTCGCCCAATACATGCAAGGCGCCAGTGACAATCTTGAATTTGAACTGGCCGCCCAATACCGGGATCGAATACGTGCGCTGACCCGCGTTCAGGCCCATCAGGACATTAACCTTTCAAAGTTGAAGGATTCAGATGTCATCGCTGTTCATCAGGCCGGCGGAGCGACCTGCGTTCAGGTTTTCTTTTTCCGCTCAGGTGCGAATTTTGGAAACCGCTCATATTTTCCCAGCCATGCCAAGGAAGAGGATGCCGCAACGGTGCTTGAGGCATTTATTGGGCAGTTTTATGCACGAATTCTACCACCCGCGCGAATTCTCCTCAGCGAGGATCTGCCCAACCGAGATCTGGTCGCCCGTGCTCTGGCTGTCCGCGCTGATCGCCAGGTAGATATCAGTATTCCGAAGCGCGGCGACCGGCGAAAGCTCATGGTTCACGCGATTAGCAATGCCCGTGAGGCGCTGACCCGCCGATTGGCGGAAAGCGCTTCGCAGCGCAAATTACTGGATGGATTGGCGGCGCGCTTCGGATTGGACGCCGCGCCTGCGCGGATCGAAGTGTATGACAATTCCCATATCTCCGGTAGCCGCCCGGTCGGGGCCATGATTGTCGCCGGACCGGAAGGGTTCATCCGCAATGCTTATCGCAAATTCAACATCAAGGGGGCACGCGACACGACAGTACCGGAAAATGACAAGGAAGGGTTCAACCCCGGAGACGATTACGCCATGATGAAGGAGGTGTTGACCCGACGTTTCTCCCGCGCCCTTCGGGAAGATCCGGACCGGACCGGCGGACAATGGCCGGATTTGGTCTTGCTTGATGGCGGCAAGGGCCAGTTGGGTATTGGCCTTGCAGTTTTCGAAGAACTGGGAATCGACGGTGTTGATCTGGCCGCCATTGCCAAAGGACCGGACCGTGACGCAGGCCGAGAGCGTATTTTCCAACCGGGTGCCGCCAATCCCATATCCCTGCAGCCGCGTGACCCGGTTTCCTATTTTCTCCAACGTATCCGCGACGAGGCCCACCGCTTCGCCATAGGGGCCCATCGGGGCCGGCGGAACAAAGCTGTCGGCCGATCCATGCTGGATGAAGTTCCCGGCGTCGGTGCGCGCCGCAAGAAGGCGTTGTTGCATCATTTCGGTGACCCTCAATCCGTTGCCCAGGCCGGCAAGTTGGATCTGGAGGCGGTGGACGGGATAAGCTCATCCCTTGCCGGTAAAATTTACGATTGGTTTCACGCCGACGGATAGTTGCGTGGCGGGCTGAGTGACGTAGAATGCCCGCGCATGTTGACGAAGCTGCCCAATATTCTGACGTTTTCCAGGATCATCGCCATTCCGGTGTTGGTCGGAATACTTCTGTTTGTCGACGATCCGAAGGGCAGCTGGATAGCCTTTTCTGTTTATACTTACGCCTGCATCACGGACTTTTTTGACGGGTACCTGGCGCGCGCTTGGCACCAGCAATCGGCATTTGGCCGGTTCCTCGATCCGATCGCCGATAAGTTGCTGGTCGCCAGTGTATTGCTGGTTCTTGTCGGGATCGACCGCTTTCATGGCCTGGAGGTGTTGCCGGCAGCCGTTATTCTGTGCCGGGAAATCCTTGTCTCCGGGCTGCGGGAATTCCTGGCGGAAGTCCGTGTCAGCATGCCGGTCAGCAGCCTCGCGAAATGGAAAACCGGCATCCAGATGTTGGCGATGGGATTTTTGCTCGTCGGGCCGAATGGGCCCGATTTCTGGATTATCTCAACATTGGAAATTGGGATTTTCGGATTATGGGCGGCCGCACTTTTGACCCTGATAACCGGGCTTGATTATCTGGTCGCCGGGCTCCGTCATATTCGTGAAACGGATACAGCCCCGGCTGGCAGGCATCATGAAAAATCCGCCAAGGAAGCCGAAGATGGCTGAAATGAAAATCTTTGGACTGGTCGGTTGGAGCGGCAGTGGGAAGACGACCTTGATGCGCCAATTGCTGCCGGAATTGACCGGGCGGGGCTATCGGGTTTCGACAATGAAACATACACACCATAACTTTGATATCGACAAACCTGGGAAGGATTCCTACATGCACCGTGAAGCCGGCGCCCACGAGGTTCTCATCACCGGCTCCAGGCGTTGGGCGATCCTGCATGAAAACAGGGCGGCCCCGGAACCAGATATTGGTTCTCTGTTGGACCGTTTGGAGGACGTCGATCTCGTGTTGATCGAAGGGTTTAAAGACCATGCCCACGCTAAGATGGAAGTACATCGCCCAACCGTCGGCAAGCCGTTGCTAGCCGCCAATGACGAAAGTATCGTCGCGGTGGCCAGCGATGAAACGCTTCCTCGGATTGACGTGACGGTGATCGATCTTGACGACGTTGCCGGCATTGCTGATTTCATTCAAGAATACTGTGGCTTGGGTCGGAGGGCCGATAGTGGCGCAGCTTAAGGACGACTGCTTTGCTTTTGGCGGCGAGTTGATGCCCCTGGGCGACGCATTGGCCTTGTTGCGCCAACGGCTAACCACCGTGACCATGCTTGAGCCTATTCCACTTCGTTCGGCGCTCGGCAGAATTCTGGCGGAAGATATCGTATCGCCCCGCAATGTGCCGCCCCATGACAACAGTGCGGTCGATGGCTATGCCGTTTATTTTGATGATCTGAACGCCGATCGGGAAACGCGCCTGCCTGTTGGCGGTCGCGTTGCGGCGGGCCATCCCTTGGGCCGGCCAGCGAACCATGGCGAAGCCGTCCGAATTTTTACCGGCGCCCCCATGCCGGACGGAATGGATACGGTTTTCATGGAGGAGGATTGTTCGGCGGAGGCTGGCGTCGTCGTGTTGCCCCATGGGTTGAAGCGCGGGGCCAACCGCCGGAAACGCGGCGAGGATATTGTCTCAGGCGACATTATTATGCGGGCCGGTCAGAAGTTGCGGCCGCAGGAATTGGGATTGGCGGCATCCGTTGGCCGTCATCAATTGACGGTCCAAGGCAGATTGCGCGTCGCGGTGTTCTCCACGGGCGACGAAATTCGGGATCCGGCCGGCGATGCACCGGACGGATGCATTTTCGATTCCAATCGATTCGCCATCATGGCGCTTCTTGAGAACCTGGGCTGTTTGGTGACCGATCTTGGAATTTTGGCGGACAACAAGGAAGAGATTGCAGCGGCTTTGATCGGTTCCGCATCACAGCACGATGTGGTGGTGACATCAGGCGGCGTATCGGCGGGTGAGGAAGACCATGTAAAGAGCGCGGTTGAACGGAACGGCAGTATCCATTTCTGGAGATTGGCGATTAAACCGGGCCGGCCCATCGCGCTTGGTCAGGTTGCCGATGCGGCCTTCGTTGGCCTGCCGGGAAATCCTGTTGCCGCCATGGTCACGTTCATGGTGGTCGCCAGACCAATGCTACAGATGTTGAACGGAGCCGCCGATTATCAAACGCCGCGGTATTCCGTGCGGGCGGATTTCGACTACAAGAAGAAGATCGGCCGCCGGGAATGGGTGCGGGCGATTTTATCCGGTGATGCTGCCAGCGAACTTTCGGCCCAAAAGTTTCGTTCAAGCGGCGCCGGAATTCTGACCTCCATGGTCGCGGCGGATGGTTTGGTGGAACTCGCCGAACATATCGAAGAAGTGGCGCCAGGCGATATGGTTGATTTCCTGCCGTTCAACGAGGTGCTGCAATGAAGCTGTTGTATTTTGCTTGGGTGCGCGAAAAGACGGGAATCGGTGAGGAAACGGTTCCCTTGCCGGAAGGTGTGTCGACTGCCCGTGATCTGGTGGCGTGGTTGAAGGAACGAGGCGATGGATTCACGGCTGCTTTTTCCGAAGACGGTTTGGTGCGGGTCGCCGTTAATCAGGAGTATGCTACACTGGATGAACCGGTGGCTGAGGGCGACGAAGTGGCGTTTTTCCCACCGGTGACAGGAGGTTGATCTGAGCATCCAGGTTCAATCCGAGGATTTCGACGTTGGCGCTGAATTGGCACGCCTGACGGAAGCCAACCCACGGATTGGCGGACTTTGTTCGTTTGTCGGGCTTGTCCGGGACATGGGTGGCACGGCGTCGACCGATCAGGTCATCAAGGCCATGACTTTGGAGCACTATCCCGGCATGACAGAACGGGCACTGGCCGCCATTGAAGCCGAGGCCAACGAACGGTGGCCCTTGGAATCGACGCTGATCATTCATCGCTATGGCCGCCTTGAACCGGGCGATCAGATCGTACTGGTCGCCGCCGCATCGGCGCATCGCGAAGCCGCTTTTGACGCGTGTCACTTTTTGATCGACTGGCTGAAAACCAAGGCACCGTTCTGGAAATCGGAAGATACGCCAGATGGTGGCCAATGGGTGGATGCCCGAAATTCGGATAATGTCGCCGCTGCCCGCTGGGCCCATGAACCGGACAAAGACACATCAGAAGCGGCGGAGTAGCCGAAATTTCCCCGGCAATCATATTTTTCGATTTCGACGGCGTGATCGTTGAATCGGTCAGCATCAAGATCGACGCCTTTCGGGGCTTGTATGCCAACCACGGTGAGGATGTGGTCTCAAAGGTGCTTGCCCATCATGCCGAACACGGTGGGATTTCCCGGGTCGTCAAGATTCGCGATTGCCACCGCATATTTTTAGGAATTGAGTTGAGCGAGCACGCAGTTGACGTTCTTGCCGGTCGATACGCAAAGTTAGTCGAAGATGCCGTCGCCGTTTGTGAATCGGTTCCCGGCGCCGAAGAGCTTTTGCAAAACAACAAGGGGGCCCGGCGGTTTTACGTCGTCTCGGGTACGCCAGAAGACGAACTGCGACGTATTACCGACCGTCGCGGGATCAGCGGCTACTTCGAAGCGATTTACGGATCACCCCGAGGCAAGGAGGAAATTGTAGAAGATGTTCTCCGCCATCACGGTTTAACGCCGCCAGAGGCCCTTTTTGTCGGCGACACGATGACCGATTATCGTGCTGCCATGGCGACCAAGGTGCCATTCATCGGTCGCGTGGAAGCGACCTCGGGAAATCCGTTTCCGGAAGGCGTGACGATTGTTTCAGACATGGCGGGTCTGGCTGCTCATATGGGCATACGGTAGATTTTAATTTGATTTCTGCGGAGATAAAGCATGAGCGACGGCGGTTCTAGCAGAGCATATAAGAATGAACGGTTTATCAATAGCCCGGATGCCCGGGAGCTTCGCATCCTGGCCGAATACATCGAGCCGCAGACCCGGTTTCGCGATTTCAACGTCAGCGACACAATTGTCTTCTTTGGCTCGGCCCGCCTCCTGCCCATGGACGATGCCAGCAAAAAATTGGAGGCAGCGCGGAATCATGGCGGTGATGTGGCGGCGGCTGAACGGGGTCTTGCCATGTCCCGCTACTACGAAGACGCCCGCGCCTTGGCGGCCAAAATGACCGAATGGTCGAAGGGATTGGAGGACACGAGCCGCCGGTTTCTCGTTTGCTCTGGTGGCGGACCCGGAATTATGGAAGCCGCAAATCGCGGAGCTTCTGAAGCGGACGGTATAAATATTGGATTCAATATATCCCTGCCATTTGAACAACATGACAATCCTTACATTACCCGTGAATTGAATTTCGAATTCCACTACTTCTTTATGCGAAAATTCTGGTTCATCTACATGGCGAAGGCGCTGATAGCTTTCCCCGGCGGTTTCGGTACCCTGGACGAATTGTTCGAATCGCTGACATTGATTCAGACACGGAAGCTGAATAAACCGCTTCCCATCGTTCTCTACGGCAAGGAATTCTGGGATGACGTCTTAAACCTGGACGCACTGGTGAAGTATGGGACCATATCTGCAAGCGATCTGGACCTGTTCCACATAACTGACTCCGTCGACGACGCATTCGAATACATCGTCGGCCAATTGACGGAGAATGCGATCACGAAGCCGGGCGGTATTTTGTGACCGCGGGTGGATCGGCGATGCCGAGGCAAAAGAAAAGGCCGGGTTCTACCCGGCCTTTGCACGTTTGATTGCAGAGAGGAACTCAGGCTGCTGCCTCGTCAGGTGTTTTGCCGACGGTTTTGTCGTAGTCGTCCATCATCCAGCGGGAAATCTCGCCGACCGAGAACGAATGACCGTCAATCTCTCCCACCGGCGTGACCTCTGCTGCGGTGCCGGTCAGAAAAACCTCCGTTGCATCGCCAAGTTCATCCGGCGAGATGGCCCGTTCGATCACCTCGATCCCCCGCGCCTTGGCCAGCCCGATCACAGTTTGCCGGGTAATGCCGTCCAAGAAGCAATCGGGCGTCGGGGTGTGCAGCCGGCCGTCACCAAAGACAAGGAAGATGTTGGCGCCCGTCGCCTCGGCGATGCGCCCGCGCCAGTCGAGCATCAGAGCATCATCGTATCCGTGCGATTCGGCTTCGTGCTTTGACATGGTGCAAATCATGTAAAGTCCAGCCGCCTTGGAATCAGTCGGCGCCGTGTCCGGGGCCGGGCGCTTCCATGCGCTTGTTTTCAGTCGAATCCCTTTCATCCGTGCTTCCGGTGAGAAATAGGACGGCCACGGCCAAGCGGCGATCGCCAGATGGATGGTGTTTTGCTGCGCTGAAACACCCATCATCTCACTGCCGCGCCACGCAACAGGCCGGATATAACCATCGACAATGGCGTTGGCTTGGCACACTTCGATGCATGCGGCGTCAATTTCATCGGCCGAGAAAGGAATTTCGAAACCAAGGATCGTCGCCGATTTGATCAGGCGATTCGTATGTTTCCGTAATTCAAATATCTTACCGCCGTAAGCCCGTTCGCCTTCGAAAACGCAGGAAGCATAATGAAGGCCATGGGTAAGAACATGGACGTCGGCGTCGCGCCAGGTTCCTAATTCTCCATCGTACCAAATCTGGCCGTCACGATCGTCAAATGCGTTGCTGTCCATCGTAATTTTCTTTCGTAGAATGGTGGTGGCGCCAAAGGTTCTTGCGTTTGCTACCATTTCCGTGCATATAAGTCAATATTACTGTCGTATTTTTATTGGCGATTGTGAAGGAAGTCCAGTTCATGCCTGAGTCTGACAGCCTACAAAATCTGAACCCCAATTCTTCGGATCTGAGCCAGGAGGAAATGCGTCAGGCAATCGAGCTTTTATTTTTTGCCTATCGTGATTTTACCGGTGAAGCCGATGCCGTATTGGCTTATTTTGGGTTTGGCCGGGCTCACCACAGGGCAATTTACTTTATCGGCCGGAACCCGCGAATTTCCGTAAGTGATCTTCTGGCAATCCTGAAAATCACCAAACAAAGCTTGTCCCGTGTTTTGACGCAGCTGATTGACGAAGGCTACGTTCGCCAAGATACGGATCCGATCGATCGCCGCCGCCGCCTTTTGCATTTGTCGGAAAAAGGCGCAGAATTGGAATGGCAATTGACCCAACGGCAAAGCGCCCGCATCACGCGTGCCTATGCGGCGGCCGGCGCCGGATCAGTCGCCGGATTTCGAAGTATTCTCCGTGCCATCATTGATGAAGATGACCGCCAGCGTGTCGGACGGCGCGTCGACGGCGAGCCTGATATGGGGCGGCGGAGATTAATCGGATGACGGCTCTGAGCGGCGACGCGCCGCATATCCTGGTTGTCGACGATGACGAACGATTGCGGGACTTGCTGGTAAAATTTCTCACCGACAACAGATTTATGGTTACCGGCGCGCGCAACGCAGCGGACGCCCGGGCGCGGATGGCCGGACTGACCTTCGATCTGATCGTTCTCGATTTGATGATGCCCGGCGAAAGTGGGCTGGCTTTTGCCAACCACATTCGAAAAACAAGCACCATTCCCATTCTCATGCTGACGGCGATGATCGAATCGGAGGACCGGATTCGTGGATTGGAGCATGGCGCCGACGATTACCTGGGCAAACCATTTGAGCCTCGGGAATTGGTTCTGCGCATCAACAATATTCTCAAACGCATCCCGGAGCCCGATGAAGTCCCCGAGGAAGTTGGTTTGGGCGACGTCCTGTTTCGACCGCTTCGTGGCGAATTGGAACGCGCCGGCCGGTCCGTCCGCCTTACCGAAGTTGAGGCGGCGTTGCTGGCAGTTTTGGCCCACCGGCCGGGCGAGGTATTAAGCCGCGACGAGTTGATATCCTTAACCGGCGCCAGTGGCGGCGGCCGTGCAGTTGATGTGCAGGTTACACGGCTGCGCCGAAAGATTGAGGCCGATCCGAAGATGCCACGTTATTTGCAGACAGTACGCGGGAAAGGGTACGTTCTAATTCCAGACTGACGGAACCGGAAATACATGGCCGCGTACATCAAAAAAGTTCTGCCCAAAAGCCTGCTTGGCCGGTCGTTGATGATTATTGTCACACCGCTGATTCTCTTGCAGGTCGTCTCGGCGACGATTTTTTACGAAACCCACTGGGACAAGGTAACGTTGCGGCTGGCACGCGGTGTTGCTGGTGACGTATCTGCAGTGATTTCTTTGCTCCGTCAAAACCCGGACAAGGTGGGCCGCGAACGGATATTCGATTTGGCTTCGGGTACCATGCAGCTGGCCGTATCCATGCGGGAAAAGGCCGTCTTGGCCAATGCGCCGCCCGCGGGCGACGACCTGATGTCGCGCATGCTTATCCGTGCAATTCAGGAATCTGTCGGCAAGCCCTTTCATATCGACACGAAGAGCGAACCTCGGCATGTCCTCATCGACGTACAACTTCCTGACGGCGTGCTTCATGTCGTCACGTCGCGCAAGCGTCTTTTCAGCTCGACAACATACGTATTTGTCATTTGGATGGTAGGTACGTCGCTCATCCTGTTCGCCGTCGCGACCATTTTCATGCGCAATCAGGTCAAACCTATTCGGCGTCTGGCCGATGCGGCCGAGAATTTCGGCAAGGGACGGGACGTCTCACGGTTTAAGCCGGAAGGCGCGACCGAGGTGCGACAGGCAGCGTCGGCTTTTCTGGCCATGCGCGAACGCATCGTCCGGCAAATTCGTCAACGCACCGACATGCTGGCTGGGGTTTCGCACGATCTTCGTACACCCTTGACCCGCATGCGTCTGCAAGTCGAAATGCTGGAGACGGTTGCCGGTGCCAGCGACCTTAAAAGTGATATCGCCGAGATGGAGCATATGCTGGAAGGCTATCTGGCATTTGCCCGGGGCGAAGGAACGGAACAGCCTCAGCAGACCAACCTCACGCCCTTGCTGGAGAATGTTGCCGTGCAAGGGCGCCGGAAAGGCGGGTTGATTGATTTGCATGTCGAGAGCGAATTCGAAATGCCGCTTCGCAAAACGGCTTTCAAGAGGTGTCTGACAAACCTCGTCGATAATGCCATCCGATACGGTCAACACGTCACCATTCGTGCAGGTCTGCGTGATGACCGATATGAGATTACGATCGATGACGATGGGCCAGGAATTCCCGACGAATTTAGGATTGACGTGTTCAGACCATTTTTTCGTGTTGAGGATTCGCGAAATCCCGAAACCGGCGGCGTCGGGTTGGGACTGACGATTTCCGGCGATGTTGTCCGAGGTCATGGTGGCGAGATCATACTTGCCGATTCGCCAAATGGCGGGTTGCGCGTTCGCTTGCGGTTGCCGGTATAGGCGGACAGCCCATGCCAAATGGCTGGTATCCTTGCGCAAATTCGCCTATGATCACTTATGGCTTTGGACGTACTGACGAGATATATGGCTTCAGCTTTATATGGGTTTGTTCATGCTGACGCGCCGTTGCTATGAATGCGTAATCTTGGGAGCCTGATGTGACCAGCCCAAAACCGATGAAAATTCTTCTCGCGGACGATCATGCTTTGTTTCGTGAAGGTATGAAGCACATCCTTTCGGAATTGGAAGAAATAGGTGAGATTGTCGAGGCGGACAGCTACACACAGGCCATCGAAATTCTCGATGGAGGTATGGCTTTCGACTTAGCGCTGGTGGATCTGGCAATGCCGGGTCTCGACAATTTCGCCGGCCTTGAAGCGGTTTGCGAAAAGGTCGGCGGTGCGCCTGTCGTCGTAGTTTCCGCAATGGAAGGCGGTAGTGAGATTCGCCAAGCCATGGATTGCGGCGCCTCGGGCTACATTCCTAAAACCCTCGACAGCAACGTCGTTGTCAGTGCGTTGAAATTGGTATTTTCCGGCGGTGTCTATTTGCCACCGAATTTGCTGAACGCGGACCATTCCGACGGCCGTGGCCGCAACCGGAGCCGCGATATGAGCCGCGGTTCCGATAAGGCCCGGTTGACGCCCCGCCAGCACGATGTATTGGATCTCATGGCCAAGGGACATTCCAACAAGGAAATCGCCCGAAAGCTCGAATTGGCCGAAGGGACGGTAAAACTTCACGTCACCGCCTTGTTGAAGGCGCTGGAGGCAAGCAATCGAACTCAGGCGGTCATCAAAGCCGCGTCGATTGGATTGACATCGACCGCATTGGCCGAAGGCGGGTAGGCTTTCCCTTAGAGCCTTTCACGTTGATATGAAATCACTGAGACGCCATCTCCGGTCCGCTGGCAAGGAGTGGTTTGCGTGGCGATGCGGGGTATCGGAAGCGAGCCACGACGACGTCCAGAGGTCCGGAGATGGCGCCCCCGTGGTCGGTTATTCGTCCTTCCGGCGTCGTCGAGATTGCTCACCGATACCCCGCATCGCTTTCGCATCCTCTCCTAACCGGAAGGACGAATAACCGATCTCAGCCGCTTCCATATCAATGTGAAAGGCTCTAATACATTCGCCCGCCATTCGGCACACCATGACCGGGGCCGATAAGGACGACCTCTCCGTCTTCATCCGGAAATCCCAATACCAAAATTTCCGACATAAACTTGCCGATCTGCCGGGGCGGAAAATTGATCACCGCGGCAACCTGACGGCCCGGCAGATCCCCGATTTCGTAATGGCGGGTGATTTGTGCGGATGATTTCCGTTCGCCAATCTCTTCACCAAAATCCACCCAGAGCTTGATCGCCGGTTGCCGCGCTTCGGGGAATGGCTCGGCTCGGGTGATGGTTCCGACCCGGATATCGACTTTCAGGAAGTCGTCGAAAGAAATTTCCATTTATTCAATGCCTCCGGTGCGCGCGCGGCGCAAATCATGGCACGCGGCCAAAATGCGGGCAAACGAAAGGCCGCGTCCGAAAGAACGCGGCCTTAGCGTCAGATCAAAATAAGCGGTTATTTGGCCTGCTTCTTAACCTTCACGGCCTGCTTCGTAATCTCTTCGAGAGATTCGGAGATGCGGGCATTGATCGCGTTCGACGTGTCGGCATTGGACTTGGCGACCATGTCCGCCAATTCCTTCATGTTGCCGAGCGCCTTTTCGAAAGAAACTTTCAACAATTCAGCCTGTTTGGCCGCGGCGTCTTCCGGTCCTTCAATCGCGGTCAGCGCGGTCACGGCTTCGGTCGCTTCCTTGACGGTTTCCTGAAGGATTTCGTTCTGGCGTGCGGCAAGGGCTTGCACACCTTCAACGGCGGCCTGGTTGGCAGCGGTCAGGGCTTCGATGTTCTTGCGCTGAGTGGCGATCAGGGAATCGACGTCGAATTGCGGCATTTTGTAGGTACCGGCAAGCTTCGTGAACTGATCGGCGATTTTGGCGGGATCGAAATCGGCCATCACTTTGGTCATGTCCATATTCATGAACGGATAAGCGGCGTTGGTCATTGTATTCTCCAGTTGGTCAGGCGGATGCGAAAGCGCATCGAGTTTAAGAATTTCCGGCAGGGCAATTTATATTGCACTGCAACATGATCCTAATATGCGCTCTAATTATGGACTCGTCAATGGAAAATTGTGCATCGCACAAAAATAATTTTGCACCCGCGAAATGACAAGATAGGACGTTGCGCCGCTGTCTCGCACGGGCTTTTCGATGCTAATTTTGAGGTTCGGTCGGATTATACTTCGCCGCTGCGCACTTCGCCACGATACGATCGGCCAGGGAAAGCCCTCGATCAATAGCTGCCATGGTGGCCGACATGTCTTCGCTGTCGTCACGAAACCAGACGCGGCACGCATTGGCAAAAACCAAGGTCAGCCCCTTGGTTCGCAGCAGACCCGCGATGCCGGCCGAGGGAATTTCCGCCGCTTCCAGGGTCATCGCCATGGAGCAGTGCAATCGGAGCATTTGCCAAACGCCCGTGACAGGATCGCCCGGAAGGCCGTGAACCACGGCGGCCAGCCCGCCCTTGTATTGCGAAAGCGCGTCAAAACGGCGCATGAGTATGTCGAATAACCTGTCCTTTGGCGTGTCGCCTGTCTCACCGTCCTTGGCTAAGTCGCTGAGCACGGTTTCATCGATCTGCCGGGCGAGGCCGCCTAGGATACAGGCCTTGTTGGCCATCAATGAAAGCAACTGTGGCAATGAAATTCCGGATTCGCGCGAAATACCGGCCATCGTTACAGGGCGCCAGCCGTCGCGTTCGGCCATAGTCATTGCGGTGGCAACAATGTGCCGACGCATATCCTCCGGAGATTTTGCCTTTCCGCGGGCCAATCTGGCATCCTTCGCATATGAAGAAGGAACAACTATACCATTAAGCGGATGTACGCTCTAGCCGGCGAGTTCTCTGGAACGTGCCGTCGCGGCCGCGATGGCCTTTGTTATCAGCGGCTGCCACCCGTCGTCGGCCATAAGGACGTTCAAGGCTTCAGCCGTTGTGCCGCCGGGACTGGTAACGTTCTCGCGCAATGTCGATGGCCGTTCATCCGATTGACGAAGCAATTCACCCGATCCCGATACCGTCGTTCGCGCCAGTTGGGCGGACAGATCGGGCGGCAAGCCAGCGTCGATACCGGCTTGGGTCAGGCATTCGACAAGCAAAAACACATACGCCGGGCCACCGCCCGACAGCGCGGTCACGGGATCAATAAGGGATTCATCGTCAACCCAGGC
>Ga0114932_10001281_pt1 | contig 28829 bp, 17 predicted proteins | sample 2SBtaG_2_FD_87286 | JGI IMG/M metagenome (GOLD analysis project Ga0114932, IMG submission 87286) | Deep subsurface microbial communities from Kolumbo volcano to uncover new lineages of life (NeLLi) - 2SBTROV12_ACTIVE470 metaG | ecosystem: Environmental > Aquatic > Marine > Volcanic ...
CGTGGTTCTTCCAGATGGATATCCTCGACTCCATCGTTCTCGACCATGTTCCAGTCAGCGCACTGATTGAAATTTGGCAACTCGATGGAGTCGTTATGGTCGAGGAACAGAATGTCCTTGCCCCATATCTCGACTCAGCTCCTCGTGGTTCGAAGGTCCGCGACTCAGACCGATACGACGAGACAATGCGTGATTTCGGCTATGATGGATCTGGCATCGTCATTGCAATCCTCGACACCGGAGTCGATAACGAGCACTTCTCACTCGACGATTTCTCTGATGACAATGACGATAATGAGAACGATCCCGATGACCTTGCTGACCCCAAGTGGATAGCTGGTTGTGACGCCACTTCCCTCAACCAGAACGACTGCAATAACGAAGGTACACATGACCCCGACGATGGAGACGGGCACGGAACTCACGTTGCTGGAATTGCACTCGGGACTGGCGATTCACGACGCATCCACCAGGGCTATGCCCCCGGTGCCTATCTCGTTGATGTCAAGGTGATGACCGACACTGGCGGAACCAACTCTGCTGCTACTCTCAAAGGCATAAATTGGGTCGCTGCCAATGTCGATACCGATTGGGGAAATAACGACTCCAGTGAGGGTATCCAAGTAATGTCGATGTCATTCGGAAGCATCGGCGATCCTAACGGCGACGACCCCGGTGACAACGGCACCGCCGCCGATGCGAGAGCAGTGAACCAAGCAGCAGAAGCAGGCGTCGTGCCGGTCGCTGCAATCGGCAATGACGGACGCCGCAGGGTGACTTCGGTAGGTGCTGCTGACGCCTCAATTACGGTTGGAGCAATAGACGACAAGGACACCGTTGACCGCGGCGATGACTCAATCGCTTCTTACTCGAATTCAGGTCCACGAGAGGACGATGGGGATGGGGACGATCAGGACGAGCTCAAACCGGATGTGGTATCTCCAGGGACGGATATGAATTCAGCATCTCATGCTGCATCTTCAAGCCAATTACCAGGAACTCCCAAACCCCTCGCCGAAGACAGTTATGTCGAACTGAGTGGGACGAGTATGGCTTGTCCTGCGGTGGCTGGTTTTGTCGCTATTATTCTGCAAATTGCCGATGAAGAAGGTATGTCTCTCGATCCGCAGGATGTCAAAGATTTACTTCGTGAGAACTCCGATTCCAGGGGCGAAGCCTCCGAACCCGACGCTTCTGACACTTGGAACGATGAATACGGCTTCGGCATCATCGACGGTAACATGATTCTCTCAGCCATGATAGGAGACGGCGGAGGAAATGGTGGTGGAAACGAAACCGAGCCACCACCACCTGGTGAAGGCGAATGGCTGGCCATTGAGAGGCCAATAGAGGACTCGTGGCTTGTCGAAGGAGAGACTTACTCTGTCCGAGGTCACATTGACGAAGACGCCGAGACCAACGGTAGTATCGAAGAGGTCCAAGTCAAAATCACCTACACTCACAAGCCGGAGGGTTCACCTACTCAGGAAGAAGTCCTTGTCGACTGGCACCAAGCCCAAGGAACAGTAAATTGGACCACCGATTTTTCGATTCCTGACTTTACCGAGGACGAAATCAACGCGCTTGAGATTCGCATCTCAGTACAAGCACGCAACGAGTGGGATCAATGGAGCGACACCCAACGTCAAGAACACGAGATTGGTCGTGTCGAGTTGACTCTTACAAGTCCGAGCGGACAGAATTCTGTCGCTGGAGATGTCCGCTTCGAAGGTGAATATGAGACGGTCGATGGCGGAACTTTGCAATGGCGAATCGGCAAGGAGGATTGGGTCGACGAGACGGTTTATGCCGGCTCGGGAGGAACAACCGGGATGTTCAGTTTCAATTGGGATTCCGACCAACATCCCGACGGTTCTCACCGTATCTCACTACGCTTAATCAGCGGTGGTGAAGTACGCTCAGAAGAGGTTCGAATCACTCTCGAAATCGACAATGATCCACCTGCCCCCGACCTGATGTTCCGCAGTGGAATCACAGTCTCCGAGTGGGGCATACCGTTGTCTGAGACCTTCGTCAATTCATTTGTCGATGTCAGCGCTGAAATACGCAATGATGGCGACCAAGCCGCCACGAATGTCGTCGTCTATCTGCTTGAGGAAGGCACTCGCAAATACGAGTTGACTATTCCCTCGATAGACTCTGGCGACATTGTCGCAGTGACCCTTTATTGGAATCCACTCGAGGTTGGTGATCGGCAGGTAACAATCGCCCTTGACCCGGGTGATTCCATCGAGGAAATCGATGAGACGAATAACGATGAAAGTATCGACTTCGAGGTCGTTCAGCGCCCCGCTGGAATCGACCTCGCCTTCGCCACAGGCGCGATAACAACAACTCCTGCGATCCCGCGCCCTGGCGAATTATTCCAAATTAATGCCCGCGTCGATAACCTCGGGTCGACCACTGCTGAGCAGGTCGATGCACAACTCCACCTTCACACTGAACGCGGCTGGGAATTGACCTCATCAACGACGATTCCATCAATCTCTGGAGCCGGTTCACAAAGTGTGAGTTTCGCACTCAGCACGGAAGAAAGCGGGCCGTTTGAATTCCGCATCACACTAACAGGCCCAATTCTCTCAGACATCGATTGGTCAAACAATCAAGTCGAATGGACCGCCCTCGTCGAGAAGAGCACTGTATCTGGCGGTAGAGGAATGAACTTCCAATCGGGAGAGATCCCTGTAGAAGTCATCGAACTCAATGGAGAAGGCATCGTCGTCGGAGCCATAGACGGTGGCCTCTCGCTATACCGTTTGAACTCAAATCACGGCATGACAGCCTGCACAAATATGCTTGAAGAAACTTGGTCAGGAGATTTCCACGCTGTAGCCACAGACGATGGCGTCGCACACGTCGTGTGGACGCGCCGCTTCCTCGACACGAGCGGTTATCTGCAACAAACCGTGTCGTATTCAACAATCGATTCTGCTTGTCAAATGACTCCAATTCAAGACTTGATGGATCCGATTCTCCTCTCGGATGGAAAGTATTGGGGTATCGACCTCGATGTCAAGGGAACCGAGTTGCTCGTCGCTGGTTACCACAGAGATTTGCTAACTGGAGGAAGCTATCAGGATTTAACCAGCATCTTCCTTCTGGAAGCTGACGCGCCGACCTCCTCGAACGATTGGCGATTGACACCCAATGTAATCGCAGACATAGACGTAGTCGCAGGACAGACTGATCCAGTGCAGATAGAGTTCGGCGAGGACATTGGTCACATCCTTTTCCAATCGATGCGTAATGACACCACAGGCGCCGATAGGCTTGGCCTCTGGTATGCTCACGGAGATCTTCAACACTCATCTTGGGCCTACAAAAAGGCGGTCGGTGACGAGGCTTCGCTACCTCAGATGAGGGTTGAAACCGTTTCTGGCGAGGACCGACTGATGGTGGCTTGGAGGGAAGGTTCGGGCCTCGATACACGATTCATCAACATGATTGCTGATGATTCATTCAATGCGATTGGAAATAATTCTATTTCGATTAACGCCCGCGGTCTTTCGAATATTATTTTCCTCGAAAATGATCGAGGTGTGCAAGTATTCCACGACATGGTAGGGCCGTCTGGACCACAAGTTCAGTATGGAATGATGAATGCAGAATCCGGATGGATGTCGATTTCGAACCGAATAAGTGCCGGTTGGCTACACTCTGTGAGTCGTGCGCCAAGCGGAGATGAAGTGGCGATTATTCACACATCAAGTCAGGGCTGGGTCATCCGCTCGATAATCGATGATTCGACAGGAGACAGAGATAAGGGCGACATTCTTGAGCAACTGCGCTTTAATCTGGGCTTGGATGAAGGCAGTTTCAACATCCTACTGGGAGGGGTTGCTGTTGCAGTTCTGCTCCTTTGCACCATCGTTCTCGCCGTATTGTCAGGCCGAGCGATTCGCTGGATGGGTGGTCGTCGTCGGACGCGAGCTGAAGGTGTGGTGATGCTCGAAGATGATGTCGTGGATGTAATCGATGAGGAAGATATCACCGTCGAGGCCATCGATACATCTTCTATCGTTGAAATCGTTGAGGATGATTCCGATTCCGGTTCTTCACGGCGTGAGCGACGGCAGCGCAGGGCTGACGTAGCAGAGATGGCCGAAATGGCTCCACCAATGCCAGGAATGATTCCTCCACCACCGGCAGAAGGAGCGGTTGCTCAACCCCTCCCTCCAATGGGTGAGGCTCCGGTGTTGCCTGGACTTCCTCCTCTGAATCGGTCGGTGGTTTGTCCTGATTGCGCGAGTCGCTTCGAGGTCGGCATGGACCTGAAGATGACTCGCTGCCCTATCTGTGCGCTGCGCATCGATCTGTGAGGTCGATGGTATGCGCAAGGTGCATCTTGCATCTGCCTCTGAGCGGCGGCTGGCTTGGCTGAGTGAGCGGCTTTCTGGAGTTGATTTGAGCGCGGCTGCGCTGGTTTTTGATGAACCGAAGCCGCGCTGGGGTGCGCCGGTAGAGGAACAGGTGGAATTCACTTGTTTAGCGAAGGCTTCGGCAGCTGCTCGGGAGGGAGTTGTTTCTGCGATGGCAGGAGATGAGGTCGCTGATGTGGTTATTGTCGCAGATACAATCGTGACTGACCCCGATGACCCTCTGATGCCGATGGGGAAGCCCGATGATGATCAACACGCGATGGCGATGCTGTTACGGCTGTCTGGAAATCGCCATCGAGTCTGGTCTTCGACCGCCCTTGTATATCCTCCAGGAGGAGCGGGCGAGCATGTATTGCATGGAGACTGGACCGCAGATTTCTGGACTGACTCTGCGGTTGTCGAGTTCGATGAATTGAGTCAGGACAGGCTCTTCGAACTCGTCAGCAGCGGATCTTGGAAAGGCAAGGCTGGGGCTTACGATATGGCGGGTGATGCCGCACCTGATACTCGCTTGGTAGAGGGAGAGGAAATCACTGTGCTCGGCCTAGCGCCGGGTGCGATTGCTGCTCTCGAATCTGATTAGCACGGCTTATTCGTTACGAGCACTCCACCAATCTGGGTCTGATTCGGCTTTTTCGACCAGTGCTCGTAATGCATCGAGCGTGGTCTCGTGGAGATGATGCTCGATGCCTTCGGTATCGGTATGAGCAGTCTCCTCATCGACGCCAAGGATACTAAGGAACCTGACGAGCAAACTGTGTCGCTCTCTCAGGGAAATTGCAGCAGCACGTCCCTCGTCAGTCAGAACCGCACCACGATATCTTTCGTAATCGACGAGGCCCTCCTCGTCGAGACGCTTGAGCATCTTTGTCACAGAGGGTCGCGCAACTGCCAACGACTCAGCGATGCGAGCAGGTTTGGCTCGACCCTCGACGAGTTCTAACTCGTGCAATACCTCAAGATAATCCTCGACTCGAACGGAGTGACGAGTCGAACGTCGAACTCCATCTGCTTCGTGTGCCGAACGCAGTGCGTCGAGTCTGTCCTCGCTCATTTTCAGACCTCGACAAAGGTGACGCCGCCGTGCTTTAGGACAAACTCGCGCTGTAATTCATTGAACCATTCGAGCATCGAGGCAGCGAAGCGTACTGCGACAACCTCCTCATCCATCAACAAGTCTTCTTGAATTCCTTTCAGAGTCCCAGGAGCCGCACCGCATGAGACACAAGCTCCATCGAGGTCGATGACGAGTGAGAGAGCCTTCGATCCCGAGTGCATTTCTTCAACCTCGGATTGAGCGACGAGGAGTCCACCTCCATGACCGTCGAGAGCGGCCCGAACGGGCCCAAGCCTCGCCATCAGAGCGGGTATGAGATCTGTATGCTCGCTCTCAACCAAATTGAGCAGAGAGAGCGAACGAAGTCGATCCAGCTCTGCTGGATCGTGTGCCTCGGCTATACGCTTCTCAGACTCTGCAGTCATCATCGCCTCGACCTGAAGTCGATACGATTCGGCTAGATCATCATCACTCGACACAACCATCCGGTGATGCCACACCTACTTCTGATTGACCATGAATCAGGCTGATTTCAACGACCGTCTATGACGGTCGCATTCAAAAGGGACCAATAGACGGAAGAAGCGAGGCAACCTCATGGCATCTGACACTCCCGTCCTCGGTATCCGTAACCTACATGCCGGAATCGACGATACACCGATCCTTCGTGGAATTGACCTCGTGATCCCTGCTGGTGAAATTCACGCCATCATGGGAAGAAACGGCAGCGGAAAAACTACCGCTGCGAACATCATCATGGGTCACCCTGACTTCGAAGTAAGCGAAGGCAGCGTCGAACTCGACGGCAAGGACCTCTTGGAAATGGAGCCGTGGGAGAGGGCTCGATCCGGTGTATTCCTATCTTTCCAATACCCTCAGGCGGTTCCTGGACTTCAGGTTGGCAATTTCCTGCGTAAGTCCGTCGCCGCGATTCGCGGAGAAGAGGCTGCGAAGGGTAGTGATTTCCGCAAACAACTCAAACAGGCGATGAAAGAACTAGACCTCGATCGTTCATTCCTCGGTCGCTATGTCAACGATGGATTCAGCGGAGGAGAGAAAAAGCGCTTCGAGATTCTCCAATTGATGCTGTTGCGGCCGACGTTAGCCATACTCGACGAGACTGATTCGGGACTCGACATCGATGGAATCCGCACTGTCGCGAAGGGAATCAATACGGCAATTCGCGGTAGCGAATCTGGAGCGTTGATCATCACTCACTACTCCAGAATCCTCGAACATGTCCAGCCCGACAAGGTGCACGTACTGATCAAGGGACGAATCGTCAAGACCGGGGGTCCAGAACTCGCCCTCGAGCTCGAAGAGCGCGGTTATGATTGGCTCGATGAAGACCATACTGACGAATCGGTGGACGAAGCCGAGACCTCTGCGTGAGTGATTAAAGAAAAAACAAGGAAGTGAGAAAATGGCAGCAAAAGAAGCACGTGACGCAGTCGGCGAGTATAAGGCCGGCTGGCATGACCCTGAAAATGCCACAATTCGATTCGATTTCGGCCTCTCCGAGCAGGTCGTCCGCGATATCTCAGCTATCAAGAACGAGCCTGAGTGGATGACTGAAATCCGCGTCAAGGCCTACCATCACTTTGAGAACCGGCCGATGCCGACTTGGGGAAATATGTCGTTGCTCAAAAATATCGATTTCGACAAGGTCTGCTACTTTCTACGCTCGGGCGAAGGTACGGAGGATGACTGGGATGATGTTCCCGAGGCCATCCGGAACACCTTCGACAAACTCGGTATTCCCGAGGCTGAGCAGAAATGGCTCTCGGGAGTCACCGCGCAGTACGAATCCGAAGCGGTTTACCACTCGATTCGAGAAGATCTCGAACAGCAAGGAGTCATCTTCCTAGACATGGATTCAGGACTGCGAGAATACCCTGAAATCGTCAAGAAATGGTTTTGTTCAGTCGTTCCTTACCAAGACAATAAATTCAGCGCTTTGAATACCGCTGTTTGGTCTGGTGGCTCATTCATCTACGTCCCAAAGGGCGTCCACGTCGAGATGCCCGTTCAGGCATATTTCCGTATCAATGCGAAGAATATGGGTCAGTTTGAGCGTACTCTAATCATCGCTGACGAAGGTAGTAGTATCCACTATGTCGAAGGCTGCACAGCCCCAACCTACTCTACCGATTCACTCCACTCCGCTGTCGTCGAACTCATTGCCCTCCCCGGCTCTCACATCCGCTACAGCACGGTGCAGAATTGGAGCACGAATGTCTACAATTTGGTGACTAAGCGCGGCATCGCCCACAAGAATGCCAAAATCGAATGGGTCGATGGCAACATCGGCAGCAGGCTGACGATGAAATATCCAGCTGTTATTCTCAAAGGAGAAGGTAGTCACGCTGAGGTGATTTCAGTCGCATATTCAGGAAAGGGTCAACACCAAGATGCTGGAGCCAAGATCCATCACCTCGCGAGTAACACAACTTCGAAGATTCTCTCTAAGTCGATTTCAAAGGACGGAGGACGCGGTTCGTATCGCGGACTAGTTTCAGTCTCACCAAAAGCAGAAAATTGCAAACTCAATGTTGTTTGTGACGCGCTCATTCTCGACGAAAATTCACGTTCGGACACCTATCCTACCATGGAAGTAGCCAACCCGACTGCGCGTTGTGAGCACGAGGCGAGTGTGTCGAAGGTGAGCGATGATCAGTTGTTCTATCTGATGAGCCGAGGGCACGCAGAAGAGGAGGCTCTGGCGATGATTGTCAACGGATTCTTTGAGCCTTTTACCCGTGAACTCCCAATGGAATACGCTGTTGAACTCAACAAATTGATGGCCCTCGAAATGGAAGGGAGCATCGGCTGAATTTCTGCTACTGGAAATTCGACCATAGAGGTAAGAGAACACAGATAATTAGCAGGCTGGTGAATTTACATGGATGCTGCGAGTCTGTACAAGTCTCTCGATGAGCCTGACAAGGCGGACCATCTGTGGCGTTACACACCTTGGAAGAGAGTTCATCCAAGCGGCGATTTGAGCGAAATTCCAGTCACTGTAGCACCGAAACTTACTCTCTCCTGTCTAGATGATAATGTGGCTTTAGTTGGTATATCGGTAGAAGAAGGAATTGTTGGTGCAGAAGTTCTGCCGGAATCCGATGAGGTGACTTCTTCATTCATCCGCGCCGCTGCTGGCGACTCGGTTTACACACTTCGCGCAGAGAATAATTTTGTTGCCAGTTCACCAATCGTTCTCGACATCGACACAGGCGATTCTCCATGTGCTCTGCACCTTGCCCTCGATATTGGTCGTCACTGTGAATTCGAATTGATTACACAGATTAGTGGCGCTGCTCCTTGGACAGGAGTCCTGCGCAGTGGTCGAATTGGTGATGGCTCTATTCTGAACGATGTGGTCATCGGCCACACCGATTCGGGAACTCTTCTACGCGTCGACAGTATTGCGATTGGACGCGACGCGCAGGTCAAGGCTGGAACAGTCAGCTCAGGAAGCGAGCGTACCAAGGCAGACCTTCGCTACAAAATGGGTGAGACTGGCGGCCATCTGAATGTCCTCGGCTCGATCCTATCGGCAAGTAAGATGCACCTCGACCATCACGTCGAGATTCATCACGACGCTCCCGAGACATTCAGTCGCCTCGATTGGCACTCGGCTTGCGGCGGTAACTCGCGCACGGTTGGAACCGGAATGCTCCGGGTCGCCAAGGGCGCGAGAGGTGCTGATGCGGGCCAACTCTTCCACAATCTGCTATTATCTGAGAAGGCTGAAGCCGATTCGATTCCTGAACTTGAAGTCAGTGAGCATGATGTCGTCGGCTGCGGCCACGGTACTGCCAACGGGCCTGTCGATGAAGAGCAGATGTTCTACCTGGAGTCGCGAGGCTTCGATACCTCTGAGGCTCGCGATGCACTCATCGCCGCATTCCTTAATTCAACTCTCATCGAAATGGGCAGCGATACTCTGCATCATTGGTTGACCGAGCATCTGCAAGACGAACTGAATGACCTCAAAGCCTGAGGAAGCCATTTGGGCTGCGTGAGGGTGAAGCGCTTCGTGGACCACGATCACTGCGCTGCGATTCTGTGCGAATGTGGATTCCGTGGTGCTGCCATCCCAATGCGACAACACATGGAATGCCCGCGCTGCCGCAGAGTTGTAGAGGCCTGTTGCGAGGGCGTTCCTGATTACTCCTGAGAGACTACAGAATAGCAGAACTGTCAGCCAGAACGGTCGCGATAACTCGAGAGCAAGGCAGTCAGCAGGACACCTGCAGCAATTCCGAAAGCAAGCCCCTGATCATCCATCGTCGTGCCGGCTAAATCTCTGAAAGTGAATCCCATTACTGTACACATTGGCACTACGAATATCGCAAAGCGCCGAGCTCGCTGAGCCTTAGATGGAGCGATTCCCATCGGTCGCAGCGTGATTGAGCCCGCCTTCACCAAGACCTGCCAATCGACACCCTCCGCCCCGATCCGTAAACGCTGAAGAACTGCGGGGCGGATGCCCGGATTGGCTGATTTTTCGTGCAAAATCTCTCCTCGTCCAGTTACCAATCGTACACGCTGTAAACTCTCACGAATCCCTAGTAATCTCTCGGTAGCACCAGCCGCCGAAGCAGCATCCAATCCATGCATGTCGAAGGTCAAAATTCCTCGCTCACGTCGCACCCGCTCTTCGACATCCCAAGCTCCATCACTCGCATCGGTCAGATAGGCCATCTCAGCGCGCAAAGCATCGACTTCAGCAGCACGCACCGCAGCGCGTACATCGCCTTTCTCAGCACGGTCGCGCACGCGCGCGAGAGTGAACATCAGAAGCACCGCACCGACCGCAGTACCCAAAACCGCCCCAGTGCGGAGAGCCGGAGAAATCGCATCCTCATCCATCCCGCCGGCAAAGAAAGCCATCATAGAACCCATCACGAAGACCATGACAGAGATTACCGCCGAGATAGCGAAGGCATCACGCACACCTACCTCGACCATGAGTCGCGGATAGACTGATAGCGATAGAACCCATCGACAAAGACGTGACGGAAACAGAGACCCCCCTTCTGAAGAACGGTCGGCCAGACCGAATTCGGGAATCTACGGTCGGCCGAAATCTCGCAGCGATAGCAGGAGTCTATCTCATCCTAGTGTTCCTAATCCCGCTGGCATTGCCCACCGACACAATTCCTGATCTCTCGGCTCGCGCCAATCGAATGGATTACGCAACCTACGATGGCACCTGGTCGTGGGGCAATGGAAACAACGGAGAGGATGGAGAAATGGGCCACAATCAATTCGAAAATGGAGGCCTATTTGCTTGGATGGAACTCAACCCAATAGCAGCAACTGTTTACGCCATCGGGGACCTCAATTGCCATCAGAAATTCGAACGTTCCTGGGAAATCAACGGCAACCAACTCGCCGTCTGTACACGCGATATTGGCATCTTATTCGGATTCGTCGCTTGCAGTCTATTGTGGCAGAGACGTGGCCTGAATCGTTGGACTATACGCGATACATTCCTATCGATTTTTAGCGATGATTTGATCGAAGAATTCTACTACGACGATCGTCGCATGCTCGTCATGACTGGCATACTGGCTATCGGACTCGGACCTATGGCAATTGATGGTTTCACACAATTGTTGTCATCGTATGAGTCAACGAACCTTTTGCGGATCATTACAGGAGTCCCAGCCGGGTTCGTCGGGGCCTGGATTTTCTCAGCAATGTTCTCAGCTCGGCCGCATGAGTTTGACGATTCAGATTCGGTGCGTCTGCCTGCTAATGCTATACTCAGGATGATAGAAGAGGAAGAGGAGTGAAGATTTGAGCCAGCGAGCTCGGAATCACTGACCCTGCCACCAAGAAACCAAACCGCTGGCGCCGGCTGGCAGAGTCGAATCAGATTTACCATTACCAAGAATCGCCAGCCGCTCAATCGTATCTCGAACCGCGCGAGGATATTCACCAGAACGAACAATCTGTCCGAGAGCGAAGCGAGGGTGCGTGTCAGGGTTTGCAGCCAGCCAGCGAGCCAAAGCGCGGCGCAGCGGCCATAGAACCAGAATTGCAGTGCCAAAAGCATGAGATTCGGTACGCAATTGGTTGCGAGAAGCGTCGCGCCCGAGCAAAGATTTGTGCTGATTGACCCACTTTGAGCGGTCAGCCATGAAACGCAGAACTTTGTGAGAGTGTGAGTCGGATACAGCCCGAACAGGTCCCTGAGCATTACGCAACTCTTTGACATCCGCCGAAGGCAGTAAAGCGAGAGTTCCACAAATCGAACTCACCGAGCGTGCCAGCACCGACTTTGGGACATCGACACGCTCGTCCTCAGGAACCCCATCAAGCGCCGCAGAATGATCAGTTTGAGCCTCGCGGAGCACCCGCCAAGGAGCCTTGCCATCCAACCAATCAGACCGCGTACGAGCCGGTTCAACCCCCAGCCCATCGAGTACCGTTTGACCCTTCGTTGATTTGATCAAACGCTTCAGCATAAACCGCTCAACAGACTCAGTATCGACATTCAAGGGTTCAGGTCGGGAATGTACGAACTTGCGTATATGCAAAGTCAATTTCCGCTTGAACTCCCGCTCAGTAGTCTCATTCGAGACTGGGCCAATGATTGCGCCCATATCAAACGGAGTCGGCATCTCAACCTCTCCTGAAAGCAAAGAAGCATAACCCGCACGAATCTCCTTCTGCAACTCAGTCGTCTCGAAATACTCAGTTTTGTCGGACATCATTCGCAGAGTCCCGGACTGGATTCTTTTCATCGCAACATCGGGGTCGCAATCCACCCAGATGCACAAATCAGGAACGAGAGCAGCTGAATTGACCTGAGCCACGCGCTCGACCCCAAGACCGCCTACCACTCCTTGATAGACAAGTGAAGAATGCACATTCCGCTCACTAACGACGATTCGCCCCTCCTCCAATCGAGGCAAAATCCAGCCGTGAGAATGGTCGACCCGGTCAGCGGCGAACAAACCAGCCTCCTGTTCAGGAGTGTGCGTCTGTTGTCGTACCGAGTCGATAGCGAGCCGCCCAAGAGGATGATCCCGCCGTGGCTCGCCAGTAACCTCTACCGAGGTAAAGCAAAATTCGCGTTCCAGAACTTCGGCGACGACCTTTGTGGCCAAGCCTTTGCCGGAGCCGTCCCCACCTTCGATAGTGATGAGGTACACGTTAAGCCTCCACGAAGCCAAATTGGCCACGGGTCAGATACGTCAGCCCCATCCCCATCAGAATGAACAGCGGACCGATGAACATCAATCCCTGACTCCAGAGTCCGAGATATGCCAAAAACTGTGTACGGAAGTGTTTTTTGCCATTATATGCCTCGATGCCTCCGAGGATTCCTGCGAGTCCTGCAGCGAGTGTTAGAGCACCAATTATCGATGTGATGAGGACTGATTCAGCCAGATAACTATCACCTCGCATGTCGATTTCGTTCTCACCGTCTCCCTCGCTCAAGGTCACAGTAATCTGAGCATGGTCTCCTGGGATTAGCAAAACCCGTTCTGTGATATTGTTTGGATGGTCGACGACGAGAGTTGCTGAACGCCGAGGCACGTCGTCGATCGAGAATCGCCCGCCAGAGTCGGTTACATCACGATCAATCTCGAGAAATTCCTCGTCGTAAAGAATCACTGTTACGCCTTCGATTGCTTCGCCGCCAGTGGTATTGTCGACGAGGGCTAAATAGACACCTCCGTGGACATCGGCCAGCCCCCCAGAATCGTCGAGCTGGCCGGTCAGAACGTCGCCGACGTCGGCTGTGATATGCAGGCTGCCGGTGACGACACCGAGGATACTTCCGAGGATTATGAGGATCGCTCCTGCCACACGAGTAGCCGGGTCGACGGAGAGATCCTCAAGCCACCATTGAAGGCGAGTTCGTTTGGATTCGTCATCATAAGACATGCTGCCCGCCCTCCTGCTTGTCCTCGCTGGTGAGTGGCGGCTTCTCAGTTTGACGCTTCCATATGTACAACGGTGGGAGTATGATTAGTAGGAAAAAGAAGGCGTAAACTGAAACGAATTCAAGGTCTTGTGCGAATCCATCAGTAGCCTTCCAATAAGATACTCCACATTGTAATACTAAGGCTTCGCATTGAATGGAAGATTCTTCTTCACAGGAAGAGGGATCAAAATCCCCCCATGGAATATTCACTTGATAGTAATTCGACCAATTCTTGCCAGTGACCCACCAGCCACCGCCTGCGTAATCACGAGCGATGCCGTTCAACACTCCCGAATCCTCGGTCTCAAATTGCTCGCGGATGGCTGAGAAATCCACTTTCTGACAGACTATTCCAGTTTCAGTATTAATTCTGTATACATTATCATCATACCATCTATTGGCTAAAAATGGGTCATTACTTGGGCATTCCAATTCATTCCATTTGTCCGTCACAAGCCCATCAACTCGAACCTCAACTTCTTCCTCAAAGGAAGTAAGGTCATGTGAAAATCGCTTGATTGTCGATCCGCCATCGGCGATCCACAAATTGTCCTCCCCGTCACTGCACAACCCCCAGCCTTCCCCAATGTAGGTGAATTCGCCTCTCGGTTCAAGAGTCTCGAGGTCGTAGATGAAACCGGTATTTTCTCGCCAAGTGAGTTGTACAACGGAATCATTCCAGATGGTCAGACCCTCGCCGAAATACTCGTCGGGCAGGTCGCGCTGGAGCTCAACCTCGCCAGTTGTCATGTTGACGATTCTTACGCTGGATTCGCCGTATAGTCCGGTGCTTTCGTAGAATTTGCCGTTGTGGATTTCAAGCCCTTGAGTGAATGCCGTTGGGTCGTGTGGGACTATGCTAACAACCTCTGGAACGATCACTTTCACCCCCAACACAGGATCATTGGATTCGAGCGCTGTGACATTGGAGTAGTCTACTGCAAGCATCGCTTCCTTCAGGGTGTTCTCGCGAACCGATTTCCACGGATCACTCGGTCGTGTATTGGTGAACATCACTACAATGACTGGCTCACCTGAATCCGTGACGACTCTCCTGAAATTAGTCGATGAGCCAGAGAATGCACCCCAATGCTGCCAGACATCTACCCCTTCGCTGAGTACAAATACACCGCGACCATACCAACCGCCCGATTCATCAAAGGGGTTGCCGGTGAAGTATTCGAATGGATTTTCAAATACGGGACTAGAAATTGTACCGTCAATGTGGGCGATAAATCGAGCATAGTCTGATGCTGTTGCTATCCAGCCGCCACCTCCATCCTTCTCCTCAATTACGAAGGCTCCGCAGTCCGGCCCAGGAGCAATTTCGAAGATGGGATCGCCATCGGAGTCCTGACCAGATGGAAAATGACATTCGCTGGTATAATCGTCGAAGTACGAGACTTCGCCCTCGATTCTCTGTTCGGGCATTGTCATACCGATTGACATGCTTTCTATCCCCATTGGATTCAGTACGTTATCTAGAATGTAGGTCTCGTAATCCATGCCCGTATTGGCCTCAATAATCTGCCCTAGAATCTGATATCCAATGTTGGAGTACTCGTATCTACTACCGGGATTGTAGTCCAGAGGTCTGCGTAGCCACTCAGATAGGATTCTCTCCATTTGTATAGGAGCTAGATTCCCCTCTTCGTAGTCCTCAATCAATGAGTCCTTGTCTACACATGGGTCATTCTGCCAGCTGGCAGTCCAACGGTTCCAGTGCCAATAGGTGGGGTCTGAAGAGGGGTCAAAACCGGCACGATGGTTGAGAAGATGTGAGACATTGATGTCGTTGATGGAGTATGTATCAGAGTGATTTGGGTAATCGCAGCCAACAATATCTGAAGGGAGCAAGTCCGGTATTAGGTCAACCATTTTATCATCGAGTGAAATAACTCCGTTCTGTATCAGAGTTAGGATTCCAGCTGAAGTCACAGCCTTTGATAGACTAGCGATTCTGAACTTTGAATCCACAGTGACATTGTAGGACCAGTAATCACCACCCTCACTCTTCCCATTTTCAGACACCCCGTAGGCCTTGTTGAATACCAGTGAACCATTGTGCATCACGGCTACTTGGGCACCTGGTATTTCCCACTCATCAAGAAGATTGGATACGGTCGCATCGAACTCTTCGAAGGGATCAGATGGTAACGACTCGGGGTCGTCAGCGATAGCGGGAACAATCAGTGTCCCAATAAGCATCAGTGCTGCAAGAGCCAGAGAAATTCTACGTGAGCCCAGGTTGGCAACCATCTCTCCTCGATGATTGCTGAGCGGGATGGTTGTGCGGCTACGAGTGCTGTTGGATGTCACAGGAGCGGGCTTTGAGACTCGGCCCTTCGGGCCGGGCGCGTCCGAACGATGCTCCATCGATGTTATAGCGGGTTGAAGTGGGGCTTGAACCTGTCTTATTGCTGGGGTGAGTGCAAGTGAGGACTTCAAGTGGTTCAGGACGTTCAACAACTACGTTGTTGTTGGTTTGGCTCATGCTTGCCTCTGTTTTGGTGCCTATGGTTAGTGCCAGCGACGAGGCTGGAGAGGAGGAAAGCGCAATCGTCGCTGGTGACCTCTCTGATTTTGATCCAGACACTGATGGCCACGCTTACATCTACAACGATGAAGACCGACCCGTCTATTCGGCATTCGGATATCTGAAGAAGCAGTGGATTGAGGATGGATTTCCGAATCTAGTTCTGCCATTTTCTCCATCCTATCAGAACACGAGATCGACCGCGAGGTCCTGCGAGAATGCTTGGGCTGTCGATGACACTGACACTTTCACAACCTCAAGCGGTTTGGTCTCTGCTACAGTCGAGAAGATTTCAACCAATTCCGCTATCTTCGTCGAAGATGGAGTTGTGATTTCTTCGACGGCACTCAATGACATTGCGTCCACTTGGGAGTCGACAATCTACCCAACTAACACGAACTACTTTGGCGATTCACCGGACGTCGACAATAATTGCCAAATCGAGATAATACTCTTCCAAATCGATGGTGGTGGCGGCATTGGAGGATACTTCGACCCAAACATTGCAAGTTCTCGGGAGATTCTTTACGTTGATTCTGGTGATCTGAGCTGGCGCAATACCATCCTTGCTCACGAATTCGAGCATCTGCTGCATAATGCTCGCGACCCTTACGAGTATATCTGGATAGACGAGGGAGCGGCAGACATGGCCGCATACCTTTGCTTCGGCGTAACCGATACGCTGTCGCAGCACGCCAACGAGTGGTCTCAGAATTCCAACATGAGCGTGCGCTGGTGGAATCAGAGAATAGCCGATTACGGTGGAGGATTCATGTTCCTGATGTATCTCGCTGACAAACTCGGCGGCGGTGCAGCAATTTCCAGTCTCGTCGCCGACACCGCAACTGGTGGAGTCGGAATCGAAAACCTCGCTCGCAACCCTCAGGCTGGCTCTACCGCAATCGGTGAGACGATGTCTGATATTTTCGCCAATTTCACTGCAGCTGTCGCACTCGACAGTGCCCAAGGTGCCTTCGGATTCTCCAATATCGCAATGACTGCTGGTTGCGTTACAGGCTTCATTTGCAGAACGCAGATGAGTGGTTATCGTGATGAATGGCAGAACACTTGGACGAGCCCTGCGCAAGAACTCGAGGGTTGGGGAATGCGTGCCTACAAGTTCGCAGGTGGCACTGGCGCTCCCCTCAATCTCATGGTTCAACCAACTCAGTTTGGAGTCGCTGGAACCGTGCTAGCAAAGGATTCCTCGACTGGAACGTGGTCAATGAATAGCTTGAGAATCGACTCAGGGACAGGCGCAGGTACTGGCCTCGTTCACGGCTTCGGCAACACTACCGACGAAGTCTGGGTCATCGCCTGGTACGAATCACAAGTTACCGATTGCGATTACAACTTCGCAAGTTGTGGAATCACTACCGGCTCATATCCTACGACCGATATTGTCGTGCAAGCGGGTATCATCACCGACCCCGCTGAAGTTGACATCATGGGAATCACTCCGTTCGATCGTGACAGCGATAATCTCGACGACAGTGTCGAGATCGAGCTCGAAGTGACCTCGAATGCGTTCTTTGAAATTATTGAGGTCACCTTCGAAGCATTCCTCAATAATACTCTAAGGGACTCTATCACTTTCGCAGTAACCGCAGGAAACAGTATTCCAACTGAAGAGTCAATCTGGTTCACACCACCGGAGACAGGTGACTGGACCTTCGGTGTCGATATTCGCGACATTACCGGAGCAGTCATCGACACCGCCTTCACTCTACCCATTGAATTGGGGAATATGGAACCTGTAGCCACCGGCTCTACTTCGACTGCCATCACCCAAACTTGGCTTCCGGTGAGTATGTTCGGCGGTGGCTTTGACGTTTGGGGATTCGGCCAACTGAACCAAAGTTACAGCCACAACGAGACTCCCGTCGCTTACAATTGGGATCTCGGCGACAACTCGAGTTCAGGTCTGAAGAACCCTGTTCACATCTACACCGAAGCGGGGAATTACACGATCACCCTCACCGTAGAAGATATTGGTGGATTCTACTCTGAAACTCAATCTTGGACCCTCACGGTTGCGGACACGACTGAACCAATTCCCGAAATCCGAGTCGATGGAGTGACCATTACTGACGAAGTCGTACTGCTCACAAATCAGCGAGTTCTTTTCTCAGCTCGTAGCACGGTCGACAATGTACCACACGAGCAGATGGATTTCACTTGGAATTGGGGTGATGGGAGTGACGAAGGTGGACAAGGTTTAGTCGAAACCAGCCACTCATACGTCGACGGTAGCGCCGATGGAATCGTCTATACTCTGACTCTGACCGTCAATGATGGAACCTTCGTTGTCGAGCATCAAGTCTACGTGCGAGTGCTGAACAGAGTCCCTCGTCAAATCTTCGCTGAAGAACTCCAGACTTACACCTTAACTCCTCTCGAGATGCCCGATGTATTCACCGACGACGATGGCCACATAGTCGAATACCTCTGGACATTCGATTCCGGAGTCAATCTATCAGGTCGCGGTATGACTCTAACCTCCGACTTCTCCGCCAGCAGTTCAGTCAGTCGAAATCCCACTGTAGGATGGATGACCCCTGGCCTCAAGTCAGTCACGCTAGAAGTGACTGATGATGACGGTAATATGTCGAGTATGACTCTAATGGTTCGTGTTCTCAATCAACGCCCAGTAGCTGTCTTCGACAGACCATCTGACGGTTCCGTCGATACGGACTATTTCTTCGAGAGTATGTCCTTTGATCCCGACGGCGACACATCACTTCTCCAAACCCGTTGGAACATCACCGGAGCAGATTCTGAGATTGAGAATGTCTCAGGTGTCCATTACTCATTCACCGAGCCAGGACTCTACACAGTCTCGTTGACCGTTATCGATGATCGCGGGGCCGAATCGGCGACTAAATCGTATCAGATTAGAATCGCCAATCCACTACCCGTACCAATGGTAGAATTCATGCAGCCAAGTGCTAACGGCAGCGCTCTTCACACGATTCCAAACGATGGTGACGAGGTGACTTGGTGGGTACCGTTCGTAGAAGACGGCGGCGCTTTCATCGCTCCAAACTGCCCCCTCAAACTTGACGGATCTGCAAGTTACGACGCCGACCCGCGCTTCGTCGGCCGCCACTCAACCGATCCTGACGACGCCGAATGGAACGGAATTACACGCTGGATTTGGGACTTCGGCGACGCCACACCTCAGGTCGAGGGACCGATGGTGTGGCACTCATGGGAGCGGCCTGGGACTTACGTCGTCACTCTAACTGTGGTCGATGGATTTGAGGGTGGAGACACGAATACTACCTCGATAACAGTCCACATCTCACGCGCACCCGAGATTGAACAAATCGACCCTATAGACTCCGATTATGTCACACAAGGCGACCTAGTTCTGCTGAATCACAGTGCCTACGACATCGATCTAATCGAAGGATTGGAAGCTTGGCTCGATTCCGATGCCTCAGATGATAGCGATGGAGATGGCATCACCACCAACGACCGAGACCTCAGTTTGACCTCGGACCTCACAATCTATTGGGACCTCAACGCAATGGTCGATTCTGACCAAGATGGAGACCCCCGGAATGACTTCCTATGGGGTAATATGACGTGGTATCAGACTGGAGAGATTCGCATCGTTTTGCAAGTTTGTGACGGAGTTGGAGTCTGTGCAAGTGAGGATTACATCGTCACGGTCCTCTCCGCTGAAGAAGATAACAGACAGAAATCCTGGGATGAGCTGACATGGAAGGATTTCATCCCGAATAAAGAAAGTGCAGGCCTACTTTCGCTAGTTGCTCTTGTCCTAGTTCTGGGTTGGCTCGTGATGCGACAGAAGGACGAGGATGAAATCGATGCCGAGGAAATGCTTGAGACATATGACGTTCAGGAAGTCGAAGCAGAAGGCGGTCTTCCAGGCATGGATCAGCACACTCCACCACCACAACCGAAGTATCTGACGGTGGACGAGCGAAGGAACAAGGAGTCCGGATACGTCCGCCCAATCAGAACTCGGAGGCGCTGAGGGTGCACAAAACCGCAAAACGACTCGCAGCTGGTGCATTCAGCATCGGGCTTCTCGCACCAATACTGGCAATTCTCCTCGCAACCGCACCCCCTGTCATGGCCGCTTCCAACGATTGCACGGTTGCACCGGGAATTGGTCTTAATTCCAATCACGGCGAAGTAATAGGTGTCGATGAGGGTGATTGGTGGGATTGGGGATGGGATGGCTCATCCAATGATGATGACCTTCTATCTCTTCGATCTGATCTTTACGTTGAAGTCGAATTACAAGAAAATTATGCACAAGCTCTTCGAATGGAGTTAGTTCCAGGTTATTCATACACTTTTTGTATTGAATTTCACGCAGACCCGAACAACCCTCCAACCGATGAAACAACCGGTGACGTATACCTCCTAAGTAGTGCAAATTGGGACGCATATCAAAGAAATTACGAGGAAGTAACTGGAGGCTGGGGCATGACGGCAGAGGATATCGAATGGATTCCTGTTGAATGGCGAGACATGGCTATATTCATCCCATTCCGAGACTCTCATGCATACGAAGGGAAGCGCAGCACTACCTTCTCAACAGCGCTTGATAATGACAATCGAGGATTCATATCTTGGTTCGGTGATGGAGGGGATGCAGAGTATTTCCTTGTAGTCGATAATTGGAACAATACCCGTCAAAACGATGCACTGTCCGTCGACGGGGATATGATTGTCCAAATTTGGGTAGATGTTGAGGATAGACTGACCCTTCCGAAATTCACCGCTTACCTCATCGTTGGCCTGTTACCAATGAGTTGCGTCATCGTTCCAATAATTCTCCATACACGATACCACGCGGCAGGGTTGGAAGAAAACAGCGAGCAGCCAGAGATGGTTCCGTTGCTCGAACAATAAGGCACTCAGCCTCAATCGTACTGCAGCATTTCCCAGGCGATTAGCAAATCTGAAGCATTGATTCGGCCCTGCGATGAGAGATGAGAACCCGACTCCATTGTAGAATAGACGAGGTCTTGATGCAGAAGTGGGCCATGTATCCGGGTCCAGTCTCCACCAGCACCCATTCCCATGATTGAGGTCTTGAGTTGTGAATCCTTCAGATTCCAAGCCGCTTCAAAGAGTTTCAAACCAGAGTTACGGCCAGATGTATTGTAACAGACCTTGATGATCTCACCACTGGCTTCCATTCCCTCGATATCTGAAATAATTTCAGAAGCGTTTGGGGGTTCATTAGTTGAGTGAGACGAAGCGATGACTTGCGTCTTGCCCTCGGCCATCGACATCAATTCCTTACGAGTAGCCGCCTTGATGTCGATTTCTAGATCAACCCAACTTACTCCACTCTCAATCGCTGCACGAAGTACTCCGATTCTCTGTTCTTCAGTTCCAGAGAAGTAGCCTCCTTGGCGCTCCGGACGACAAGTGAGTACGACTGGAAGGTCAATTCCACCCTTGAAAGCGTCTAGAGCGGCTGCGAGATCGACTGAATCGAATGATTGAGGGGTGAACTCAGGAGGATTGTAGACTGGCCTTCGACGTCGCCCATCCTTTGGAGGATCTTCAACCTTAACTGGTTCAGGAGGCTTCTCGACAACCCATAGTTTGTCGAGGCGAACCTCGCAAAGATCCGCTCCGACTGCGGTGGCGCGAGCTGCATCGGCGAGCATTTCCTCTACCGAGCACCCAGAGAGCGTCACACAGATGGTGGGTCTCCTCATCGGGTCGCGCCACCGACGAGTTCTGTTTAACCGTATTGTGAGTCAAAACCCCTCCTACGGAGGGGTAAGAGGTACTGTTTACTTTCTCTTTCAGCATCCCAGACGCCCCCACTCAGGAGTATTGATTAACCCCCCAAGGGCACACTTTAACGAAGAACGCTGAGGGTTCCCTAAGGAACCCTCAGAAAAACGGAGTTGAGATGTATGTCAGATGATTATGGAGTTGATAGCATCCAAGTCTTGGAAGGGCTGGAAGCAGTTCGAAAGCGCCCTGGAATGTACTTGGGAGACCCACATGATGGTTCGGCACTCCACCATTGCATTTGGGAAGTCGTGGACAATGCGGTTGACGAGCACCTTGCAGGTCACAATCCTACGGTCGAAGTCGATCTGAATGCAGACGGTTCGGTCAGTGTGACCGATCACGGCCGAGGAATTCCCGTGGGAATTCACGCTGAGGAAGGAGTGAGTGCGGCTCAAGTCATCATGACTAAGCTTCACGCCGGTGGTAAATTCGACAATGAGGCGTACAAGGTCGCTGGAGGACTACATGGTGTCGGCGTGAGTGCTGTCAACGCCGTTTCGGAGTGGCTTCACCTTGAGATTCACCGAGAAGGCAAGGTTTGGGAGCAAAGATATGAACAAGGCACTCCAAAAGCCAAGTTGAAGTCAACGGGGAAGTCAGATACGACAAGTACGAAGGTTTCTTTCAAGCCAGATCTTACTATCTTCAGCGATGTGATTGAATTTGACTTTCAACAAATCAACACCCGACTACAACGCACCGCCTTCCTCAACGCCGGATTACAAATTATCCTACGGGATTTTCGCACTGATGATTCGGTTGAAATCGATCATACCTACGATGGCGGCCTTAGCGAATACGTCACTCTGATGAACGCGAAGAAGAATAAAATCCACGAAGAAGTGGTCCACGTAATCGGTTCTAAGGATGGCGACAAAGGAGAAGTCCATGTCGAAATAGCCTTGCAGTGGACCGATTCTTATTCAGAAAGCATTGATTGCTTCACCAACATCATCCACAATACCGACGGTGGAACTCACCTCTCAGGACTACGAAGTTCTCTGACTCGAACTGTAAATTCCTACGCTCAGTCGCGTAAGCTTCTGAAGAATCTTAGCAGCCTATCAGGCGACGATGTTCGCGAAGGCCTTTCGGCAGTTGTCTCGATTAAGCACCCCGACCCCTCATTCAACGCTCAAACTAAGGCGAAGCTCGTAACCAGTGAAGTCGCCGGAATAGTTGAACAAATTGTCAATGACAAACTCGGAGAATACTTCGAAGAGAACCCCTCAGTTGCCCGGTCCATCGTCGACAAGGCGGTGCTCGCTAGCAAGGCACGGGAAGCAGCCCGCAAGGCTCGTGACCTAACTCGCCGAAAGGGAGTTCTCGAAGGAGGTGGCCTCCCTGGTCAATTGGCAGATTGTCAATCTCGCGACCCAAACGAGTGCGAGATCTACATCGTCGAAGGCGAGTCTGCTGGAGGATCGGCCAAGACTGCTCGTGATCGCCGCACGCAAGCAGTCCTGCCACTAAGAGGTAAGATTCTGAACGTCGAGAGACAGCGTCGCAACATCGCCAAGGTGTTCACCAATGAACAGATTCAGCGTATGATCAGGGCACTGGGAGCCGGTGTCGGCAACGAGGAGAATGACGAAGGCGCATTCAACCCTGAGAAACTAAGGTATGGAAAAATCATCATCATGTGTGACGCGGATATTGACGGAGCACATATTAGAACACTAATTTTGACATTTATGTGGAGATTTATGCGCCGAGCCATAGAAAATGGCAATGTCTACATTGCAATGCCTCCGTTATTTTCAGTGGGCAGAGGGAACCACGTTGAATGGGTGCATAGTGAGGAAGATCTAGATGCTACAATCAAGCGATTCAAGAAAGAGGCTCCGTCAGCAAAAATTTCTGTTCAAAGATACAAAGGTCTCGGTGAAATGAATCCCGAGCAACTATGGGAGACTACTATGGATCCAGAAGTTAGGCGAATGATGCGCGTTGATATCAACGATGTAGAGGCTGCAGACAAATTGTTCTCGGTGCTAATGGGTGAAGATGTCCCTGAAAGGCGAGAATTCATCGAAACACATGCGTCAGAGGTGACGTCGCTCGACATCTGAGGTGATTATGTGGCAGAGGAATTAGAACGAAGATACGTCTCTGAAGAGATGAAAGAGAGTTACATCAATTACGCCATGAGTGTCATCATCGGAAGAGCTCTTCCAGATGTCCGAGACGGCTTGAAACCCGTCCATAGGAGGATACTATGGGGTATGCATCAAGCAGGACATACACACGAGAAAAGTTACAGTAAATCAGCTCGTTCTGTTGGAGAAGTCATGGGTAAATATCACCCTCACGGAGACCAGGCGCTATACCAAACAATGGTAAGAATGGCACAGGACTTCTCTCTGCGTTACCCACTTATCGATGGACAAGGAAACTTTGGTTCCATAGATGGAGACCCTCCGGCGGCGATGCGTTACACCGAGAGTCGCCTCGACCGGATGTCCTCTCACATGTTGGATGACATCAACAAGGATACAATCGACATGGTGGCTAACTTCGACGACAGTGAGACTGAACCTACTGTCTTGCCATCTCGTCTTCCAAATCTGCTACTGAACGGTAGCGACGGCATCGCTGTTGGGATGGCCACCAAGATTCCTCCACACAACCTCAACGAGGTCGCAGCAGCGATTCGATTCCACACTGAGAAAGTAATCGAAGAAGACCGTAAAAGATCTCTCGATAAGGCCCCGAAGATTGACGCCTTGGAGTACATGGAATACCTGAAGGGACCTGATTTCCCCACTGGTGCAACGATTTACGGCATCGATGGAATACTCGACATGTACCGCACCGGTCAAGGTCGATTTCACATTCGTTCAGATGCAGAAGTTCGCGACGATTCATCGAGCAAGCGAATCATCATCACCTCGATTCCCTATCAAGTCCGTAAAGCCGGCATGCTCCGAGGGATTGCCGATCTGGTCACTAAGGAGACAATCAAGGGAATCCGCGACATTAGAGACGAATCCAGCAAGGAAGGTATTCGAGTCGTCATCGAAGTGAAGAATAACGCTGACCCGCACGCAATTCTCAACCAATTATACCAATCGAGCAGGTTGCAGGAATCATACTCAGCCAACATGATGGGGATTCTGAACGGCAAGCCGGTTCAGCTTGACCTGTCGACGATTCTACACACCTACATGCGCCACAGAGAATCGGTCATCGAGCGTAGAACCCAATTCGAACTCGATAAGGCTGAGGCTCGCGCACACATTCTCGAAGGCTTGATGCGCGCGCAAAAACGCATGGCAGAAATCATCGAAGTTGGTCGTAATTCAGACTCTCGAGACCAATTCGAAGGATACCTGCGCGGAGATGAGAAGTATCCGAAGATCAAGCGCTTCGACTTCTCCCAAAGGCAAGCTAAGGCTATCGCTGAACGCCGACTTTACCAACTCACAAAGTTGAATGTTAAGGAAGTCGAAGATGAACTGAATAAACTCAAGGAAGCCATCAAAGAGTTCACAGCCATTCTCGATAGTCGAAAGCGCCGTCTAGAAATTCTCCTCGAAGAGCTTGAGAATCTAGTCGAAAAACACGGCGATGAACGCCGAACTCACATTGACCCTACACCACTCTCAATGGATCGTGAAGACCTCGTCGCTGAGCGCGCTCTGGTCATCTCATTGACCCAAGATGGTTACATTCGCCACCTTCCAGTCGAAGCATTCCGCCTACAGAACCGTGGCGGAAAGGGGCTCAAGGGAGTCGCTACGAAGGACGAGGACGCGCCTGCAGCAATCGTCACCTGCTTCTCCAAAGACAGATTGCTGATCTTTACCGACCAAGGTCGAGTCTACGGGCTACGAGCTTGGGAGACTCCTTTGGCGAGCAGATATGGACGCGGAACTCACATGCGTAACCTGCTAAAGGGAATCCGCGAAGATGAGAAGGTCATCTCAATCCTTCCAATGGCTCGCGAACTCATCGAAAATCCCGAAGGTAACTACCTCATCTTCGCCACCAGCCAAGGGCGAATCAAGCGTAGCAAACTTGCCGATTACGTCAGAATCAATCGTAACGGTAAGTATGCCCTGAAGTTCGCTACCGAATCCGACACTCTTGTGCAAGTCAGGTCGGCAACAGATGCCGACCACGTGGTTCTAGTATCATCAGGAGGTTATGCTTGCCGCTTCCTCCCAGCCGACGTTAAAACGCGAACTGATCCGAATACTGGTGAGGTCCAGACTACTCACACCGTGCGCGTGCAAGGAAGAGTCAGTCAGGGAGTCACTGGAATGAAACTCGCCGGTGGAGACAATGTCATCGGAATGATTGTGACTGACGATGCCGACACTAGCGTCCTAACCATCTCGAAGTATGGAATGGCTAAGCGAAGTCGTCTCGGCTCGGGTCAAATGATTCCACTTCTCGACGAAAATGGCTCGCAGTTACTCGATGATGAAGGAGAGGCAGTTATGGTTCGCGATGGATATCGAAAGACCAATCGCGGCACGAAGGGCGTGCGAACGATGGCACTTTCAGATGAGGATGTCATCGTCGGAGTTCGCCAAATCCCCGACCTCTCCGACCAACTCTTCATGCTCACCGGAAGTGGAATGATGATTCGAATGCCGGCGACCCAGACTAAGGAGACTCTCGGAAAGGTCACCAAAGGAACTCGCATCATGGAGCTGCGTGACTCAGAAAAGAAATCCCATGTCGACGAGATCATCTTCGTCGCCAGACTCCCAGCCGACCTCATCGACAGTGAAGACGACGTCGAAGCGACGAGTGAGGAAGAGTGAGCCCAACCGCTCGCCTTAAGCCGAAAACTCAGGTCGCCCGAACACTGCGGCAGTCGCATAGCCTGGCCATTGCGCTGGATTGCTAATCCAGTGGTGTTTCACCTCGGGAGTTCAAATCTCCCCTGCCGCGCCACCTCACACAAAGCCTAGACTAGCGTGCTAGAGAGTAGCACCCTACCCAAGAGCAGCATTCATGCTTGATGTGACCTCCCAGCAAGCGTGGGTGCGACGGCTACACTGACCGCAGTTCTGACTGTCTTCACTGCTCTGGCATTTCTATTCCTCGCCGCAGTGTGGATCAGAGTTCACAAACTCCGACCATCTAATGACCGTTCTTGGGTGAATGATAACGAGCGTAACGCAACTATCGAATTTGACGGAGATATTGCGAAAATAACCAATTTAAGGGACTTTAACTGGCGCTCATCCAAAGATTTCGATGAGCGATGGATCAACGAAGATTACGACCTCAAAGAGGTCGAGAGCATCTGGCTAACTCTCGAATATTTCGACCAAAAACTTCGGCAGATGGCCCACACCATCCTTTCATTCGAGTTCAAGGACGGGCGACGATTAGCCTGTTCTATCGAAGTACGAAGAGAGAAGGGGGAGCGTTACCATCCAGTGCGTGGACTGTTTCGCGAGTACGAACTAATCTACGTCTGGGCAAAGGAAAGTGACGTCATCGGAGTACGAACTCGATGCCGAAAAAACTCAGTCACTCACCTCTTCAAAGCGGTAGTTTTGGGCGAGGGGAACGAGCGACGAATGCTTGAATCATACCTGAATCGTACCAATGACTTGGTCGCTTCACCCGAGTGGTACAACACTTTGACCAATACCTGCACTACCAACATCGTTCGCCACGTCAACGAGGTCTACCCTGGTCGGGTGCCTCGCGCGATATCGATATTGATGCCAGGATTGAGTCCGAAGTTGCTTGAGCGTGCCAATCTGATCAAAATGTCTGGCACGCTCGACGAAACTCTTGCTGCAAGTGTCATCGATGCAAAGGCTAAGGCTTGGAATGGCGAGTCTGATTTTGGCGATGCTATTCGAGCCTGAGTGAGTTCGATTCGGCTCCTCTACGCGGCGTTGGGTTGAATTGGTTGGCCTCGATGAGGAGTCGTGCTTAACATCCCAGAGTTGGCCCTGACCGGCTCTCACGATTGGACTCTACCGCCCTCAAAGAGCCATATGATACGTTGGTTGGCTCTTACTTCGCAGGGGCGCAGTGAATGCCTTTTGCGCTTTGAGGGCAAGGCGGGTGCTGATGTTGAATCAATGGCTCTCTGCCTCGAAGCGATGGGTGTACAAGTGCATCGAGGTGCCGATGGATGGTTGGTTGAGCCACCCAATGGTGGTCTGCAGGCTCCACTGAGTTTTCTCGATTGTGGCAACTCTGGGACGGCAGCTCGAGTGTTGACCGCGATGGCTGCGACGATGGGTGTCGCGGTCAGATTGGATGGAGATGCATCCTTACGCTCGCGTAGTAGTGATCTGGCTCGAGTGCTTCGCGATTTGGGAGTTGAAGTTAGCAGCGACGCTCTGCCGACAACTGTTTCAGGAGTGATTAACGGAGGTGCGAGCGTCGACCTATCAGTTTCAAGTCAGCCCCTCAGTGCATTGATTTTGTCCACTCCCGGACTATCTGAAGCGGTTGAAATTCATCTTGAGGGCGAAGGAGTCAGTCGAGGCTATACTGGAATGACCTTCGATGTCGCGAGGCGATGTGGATGCCCTATCGAGATGGGTTCGCCACTCATTCTCGAACCTTGGACTGTACAAGCTCCAGAGGAGGCTGATATTCCTCCCGAACTCAGCCTATTTCCGATGGCCATATTGCTTGAAATCCTCCATGAAGGTCTACAACTGCGGACCTCTCTTCCCGCTTACGACCCTCTCATGCTGATGGCCATCGACTCACTAGACCGAGCCAACGGAAGCGAGGTCAGTCTTCGTGATGCTAGTGACCTCGTCACACCCGCCGCCGTCTGGCTAGCTCTGACCAACGGTGGCACAATCAGTGGAATTCCTCATGCGCGCGGGAAGGAATCAGATCGGATTGCGCGTACTATCGAGCTCCTCGCAGCCTTTGGCATCCAAGCGGATGAGACTGAAGACGGACTCATAATCCCAGGTGAACAGACTCTCTCTTCACCCACCGCTCCAATCGAAACTCACCTTGACCACAGATTGGCAATGACAGCGATGATTCTCGCCAGTAAAGTCGGCGCGGACATCATCGGAGCCGACATCTGTGAGGTGACCCATCCAGGATTCATCGAGCAATTACTCGCTTTGGGAACAA
>Ga0114932_10001282_pt1 | contig 28815 bp, 30 predicted proteins | sample 2SBtaG_2_FD_87286 | JGI IMG/M metagenome (GOLD analysis project Ga0114932, IMG submission 87286) | Deep subsurface microbial communities from Kolumbo volcano to uncover new lineages of life (NeLLi) - 2SBTROV12_ACTIVE470 metaG | ecosystem: Environmental > Aquatic > Marine > Volcanic ...
ACTGTTCCAGCAATAAGCATCCATCGCTGCTCGCCTTTTCCTGGCAGCAGACAGGTATTGGTCTTCCTTCTCTTGCATGCCCGACTGCCGGTAGGCTTCACTGATCATCATTTCCTGGAACAAAAGCAACGCATTCAAATCAACCGGAATGATATCGGTAGTGTGGATGGTATACAACGACTTACCATCTTTGAACCAGCGGCTGCTGAAATCCCAGCCCGATTCTGCTGCCGCTCTCAGGTTGCGGAACAATATTGCCGGCTCGCTGGCTGATCGTTGCGCCAGCTCCCTGTCTTCCCGGTACGATTCAGGCCTTGGTGTATCGTACTCATCCCAAAACCTGTTGAGTATGGATCCGTCCGGCATCCGCACTATGTGGTGCAGCGCAATCTGTTCATCGCTTAATTTAGTTTCCCCGCGCATCCAGAACTGGTATTCCTTTTCCAGTTGTGGCAGGTATTGACGCTTCACCTGCTCTCCTTTAGTCTCTGCCAGCAGGCTCACCATCATTGCAAAAAAAGGCGGCTGCGACCGACCCAGGTAATAGCTGCGGTTTCCATTCGGTATATACCCGATGATATTGATGAGGTGGGCAAAATTCTGGATCATGTGCTCCATCATAGCTGTCCTGCCCGATGCCTGCAAGCCCAGCAAAGTGAAGTAACTATCCCAATAATAAATTTCCCTGAACCGCCCACCCGGAACGATATAAGGATAAGGAAGCGGGATCAAAGAACCTCGCTGTGTATCCGGGTTACGGGTGAGGGCCGGCCAGAGTGATTCAATATGCTCCAACATGGTAGCGTTGCTTTGTGCAACAAAGTCAACGGCTGGAGCAGCAGGTAATGTAAAATAACGCCGTACAAATGAAGTAAGATCAAAGTCAGGCTTGTGTTTCTCTGCTTCGTATGTGTTCAGGATATCCGGTATTCCTGTTTTGGGTGCGCAATCCACAAAAGTCTTTCCATCAGGGAAAATCCTGTTCATCTGCACTGCTTCAAACAAAGAAGTACGGAAAAAATCAACCGTCATTTTCATGTTCATTTTTATTGAAACAGTTTTCAAGTCTTTTGTTTCTGTTGGAACCTGTAAAAAAACCACAAGCATAACAGCAAGACGGCCATGGGTGCCAATGAAAAATAAAACGCTTTTTCCCCGCCAATGTGTTTGAATAAATATCCTACCAGTCTTGACCCCAAAGTGCCTCCAATAGCTGAAAAGAAAACGAGCAGGGATGCCATGGGACTGTGAAACTTTTTCTCTGTAGAACTGAGTACAAAAGAATTGACCAACGGGTAAATGGGTGCCAGGAAAAAGCCGATCAACGGGAAAACATAACCAATCACCGGCACATCGGCAAAAGAAAGGATCTGCCTTGGCGCCAGGTTCTGCGCTGCCGGCAACACCAGCCAGACGATGATCGCTGCACCTGCCAGGCAAACAAATAGCATGAAGAACCAGGATATTTTCTTTACCAACAGCGCCGATAAATACCGTCCTAATGCGATGGACAGCATGAGAATGACCGCCATATAAATGCTGGTTGTCTCGGGCAGGTGCAATACTTTTTGATTAAAAGTAGGCAGCCAGCTCATGATGCCCTGCTCTGTCATCACATACATGAAAGCAGCGACGGCAAAAACCAGTACCAGGGGTCTTTTGATCAGTTTTACCATTTCCACAAAATCATCTATCACCGATGTTCCCGGAATTTCATAATCCGCTTTAAAATCTGACAATAACAACACCAAAAAAGATACGGCTATCGATCCTGCCAACAGCAGGTATATGCGCAGCCATGCATTCGGGTTGGTATCGCTGTAGAAAAAAGGAAAAGCAATGAATCCGGCGGCAATACCGATCATAAAACAGCTCTCCACTGAACTGAGCAGGCTTTTGTGTTCTTTTTCATCATTGGTTACCACACCTATCAATGCATACACAGATACTTTGATAACGGCAAAAGAGACGCCCACACAAGCAAACATCAATTTAACCGTTGCAAATGAGTTACCAAAATACATAGTAAGGCAACCGGCAAAGACCAACGCCAGGGCCGCCAGCATGCCTTTTTTATAACCCAGCCTGGGCAGGAAGGAGCCTACAAAAAAAGACACAAAAGCAATGGAAAGGTCTTTGAAAGCTTCCAGGATACTGGCTTGTAATTCATCGACATGATATGAATTGATGGATTTCTGGATCAATATGCCTACACTGTTGAGCAGTATGGCGAATACAAAATAGTTGAGGAATAAGGATATCCTGATCTTTTGGTTTGACATGGCAGCTGTTTGAAAAGACAGCTTTAAAATAAGGTTTTCTGTCTAGAATATCTTGTATTGAACCGAAATTCATTATTCTTGCCATAAGCCATGGTTTTTAATACGTAGTAATTAAACATATATTAAAAACGAGATAATCCACATTAAAAGTGAGCTACTGTGGAAATGGTGTGGGTTTGCTGTGGTTTTAGTATCAACCAATAGTATATTTATCGGCCTTCAAACCCCTTTTACATGAAACCAAAGTATTCATTACCTGTTTATGTATTGCTGTTGCTTTGTGCTACTGTCTGCGCTCAAAGCGATCTTCATAATGATTCCGTCTATTCCGGCAAAGATTTGGGCGTTCGTTATAAGGGTGCAATAACCTCTTTTAAAATTTGGACGCCCCGGGCATCAGAAGTGCTGTTGCGTTTATACGCAGCTGGCGATGGCGGCCAGCCGCTGGAACAGATAAAACTGCTGCCAGCCCGGCAAGGCATATGGGAAACCATTGTCCATAAAAACATTGTCAACCGCTATTATACTTTCCAGGTAAAACAGGATGGTAAATGGTTGGATGAAAGTCCTGATATCAATGCAAAAGCCGTAGGCGTCAACGGCAAACGTGGAATGGTGGTTGACCTGAAAACCACCAACCCGGTCAACTGGGCTAAAGATAAAAAACCACTGCTTAAAAATTTTACCGACATCATCATCTATGAATTACATGTACGCGACCTGTCGATCAGTCCCACTTCCGGCATTCACCACAAAGGAAAATTTCTGGGTCTTACCGAGACAGGAACACGCAATGCAGCCGGTGAAAAAACGGGGCTCGATCACCTGGCCGAATTAGGTATTACACATGTACACCTGTTACCTTCTTTCGATTTTAATTCCGTAGATGAAACCAAACTTTCATTGAACAAATACAACTGGGGCTACGATCCGCTCAACTACAATGTACCGGAAGGATCTTATGCTACTGACCCTTACAATGGCAATACACGTATCAAAGAGTTCAAACAAATGGTTCAGGCCTTGCACAACAGGGGATTGCGTGTGATATTGGATGTGGTGTATAACCACACAGCCAATCTTGCATCTCCTTTCAATCAGTTTGCACCCGGTTATTTTTATCGCCATAAAGCCAACGGTAATTATTCCGATGCCACCGGCTGCGGCAATGAAACCGCTTCAGAAAAAGTCATGATGCGCCAATTCATGATAGCTTCTGTAGCATACTGGGCCAGGGAATACCATATCGATGGCTTCCGTTTCGATCTCATGGGTGTGCACGATATTGTTACTATGAATGCCATCAGTGATACGTTGCACAAGATTGATCCAACCATTTTCATCTACGGTGAGGGGTGGACTGCCGGAGAAAGTCCGCTGGACGAATCGCTGCGTGCAGTTAAACAAAATACTTACCAGCTACACCAGATCGCGGCGTTCGGCGATGAAATGCGGGATGGCCTGCGTGGACCTTTTGCCGATGTAAAAGAAAAAGGGTTCATCAGTGGAAAAACGGGCACAGCAGAAAGCATCAAATTCGGTATTGCAGGCGCCGTGCAGCACCCGCAGATCAACTACAAGCAGGTGAATTATTCAAAACGCGCCTGGGCCGCAGAGCCTTATCAATCCATCAGCTATGTTTCCTGCCATGATGATAATACGCTGTTCGATCGCCTGCTGATCGATAACCCTGGTGCCTCAGAAGAAGACATTATCAAAATGGATAAACTGGCTCAAGCCATTGTACTTACCTCCCAGGGTGTTCCTTTCCTGCATGCCGGAGAAGAAATGCTGCGTACCAAAAAAGGTGTAGCCAATTCTTTTGAATCGCCCGACTCCATCAATGCACTCGACTGGAATCGTAAGACACAATATAAAGCAGTATTCAAGTATTACCAGTCACTCGTTGCCTTGCGCAAACACCATCCTGCTTTCAGGATGCCTTCCGCTCAAATGATCCGGCAACATTTAACTTTCCTTGAAACCAACGATCCTTTGCTCATTATGTATACACTATCAGGTCACGCCAATGGAGACAAGTGGAAAGATATCCTGGTTATATTGAATGGTAACAGGCAAGCCCGAACGGTACAGTTGCCCCCGGGTTCGTGGATACTGGCTGCCGATGGAGATAACATCAATGAAAAAAGCATTCAAAAAGTGACCGCTTCCAACATGTTGATACCCGCCACTACAGCATGCATACTCTTCAGGTAAATATGTAGACCATGATACGGTGCTCAATTAAGCAGGTTGATGATGTTGCGCGAAAGGCATGTATGAAGTTGTTGCTTCCAATCTTTCAATACAATGCCATAATCGGCCTGTATAGCAGTTGTATCGAGCACTGAATAAGCCGGCCGTTTAGCCGGTGTGGGATAAGCAGCAGTAGGAATGGGTAACACTTCACACTGCATACCGGCTGCGGCTTTGATGGCGAGGGCAAAATCGTACCAACTGATGGCGCCTTCATTGCTGTAATGATAAATACCATAATGCGCATGGCCATGCTGCACAGATTCAATCACCTGCATCAATACTTCGGCCAGGTCTGCGGCATAAGTAGGTGATCCAATCTGATCATGCACCACTTTGATTTCCGGTCTTTCTTTCATCAGCCGCAACATGGTCTTGACGAAATTATGGCCATGTGAACTGTACACCCATGAAGTGCGTATGATGACCGACTGCACGCAATGTTCCAATGCCAATTGTTCTCCCATGTACTTGGTATACCCATAGTAATTGACCGGATCGCAGGCGGTACCGGTAGTATACGGCGCTGTTCCTTTTCCGTCGAACACATAATCGGTGGAAATGCCCAGGTACACGCAGCCATAACGATGGCATTCTTTGGCGATCATACCGGCAGCCGTTGCATTGACCGTGTACGCCGTTTCCTGGTCGGTCTCTGCTTTATCAACCGCCGTATACGCCGCGCAGTTGATGACATAATCCGGTTTGATGTTCTCAAAAAAAACGGGAATGGTTTCCGGTTCACTCATATCCATGTCTTCCCTTCCTGCAAACAGGAAATCAAACGCTCCGGCAAACCGGCCCGACAATTGCAAGAGTTCCCAGCCCAGCTGCCCGTTTTTTCCTGTAACAACAATTAATGGTTTTGGCATGGGCTGAACAGTTATTTATGTTTTCCGAATTCTTTGGGTTGCTTCGACCATTCTGCTTCCGGCAGCGATTTGAAATAGTCATACGTTTTTTTCAAACCGGCTGCCCTGTCTATTTTAGGCTCCCAATTGAGTAATTGTTTGGCTTTGCTGATATCCGGCTTTCTTTGTTTGGGATCATCTACAGGCAAGGGTTTATATATGATCTTCACTTTCGATCCCGTCAGCTTCAACACTTCTTCTGCAAAATCTTTCAACGATATCTCGTTCGGGTTACCGATGTTCACCGGCTTGGCATAATCACTCAACAGCAAACGGTAAATACCTTCCACCAGGTCGTCTACATAACAGAAAGAACGTGTTTGGCTGCCATCTCCGAATACCGTCAGGTCTTCTCCCCTCAATGCCTGGCCAATGAATGCAGGCAATGCCCTGCCGTCGTTGAGGCGCATACGCGGTCCGTATGTATTGAATATGCGCACGATCCTCGTTTCCACACCATGATAAGTATGGTACGCCATGGTGATGGATTCCATGAACCGTTTGGCTTCATCATAAACACCACGTGGCCCCACCGGGTTCACATTGCCCCAGTATTCTTCCGTTTGCGGGTGTACCAATGGGTCGCCATACACTTCACTGGTGGAAGCCACCAGTATCCTGGCTTTTTTTTCTTTGGCCAGTCCCAAACAATTGTGTGTACCCAATGCTCCTACTTTCAATGTTTGGATGGGTATTTTCAAATAGTCGATCGGACTGGCGGGCGATGCAAAATGAAGGATATAATCGAGGTGGCCGGGTACATGGATGAACTTCGACACATCGTGGTTATAAAATTCAAAGTTCTTCAGTTTGAACAGGTGTTCAATATTGCGCAGGTCGCCTGTAATCAGGTTGTCCATACCAATCACATCATTGCCTTCTTTTACAAAACGGTCGCACAGGTGAGATCCGAGAAATCCGGCGGCCCCTGTGATGAGTATTCTTTTTCCTGACATATTAATAATTTAAGGACGTCCTATGCTTTCGTAATGATAGCCCAGTGCGGCCATCTGTTTCACTTCAAAAAGGTTGCGGCCATCGAAAATGGTTTTGTTCTTCAACCGCTCTCCGATCATTTCAAAATCGGGGGTGCGGAATTCGCTCCATTCCGTAGCAATGATCAACGCATCTGCACCCACCAATGCTTCGTACTGGTTGGCGGCATATGCTATCTGGTTGCCCAGTGTCTTTTTAACATTGCTCATCGCTTCCGGATCAAAAGCAATTACGTTGGCGCCTTCTGCCGTTAATGCTTCAATCAGGCTCAAAGCCGGCGCCTCGCGTATATCATCGGTATTGGGCTTGAAAGCCAATCCCCATAAGGCAATGCGTTTCCCTTTCAAAGCCCCTTTGAAATAAGCTTTGACTTTCGGCAACAAGTGTTTCTTCTGTAATTCATTCACCGACTCCACCGCTTTCAATATCTTAAAATCATAATCCGCCTCTTCCGAAGAACGGATCAATGCCTGCACGTCTTTGGGAAAGCAACTGCCCCCATAACCAATACCGGGGAACAGGAATCGCTTGCCAATGCGCTCATCACTGCCAATACCACGGCGCACCATATCTACATCGGCTCCCAGCTTTTCGCAGAGCTGTGCGATCTCGTTCATGAAAGATATCTTGGTAGCTAAAAAAGAGTTGGCTGCATATTTCGTTAACTCGGCAGATCTTTCATCCATGTAAATCACCGGGTTACCCTGGCGAACAAAAGGGGCATACAGATCGCCCATCAGTTTGCGGGCTCTCTCAGATCCTGTTCCGATCACTACCCTATCCGGCTTCATGAAATCATCTACCGCCACACCTTCTCTCAAAAACTCCGGGTTGCTCACCACATCGAATTCCCCTTTATAATGTGCAGCAACAGCGCTGTGCACTTTCTGTGCAGTACCCACTGGCACTGTACTTTTATCAACAATCACTTTGTAGTCCTTCATTAATTTACCCAATTCATCAGCCACACCCAGCACATAACGCAGATCAGCTGCCCCGTCTTCACCAGGTGGCGTGGGCAGGGCCAGGAAAATGATGGGAGCGCCTTCGATGCCTTCAGCCAGGCTGGTGGTGAATTTCAAACGCCCTTCTTTGAGGTTGCGCAGAAATAATTTCTCCAGTCCCGGTTCATAGATGGTGATCTCTCCGTTGCTCAGCTTCTCTACCTTGCTTTTGTCAATATCCACACAGACTACTTTATTGCCCGTTTCGGCAAAACAAGTACCCGTTACCAATCCTACATAACCCGTTCCTACAACTGCAATCTTCATACATTATTTCTTTACAAATTTCAGTACATGTTCTGCAATATATGCCATTTGCTCCTCGTCCATCTCAGTATGGATCGGAAGCGATATTACCCGCTCGGTAAGCCAGTCGGTCTGCGGCATATCCAGCTTGGGCAGGCCGAATGAATCGAACATGCGCTGTTTATGTCCCGGTACAGGATAATAGATCATCGAAGGTATTTTATGTTCGGCCAGGTACCTGTTGAGCTCATCCCTGTTGCCTTTCTCCAATATAATGGTATACTGGTGATACACATGGGTACTATAAGCCGCTTTGAAAGGAGTGATGATGGCATCGCTCGCTTCAAAAGCCTGGTCATAAAAAGCCGCTACCTCCTGTCGCGCAGCATTGTATCGATCGAGGTGTTTCAGTTTGATGTTCAATACAGCCGCCTGTATGGAATCCAGCCTCGAATTACAACCCACCACATCGTGATAATATCTTTTCGACTGACCGTGATTAGCAATCATCAGCATATTGTGTGCCAATTGGTCGTCATTGGTAAAAATAGCGCCCCCATCTCCAAAAGCGCCCAGGTTTTTACTGGGGTAAAATGAAGTGGCGCCGATGGTACCGATGGTACCTGTTTTTTTCTTCGTACCGTCTGAAAAAAGATAGTGGCAACCAATGGCCTGCGCATTGTCTTCAATCACCGGAATAGCGAACTCATTGGCAATCTGCATGATCTCCTCCATCGGGGCTGCCTGTCCGTATAAATGCACCGGCACAATGGCTTTGGTTTTGGGCGTGATGGCCTTTCGCAATGCAGCGGGGTCGATGCAAAAGGTTTGCGGATCTACTTCCACAAACACCGGCTTGAGCTTTAACAAGGCAACTACTTCAGTGGTAGCAATATAGGTGAAAGAAGGCGTGATGACCTCATCGCCCGGTTGCAGTCCCAATGCCATCATCGCTATCTGCAAAGCATCTGTTCCATTGGCACAGGGTATCGTATGCTTCACATCCAGGTATGCTCCCAGGGCGGCTGCAAAGTCCTGAACCGCCTTACCATTGATATAAGCTGCACTGTCCAGCACTTCATGGATGGCGGTGTCTATTGCTGTCTTGATTTGCAGGTACTGGCTCCTGGTATCAACCATCTGGATGGGTCTCGTCATAATCGGGCGTATTAAGCCGGGCAAAACTACTAATCATTTTAATGTTGTTTATTTGTATTTGAAAATCAAGCACCGTGCAGGCAGTTTACCGCTTATTTATATGGATCTATCCCAAAGCAGCCTGGTTACTGGGTTTGTATAACCACAAAGCCCGACTTTGGGTGAAAGGCAGAAGCCGGTTGTTTAAAAAGCTGTCTGTTTTTTTTCACAACAACCGCCAGCCCGTGGTTTGGATGCATACGGCATCGCTGGGTGAGTTTGAACAGGGGCGTCCTATTTTGGAGCGTATCAGGCAACTCTATCCCAAACACAAGATCCTGCTCAGTTTTTTTTCCCCTTCAGGGTACGAGATCAGGAAACACTATGAAGGGGCCAACCTGGTCTGCTACCTGCCCATGGATGGCTCGGGCAATGCCAGCCGTTTCCTGAACATTGTACAACCTTCACTGGTGATCTTTGTGAAGTATGAGTTCTGGCATTTTTACCTGCAGGAGACCAGGCAAAGGAATATTCCCCTGTTACTGGTATCGGGCATCTTTAGAAAGGACCAGCCTTTCTTTCAATGGTATGGCGGTTTTCACCGTGCCATGCTCTCCTGTTTTACACAATTATTTGTACAGAATGCAGCATCGGCAACACTGCTGCAAACAGCCGGTTTTCATGCCAATGTGAGCATCAGCGGCGATACGCGGTTCGACAGGGTCATTGCCATTGCGTCGCAGTTCCAGACATTGCCTGTGATAAACAGGTTCTGCGATCACCGCGCGGTGATCGTGGCCGGCAGTACCTGGACGGACGATGACGAAGTGCTGGATCATTTTGCCAATACCCACCCGGAATTACGCTTCATCATTGCGCCGCATGATATCGACAGCGACCGTTTGGATGAATGCCTGAAGCTATATAAACATGCCATATTGTATTCTGCTTACGAAGAAATGCTCAGCGAAGGAGCCGAACCGCAGCGGCATTTCAATGTATTGATCATTGATAATATTGGCATGCTGAGCAAACTGTATCATTATGCTACCCTTGCTTATATAGGAGGAGGTTTTGGCGATGATGGCATTCACAATATCCTGGAAGCGGCTGTATATGGCAAGCCTGTTTTATTCGGCCCTGTTTACCAGAAGTATTTCGAAGCGGAGGAATTATTGGATGCAGGAGGCGCTTTCAGTGTTGATGATGCACTGGAACTGGAAAAACAATTTAAGTTGCTCCTTGAAAACAAAGCTTTATACGATGTTGCTGCAAAAGCAGCGCTGGATTATGTACAGCAGCATGCGGGCGCTACGCAAAAGATCATTCAATATATTCAGGCAAACCGTCTCCTCACCAACTGATCGAAGAGTTTTACTGTTTCGCTGTTTTCATTCCATCCCATTTTTACTTTCAACTCGCGCTGTATCCAGTACTGTGCTTCGGGATAAATGTTGAACCCGTTGATGGTTTTGAGGCTGCGCTCATACATGCTCTCGTCGCCACGGAAAAGATCGTTGACAAACTGGTAACGGTCGTTTACACCCACCGCTTTTTTCAGGTCGCGAATGGGACTGCCCTGCAACAAAGTAGCGATCTCTACCCTGTCTTCTTTCAGTTTTTCATTCAGACTGCCGTTTCTCGATACCACCAGGTGGTCGTTGAGTTCCAGTATTTCTTTTTCTTCCTGTCCTTCCTGGTGCGCAAGGGTGGGAATGGCTTCTTCTTTATTGAGCAGCCAGTTATTGGGTACATCTTTCTTTGGTTGAGCTACTGGCGGTGGAGTTACCTGAGTGATTGCAGGCAATACTACCGACACTTTTCCTTTGTTCATTATCTTTTCCTGGCCGGACTGTAATTCGCACAATAAAAGTCTGGTGGTGACAGCTAATTTTTCAGCATCGGCATGCTGTTCAAACTGTTCTTTCAGTTTATTGATCAAAGCGCCTACTCTTTCCATAGTTATGTGATACATTTGGGGGGTTACCAATGGCCGTTGGCAAGTTATAAAGTTACTAACGTTTTTATTTGTTAATTTATTTTATTGATGTTCATAGAACCCATCATATCAGGTGAAAAAAGAGGCTGGATTGAGGTTATTTGCGGCAGTATGTTCAGCGGAAAAACGGAGGAGCTTATCCGGAGACTCAAAAGGGCCCGCATTGCCAATCTCAAAGTAGAAATATTCAAACCCGCCCTTGATACCCGATATGATGAAACGCAGGTGGTTAGTCACGACGCCAATGCCATCCAGTCAACCCCCATCGACAATTCCCAGACCATCCTTCTCCTGGCCCAGGATGTGGATGTGGTAGGCATTGATGAGGCCCAGTTTTTCGACAACGAGATCACAACTGTTTGTGAAACCCTGGCTTTGCGGGGTATCCGCGTCATTGTTGCCGGGCTGGACATGGACTACACAGGGCGTCCTTTCGGACAAATGCCCGACCTGCTTGCCATCGCCGACTTTATCACCAAACTGCATGCCATTTGTGTAAAATGCGGTAACCTGGCCAATTTTTCTTTCCGGAAAACAGCGCAGGACAGCCAGGTATTGCTGGGCGAAAAAGAAACATACGAACCCCGATGCCGTATATGCGCCCATGAAAAATAGTTACCCCATATTATCACTGGTTAAAAAAGACCTGCTGCTGGAATTCAGGCAGCAGTACACCCTCTATGGCATCCTGTTATATGTAGCTTCTACCATATTTGTTGTGTATTTATCGATGGGAGAACCGGAAGACAAAGTATGGAATGGTCTTTTCTGGGTGATACAATTGTTTGTATGCGTGAATGCCGTTGCCAAAAGCTTCTTGCAGGAAAGCCGGGGCCGTATGTTGTATTTTTATTCGATAGCAGGTCCGCGTGACTTCATATTATCCAAACTACTCTTCAACCTGCTGCTCATGTTGGCCATGAGCCTGCTGAGCCTGGGCGTATTTACGGTGCTGCTGGGTAATCCCATTCAAAAGATGCCTGCTTTTATTGGTATCGCCTGCCTGGGAGGCATGAGCCTGGGACTGGTATTCACTTTCCTCGCGGCGATCGCCGCCAAAGCCCAGCAGCAATCGGCCCTGATGGCCATCATGGGTTTTCCCATCATCATCCCTCAATTATTATTGCTCATGAAAATAGCCAATGCCGCATTCTCGGATGTGGTTCAGGGCGGCTTCTGGCAAATGGTGGTATTGTTGGTAGCGCTTGACCTGATGGTGGTAGCGTTGGCGGTAATACTGTTTCCGTTTCTTTGGAAGGACTGAGGAAATCAGCAATCAGCAATCAAAATCTCAGGTGACGCACAGTAAGCCCTTTATTGATCAACTGCTTCAATGAGTCGATGCCAATCTTCAGGTGCTTTTCTACATAGTCTGTTGTTATTTTTTTATCGCTGGCTTCTGTTTTCACACCATCGGGTATCATAGGTTGGTCGCTCACCAGTAACAGGGCGCCTGTGGGAATTTTATTATAGAAACCTACTGTAAAAATGGTAGCCGTTTCCATATCAATAGCATAAGCACGCACTTTGGTAAGGTATTCTTTGAAATCATCATCGTGCTCCCATACGCGGCGGTTGGTAGTGTATACAGTGCCCGTCCAGTAATCCACTTTGTAATCGCGTATGGTAGTGGAGACCGCTTTTTGTAAGGCAAAGGCAGGCATGGCCGGCACTTCGGGCGGGAAATAATCGCTGGATGTACCCTCGCCCCTGATGGCTGCAATGGGGAGGATCAGGTCGCCGAGTTTATTTCTTTTCTTCAGTCCGCCGCATTTGCCCAGGAACAACACAGCCTGGGGTTCAATGGCCGTGAGCAGGTCCATGATGGTGGCAGCACCGGGACTGCCCATGCCGAAGTTGATGATGGTAATACCATTGGCCGTAGCGCACTGCATGGGTTTGTCGTGCCCCACTATTTTTACATTATTCCATTTGGCAAAAAGTGTCACATAATTACTGAAATTGGTGAGTAATATATATTGGCCAAAATTCTTCAGCTTCTCACCCGTATAACGCGGCAGCCAGTTCTCAACAATCTCTTCTTTCGTCTTCATAAATGCATCTTTTAGTCAATATCTTTGAAAAAGTTAATTGGCTAAAATACGAAAAAACAGCGGCGGGACAAGCGTTATGATGAAAATAACTTATCCTTCATACGATTTCAGGATCAAAGAAGAAGCCGGGAAAGAATGGGTATTCGACCCCATTCGCAAGCAATGGGTACGGCTCACGCCGGAAGAATGGGTAAGACAACATTTCCTCCAATACCTGGTGCAGGAAAAAAAATATCCTGCTTCGCTGATCGCTGTTGAAAAAGAAATTGAACTTGGTGAACTCAAGAAACGATTCGATATTGTAGTGTACAAAGACCAGGCTCCCTGGATGGTGGTCGAATGCAAGGATACCACCACATCTCTCACCGAAGCCGTATTCCGGCAAGCCCTCCATTATAATATTGTGTTGAAAGCGCCTTTCATTGTTGTAACAAACGGCAGCTATACGCAGGGATATCTTGTTGAAAACGGCCGCTTAGCAGAGCTGGAAACGCTGCCACCTTATTAAAGATGCCGCATAAAAAAGCCGCTGCATTGCTGCAACGGCCCATATGTATAGTGAACCTCAAAAACACTAAGGAAAGATACCCAGCTCGGCATACGACGTACCCACTTTATTAATGGCGCAAACATACGCCGCCGTGCGCATATCCGGAATAGCCGGGTTAGCTTTCCAGATATCCATGATCTCACGCGTAGCAGCGATCATGGTTTCTTCCAGTCCGCTGTGTACCAGGTCTACCTCTTCCGGACCATGCAAAATAAATGAACGTTCTGCTTCCGTAACTTTTTTATCGGTGAGCACCTCAATTTGGCTCAGAATATGGCTGTTCATGTTCTCTGTGAACCTTTTTTCCATCCGGCCATAACGCACATGGCTCAGGTTCTTCAGCCATTCAAAATAAGAAACGGTTACACCGCCTGCATTCAGGTACATATCGGGTACCACCAAGATCCCATTGGCTACGAGTATTTCATCTGCTTCGGGTGTAAGGGGGCCATTGGCTGCTTCACCAATGATCTTCGCTTTCACACGTGCCGCATTACCGGCATTGATCACATTTTCCAATGCCGCCGGTATCAATATATCGCAAGCCAGTTCGAGGGCGTCATTGCTGCTCTGCAGGTTTTGTGCTCCGGGGAAATTGAGTATGGATCCTGTTTCTTTACGGTGCTGGAATACTTCTTCTTCATTCAATCCTTTCTCACAGTAAATGGCGCCTTCGTATTCGGCAATGGCTACCACTTTGGATCCGTGTTCGCGGAAAAACCTGGCAGAGTGGTATCCTACATTACCCAATCCCTGTACTACTACTGTTTTTCCTTCTACACCAATGGCGAGTCCGAGTTTACCCATGACATCCGGCATGCTGCACACTTCGCGGATGCCAAAGAACACACCCAGACCTGTTGCTTCTTTTCGTCCCCTTACCCCGCCTTGCGAAACGGGTTTACCGGTTACGCAGCCGGCTGCATCGATCTCACCGGGTTTCAATGAAGTATAGGTATCTACGATCCAGGCCATTTCCCTTTCACCGGTTCCATAATCGGGCGCCGGTACATCAATGCCTGGTCCGATGAAATTTTTCTTTACCAGTTCACTCGTATAACGTCTTGTGATCTTTTCCAGTTCATACACACTATGCTTGCGCGGGTTGATCTTGATCCCTCCTTTACCTCCACCGAACGGAACGTTCACAATGGCGCATTTATAAGTCATGAGAGAGGCAAGCGCCATCACTTCATCCTGGTTCACTTCTTCACTGAAACGGATACCTCCTTTGCAAGGCGATTTATGCTGCGAGTGCTGCACCCGGTACGCTTCGATCACTTCAATACTTCCATCATCCATCTTAACAGGGAAACGCATACTGTACACGCTGTTACAGGCTTTGATCTGTTCCAGCACCCCCTTCTCCCATCGGGTAAATTTGGCCGCTTTATCAAAACTCCTTTCAACACTTTGAAAGAAGCTGTACGGTTTTTGTTCTGACATGAGCTAATCTTTTTTAGTTAGTTGTTTTTGACTTGTATAGAACAGCAGTGTGAGCGCACTGCCCGTTGAACGCTTTTATTTTTTCTCCATCTGGGAAATCTTTTTATCCAGCATAAAGAGGTAAACGAACATGCCAAGCAATATGGTCAATACCACGGCAACCACCACATAGATCCTGCCATTGCTGTGCATGAAATCGTTCGGTTCGTTTGCAACAGCAGTCTGTGCCTGTGAGATTACCGATACCATCATCATTGTTAATACCAGGAATATTCTTGTGAACTTATTCATGAGCCAGTCTTTTTTGTTGAATGAGTTGAACGCGTATCCGCAGGGTAGTGATCCATACACCCAATAATGTCCATCCGATAAAAGCCGGATACATCACGCTGCGCATGGCGGGTGTGCTGTCTTTAGGGTTGAGTCCGGGATTTCCTTCGCTTCCCTGTCCGCCAGGGTGCAGGCTTTCCGTTAACCTGGGCAGTATCCAAATCGTAGGGAAAAGCATGAAAAAGGCGAATATGTTATAAACCGAGCCTATGCGTGCCCTTTTTTCTTCGTCGTGCAGACTGCCGCGTACCACGAAATAGGCAAAATAGATCAGCACGCCGATGGCCGCTCCATTCTGTTTCGGGTCGCTGCTCCAGGGTTTGCCCCACTGGTAATTGGCCCAGATCATGCCGGTGAGCAGTCCTAGTACGCCAAAGAAAGCCCCTGTTCTGGCAAATTCCATTGAATAGATATCTGCTGTTGCATCGGCTTTGTTCAGGTATTTGATGGCATACACCACTGAAACGGTGAAACAAACCATCATGGCTATCCACATGGGTACATGGAAAAAAAGGTTGCGGATGGTCTGGTGAAGCGGTACACCCGGCGGGGAAGGCACTTTCACCAAAAAACCGACCGAGCAGGTATAAATAAGCAGTACGAATGCCAGTATCTTCCACCAGGATTTGCGAATCATGAATCTGTTTTTTGCAGATAAACTAACAACTGTGAGCGCAAAATTAGGGCAACTACATACAAGTTGGGACAAACCGAATAAAAAAATAAAAAGCGGCTTTTTTGGCCGCTTTAGTTTTTACCTATCAAAGTGCTGTATTTCAGCCGCCCTTCGCTATTTCTTACTGAAAGTTCAAATCTCTCATGGTCTTTGATCTGCCTAGTATTATACCGTGAGGCAAATTCATCACAATAGCGTTGTAGGTGCTGTGGGCTTACTTGGTGAAAGATACCGATAATGCCCCGTTTTAAGAGGCTCCAGAAGTTCTCGATATTGTTTGTATGGAAACCTCCATTCACATATTGCCCCTTATTGTGGTCTACCATATAGTGTTTAAATCGGTTATCCCTTCCAAGAAAGGCGTACATAGAAAGGCCATCCGTTACCATATTGGAGCCGGTTTCCACATGCTTATCAATTAAGGCTTTGGCGTTCTGTTTAGTAACCCAATTCGCAACCTTCACGACCACCCTACCGCCCTCTTCTGCAATACCAAATACAGGTGTTTTAACCTCTTTGGCGCGGCCACCTTCGCCCTTACCATTCTTTGCCCGCTTATTTACGTGCTTGTTCTTCTCCAAGCCGCCTACATAGGTTTCATCTATCTGCACTGTATTTTTCAGCATTTGCGGGGCTTTCTCTTTCAGCATTTCACGAACCCTATGCAGAACAAACCATGCGGTCTTCTGTGTTATTCCCAACTGACGGCTTACTTGCAATGAACTGATGCCTTTCTTACTGGACGTACACAGGTAAATAGCCGCAAACCATATCCTAAGCGGCACTTTGGAGTTTTCATAAACCGTACCCACGGTTACGCTGAACTTTTTATGGCATTGCTTATCCCTGCATTTAAAGCCCCTGTTTGTTCTGTATGGGTTAACCACCCCACAGAAAGGGCAGGCGGGAGTGCCGCCCCAGCGTTGCTGCTCTAAATAGGCTATACAGGTTACCTCTTCTTTGAAGTAGTCTAAGCATTCAGGTAAGTTTTTGAATTGGCTATCCATTTTAGGTGCTTTGTGGGACAAATATAATCAAACTAACTTAATAATCTAATTTATTTACAATTTTTTTTTAAAATATTTACATTGATTATCAAATGATTGCATTTGTATTGATCAAATGAAAAGATTAATCTGATAAATTATTTGGTTTATAGGTCGCCTGATACTTATCTTTGTAGAGCATAAGTAAATTAATCATGGCAGATCAACCTAACATACAACAACAAGCGGGTGGTGATAGTGTAGCCAAGTCTTTAAGGTATAGGAGTATTGCTTACCCCTCTTACACCTTAGATTCATCAATCAAGTTTGTTTCGCAAATACATAATGAATTTACTTCCTTAACTTTTACTCCTCCCGATTCTATATCTAAAGCATTAGGTCTTTCAGGTGGTGCGTTTTTGCAGAAACTAAGTACTGCAACTCAATACGGATTGCTTCAACTCAAAAAAGGAGAAGGGTATAAATCAACAGAATTGTTCGACAAAATAACCAAACCTATCCCTAGTGAAGATGTTGGTCAATCCATATTGGAGTGCCTTCAACACCCTGAATTGTATAAAAAACTACTTGAAGACTTCAAAAACAAGCAGTTGCCTTCTGAAAACGGATTGGCAAATATGCTTGATAGGCTATATGGGGTTAAAGGAAACGGTGCTGTGGTAGCTGCGAAAGTGTTTTTCAATAATATATCGTATGCAAAGTTAGTAAATGATAATAACGTATTGGTGCTTTCAAATTATATATCATATGTTGATATTTCATCTGAAAATCCCGATAAAGTCAATGATGATAGTAGTAATAACAATGGCGGGGGTAACACACTTCAACAAAAACTGGTTCCCATTCTAGCTGCCGAAACTCCTAATCAGCCAATAGTCAATGAAACAAAGGAAATATCGGTTTTATTGCAGGGCATAGATAGGGAAGCGAAAGTTTGTTTACCTGCTGATTTTTCAGACGAAGATTTAAAAAGAGTTGTGAAAATATTAAACGCGTATGTTTCATAAAAATGGCCGATATAGATATACCGGCCGATTGCATAAATAAATCAATCACTATCGTGATGATTATAAAGTTTATAAAAGGCTACTAAGCCTTAAAATCGAGTCGTTCGCAGCGACAGGAAATAACAGCATCAGTGTATGTGCTGTGAACCTCGCAATACCGCCCTCTCATAAGGGGTTTCTCATTAGACGTAAGGGTGTTGCGGGGATTTCCCTTTTTGTAAAGGTACTAAAAATGGGCCATATTTCATAACTTTGGTTCATGTCAAAAGCTGTAAAAAAGAAGGCTTCCAAGCCCCGCGCCCCCAAATATGATCCCAAACTGGCCATAAACGGCTCATTTGCCGATGTTATAAAGGCTTCTGTTTCGTCTTCAAAGACTGGGCAGAAAAAGAACAAATGATTAAATTGATTTAAAATCATAAATAATTACAAAATAATCATTATTTGAATTTCCATCCTTTCTTTCAAATGTAGCTGTAACACCCCAATGAAGATCGGGGAAATCTTCTTCCCATTTGTTTTCTGATATCTTCCTGAACCTGTCTTTGATTCTATTTAGATGGTATTCTGCATATTCAATGTCGCCTACTATCACCTCTCTAGTACAGATTTCAATACCAGCTACCCTTTGCATTACAAAACTTATTCTTAAACATCTATAAAAATCCTCGTCATTCATGGCGAAGTCATTGTGAAATATCAGGTTTCCATTATCAGTTATATCTTTATTTATTTTAGAATAAGGATTAGGTCTTAAATTATTCAACGAATCGATATAGTTGATTATAGTCGATTCGAATCCTCCGATAAGAATTTTAATCTTATCCAATTGAGAAAAAGATGGTACGCTTATTATTAGAAATAAGCAAAGTGAGAATATTTTCATTTGTGTGAGTTTTACCCTCCGTCCCCACGGGTATGTACATAAAAATAGCGTGGGACGATATAGCTACTGTATCGAGGTACTGGTATACCCTTAGTCCAATAGACAATAACGCCCACGCCGTGGCGTGAGCGTTTAAAGCCTTCATTCTTGGACTAAAAGAAAATTACCAGTTTTCGATACAAGAGGTCAGCTAAACGCTAATATGTTATTATCAGCATAAAAGTATAAATAATCGGAAAAGAGAGGGGAGAAAATAAATTAAGGAGTTTGTCCCAACTTGTATATAGTTGCCCTAATTTTGGCAACTATATACAAGTTGGGACAAAAAGAGAAAAAATTCAGTAAATTAGGTGCTATTGGTTAACCTAAAAACCTAACGAGTATGAAAGAGTTCGATAAAACATCAGGGTATAAGAATATGCATGATCTTACTCAGGGAATATTTGGGGCTATTAACAAGTTAGCCCAAGAAAAAAATAGCAAAGCCTTAGAAAACCTATATATTACTCTTACATCCAGTGATGCAATTGAATTACTGGAACTTTCCGCAAAAAATGCCAATGAAAGAAAATTAAATCGATAAGCTGTCACACTCGTTGCTTAGCCTCCTCAATGAGTTTATTTCTTCTTTTTAACCGTTTCTTTGCCCTTATCTTCTTTTGGAGCAGAACTACTCACCGAAACCTTTATTTATCACATTACAAAATCTGACCGCGTTGATCAATTGATTCCGGTTTTAATCGCAGATACCTTTATTACCTCAGCAAATGACTCTTCGAAAAACTGGCTAGTATACTACTTAGCCAGAATAAAAGTAGCAAAAAAGTTACCTTAAAATTTGGAAAATAGTAGCATATATGCTACCTTTGAGTATTGATTGAGGGTAATGCCTTCATTCCTTCAATGAAAGAAACAACATTATAAATTTTAAACAATGAATTCGAATGATGTAATCAAGCTATTAAAGAATGACGGATGGCAGGAAAAGAAGAGAGGTGGTACCAGCCATATCCAATTTGTTCACCCAGACAAGAAAGGGAAGGTTACGGTTGCTTCCCATGGGGAAAAAAGAAATTCCACCCAAAACATTAAAATCAATTTTAAAACAGGCGGGGCTTATATAAAAAAAGCCCCACCTGTCTACAGTATAAATTAAACACATAACTACAGAAAACCATGAAAAAGATCGCATTAATCATTGAATCCGCGTCAGATGGAGAAATTTGGGGTAGGGTACATTATGATGATGATCTGATTGTTGACAGCGCGGGAGATGTCGAAGAACTGAAAAACAAAATGACAGCCCAATTGATGGAATTTCATGATCTAAAAAAAGGACAGATCGATTTTGACATTCAGCATGACATTTCAGGCCTATTCGACCACAAGGACTACCTGAATATAACTTCAGTGGCCAGGTTAGCTGGTATCAATCCTTCCCTGATGCGTCAATACGCATCAGGTGTAAAAAGTCCAAGCACCGAAAGATTAAAGGCAATTCAGACCGCCGTGCATTCTATCGGAGAGGATTTAAGAAGGATCAAATTAGCAATGTAAAACGATCACCTAAACACACAAACCATCATGTCATTAAAACCCGGTAGAGATACCGGGTTTTTTCATTCTTATCTTGTATACCCCCATTCTTCACAATTAGTGAATAGATGTTTAACTTGTGGGGTGAAGATATGGATCAACCCCTCTTACAAATCAATGATCTCTGCGTAGATTTCAGCTCCGATGGCCTTGTTACACAAGCGTTACAGCATATCAGCCTCACTGTAGCACGTGGGGAAATACTGGCTATCGTGGGTGAATCCGGGTCGGGCAAATCGGTCACTTCCCTTTCCATATTGCAGTTATTGCCGGCTCCTCCCGCCCTGTACCGGTCGGGCGAGATATTGTTTTCGCACGATGGCCATACCAGGGATATTCTCCGGCTTTCTTCTTTGGAGCTCCAGTCACTACGCGGCCGGCATATTGCCATGATCTTCCAGGAGCCCATGACATCGCTGAATCCTTTACTCACATGCGGTTTCCAGGTGATGGAAGCCATCAGGGAACATTTTTCTCTGTCAGCGGCTGAGGCAAGGGAAAAAACAATCGCGCTGTTTGAAGAAGTGCAATTGCCCGATCCGGCGACGCTGTTCAATCGTTATCCGCACCAGCTCAGCGGTGGACAAAAACAACGCGTGATGATTGCCATGGCCATGAGTTGCGATCCTGCCTTACTCATTTGTGACGAGCCTACGACCGCATTGGATGTAACTGTTCAACAAAGCATCCTGTTATTGATACGCCGCTTACAACAGCATAACAATATGGGCGTTATTTTTATTACGCACGATTTGGGAGTGGTATCTGCGATTGCAGACCGCGTAGCTGTGATGTACAAGGGGCAGTTGGTAGAACAAAACACAACAGCCAACCTGCTCAAAACGCCACAACATCCTTATACCAAAGCGCTGCTGGCCTGTCGCCCTGCTTTATATTCGAAAGGAGAACGATTACCTGTAGTAAGTGATTTCATGGGAGGTTCATCACAGCCTGTTCATCCTTCAACCAATATCTCACAACCCCCAACCAACAACGCACAACCAACAACGCTCCTCAAAGTCTCCCATCTCTCCGTACACTATCCCGGCAAAAAGAATTTCCTGGGCCGTGTATCAACATACAACAAAGCGGTGGACGATGTAAGTTTTGAAGTGTATGAAGGTGAAACGCTTGGACTCGTAGGCGAATCGGGCTGTGGCAAGAGTACGCTTGGCCGTGCTTTGCTGCGTTTGACCCATGTAAGCAGCGGCAGCCTTTATTATAAAGGGGAAGACCTGTTGGCAGCCAGAGGCAACAAACTGAAGCATTTGCGCAGGGAACTGCAAATCGTTTTCCAGGATCCTTATTCTTCCCTCAACCCGCGGATAACAATTGGCGAAGCCATTGCCGAGCCTTTGCAAGTACATGGCCTGGTTCTTGCTTCCAAAGAAAGAAAAGAAAAAGTGATTGACCTGTTGGAAAAAGTTGGTCTCCAGGCATCGCATTATAATAGGTATCCGCATGAGTTCAGCGGCGGGCAGCGCCAGCGGATCGTGATAGCGCGGGCGCTTGCTTTGAATCCCCGATTTGTGGTATGCGATGAAAGTGTATCGGCACTGGATGTAAGTGTGCAGGCCCAGGTACTCAACCTGCTGAACGATCTGAAAAACACCTTCGGGTTTACGGCTGTCTTTATCTCGCACGACCTGTCGGTAGTGCGTTATATCAGCGACCGGATCATGGTCATGAACAAAGGACGCATTGAAGAATACGGACCGGCAGAACAGGTTTACCATCAACCACAATCTGCCTATACACAACGCCTGATTGCTTCAATACCGCGGTAAAAGGCCGTTTGAGCAAAATTTCGTACCTTTGCCGACTTCACTAAAAAAACTCATGCCGTAACATGAAATTATCACAATTCAAATTTGACCTTCCTTTAAACCTTATTGCGCAAAATCCAACCAAAAGACGAGAAGACAGCCGAATGATGGTGGTAGACCGTAAAAGCGGTCACATGGAAAACAGACATTTCCGCGACATCATTGAATATTTTGATGACAAGGATGTGTTCGTAGTGAACAACACCAAAGTGTTTCCTGCGCGTATGTATGGCCGCAAGGAAAAGACCGGCGCCAAGATCGAAGTTTTTCTGTTGCGTGAGCTGAACAAGCCCAACCGTTTGTGGGATGTGATCGTTGATCCCGCAAGAAAGATAAGGGTAGGTAATAAACTGTACTTCGGAGACAACGAAGAACTGGTAGCGGAAGTAATTGACAATACCACCAGCCGCGGACGTACCATCCGTTTCCTTTGGGACGATGATGATGAGAGCTTCAAAAAAATGCTCGAATTTTTGGGTGAGACACCGCTGCCCAAATACATCAAGCGCAAGCCCGATGAAGAAGATAAAGAGCGTTACCAAACTGTATATGCCAAATACGAGGGAGCTGTTGCCGCTCCTACGGCGGGCCTGCATTTCAGCAAGGAACTGATCAAGCGTTGCGAAATACTGGGTATCCGTTTTGCAGAAGTAACCCTGCATACCGGCCTTGGCACTTTCCGTCCTATTGAAGTGGAAGACCTCAGCAAACACAAAATGGACGCTGAATATTACGCCATTACCGAAGAAGCATGCCGGATCGTTAATAAAGCAAAAGAAACCGGTCGCCGCGTTTGTTCCATCGGCACCACTACCATGCGCGCCATGGAAAGCAGTTTCACTGCGCAGAAATTACTGAAGCCGAGTGAAGGATGGACCAACCATTTCATTCATCCGCCTTATACATTCAATGTGGCGGACAGCCTGGTAACCAATTTCCACCTGCCCAAAACCAGCCTGCTCATCATGACTTGCGCCTTTGCCGGTTATGACCTGGCTATGGAAGCTTATAAAAAAGCCATCAAGGACAAATACCGTTTCTTCAGCTACGGCGATGCCCTGCTGATCATCTGATCTGTACCACAATGATGGCATTATGAAAGAAGCCACCTGGCATAAACCGGGTGGCTTCTTTATTTAGAGAATCTTCCCCATGTGCATTGTTAGTTTGTGGGGGGAATTGAACGGCAAAACCGAACCGTGAGCTAAACTAACGAACAGCGGCCGTCCAACCTGACTAAATTTAACGATTATTTATTTTCTAAGCTTTTTTTAAGGTTGTCGAGGTTTTTCTCCATCATTGGTCCCATGATCTTGTCGTTCATCATGGACCCCAGTTTGGCCCAGGGATACCATTTAACCTGTTCTACGAATTGCCATTGCACCACCGTTTGGGGCTGCCCGGGCCGTGAGATCAGCCGGATGGTGGCTACCTGGGGGTTGCTTTTTTTACTGGTCCAGTTCGATACTACTGCCGTATCGGATACCGGGCCGATGGTTACCTCCGTTCCACCCAATGTGGCGCTGGTGGCCGAATGTATTTGAACCCCGGGGCTTTCCATTCCACCCACCCACCCTGTCCATTGACGTATATCTTTCACTTTAGCAAGGACCGAATCGGGCGGCGCCTCTATAGTCACCGCCCTGGACACCAGCACCATGGAGGGCAATAAAAGAGAAAGCCCGGTAGAGAGGGCAAAAAGTATTATCAGGCTTATCAGTACCAGTTTAATCAATCGCATCGGTTATTCCCATTTGAAAGTTTTAAAAGCAATGGCGTAAATCACTACCGCCCATATTCCCAAAATACCCAATTCCCTCCAGCAACTCGCCAGGCTGGCGCCTTCAAAAGCGATATTGCGCATGGCGTTGTTGAAATGCGTCAGTGGCAGCAGCTTACACAGGGGCTGCAGCCAGGCGGGAAAAGCTTCGATGGAGAAGAAAGTGCCTGCCAGCAGGAATTGCGGCAAAGTGATGAGGTTGGCAAAGGGTGGAATGGTGCTTTCGTTCTTCGCCACACTGCTCACAATAAAACCAAAACCCATGAATAAGATCAGGGCCACGAAGCTGAGCAACATGATCTCCAGGAAGGTTTGCAAGCCATGCACCAGCGTGAATTTGAACAGGAAATGCCCCACTCCTATGATAATGATCGCCGTAAACATCTGGAACAATACCCGGCTGATGGCTTCTCCCAGCACAATATAAGAGCGCCGGATAGGCGTTGCATAAAACCTTTTCAATACCAGTTGTTGACGGAGGTTAAAGAAAAGGAATGCCACACCGAATACACCGGAACTGAGCAACGAAAAACCAAGCTGACCGGGCAGGATAAAATCAATGGTCCTGTAAATGCGGCCGGGAATTTTCTGCACATTATTGTTGATGATGGCGATGGTAGGTATATTGGGATAAGCGCGTTGATTGATACCCGATATAACCGCATTGAGGATGGATTGCAACACCTGGATGTTCTGCGGACTCACAGCCTCCGAGCTCTGCAGGCTGATCTTGTATGGTGGATTCGTGAGCCCTGATTTTTCAATGTTGATGACGGCTGTCAGTCTTCCTTTTTCAAGGTCTTCCTTTATTTCTGCATCGGATTTGTTTACTACATGCAGAGCTGCAATGTTTTTGATGGCCTGGTAAACGGGGTTGGTGGTATCGGTATGGCTGGCGAATGCAATGTTCACCGACACCTTACCTCCTCCGCCAATGAATCCGAAAACCAGGATAAAGATCAGGGGGAAAGCAATGCTGAAAATTACGGCCGAAGGGCTGCGGAAAGTGGCTCTCAGGCTGCCTCTTGTGATGGCGAGCATCGCTTTGGCCTGGCTATAAGTACCTGTCATGCGTTGTTGATTAGGGGACAAATCTATTTTTTATTTTTTGTTCGAAGGAACAGACAAAAGTCGTATATTTGTATAACAAATGACGGATATGGCAAAAGTGAGAAAATACCCCAAACAAGATGCTCTTCCTCCTAAAGTAAGTGAAGAGCCGGCAGCTTATATGCCTGCTAAAAAGCAGCCCATCAGTGTTGCCGATTTCAGTTACCGGAAATTTAAAAAAATTGCCGATCTCGTTCCTTTTACACAAACCGAATGGGCCAATATTCTTCACCTTTCCGAAAGAACCCTACAGCGTTATGCCAAAAACAACAGTTCTTTCGAAGGTATTTACACAGACCGTATCCTTGAAATGCAGGAGCTTATTGAAACCGGCCTCGAAACCTTTTCGTCCTCCGATGCTTTTTACCGCTGGCTCAAAAAAGATAAGCAAATCCTGGGGCACAACCTCAATTTCGAGTCGTTATACAACAGCCGCGGCATCATTGAACTCACCGATCAGTTAGCCAGGATTCAATACGGCGTCTATTCATGATCGTCTACCGCATTGCACATAAAAAATATGCAGACGATCTTTCAGGAACGGGCGCCCGGCTGAGAGGTGGCAGGTGGAATCCAAAAGGATTACCATTGCTGTATACCAGTGAACATATTTCATTGGCCCTGCTCGAGACCCTGGTGAACGCATTCTCGCTGGAAGACCTGCACCTATTGCGACTCGTGCAGATCGAAATTCCGGGACGCACTACCCACAGTCATATCATAGAGAATAAGAACCTTAAAAAGAACTGGCAACAGGATTTTGATTACACGCAATGGATGGGACAGGAAATCATCCGCAACAAAGAAGTATTGTACGTCCGCTGTCCTTCTGCAGTGGTACCTCAGGAACATAATTACCTCATCAATCCCCTTCACGCCGATTTTGAACGCATCAAGCTGACTGAAGTAAGTGATTTTGAATTCGACCACCGGCTATTCAAACAAACCGTTAGTTCACATCTACCGTAAACGGCATGCGGGCCTGCGGTATCCCTATCATCTGACGCACCTGCTTTACCTGCTGTAAGACTTTCCACTCTTCTGCACCGATCTCTTCTTTGATCAGGTCTTTGCTTACTGATTTTTTATAATTGCTCATCAATTGTTCCAAAAATCCTTTTTTCTCTGGGTATTCCCTGGTGCTATAGTCTTTCAGTTTCGCCATCCGCGCGGCACAATCAACTGCATCCTGCATGGTGCCTACCCTATCTACCAAACCAATCTGTGAAGCGCGTGTTCCTGTCCATACACGGCCCTGAGCAATACTGTCGATATACACCATGTCTTTTTTTCTTCCTTCACTTACCCTTGTCTTGAATGTATGGTAGATCGAATCAACGGCTGACTGTACGAACCTTTTCTCTGTTTCATTCAGCGGCCTGTCGCCCGAACCCATATCGGCAAAGGGCGCTGTCTTTACCCTGTCGAATGTAACCCCCAGCTTATTCCTGAAAAAGGATTCGAAATTGGGAACAATGCTGAATACGCCAATAGAACCGGTGATGGTATTGGCATTGGCAAAAACCGAGTCGGCATTGCAGGAAATATAATACCCACCAGACGCTGCCACATCGCCCATGCTCACTACCACAGGCTTTTCTTTTCTTGCCAGGGTAATCTCGCGCCAGATCACATCGCTTGCCAGCGAGCTGCCACCCGGTGAATTCACCCTAAACACAATAGCCTTTATATCATTGTCGAGCCGCAGCTTGCGTATCAGGTTCCTGAATTCATCACTCGATACCTGGTCGCTCTCTCCTTTTCCATCCACGATATCTCCCGCAGCATATACAATGGCAATGCGGCCATCACTACCTGTTTTTTTGAATTCAACAGCTCTTGCATAATCAGTCAATTTTACAAAATTGATTTTCTGTTCCTCCTTTGCAGCGTGGAGTTTCCGGAGTATCGCGTTTTTCACTTGATCATCATACTTCAAGCCGTCTACCAATCCTAGTTGCAATGCATCGTGGGCAGTCTGTACGGATCCGTTCACCGCGAGCATCCTCAGTTTGGCCGTATCGAGATCACGGCTCTCAGCAGTGGTCTGCAAAAGGCGGCTATATAAATCGCCCAGCCATACGGAGGTCTGCAGCCGATTGGCTTCGGTCATGTGTGTCTCACGTAAAGGCTCGGTAGCGCTCTTGAATTTGCCGGCATAAAATATCTGCGGCTGTATCTCCAACTTGTCTAGCGCTCCCTTCAGGTACAGCATCCCCGATGAAAAACCTCCCCATTCAACACCACCTTCCGGATGGCAGTACAACTTATTGGCTATGGTACCCACGTAATACCCTTTCTGCGAAATCGCCTCGCCATAAGCCACGATGAACTTTTTGCTGTCTTTAAAATCTGCCAGGGCTTTGCGGAGTTCTTCACTGGCAGCGAAGCCATTGGCATTATGTCCGCATACCAGGTATATCCCTTTGATGGCCGTATCTGCTTTAGCATACCGGATCATCCGCACCACATCGTAGAGGGATGGTATATCATAGGCCCCATCATCGATAATTGAACCGATGGGGTTTTCCTGCTTTCTTTCCCTGAAATGATTGGCGAGATCTACTACCAGTACCGCATCATTCCCGATGGTGGGTTTTTCGGCAGAAGTAGCGCTGGCAATGAAACCGGCAAGAATGAAAATACCCATCACACATAAAACAACCAGCGCCAGCAGGACGGCAAAAAAGGTTTTAAAAAAGCTTTTCATATTTTTAATTACGGCTTTATGAATTTAAAGATATTTGAAGCCATTTATTCTACCAATTTATGAGAACAGCATATTTGCTGATAGGCGGCAACATGGGCAACCGGCTGGCTTACCTGCAACAGGCTTCCGACGAGATCGAAGCATCCTGTGGTATTATTACGCGCCGCTCTTCTATTTATGAAACGGAAGCCTGGGGACTTACAGACCAGCCATCCTTTTTCAACCAGGCGCTGGCGCTGGAATCTTTCCATGAGCCGCCACTACTCATGAATGAGCTACTTACTATCGAAGAAAGGATGGGAAGAAAACGCAACATCAAAATGGGTCCCAGGATCATTGATATAGACATTTTATTGATTGATGACCTGGTGATGGACACACCACAGCTTTCTGTTCCACATCCTGCACTGGCTTTAAGAAGGTTTGCACTGGCGCCACTGGCCCAGATAGCAGCCGAATTGGTGCACCCTGTATTGCATAAAACCATCCGCCAATTACTCAATGAATGCCCCGACCGGCTCCATGTGCAAAAAAAATAAGGGCACAGTTGCCGATGACGGTTAATTTTGAAAGTCACCGACCAGCAACTAATGAAGCATCATTTTATTACGGTAGAAGGGAATATCGGCGCCGGCAAAACTACATTGGCCCATTTATTGGCCAAGCATTTCAATGCGAGGATCATCCTGGAAGAATTTGCAGACAATCCTTTTCTGCCTAAATTCTACGAGAATCCTCAACAATATGCTTTCCCGCTCGAGCTGTTCTTTATGGCCGAGCGCTACAAACAGATGAAAGACCTGGTACACACCAAGGACCTTTTCCAACATGTGACCGTTTCGGATTATCTATTTACCAAATGCCTGCTCTTTGCCAAAGTAAACCTGCCCGAGGAAGAGTTCAGGCTTTACCAGAAATTGTTCGAGATCATCCACCAGCAACTGGTATTTCCCGACATCCTCATATACCTGCATGCACCCGTGAATAAACTGCAGGCCAACATCAA
>Ga0114932_10001283_pt1 | contig 28809 bp, 27 predicted proteins | sample 2SBtaG_2_FD_87286 | JGI IMG/M metagenome (GOLD analysis project Ga0114932, IMG submission 87286) | Deep subsurface microbial communities from Kolumbo volcano to uncover new lineages of life (NeLLi) - 2SBTROV12_ACTIVE470 metaG | ecosystem: Environmental > Aquatic > Marine > Volcanic ...
ATGCTTCGGTCACAGGTTCCTCTGATTTTCCCAAGCCTGAAATTTCTTTGCGGATTTTATCCAGCTTTCGTTCCAGAAGGATACTGCGTTTGGAACTGAAACTTTTCGCGATGGCGTCTTTCAAGCCTTCGCCATCAAAATGTTTGGTAATCGCCATCAACATACGTTTTCGCGAAATGAATTTTTTCCCATTCTTCCAGTCTTCAATGGCCTGGAACATTTCCTTCTCAATATTGTCGACAATGGCGTTGTAATCGGTTGGGTCGGTCATGTCATGAACCTCACCGCGGACGGAAGCCGATTTGATATCAAAATCAAAAGTCTGGTCCACACCCGTAAGATCTGCCGAACGGATATTTGCATGGACTTCATCAGGACTCAACATAGGCGCCCAAACCTGCATGATATAACCTTCGCTTTTTACATTTTTAAATTCGTATTCGCCTTTTTCATTCGGCTGGGTGTAGTAACCATTGGGGACGACGAATAATGTTCCTATCATGTCTTTGTGCATATTGCATCGCAACACGATCGGCCCGGCTTTATTGACCTCGATGGATTTGAAGGAGCCTGAAGCCATGGCACCCAGGTTGAACTGGTTGCCTTGAGATTTGGAATAGATATTGTGCACTTCCTTGTCATGATTGGCGAAATTGATGGTTGCTCCCACCTGAACGACAGAATGACGCGGTTGAAAATTTAATCCACTCTGGTTGATGGTGATGGACTGTCCTTTTTTCTGTTCTTTTACCCGCATTTTAGTTTTAGTTTCGAGAAAGACCAGGGTGTTGGAGCTGGGTGGCTTGCCGTTTATTAGAATTTTCCCTTTAACCTGAGTGGTTTTGTTGACCTTTTTAGAGCCTTCCATTTTATGGTCGGAGCCTTCAGCTTTTTTCTCTTCTTTTTTAGGAGCCTCAATTTTGGCCTGCTTGACGGGTTCCGGCTTTTTGACAGGCTCCGGTTGTTTTACGGATTTGGGTTGGTTGATCGGTTTTCCGGCATCTACATCATATTTACCCAGGGCGGTTAACATTTGAACGACGAAGGGTTTTTCATATTGTTTGTCCAGCTCAATCGCTTTCAGAAAATGTGGGGCTGCCGATTCGAATTTTTTCTGTATGCCAAGAACGATACCGAGATTGAAATGAATGAGAGCGAAATTGGGCTCAATTTGAAGCGCCTTTTTATAGGCCGCGACTTCCTCGTCGTACATTTTTTTTCGGCCATAAGATTTTCCCAGCAGGTTGTAGGCCATCAGGTGATTGGGTTCTATATCAATGGTTTTCTGGAAAAGGTGAATGGCATCGTCCGGAAGATCTCCCTCCAGTTGTGACATAGCCCAGTTGAAAGTTATTTCACTGTCATTGGGAGACAGTTCGTGTGCTCGTGCGAATCTTTTATTAGCGCCTTTAAACTTTTTCGACATCCTCAGCGCAGCACCCCAGATAGAATAGAGGTCTGCGGAATCCGGACTTAATACGGAGGCTTTTTCAAATTCCATATTGCCGGCGTTATATTCCCCCTTCTCCGTAAGCTCCATGCCTTTTTGAATATGTTCCAGAGTTTTTCGAGGTAGTGTTGATTGGGGGGAGGAGGGTGAGGTTGCAGTTTTCACCAGATTCCCTAAATCGGTCTTCGCGGTCGAGGTTATTTCTTGAGGTTTTGCAATATCCCTGTTTTCTGTGGATTTTTGATTATTTGCTTTAGCTTCCGGATTATCTTTGGATTCTTTATAGCTGTCATAGGGTTCGAGATTACTTGGAGGTGCCGAATAGAACATTAGAGCCCAAAGTCCAAATCCAACTATTGCCAGTCCCAAAATTGTAATGATGGAGTTTTTTAGTAAATTTGTTGACTCTGTTTTTTTGTGTTTTGAATCCATAATCTGTTTCTATTGCCCTAAAATCATTGTTAATAACTGTTTGCTTAAGATCGCTGCGGCCCAGTATTTATTCCTTTTTCCCCAAATATTGTATTGAATTCATACCTCGACCCGGTCAATTTATGCACTCAAAGAGTTTTTGGCTAATAATTGGGAATAATCAGGTTGAATTTTCTCGAGTAATACGATTAAATCATAGCCGCGAACGACCTGTCAACCTGGCAGATAGGTTTGAGGGAGTGATTATTTCTTACCAAGGAAACATTTAACCCCCCAAAGCCCTCTTATAAGAGGGGATATTTAATTAATCCTCCCCCTGACAAGGGAACGTGGTACTTTACCTCTGCTTTCGTGCCCGGCATGGGTAATGAGGGGGTTGCCTTCTTCTACCTGAATGTAAAACGGACTTAAAAAATAAATGGAATCCACAACAGAAATAGAAAATTCGGACCTTGCAACCTCTTTGAAAGGTAAGTCCGGTTATCTTCCCTGCCAGTTTATAGAGACGGCTCTTAAAGAAGGGATGATCAACTCGAAGTTACCTATAGAGGCTTCGCAGGTTCAACCGGTGAGTTTGGATTTGCGATTGGGAAAAAAGGCCTACCGAATTCAGTGCAGCTTTTTACCTGAAAACGAGCCGGTAGAAACTCGTTTAAAAGAAGTAACGCTTTATGATTTTGATATTTCAAACGGTGGGATTTTAGAAAAGAATGCGATTTATCTGATTCCTTTAATGGAGGAATTGAACCTTCCTGCTTCGTTTTATGGTTTAGCCAATCCGAAAAGTTCAACGGGTCGACTGGATATGTTCACCCGAGTGATCGTGGATGGCGGTCATCGATTCGATGAAATTCCACGCGGGTATCGCGGAAAGCTTTACCTGGAGGTGATTCCGCGATCTTTTCCTGTAAAAGTAAAAACAGGGTTGTCATTGAATCAATTGCGAGTTGCGCATGTCACCTCGCATACCCTCGGCAAACAGGGATTGGAAATTAAATATAAAAATAATCCCATTTTATTTGATCGCAATGGATTCGCTATTCCTTTCGATCAGGTGAAAGTGGAAGGTGGAGTCTATGTAGGGGTGGATGTTTCGGGTGACCAACCTGATTCCATTGTGGCTTACAAGGCAAAGACCAACTCCAATGTTATCGACCTCTCCAAAATACGCCATTACAAGGCGGAAGAATTCTGGGAACCTATTTACCGGCCAAAAAAGAATCGGTTGATCCTGGAACCGGAAAGCTTTTATATTATGATGTCGAAAGAAAAAATCTGTATCTGGCCAGACTGGTTGGCAGAAATGATTGCCTACGAACCGAATAGCGGTGAGTTGCGTACCCATTACGCCGGGTTTTTTGATTCTGGTTTTGGATGGAACGGTACGGATGAGCTGATGAATCAGGGAACTCGTGCCGTGATGGAAGTTCGTCCGCATGATGTTCCCTTCATGGTGGAACATGGGCAAACTTTTTGCCGGCTCAAGTTTGAACGGGTCGTGGAAAGGCCTGACCGAGTTTATGGAATTGAACTAAATTCGAATTACCATTCGCAGGGGTTGGCTCTGAGTAAATATTTTGAATCCCACTAACCCACTAACGTGGGAGGTAATGGGTCGGTGCCCATGGAGCGAAAAGGCACAATAAAGCTTTTAACTGTTAGTTCGAGAATATTTTGAATCCCACTAACCCACTAGCGTTGGGGGCAATGGGTCAATTCCCGTTGCGTCAGAAGATGTGGTCAAGCTTTTAACCTTGATTTTCCTCCCCCGTTAGGGGGTATTGAGACAAAAATGGAACGAAATGAATTAAAATCGATTGTTGAGAATGTTTTGTTGGCTGCTGATCAGCCCGTTCATGTTAGTGAGCTCGAAAAGATTTTTCTCAACGCAGCAGAAAAAAATGACTTGCAGTCGATCCTCGTTGAATTGAAGGAGGAATACCAGTCTCGGAATCTTCAGATTTTAGAAGTGGCCGATGGTTATCAGTTGTGCACCCGGCATGAATTCAATGATTGGATTCGTAAGTTCCTTAAGCTGGACAGATCATCTCGATTGTCACAACCTAGCCTGGATACGTTGTCAATCATTGCCTATAAACAACCTCTCACGCGCCAGGAAGTAGACGATATTCGGGGCGTAGATTCGAGTGGGGTTCTAAAGACGTTGTTGGAGAAAAAAGTAATAGGACCCGCTGGACGAAAAAAAGTTCCCGGGCGACCCATCATGTATCGCACAACACAGAAGTTTCTGGAATATTTTGGATTGAAGGATTTGAGCGATTTGCCGACTTTGGAAGATTTAAAAGAAGAGCTGGAAGGCGATGACCCCCCTCTGCAATCTCAGATAGAATTCGCAAATGCAGAATCTGGCCCTTCCCAACCTGAAGGGGTTGAGGATGAGGAAGACACTGCATAGAGTCCCGTCGGAGAAAATATCTCCTGTTAGTTTTACCATCCTTTTTTGAACATCATGGAAATTCGCTTACAAAAAATAATTGCTGATGCTGGTCTCGCTTCCCGAAGGGAAGCGGAAAGATGGATCGTAGAAGGAAAAGTCCAGGTCAATAACAAAGTGGTGACCCAACTAGGTTCCCTGGCAGACCCCGCTGTGGATCGAATAAAAGTATCTGGAAAAGTGATTCCGAAAAAACAGGATGAGGTTTACGTGGTTTTGAATAAACCCACGGGCTGCCTCACCACCATGGCAGAAGATAAACGTGGGAGGACGACTGTCATGGAATATGTGCGGGTGACAAAAGTCAGAGTTTTTCCAGTTGGGCGTCTCGATTATAATACTCAGGGAGTACTGCTTTTTACCAACGATGGAGCCCTGGCAAAAAAAATTTTGTTGCCAAAATATAAGGTTGAGCGCACCTATAAAGTAAAAGTTTCGGGAATGCCCAACGAAAAAACATTGAAACGGTTAACACGTGGTGTTCATATTGATGATGAGAAATTCAAACCCATTGATGCCAAAATTCAAAAAACCAGTGGGAAAAACTGTTTTCTTATAATGACACTCGTTGAAGGTAAAAACAGACATATTAAAAAAGTTTGTGAACATATTGGACATCCGGTTATTAAATTGCAGCGAACTCATTTTGCGGGATTGAATTTGACGGGACTTCCTTTAGGTGCGTGCCGGTTTTTGAGTCCGAAAGAAGTAAAATCTCTTAAAAAACTTGTGATCGAAGAGCCACCCCCCACCCGGACGGCAAAGAAAAAGCGATGAGGGTAAAATTTCCAATAAAAAAATACTGGGTCCTTGGCTTTCTTGTTTTTGCTGGATTGCAGCTCGGGGGTGGGCTTGCCTGGGCGCAACCGATATTAAAAGATTCTTATGAAGGTATCGCCCAGGTGCCTGCGAAAAAAGAGAACTATGTCGTTGCACGCAAGAAAGCTGTTGCCTTTGCCATGAAAAATGCCATGGAAATGGTGTTTAAAGATTTATTGGGTGAAGAAGAATTTGCTGCAAATCAGAGGCAGCTAAAAAAAATCATTCGGCGTGCAAGCAGGTATGTGAAAAGCTATAGGTACTTGCGAGCCTTGGATGACATCGAAAACAAGGTCAGTGAAGTGGTATTGCAGGTTCGGTTTTTTCCTGGCGCGGTGAATCAGGCTTTAGCTGGTATGGGTATTATTACGGGCCCTATCAGCGAACACAAAGTGGTTGTTCTTATGAAGGAAAGCAGTTTTACTTCTGCGCCTCTTTCATCTTTTTGGGATGTTGTTCCAATATCAGAAACGCAGCTTGCAAAAAACTTTTTGGAATCGGGAGTGGAAGTTATAGATCGAAGCCAAATTCGCGATGCGATTTCCGAATCTGTTGTTTTGAGTGCCATTAAAGGAAATATTGAAGATGCAAGGAATATCGGCTTGAAAGCCGGTGCGGATATCGTTATCGTCGGAACGGCTGTTTCAAAATTGAAAAGAAATAAGGAAAAGGGCATGAAAATGGTTCAGGTAAATATCAGTGCCAAGGCCGTTTCTGCGATTGACTCTACCTTGATAGCGGCTAAAAGTGATTTTGCTACCGTAAAAAATGAATATGAATTATCGGCGGAACTTGAAGCCTTTGATGTGACCAGTCAAAAACTTGCAGACTTTCTGCTACCTTCTTTTCATCGTTATTGGGAGAAAGGCGTACAAGCCCACGAAGAAAAGGTAACAGATGCTCCTCCTATGCCTATGGCGGATATGTAAACTATGAATCAGGAAAAAAATAAAAACCTGCTTCTTATTTCTTTAGCCCTGATTATAATTGTTTGTTTTCTGCTTTATTTTTCCCGCCGTGTAGTCGCTCCTTTTTTAATTGCATTTGCTCTGGCCTATCTCCTGGATCCGTTGGTGGATAAGATGGAATCAAAAGGCGTCTCAAGAACCGTATCGGTTTTGTTTCTGATGGTGGCCTTTTTTATGCTGGTATTATTCGCCGGTATTTTTCTTGTTCCTATCTTGAGTATGCAGACAGAAAACCTGGTACAGAATATTCCTGTTTATATTGGAATCTTTCAGGACTGGTTGCGTCCCTTAATTGAGATGGTAAAGGGCCTGGACCCGGTAAAAGTTGAAGAAATTCTTAACGAAGGGTTATCCCGGTTTGGCGAGTTACCCATGAAAGCCATGCAGTTTTCAGGAAAGCTGCTTTGGGGTTCGATTTCGAATTTATTTAATATTATTTTAATGGTTGCCAATCTCGTGATCATTCCTGTCGTGATGTTTTATCTGCTAAGAGATTTCGATTCCATAAACGAAAGACTTTTGACTTTGGTTCCTCCCCGATTCCAGGCGAAAACCCGAGAAATAGTTCTTGAAATTGATCAGGTGTTATCCAGTTTTGTTCGCGGGCAAATGATGGTAGTGGGGTTGATGGGTGTTATGTACGCTATTGGATTATTTTTGTGTGACACTCCGATGAGCCTTTCTTTGGGACTTATGGCAGGTCTTTTCAACCTTGTTCCTTATCTGGGATTGGTCTTGGGCTTTGTTCCTGCCGCAATCTTAACTTTTATGCATACTCAGGATTGGATGCCAGTCCTTGGTGTTGCAGGCGTTTTTGCCTTTGTCCAGGCGATGGAGGGCATGGTCATTACCCCACGTGTCGTGGGGGAAAATATTGGCCTGCATCCGGTGGCAGTGATTTTCGCGGTTCTTCTTGGAGCCGAGTTGTTTGGTCTCGTTGGAATGATTCTTGGTGTTCCTGCTGTGGCCGTGTTGAATGTTCTTTTCTCCCGCGGCATTTTGCAATACAAAAACTCTCCCTTATATGCCGATCAATAATTTTAGTTCTTTCCTCTTCCCCATTTAGAATATTCTCAACTAATCCTAAAATTTTTGTAAGGTTTGAATCTACCTTCCGACATTACCAATGGATTTTTTGCGCCTTTTAATATGCAAATATCTATATATTGATATATAGTTGTTTGGTTATACCGTTTGCAACTTTTTCCTGAAAGAGGAACTTCTATGGTTCGAGTCCTGTTGTTTATATTGGCAGGAATGGGTGTTGCTCCATTTTCTGTTCACGCAGATCATTCTTCTAAGATTGAGATCGTTGGTTCTTCTACAGTTTTACCGATTGCCTCTCGAGCGGCGGAGAAGTTTAAATCTGCTTCTTCGCATCGTATGAGGATTCTGGTCAATGCTGGGGGTTCCGGTGTGGGCATTCATTCCGTAGCAAGAGGGAGATCGGATATTGGTATGACCTCTCGTAAAATTTCCATGTCTGAACGAAAGCGGTTTGAAGGTTCGCATCTCAAGGTGCATTCAGTGGGGATGGATGCCATAGCCTGCGTGGTATCTTCAGAGATCTACGCTGCTGGAATACATGACCTCACACGTCAACAAATCCGGGATATTTACCAGGGAAAAATCAAGAATTGGAAAGATGTAGGAGGTCCTGACCGAAATATTGTGGTGGTTGATAAAGAGAGGCACCGGGGAACCCGCCATGTTTTTATGAATTATATTTTTGGTAATCCCACACCTAAAACATTCGGAACCCTTCTGGTAACCGGATCTAATAATGAAGAACAAACGAAAATAGCGCAAAGTGATTCTGCTATTGGCATGCTTTCTTACGCCTGGATCAATGATGAGGTTAAGGCAATAGCTATTCGTCATGAAAAAAATATTGTCTCACCTACACGTGAAACCATTCGAAAAGGAAATTATCCCATTACTAGAAACCTGAGTTTTATCACTGCTGGAGAACCGAATGGGGAGGTCAAAGCTTTTTTGGAATTTTTAAAAAGCCCGGAGGGTCAGCAGATAGTCGAAGAAAGTGGATATATTCCCTTCAATTAAATGAAATCCTCCGATTTTTTCCGGACATATTTAAATAGTTATGAAAAATGAATCGCAATGCATGATGTGGGTTTTTGCATGTCTGAATTTCATGTTTTTATGTTGTATGGGTGGGTTATTTTTTTTTCTTGTCCATGAATCGTTTCCAATCATCAAATTGTATGGATTGGATTTTTGGTTTGGACAGGATTGGTGGGTGGGAGAGACTTATGGGGCTTTGCCCATGCTTTACGGGTCCACTCTGGTCACTGCCCTGGCATGTCTTCTGGTTTTGCCTCTTGCTCTCGCCGTGGCAATTTTCATTTCCGAATTTTTAACCTCCATGAATAGACGCTTTGTGAAAGCGGTTTTAGAACTTCTTGCTGGGGTTCCAGGGATTGTTTATGGCCTTTTAGGGGTTACCTTTCTTTCGCTCTGGATCAAAGACATTTTTGGATTGCTCGATGGTAATACTCTGGTCACGGCAGCCTGCCTGCTTTCGATTATGATTTTGCCAACAGTTTTGACTTTGTCTGAAGACGCCATGCGTGCTGTTCCTGCAGAGTATCGCGAAAATGCATTGGGTTTGGGATTGAGTAAATGGCAAACCGCCATCACCGTTGTCTTACCCCAGGCCCTGCCTGGAATAATGGGAGCTGTATTGCTGGGCATCGGCCGCGCAATGGGAGAAACCATTGCTGTGATGCTGGTTGTGGGCAGTCTCGATCGCATTCCTGATCCCTGGTTTAATATTTTTTCTTCGGCTCAAACGATTCCCTCCAAACTGGGTCGCGAAGCGGCAGAATCTATCGGCGAAGGAACGCATTGGAGTGCCTTGATGGCTTTGGGGTTGACGTTATTTCTAATGGTTCTTGTAATTTCATTTATGGGAAACCGTTTTCTCAAACGGGAGCGCAAGCTATGAGTGCTGCTGCCTTCGAAAGATGCATGATTATTTTTCTTTCCCTTTTAACTCTGTTGATTTCAAGTTTACTTCTGATCATTCTTGTTACGGTTTTCATTAAAGGATTGCCGGCATTGCATTCTGGGTTTTTCATGGAAGCATCTGAGAATTTTGGCCGATCAGGAGGAATTTTCTATCAATTGATGGGAACTCTTCTTTTGATGACAGGTGCTGTTCTGGTGAGTTTACCAGTGGCTTTGGGTTCTGTTATATATCAGACGCAATTTCTAAAATCAAAGAGCCTCAAAGAGGTATGCCGGCTGTCAGCGCAGATGTTGAATGCCACGCCAACAATTTTATTTGGCTTGGTAGGCTATTTGTTCTTCGGAGTTTATTTGAAAACAGGCGTATCCTGGGTGACTGGGTCGCTGATCCTTTCTATAATGATCCTGCCTACTCTGCAAATCAGCATTCGTGAAGCAATCGAAGCTATGCCTCAAAAATATAAGGACACAGGTATGGCCCTTGGTTTGTCGCGATGGGAACAAATCAAGTCAATAATTATTCCGCAATGTTATTACGGGATCATCACAGGAGTTTTTTTAGGTTTGGCTCGTGCGGCAGGAGAAACCGCAGCAATCATGTTTGCCGCAACCACTTTCTCGGGTATCCAATTTCCAGAAACTTTTGAAGACCCGGTTCCAACATTACAAACGCATATGCTGGTGCTGACTCAAGAGGCCGCTAATCCGAAAGCCATTGCTCAGGCCTGGGGCGCGGGATGGGTTCTTTTGGCGTTGGTATTTATTCTGACCATAACCGCATGGATATTAAGAAGTCGATTGAAAATGGAAGCAGAACTATGAGTCCTGTTGTTGAAATTAAAAATCTATCAGTCAATTATGGGGCCATAAAAGTAATTGATAATTTCAGCTGTGAAGTAAAAGAAAACTCGGTGACCACCATTATTGGTCCCTCTGGGTGTGGAAAATCCACTTTACTCCGATGTCTGTGCCGGATGAATGATCGCATTGAAGACTTTAAACACACAGGTCAAATTTTAATAAGAGGTGAAAATATTTATGACCCGGATGTTGATGTTTATGAATTGAGGAGAAGGGTAGGGATGATTTTTCAAAAGCCCTGCGTTTTTCCTAAAAGCATCTTTGAAAATGTTTTGTTTGGCGCAAAACATTTAAATGGGATTGAAAAAAAGGATTACGAGTCCCTGGTGGAACGGGTGTTGACAGAAGTGAATCTTTGGGGTGAGGTTAAAAACAGGTTGGATAATCTGGCCACCACCCTTTCTATTGGCCAACAGCAACGGCTGGCAATAGCTCGCACACTTGCTGTTGAACCAGATATTTTATTGATGGACGAGCCAACTTCTTCGCTGGACCCCGAGTCAACGGCGGCTATCGAATCTCTTATGCAAACATTAAAATCAAACCATACCCTTCTTTTGGTAACGCATCTTCCTGAACAAGCTGAAAAGGTTTCCGATAAAATGATATTTTGCAATATAATCAAATAGTACGCTTCATTAAATATTGCTTTTGAGGTTGGGTTTGGCAAAGCATAAAGTAAGAAAAAAACAGGATCAATCGGTGGCGGGTGGTGTTGCACTTTCCACGATAGGCGAAAAACTTAAAACCAGCAGCCCGGAAGTGGCTGAGCATTTTGAAGCCATTAAGGGTATGGAACTTTCTGTTCCCCGGCTGGTGCAAGTTGTAGAAGATCTTTTGCCTTACCCTTGGGAGGACCCAGCCTTATTCGAGGAAGGTGTCAAACTAACCGCACAAGGTTTTTATAACGAAGCGATTGCGGTTCTTCGAGATGTTTTGCGCGTAAGCCCAAATGCTTACCCGGCATATCATTTAATGGGCCATGTCTACATGGCTTTGGGAAATCGAAAGGAAGAAATTGAAAACTACCGGAGAGCCGCGCGCCTCAAGCCAAATTATCCGCAAATATACATTGACTTGGGAACCGCTTACTGGATGCAGGGAAAGGAAAAAAAATCTTACGCCGCATTTAAGAAAATCGTCCCCATGGCTCCCGACTTTGCAATTGCTGATTATTGGCTGACTTTTATTTTTGATCGGTTGGGTCGAAATCGTGATGTTTATGAGATGAATGAAAAAAACACAGAGGCTCCTCTTCAGGTCTTTGCCGGTATATGTGGTTTGATAGGGCAGGCTTATTTAGAGTTTGGTTATCACACATCAGCCCGACAAGCATTCAAAAGATCGGTGCGGGTCTGGCCGGAATATGCAGAAGGACATTATCTTCTCGGTTCATTGCATATTAAAAAGTTGAGAAACCCTAAACGTGCGATGAAATCTCTGGAAACGGCTGAGCAGCTCTACATCCGTCAAAACGATTTTCAAAGAGCGGCATTGGTCCACCAGCTTTATCGTCCTAAAGACGAGGTTCAAGAAAAAAATAAAGCTGCTGAGGAATGGTTGAAGGAAGGGTTGCGACTGCAAAATCTGACCTGGTACCAAGCTGCTGTTGATGCTTACCAAATGGCGCGTGGGTTTAAGCCGGACTTTTTAGATGCCTATTACAATATGGGTGTCGCCTATGGTTGTATGGAGGAAAATGGCATTGATGCCCTGCACAAAGCGGTTTGGGTTTTTAAAAAGGCCATAGACCTTAATCCAGAATTTATTCATGCCTACACAGCTTTGGGGGCTTCTTATATCAAGCAAGGTGAGACGGAAGAAGCGATAGAGGTGTTAAATCGGGCCGAGAAAGTGTGTCCAAAAGATTCAAATGTCTATTTCTATTTGGGAATTGCCAGTCGAATAGAATCTCGATTTAAAGAAGCGGTGGAATATTTAAGAAATGCCGTGGCCTTGAAACCGGATTCCGTTCAGGTTCAGTTTTATCTGGGCCTGTCTCTAGTTGATGCCGAATTATATGATGACGCCTGCTCGGCTTTCCGTGAGGTTATAAGAATCAAACCCGATTTTGCGGATGGACATATGATGCTGGGAAATTTATACCGCGAAAATATTCCAGAACCAGATAAAGCGATTTATCATCTAAAAAGAGCGGAGAAATTATTTATGAAACTGGAAGATTTTCAGCGAGTGGGCTACATCCGTCAACTTCTTGCTCGATACCCTGCGGACTCTTGAGCCTCAAATAAGTTATGAAAACTACTTTCACAGCTTTTTGTATTGTTTTTGCCTTGTTGGTTGGCGGGGAAGCATTGGGTCGGCCCTCGTCTTCGGAGCTCGATAAGTTGACCGCGGACGAAATGGCACCTTTGGCTTTAGAGGATTCCATGTACTACCATTTTGACGAATGGTTCGGACGCTTTCAGGGGGAAATCAACCGTCTGGAATCCGCCGAACCTTCCCTGAAAAACCGTGTCGAATTGATGAAGTACTATTTTAATTATACGGGGCTGCTTGGCGAACTGACACATGCACTGGCTTTTACAAGTAAGTATCGAATTGCGAAGGTTTCTGAGGATTTTTTATCCTATAGCAATCGTGTTAAAGATTTAGCGCATGAAGTTCTAGATGATGACTCGAAATCACCAGAGCAGGAAGCCGAGGCAGACCTATTTTTAGGCGCGGCAGAAGGATATATCGGAATTTTTGAATACGGTCAGGGAAACCTTTTTCAGGCACTTGTGAATGGTTTTCAGGCAGACAACCATCTCGAACAAGCTTTGGTTCTAAATCCCAATCTGGTGGATGGGTACTTTGGATTAGGAATGTACCGTTACGGAAACAGTCGGCTTGGTGGAATCGGCAACTTTATCATGCAAGGTGGTCAGGATCTAAGGCAAGTGGGTCTCAATCATATTGAGCATGCTATTTTAAAAAAGGCAGCGGCTTTACCGTTGGCAATGAAGACCCTTGCATGGTTTTATATTTCCGAGCAGATCAATCCAAATAATAAAGACCTTCCTTCTGAACACCCCTTGTCACAAGTCAAGACACGCCAAAATGCGTGGGCACTACTGATAGAACTGGAAAACCGTTATTTCAAAGGTCCGCCTCCATATCCTCATTTTAAAGGAAATAAAGAAATTGCGATGATGAAGGCCTTGCAGTATGTGCTCGATAAAAACTATTCCGATGCCGGGGTCGAATTTAAAAAAGTTCTCGAAATAAGTGAACATTTGAAAAAAAGAGGGCTTGCAATCAATCCTCAGTTAATCAGTTCGGTCGAAGCGGGAATCAAGTTTTGTGATTTGATGTTGTGGGATAAAACAGATACTAGCAATTGTCTGAAAATACAGGAACAGATCAATTTCCTCAACAGTGGCGGGTCGATGGTAGAGTACGATTCCAAAAAAATTCGTAGCGAGCTACACGCGGTATTCTCAGATGCCCTTCAGCAGTTGACCACTAAAATGCATTGCTAGCTACTATGCGTAGGGCCAGTAGATAAGGACCTTTTTGACCGGACCATCAATATAATGCTTCTGGAATAGTTTTTTTCTATTTCCGGTGGCGATAGCCACTGTAAGGTTATTTGGGTTCAGTCGACTTGATGGGTAAAGGAGTCGACTTATGAAAAAAACCAGCAAAGTTGTTTTTGTTTTAGTTTTGGTAATTATGGCTTTTGTTGCTGTTTCTGGGTTTGATTATTCCAGGCACAGTATTCCCCTCGGTGATATTTCCGATGGTGGTCCAGGTAAAGATGGCATCCCCTCAATAGACAATCCTCATTTTCTTTCAGTTGAAGAAGCCGATGACTCGCTGATGCAAAATTCAGATCGTGTTCTTGGTTTTGTACTCAATGGGCAAGCCCGTGCGTATCCCATAAAAATTTTAAACTGGCATGAAATTGTAAATGATCAGGTGGGGGGAAAGCCCGTTGTAGTCAGCTTTTGCCCTTTGTGCGGAACGGGTATGATATTCGACGCGCATGTGAAAAATCGTAACCTGAGGTTCGGTGTTTCCGGCCTGCTCTATCAAAGTGATATGCTTCTTTACGATCACCAGACGGAAAGTTTGTGGTCGCAAATAAAATCCGAAGCCGTGACTGGACCCATGACAGGAACCCATTTGAAATTACTTGCATCGACTCATACTAGCTGGGAGGCCTGGAAGAAAAAGTATCCACATACAAAAGTGTTGTCGGAAAAAACTGGATTTCGGCGCCCGTATGATCGCGACCCCTATCAGGGTTACGAGTCCAACTCGAGATTGATGTTTGATGTCAATCTCAGAAATTCAAAGTTTCATCCTAAGGAAAAAGTAATTGGAATTGAAATTGAAGGCGGAGCCAAGGCCTACCCTTTTTCAGAGTTGGGTAAAGTTGCTTCGCCGATAAAAGATGTTTTTAACAAAACTCCAATTCAAATCCATTACGATGGAAAAACTAAAACTGCGGTTGTAAGGGACAGTAAAAATAAAGAACTGCCTTCCGTGGTGGGGTTCTGGTTTGCCTGGTACGCGTTTCATCCAAAAACAAAAGTTTTTACCGCGAAAAATATAAAATAATTATTAAGTACTGTGGCAGAGGAGATCGAAATTCCGAAATTTATGTTGTTTCAGCTTTTTTTAATTCCAGAGAAGCAGAATTGATGCAGTAACGAAGGCCGGTGGGTTCTGGTCCGTCTTCAAACACATGGCCCAGGTGCGCATCACATTTGCTGCATAGAACTTCAACTCTATGCATAAAAAAAGTGGAGTCTTCTTTAGTTATAATGGAATTTGGGTCGGTGGATTGGTAAAAGCTGGGCCAACCCGTGCCTGAATCAAATTTTGTTATCGATGAAAAAAGAGGTTCATCACAGCAGGTGCAGTGATAGGTGCCTCGATCATGGCAGTCCCAATATTTCCCTGAAAAGGCACGTTCGGTCCCCTTTTTGCGGCATACCTGGAACTGCTCATCGGTCAGTTTTTCTCGCCATTCGCTTTCAGATTTTTGAATTTTTTCCGTCACAACAGGGGTCCTTTATTATATTTTTTCTTTAATGAATTTCTGAATTTTTTCTTTTGTTTCAGGGTTAAGAACTGTGGTTTCTGTGATCCTGGAATCTTCTTTACCCAGGCTTCGCGCTAAACTTCGCAATGTTGCTAATTGCTTCCTATATATCTCGCATAAACTGCAGATACCCAGATGCATTTTTAAGCGAACTCGTGCACCAAAAGAAAGAGGACGATCCATCTCTTCAGAAATCAACGGATAGACGTCTTTGCAGGTCATCTTAAAAATAGACATGAGAAAATTCATGATTATCTAGTCATTCTTTACTCAACCAGTTTGCTTCCATGCACAGTTTGAGCTGGTTTCTCGCTCTATGCAGCATTACCCATAAATTGGTCGGCTTAACTCCAAATTCTTTACATATTTCCTCCGAACTCAGCCCTTCAATTTCTTTTAAAACAAATATACGATGAAATTTTTCGGACAATCCGTTTAGGCATTTAGCAAGAACCTGAGCGAGCTCTTTATTTTCAACTGCCTTTTCCGGATTTAAATTCCAGTTGTTGGGAGGAGGGACCATATGCCCCATCGGGTCAAACTGGATGCTGTCGCCTTCAGGGTCGGAAAGATCCAGATTAATGTTTTTCTTTGCGGCCCTGAAATGATCCATGGTTTTATGCTTTAAAATTCCAAACAACCATGTTTTTTCTGTCGATTTACCAGCAAAAGTATGCTGTGATTTTAGGGCTGCGAAGAAGGTAGTTTGAACCAGCTCTTCAGCAACATCTGGGTCTTTGACCCGAACAAGGGTGTACCGATATAACATATCAGCATATTGTTCAACCCATTTCTCTGGTTCCAGAATCTCTTCGCTCATTTTCCCATTTTGCTTTTAATCCAGGATACTTGGTTTTGACTTGAAGGTTCTTGAATGAGCCAATATACTGGATTTTATGAGTAACGCAACCACAGATTCTGGAGAATGTGCCCGCATTTTAAAAGCCCTTGGGGATGAAACCCGACTGAAAATTGTCCAATTATTGCTCAAGGGTGAAAAAAGTGTTTCTGATATCGTAAAAACTTTGAAAATGGGCCAACCACAGGCTTCCCATCATTTATCCATATTACGGTCATCGGGTTTGGTCGGAACACGTAGGGAAGGCAATAAAATTATCAACTTCATCCATCCTGGTAAATACTTTTTAACAAAAAAAGAAACGGGTCTCGACCTGGGTTGTTGTTCGGTAAATTTCGACAAACCCACTACTGTGGGTAGGAAATAAGTAGAGGCCCCAATAGCTGACGATTATCTATGTTCTTTTTTTGGTAGTTTCGCTTCATATTCCCACCCACGGGGAGTGGGCGGCGAGTAACCCTCTTGCGAGGGAGGGAAATACTTATAAGAAAAGTTTTTCGATGTTTTCTTGCTTTTTTGGCTCTGACCTTTTTACCCCTTTGGGGCATGAAACTTAGGGGGAAATATCACAGGCCCCACGCCCAGCGGCCGTCTAGTTAAAAGAATCGCGCTTTTCCTTGATTCCGATTTCGTAAAATTGTTTGATAAAGGATTTCATGATCCGGTAAGGATTGAATGAAATATCCAAGGCTCGGGCAGGTTCGAAATCTGAAACTGTCAGACTGGAAAGATCAGACACACCGGAAACTTCTATTTTTTCCAAATCATAGTTGCCATAACCTTTCAATCGGGCCGCCTCCAGTGCGTATACCTTGGGAAACATAAGAATCTCGGCTGCCACTCGGTCGAGTGCTGTCATATCAGTAGATGCGAGAAGCACCCCAAGAGGATAAGGACTGCCATGGATGGGGCCTTGACCCTGCATAGCTACAATACCGTCAGCCAGTGTTAAACAAGGATTCACATGACGGGCAATGTCGATCAACATTTTTCCGAATTTAATTTTATCGTTTTTTACAAGGCAATGCAGGATAGGTTTTCGTTTGCCGATGACGAGTCCGAACAAATTCTTGATGGCTAAAGTCATGGTCATTTGACAGTGTGATTTTACCTTTGGCAAGTTGATGATGCGGTCGAACTCTTGCAGACAACCGGCAATTTTCAAATGCGGAACGCCCTCTTCACTTTCAAAAGGGGCTGGATCGGTCAATGGAACAATTTCCACACCATATTTTTTCTTTAAGGGATCGTAGCCTGCTTTACTCGCCACGGCTTCCAAGCTTCCCAAAGCGGGACTATCGCTGATAGTGATTTGGCCTACAGAAAAATCCTTTAATACCCGGCACATGGCCTCAACCACCACCGGGTGCGTGGTAACACAATGCTCCGGGCTGAATCCTCTAAGAAGATTGGGTTTTAACAGAACCTTTTGTCCAGCAGAAAAGAGAGGCTCCTTTTCATTTATTACTGATAGCGCATCGCGGACAAAGGATTCGACTTTATCAAGCGTGTAGCTTTCAAGTTTTTGTAAATGAACTTTAGATTTCATGGAAGTCATTATAGCTACTTGGGTGAAATTATTTAAGAATAAATGAAATTGTTTTTTAAGAGGGTGAATACAGGGCTTTGTAAATTCCTCGATTTCTCAATACGTGTTTTACATAGCGTCTGGTTTCAGGGTAAGGAATTGATTCGATAAATACATCCAGATCATTTAAATGACCAAACCGTTTCAGCCATTTTTTAAGCACATGCGGTCCTGCATTATATGAGATTAAAATATGGGTTCCATTTCCCCCAAAGCGTTTATTCAATTGGCTGACATATTTTACGCCAAGCCTGATATTAAGGTCGGGTTCAAATAGTACATCTGATACAAAAGGTTTTTTCAGTTTGGTTTTTGGATAAAGTTTTTTGCCAGTGGCAGGCATAATTTGCATGAGGCCCCGCGCGCCAGCAGGAGACAAGGCTTTGCTGTCAAAAAGGCTTTCCTGCCTTATTATGCCATTTACAAAATAAGGATCTACTTTACGATACTTCGAGTTGGAAGCTACCGCATCGCTATATGCGAGTGGGAAAAAATATTTCCAGAAGCGAGGGGATAAGTTGCGTTCACCCGATTTGGTGGCAAAGTCTTTATATAATTGCAATAACTTGAGCGATTCGGAATAGCCGTCAGCATTGTGGTAGAGATTCGAAAGCCACAATACTCCGGATAGATTTTTTCGAATGGATTTTTCAAGTTGCTGTAACTCATTTCGAGCTTCAAGGCTCAGGCCGAGGGTAGATAATTCCATTGCTCGAATATGATGAAATTTTTCCCGCGGCGTCAATGCTCGACCCAACTTCATTGAAGTTGATACATCTGAGTTTTCCAGTTTGTTTTCAGGGAAAGACACGCCAGCTTCTAACATTTGCTCTTTAGCACGAATTCCGTGAAAGGTGTAGGGATATTGATTGGCAACATCTGTGAAAATTTTCTTAGCCTTTTCTTTATTCCCTATTTTTTCTGCTGACTTGGCGCTCCAATATAAATTGTATTCAATGAAAGGCCCTTTGGGGAACCGTTGAGCCACATCCTGAAAACGTTCAAATGCTTTTTTAAATTTTCCATCGATATAATTCACCCACCCCAGTCGCCATCCTGCCCACTGACCGTAAAAATTTTCAGAATACTTGTTTAAGGCAGATTGATAGACCTTAAGTGCCTCGGGGTAATTCTTTCGTTCTTCATTAATTTTTCCCAGAAAAAATAAAGCTTTAATCGTTCTTTCAGAAGAAGGGTTTTCATTGGCAACCTCTTTAAAGTATTTAGCTCCTGCGGTGGGTTTGCCAAGATTCCATAAATTACGTCCAATATTGAATTTAGCCTTCTGAATTTGGGCATGCTGAGGATAAAGTTTTGAGAAGTCCTTCAAAGCAATGTTTGCTGTTTTTCTGTCGCGCAATCCTCGGTGTGCATCGGATAGAAAGAAAAAAAATCTCCCCGGCATCGGATTATTATTTTTTTGGATCTCTGCAATTTCAGCAATGATTTCCTTATATCGGACGCCTTTAAATAATTGTTCGATTCGTTCTGTGTGCTCCCTCAAGGTTAGGGGAGTCTCTTTTACATTCGGGGATGCTAGAAGTTTCTTAATTGTTGCTTCCGCATCGGGGGTCAGCTCGTGGTTGGGATATTTAATATGGAGCTGGCGGAAATTCAAATAGGCTTCATTTTTATTCCCCATTTTTTCCTGATGGGTGGCTAATTTGAAAATGAACTCGGGGAGATAGGGCCTGAAATTTTTATGGCGGAATGAGTTTTTTATAGCTTCAATTGACTCCTGCAATACTGTAGTGGTTTGATCATTAGCCTTTGTTTGAATATAGGTGTCAGCAAGAATGATTCGAGCTTCTGAATAGAGCTGTGTGTCGGGGAATTTTTTTAAGAGCTGTAAAATATGTTTTTGTGCTTGCTCATGCTTTTTGTTGAAGAATTCGGCTTTGGCCAGGTTCAGTAAAATATAGTCTTCAATTTCTGGATAAATTTTGATTAGAGGAGATAGTAGTGCAATGGCTTCTTCGTTTTTGTTGTTCTGAATGTGAATAAGGCCAAGCAAAAACTTTGAGCGTTTGCTTTCCATTGATTTGGGGGCTTTATTCTGAATGGCGAGAAGTTGGTTTTTAGCTTTGGCCCATTCTTTTTTGATGAAAAGGTTTTTTGCTTGTTCAAATTTTTGGGCTGTATTTTCAGCCTCCGTTTTAGTGCCAAAACCTAGAACAAGAAAAACCGCCAACAGACAAGCCGCTACATTGGGCAGACGAGCGAGCAGTTTGTCGCTAAGAGTCTCGGGGGTGTCATTTTTATCTGTGGCTATGATTTGGGCTTCAGGCATTTTTCTAAACCAGGTAAGCTGCCGCTTGGCATAGTGTCGAGTTTCTCGTTTAATTTCGTATATGGCTCTGTCTAAACTCAAATGGCCCTGATGATAGCGAGTCATTTGAGTGTAGCCGATGCTCTTGAGCGGTTTTAAGTCTGCAGAATATCCCCGATCCAGAATATTTTTTACTTCGTTCTCGAGTCCAGATTCAATCATATCATCTACCCGCTGGTCAATTTTCTCATATAGCTCCGATCGGTTCCATTCGAGGATGAATGTGTAAATGGGAAATCGAACGTCTGAAGCAGAGTCTTCCTTATGAAACTCTGAAAAAGGTTTTCCCGTTTCCATATAAACTCCCAAAGCTCTTTCGATTCTCAGGGAATCGGTTTCTGAAATTTTCTCCGCGAAATCAGTATCGATTTCTTGCAATTTTTTGTAGACCTGCTCCACTCCCTGCTTGCGAATATCTTGTTGAATTCTGTTTCTAGTTTTTTCGGAGATCTCGACTGCGCAGTCGTAGTCTTGAGTCAATACCTTCAGATAGAGAGCGGTTCCTCCAACGAGGATAGGGATTTTATTGCGATTCATTAGGTCGTGGATAATTTCCAAGGCCTGGGTTTTAAAGTCGAATGCATTGAATTCTTCATCGGGTTCCAGAATATCAATCAGGTGATGTGGAATATTCTGCCGTGCTTTGATCGAGGCCTTGGCAGTGCCGATATCAAAGTATTTGTAGACCTGCATGGAATCGGCACTGATAATCTCGGTGTTCAGTTTGCGGGCCAATGCCAGTGCGGTTTCACTTTTCCCTGACGTGGTGGGTCCCGTCAGCACAATTAAAGGAATCATAAATCTCCTGCATTTTCTTAGAATAACTGCCATCTCTATTATAAACATAGAGAGGAGAATCGACCATTAAATCGGTTTTCTTTTCTTTGATGGCTTCCACCAGAAATATTTTAGCCTCTGCATTTTTGTTTCCGTGTATGAAACGAATCCGGCTGGGAAATAGTTTCCTGTTTTCAAGCTCGCGTAGTGTTTCTTGTAATCGGAGGGGTGGATAAGCCAGGTTGATATGACCCCCTTTTTTTAAAGCAGGTATCGCTTGGTCAAGTAAGGTGGGCAAGCTTAGTTTTAATTCATGTCGGGCGATGGCTTTTCCTTCGTCTGGGTTTGTACGGCCGGAATTAATTTTGCGATAGGGCGGATTGGATACGATCAAATCAAATGGTTTTTCCGGCAACGCCATATCGAGGAAATCGCCATGGATAATTTTAATTTTCATCTGGTTTTTAGCAACATTGGTCTCAGCACTTGCAGCAGCAGAATCTTGAATTTCTATTCCCGTTATTTTAAGTCCTGGTTCGCGATAAGCCATGAGCAGCGGGATGATGCCGCAACCGGTGCCAATGTCGAGGACTTCCTGCCCGGGGAATAACCTGGCAAAATAAGCCAACAAAAATGGTTCAATAGAATAACGGTAGCCGGAGTCATTCTGAACGATGATCTGATTTTTTATTGTTTTAGCTGCGTTCATGAGGAAAAGGCGAATAGACAGTATCTTTGGTCATTGATTTTATAGCATCCGATACCTGGCATCAACCTTTTGTGGTTTAGAACCATTTGTTTATTAAGAGTTAATTGCTATACTTGTATTTCCTACTTAAGAACGGGCGCGTTGTTCCGATAATCGACTAAAAAGGATTGGAGTGACCGATGGATATGCTGGTAATCGAACAGGTTTGGGCAATCGTTTTATTTTTGTTGGGAAGCTTCGTGCTCAACACCTGTAGTAATTTGGAAAGAAAAGAACATGAATTTTATAAAGACCCCAAAAACCGCTATGGCAAAAGAAAGTCAGATGTGGTCAAACCCAAAACCCTGCGGGGTACCCTCATGACCCTTGTGGGTACAGGTCTTTGCTTGGGAGGCATGATCCTTTTCATGATCCACATCTGACCAGCGTGACGCTGGACCCACCGATAGGTCGGAACCCAAAAGTAAGCGGTTCGGTAAAAGCTTTTAGAAATATTTACTAGCCTGAAAAATATTTATCCCCCTCCACTCTCACTATAGAGTTGCCACTGCAATTTCTTTATCCAATTTTTCCAGCTCATTTTCATCGATGTCGAAAATTTTTCTTACCCGCGAGAGGTCCATATGCGGATCGAGTTTGGAAAAGTCAACCGAAGTGATGTTCTTGAATTTTCGGGTACGCCCAAAGTTGAATCCCATTTCAAATATTTTCAAATGTGGAGCATCGAAGCGATAGTCTTCGGGGTAGAAAAATCTGGAAATAAATTTAAACAGCCAGACATCAAGTCGTGTGGTCTTTTCATCGTTTCCCATGCAGAATCCGATCACGAAAGCCTCGTCATCCTTGTCTATACAACGATCAAGCAATAGGTGGATGTGGTCATGAGTGTACAGGCTCGCGGCTCCGTGAAGAGCGAGTGGGCTTTTCGGGTTTTCGAATAGCCAGACGATCCGGGAAATATCTTTCTGCTCTTTCGTTCTATCCGTGGATGAGAAAGTGGTCCGCCATGCATCCGCAATACTTTGTCGCTTTTTCCGTTGCATTTTCCAGTTACCTCCATACACCTTAAATATAAGGCTCTGAATAGAAACCGGCTATTAAAACAACATTAAAAAAAATTTAGAAATGGGTCAGGAGTGGCAATAAAAGGGGGAAGCTTGGTTTTAACTCTTTACAAGAGATTTGATGGCGTGGCCCATTTTTTGCCAGGTATCTTTAGCGGATAAAATTAGAGCAATCGGTTCTTTTTCATAAACGATGGGATATTGTCTGAGGGTTATCAGCAAACCGTCTTCTGAGGCGGTGAGTTCCTCCAGTCTTTTGCCATTGTATATGTCGCGGACTTCGCCGATTTTTTGCCCTCGCTTTAAGTAACTTCCAACTTTTACTTCTTTGAGGAACATGCCGGCAGTTGAAGTTTTTACTAATATTTCTTCGTTGGGTTGATAAATTCGGGTTTTGCTTTTGTTTTCAGAATTTTTATTGCGATGATCTTTTAAAATTCCTTCTGCTTTCAAAAAGTTCAGAATTCCTTGAAAAAGAATTTCGCATTGTTGCAGGTTGATGGTCCTGGGTGAACCAGCAGAAACCATCACTGAAGAGATTTCCTGCTCTTGCCAATGGTGGAATAAGTTTACTTTTTGAGTGGATGATTCTTTCTGCCTGCGTGCGGTTTCCATTTGTAGATCGCGACACATTTTTTTTACCCTGCTATCGGGCTTGTGAATTTGAATATGCGGTGCGTCTTCATAATGTGGCGGTGCTGACGTTAAAATAATTCCCCAGAAGGAATCTTTCGTATGGTGCAGAAGGGTAGAAGCAATGGCTTCGGCGGATTCACCCTCAGGGTTGCCAGGGAAAGCGAGATCCATATCCATTCCATCAAACGGCCAAAGCCGTGATCCGGATTGCACAGCGTTGACATTGACTACTGGGAAGGTTTGCACTTGCCCGGTCAGAGTGTAGTTAGGATCCAGACCCTCGACAATGCTGTCAAGAAACTGGGTGAGATGTGAATTCAGGAACAAACCATTTAAGTGATCTCCTTGCAATCCACTGACGATAGATAATGGTTCGCCGGATTTTCCCCAGGTGTTTTTATAGAGTTCGAGATTGTCGCCATAAGGAGTTGGAAGTGTGAGTATTTTTTCTTTCATTTGTTGTCCAAGACCTCGGCAATCCGCGCCAGGGGAGAACCTTTATGTGCCAGAGGGTGTTCGCGAATTGTAAACAACAAGCCGGAACAAGGAGAAACGATTTCCTTGAGAACGCTGCCTTCAACCGGGTCGATGAGTTTCCCTAATCTTTCACCTTCTTCGAGGATTTTACCTGCTTCTACCTGTTTTATGAATAAACCAGAATGATGGGCTTGCACCATTTTTACCTGTTCGGGTTGAACCAGTTTTGGTTCTTTAACGGGGTCGGGCGTTATGTTTAAAGTTCCGGTGTGATGCAGGAGGTTTAGCACTCCGTTAAAAATCTGGTCGCCGCTGTTTGGGTGAATACGTAGGCAAATTCCTGTCTCGATGACTAACGTTGGAATTTTATCGTTGTTCAGGTTGAACCCCAAAGTGGATGCGAAAATTTCTGCATTGGGGTGAATCCAAATCAAGTCGACATTGCATTTTTTTGCCAACGGTAGAAGCTTCTTTTCAAAATCTTTAATGATTCGAATCTGCGGTAATTCCATTAATTGGAGGTTGCTGGAATGGAAGTCGACAACGATATCGGAGGAAGATTTCAAATCCTGCAAAAGGGTTTGTGATGTTTCGTTAGCCAGAGAATCTGCTTGTCCGGAGCCGAAGGTGCGATTGATATCCAGAGAGAAGAAAGGCCAGAGTCGCGTTGCATTTTCCAAGGCCTGCGGGTTCACCGCCGGGTAAACATTTATTTCCCCTTGGATGGCTTCAGGGTTGGAGATTTCCAACTCTTTCAGGTATCGAAGTAGTTTGTGGCAAATATAAAGTCCTTCCAATTCATCGCCGTGAAGTCCTGCCACAAATGAGATTCTGGGTTTGTTAGATTTTGCTGCAAAAACATGTTTCAGGATTTCTACAGGAGGGCCGAGCGGACTTTTAATAGAAAGAATACGTTGAGTTTGCACGAGCTTATTGGATGCGGCCTTTTTTAATTTCGATATTCATGGCATCGATTTTTCTTTTCAGTGTATTGCGGTTGATGCCCAGGGCTTTGGCGGCGGCGATCTGTTTTCCGGAATAGGTTCCGAGAATGATTTCAAAAAGATGTTTTTCCACCTTTTGTATGAGCTTGTCATACAACAATCCTTCTTCTTCAAGATTATTGTTTTGTAGAAAGTCCTGGATGAGTTGGTTCAGTCTGTCATCCCATTGGCTGGAAGAATCGCCTTCTTCCTGAAGGTGGGTTGGAAGGTGCTCGGGCAGGATGGGGCCTGAAAGCGCGAGCATCACTGCACGTTTGATTACATTTTCCAGTTCCCGGATATTGCCTTGCCAGTGGTAGCCACTTAGAATGCGCTCGACATCGGGGGAAAGGTATACGTTGCCTCGAGCCAACGACTTGGCGTATCGGCTGATAAAATGGTTTGCCAGCAAAGGTACGTCTTCTAGTCTTTCCCTGAGTGGTGGCATATCGATATGAATAACATTGAGGCGATGGTATAAGTCTTCACGAAAACTTTTCAGTTCGATCATGTCGAGGAGGTTCTGGTTGGTTGCAGCGATGATGCGTACGTTTGCGCGCAAGGGTTCTTTTCCTCCCACCCTATAGTATTCATTGTTTTGCAGGACGCGCAAAATCTTCGCCTGCAATGGCAGTTCCATGTCACCGATTTCATCAAGGAATAATGTGCCACCATCGGCTTGCTGAAATTTTCCTGTTTTTGTTTCTACCGCTCCAGTGAATGCTCCGCGCTCGTGCCCAAACAATTCTGACTCCAGAAGCTCTCTTGCGATGGCTGCGCAGTTGATACAGATAAAGGGTTTATCTTTTCTTTTTGAAAAGTGGTGTAGGGTGCTGGCGATCATTTCTTTGCCGGTTCCGCTTTCGCCCGTAATGAGGATGGATAAATCGGAGCCTGCTGATTTTCCGATGGTTTTGAAAATTTCCTGCATGCCTTTACTTTTGCCAATTATGGAATCTTCCTCGTTTCCTGTTGCAGTGGACAGGCTTTGCGTGGTTTCCATCTCTTTAGGCGGAGAAAAGGATTGTGCAGTTTCAGCTTTTTCTATCAGCTTGTACACATCCTCGAAGTCGAAAGGTTTGGCAAGGTAGTCATAGGCTCCCAGGCGCATGGCTTCGATGGTATTGTTCATAGAGTCCTGCGCGGTCATGATCACAATTTTAAGCTCAGGACAGATTTGGCGGGATTGCTCCATCAATTCGAGACCGCTAATGCCTTCCATAAAAATATCTGAAAACATCATGAGGTATTCGTTATTTTGGAGTAGGTCAAGGGCTTTTTCGCCGCTTGTTGCCGTGTCTACGATATATTTTTTTTCCAGACCTTTTTTCAAGACCCAGAGGATATTTTTTTCATCATCGACAATTAGAATTTTCTGTTGCTTTGAATTCATTTAACTATCTTATCACCTCTGTCGGATGGGTAAAAATACTTGTACGGTGGTTCCAAGTCCTCTTTCAGAGGTGATTTTAATCTTTCCGTGATGGTCTTCCACAATTTTTAGAGAAATAGGTAAACCCAGCCCGCTCCCTTTGCTTTTGGTTGTGTGAAAGGGCGTAAATAGTTTCTTTTGTGTTTCTTCGTCCATGCCTTCTCCGGAGTCTATGATTTCCACGGCTATATTTTGCCGAGGCACACTTGCTATGGGAGTTTTCACAGCAAAGCCGGAACTGACGCGGGTTATAATTTGCAAAGTGCCGCCATTTCTTGAGGCTTCGATACCGTTTTTAATGAGGTTCAAAAAAACCTGCTTTAGCTGGTCTTCATCGGCTTCTATGAGAGGCAGGCTGGGATCGTATAATTGCTGGAATCGACCATTTTTACGTCCGAAGGTTTCTTTTTCCAGCATAATAATTTCTTCAAGAACTTTATGAATATTTGTTTCTTTAAGCTTAATTTCAACAGGCCTGGCAAGATCCATCATGCGTTTGACCAATTGGTTGATTCGATCCACTTCGTTTACGACCACATCAAGATATTCGTGATGCGCCTTTTTTTTGATGTCATGTCGTAGCAATTGTGCCGAGCCGCGAATGCCTCCCAAAGGATTTCGAATTTCATGCGCAAGGCCCATGGCTAATGCACCCAGATTGGTCAGGTGATCTGCAGGTCGTTGTTGTTCTTCCAACTCCCGAATCAAACTCATATTTTTTATCAGTATTATGACGCCTTGAATGGAATCGTCTGACTCAAGATAAGGAGATAGAGTCAGGTTTACCGGGAATTGGATCGCCGCGGTTTTTCGTGCGCCGTTGGCTTCTACATCATGATAACAAGCCCCTGTTACCAATACTTTTCGGACCTTGTCGAGGATTTGCGGTTGTCTTGGAAAAAGTTCTTCTAATGGGCGATTTGAAATCGCGTCTCTGGATTTGTGGAACAAATCTTCAATGGCCAGGTTGCTATGTAAAATTGATAGGGAAGGTGAGACTAAAATCAATCCGTCAATGAGGGAGAAAAAAATATTTTGATGTATGCGGTCAGGTTCTTTCATAAGGCGGGGTTATTTAGGACCCTTGGCCTTTTTCGATTTCCCACCTGAATAAGGATTTTTCGGTGTCGGTTTTTTAGCAGGCGCGGCAGCGGGCTCTGCTTTCGCTTTTTTTTCTGCTACCGGAGCTTTTGCATCCGCCGCCGGGGCAGGGGGGGCATCGGCACCGCCTTTGGATTGTTTGCTTTCTTGTTCCCAGCCTTGTTTCCGCGCTTCTGATGGGTAATCGGATGTGTACCAACCAGAACCTTTGAGAATGAATCCGGATTGGGAAACAATTCGGCGTACTTTGCCATTATCTTTATCATCGCAGCCAAGGCCGTTGCAGGTTTTCAGGGGTTTTGCAGACATGGTCTGCATGGCCTCAAAGGTGACTCCGCATTTTTCACATTCATATTCATAAATTGGCATAAATCATACTCTCCAAAATTTTTTCTAATCAGCTAACTAATAAGATTTGTGTGCCTGAATGGCAAGCGGTTTATGTTGTTCAGCCAGTTTTAAATTGGGGTTAGCCATTTGCTGAATTTCGAATTACTGCCACGGGCTATTTCGAAAAAGGTTTGCTGGATTTTATCTGTAATGGGTCCTTTCGCACCCTTGCCGATAGTCCTACTATCCACTTCACGGACAGGGGTGATTTCTGCTGCTGTCCCACTAAGAAAAATTTCTTCAGCAATATAAAGTTCGTCACGGGTAATGTTTCTTTCAACTACTTCTATGTCTAATTCTTTGCAGATATGAAGGATGGCGTCACGTGTGATTCCATCCAGATTCGAGCAAGAAAGGGATGGGGTATGCAGCTTTCCTTTTGAATAAATAAAAATATTTTCGCCAGAGCCTTCAGAAACAAAACCATTTGGATCGAGCAATATAGCTTCATCGTATCCATCTCGATGTGCCTCGGCCTTGGCTAAAATGGAATTAATATAATAACCACATGCCTTGGCTTTGGTCATGGTGATGTTTATGTGATGCCGGGTGAAGGAAGAAATGCGTACGCGAATTCCTTTATTGAGACTATCATCCCCCAGATAGGTCCCCCAGGGCCATGCTGCAATTGCACAACGAACATCAACGCCACTTGGGTTGAGCCCCATTTTATTATCTCCCAGAAAAACGATGGGGCGGATGTAGCATTCCTCCAACTTGTTCTCGCGAACAACCTGAACAATAGCATCATGAATTTCTTTATTAGAAAAAGGAACTTCCATTCCAAGGATGATGGCCGACTGAAACAGACGGTCAACATGCTCTTGCAGTCGAAAGATGGCAGAACCATTTTCTTTGGAATTGTAGCAACGAATTCCTTCAAAAACTCCCAGTCCATAATGAAGGGTATGAGTCAGGACATGGACATTGGCTTCGTGCCAGGGAACCAATTTTCCGTCCATCCAGATTTTTTCTGATTTTTCCAAAATAACCTCTTGTTTTCGAGATATAAGATGATTTTGCTTAAAATAGTGTAAAGTTAGATATTATTGGCCCTTAGCCTGAAAATCAAGGCAAATAAATGCGTTGACATGCTATTATAGGTTTGATACTTTCCACATTTTGCTTTTGCTATTTAAGAAGGGGCCGCTAGCTCAGTTGGTAGAGCACTTGACTTTTAATCAAGTGGTCGAAGGTTCGATCCCTTCGCGGCTCACTTCTTAACTTTTTTTCCCAATAAATTGAACGTCCCCATCGTCTAGCCTGGCCCAGGACACCGGCCTTTCACGCCGGCGACGCGGGTTCGAATCCCGCTGGGGACGCCAATTTACAGTTACTTGCTAATATTGGCACAATATTACTAGTAGAAACACATTATCTATGACCCCCCCTCTTCGTTTAAAAGCTCTTTTCCAAAAGTGTTATTGGGGCA
>Ga0114932_10001285_pt1 | contig 28772 bp, 30 predicted proteins | sample 2SBtaG_2_FD_87286 | JGI IMG/M metagenome (GOLD analysis project Ga0114932, IMG submission 87286) | Deep subsurface microbial communities from Kolumbo volcano to uncover new lineages of life (NeLLi) - 2SBTROV12_ACTIVE470 metaG | ecosystem: Environmental > Aquatic > Marine > Volcanic ...
CAGCCTGCTGTGGCACTGCCTGACACTGGCCGGGGCCCAGGTCGATTACACGATCCCCGATCGGCTCAACGACGGCTACGGGCTGAATCCCCGGGCCATCCGGTCGCTGGCCACCGAGGACCAATCGCGGCTGGTCATTTCGGTTGACTGCGGCATCGCCAGCATCGAGGAGGCAGCACTGGCGGCCGAACTGGGGATGGAACTTATCGTCACCGACCACCACACGATTGGCGAGACACTGCCCGCCGCGGCCGTGCTGGTTCACCCGAGACTGCCCGGCAGCGAGTATCCTTTCGGAGATCTCTGTGGAGCCGCTGTCGCGTTCAAGCTGGCCTGGGCCATCTGCCAGCGACTGGGTGACGGTCGCCGGGCTTCGCCACGGATGAAGGAATTCCTGCTCTCGGCTGTCGGCCTGGCAGCCATCGGCACCATCTCGGACGTGATGCCGCTACTGGGAGAGAATCGCGTGCTGGTCCGATTTGGACTGGCCGGACTCCCGGGACGAGCGAGTGTCGGGCTGAAGGCACTGCTGGATGTGTCCGAGAAGCAACCTCCCCTGGAGGCCGAGGACATCGCATTTGCGATCGGACCACGCATCAATGCCGCCGGCCGCCTGCAACAGGCCCGGCTGGCCGTCGAACTGCTGACCACCTCCGACGAACACAAGGCCCGGCAACTGGCCACCCACCTCGACAAGCTCAACAAGGATCGCCGCAGCCTGGAAACCCGTATCCTCAAGCAGGCCAAGAAACAGGTCGCCGAGAATCCCGAGTGGGAGGACGCTGCAGCCCTGGTCCTGGCCAGCCCCGACTGGCACGCCGGCGTGATCGGGATCGTGGCCAACCGCGTGGCCGAGGAATTCGAGAAGCCCACCGTGATGTTGGCACTCTCGGCCATGGAGGGCACCGGCAAGGGGTCGGGGCGATCGTTTGCCGGGTTCGATCTTTACTCGGGCATCGCCGCCTGTTCGGACCACCTGTTGACCTTCGGTGGTCACCACGCTGCAGCCGGACTCTCGATCCAGTCAGAAAACGTGGCGGCCTTTCGCGAGGCATTCTCCAGCCATGTCGCCGAGCATCACGTGGTGACTGACGCGGACCGTGAGTTGCGGGTTGATGCGGAGGTCCACCTGTCGGACATCAGCCGCAAGGCCGTCAACGCCCTCGATTCGCTCAGCCCTTTCGGCCAAGGCAACCCCCGACCCCGCTTCTCGGCCAGCGGTGTCGAACTCGCCGAGGACCCACAGACGATGGGAGAAGGAGATCGACACCTCAGGCTCTCGCTGAAAACCGGCAACCGGCCACTCAAGGCCGTCGCCTTCGGACGGGGAGAATGGGCTGAACCCATCCGCACGGCCGAGGGCCCCCTGTCGATCTGTTTCGAACCAATGATCAACCGCTGGCGAGGCCGCGAGTCGGTCGAGTTGAGATTGATTGACTGGAAATCCGGCACCGGCCTCGACTGAGCCACATCGGCAAGAATCGCCTCGCAGGAAATTCATTGAACTGGGCCCGACTCCGTCAACTCGACAAAAGCTTCCCGACTCCGCTGAACCCTCCCACGCCGGAATGCCGATTTGTCGTAAAGACAGGTGATCGACTACTCTCGTGGTTACCCGCACTTCCATCCCCCTCCTGGACCAGGCCAACACGATGTCGCTGCTGCTGGAGAACATCAGCAAGAACTACCGGGAACCCGACGGCGGTAGCCTGCCGGTTCTGGAAATCGAACGATTCGAGCTGATCCGTGGCGAGCAGGTGGCGTTGGTCGGTGCCAGTGGTGGCGGCAAGACCACCCTGCTGAACGTGATCTCCGGAATCACCACGCCCGATTCCGGACGCGTGGTGATCGACGACACGGTGGTGACGGGAATGCCCGAGCCGATCCGCGATCGATTCCGTGCCGAACGGATCGGATTCGTCTACCAGACGTTCAACCTGTTACCGGCCTTCACCGCCCTGGAAAACGTGTTGCTGGGAATGAGTTTTTCGAGAGGCCGTGTCGACCGTGACCGTGCCCTGCAACTGCTGGACAGCGTCGGACTCTCTCACCGGCTCGAACACCGGCCCGGACAACTCTCTGTTGGTGAACAACAACGGGTCGCGGTGGCACGCGCACTGGCCAACCGGCCATCCCTGTTGCTGGCCGACGAACCGACCGCCAACGTCGACCTCGCCAACCAGCAGACCATTCTCGACCTGATCCGCTCGGCCTGCACAGCCGACAACGTTTCGCTGCTGCTGGTGACCCACTCGATCGACGTGGCCGAGCAATTCGACCGAATCGAACGACTCGAGGAGTTCAACACGGCTGCCACACTCGTCCCGGAGGTGACGCCATGAGCTTGTGGGCGATCGCCATCAAGAGTGTCAGACAGCGGGCATTGGCCAGTGCCCTGACCTCCCTCTCGGTTGCGCTGGGCGTGATGCTGATGATCGTCGTGCTCGTGGCCAATGGGATGGTCGAACGGATGTTCGTTCAGACCGCCACCGGCTACGACCTGATCGTCGGCCCCAAGGGAAGCCAACTGGAACTGGTACTCACCAGCATCTACCGCATCGGTGTCGCAGGCGAACCGCTGCCCTACCGGTTCTACCGCGAATTGACCTCCGGGAAGAACAACCGGATCGCCCAGGCGGTGCCAATCACCATGGGTGACGTGACCCAGCAGGGTTCCTTCCCGATCGTGGGAACCACTCCCGAGTATTTTGCCCTGCCCTACATGCACGAATCAGACGGCACTCCCAGGCGATTCCGAATCCGCACCACCAGCCGGGATGGACAACACTCCGGTGAGGGCCTGATCCGCAACCCATTCGATTCGGCCATCGGAGCGGTCGTGGCCCGTCAAAACGGATGGGATGTCGGCACGAAGCTCAAGCTCGTCCACGGAGGTTCCGACGGACACGTGCACGACGAGGAATTCACCGTCACCGGTGTCTTGGCCGCCACGGGCACTCCCAATGACCGCACCGTCTTCGTCCATCTCGATGGTTTCTACATGATCTCCGGACACGAAAAGCCCCTGTCGGAAGCCGTCTCGAGAGAACTCGAATTCTTCGGAAACGTCAGCGAGGAATCTCGAAATGCCCTGGAGGCTGAACAGGGCTCCTCCGGTCATGCCCACGGCCCGGTTCCCGAGGCCCAGAAAGAGGTCACCGCGATCCTGGTCAATATCCAGGGAACCATCGGCGAGAAGGTGCTGGCCGAGAGTCGACTGATGAATGGGCTCAACGAGGGTGTCCAGGCCCAGGCGGTCAAGCCGATCGTCCAGATCGACCGCATGATGCAAACGCTTGTCGGTCCGATCCGCAGCCTGCTGATGGGACTCACATCGCTGATCATCGTCGTGTCTGGGATTGGCATCTTTGTCAGCATCTACAACTCGATGGCCGACCGCAAAAGGGAGATCGCGATCATGCGAGCCCTGGGAGCCCGCCGACAAACCGTGCTTTCGGTGATCCTGGCCGAATCCACCCTGCTGTGCGTCATTGGCGGCCTGACGGGCTTCGTGCTGGCCCACCTGATGATCCTGGCTCTCTCGCCGATGATCGCCGGCTATGGCCTGGTGATTGATCCGTGGACATTTGCCTGGGGCGAATTGGTGCTGCTGCCGGTGCTGATCGCCCTGGCCTCCCTGGTCGGTTTCGTGCCCGGCATGACTGCCTACCGCACTGATGTGGCACGGACATTGAGCGACTGAATTGGATCGTGATAAGATAGGAGCTTCGAGGAACGCTTCGCATGGCACAAACACTCTCATCTCCGACAGCGACACCCCCACCACCCGGGGAATTCATCTACCAGCCGATCCCGGCCTCGGCCCCCCTGTCGGCAGGCGCCGGCGCATTGGCCTGCCTGGGTCCGATCTGGCACCTGGCCGAGGGTGTCAGCCCATTGTCCATCGTGGCCTGGACGTTCGTTTGCCTGGCCGCCGGAACCCTGGGACTTCTGACAATCGCGAAGATCCGCAAGACAGAGGGCGCCTTCAGTGGCACCAAGACCGCCACCACCGGCGTCGTCCTGGGCGGCGTGGCGGCTTTGTGCAACATCGGCGTGACAGCCCTGCTGGTCACCACCGAGGTGCCCGAGGGGTTCCAGTCCGTCAATTTCACCTCCGACATCTCACAGAAGGGGTTCGGGGCACAGAACGAGTTGCATCCGGAAATCGCCGCGATGAACGGCAAGAAGATCTATCTCAGGGGCTTCATGTACCGCGGGAAACAACGCCTGGGCCTGAACAGCTTCGTGATCGTCAAGGACAACCAGCAATGCTGCTTTGGGCGGCAACCCAATCAGTCGGACATGATCGAGGTGTTCTTGCCCGCCGGCGAGACCTTTGACCTGGAACTCGGGCTGACCGGGGTCGCCGGAACATTTCGAACATCCAACACCCGATCACAGAGCCAGTTGCAGTTTCGTCCGATCTATCGGATCGACGCCGAACTCTGCAAGCGGGCCAAGGTGGGCTTCTGATGCCGGCCGACAACACTCTGACAACCTGTCCCAGCAAACACGCCCTCACCCGGCTGGTCACCGTCGCCTGTTTTCTGCTGATCGGTGCCGGTTGCCGTGACGGCGGAGATGGGAATTACCGCGAGATCACCAAGGCCGACATCGTGGCCAACAACGGTGAAGAAACCACCTCGGCAGGCACCAGCGACGTCGTCCCACAATCAACCGGAACAACCAACCCCGGTGATCCACAACTCGTTGACACCAGGTCCGGCGACGACATCCCGACGAACGAGCCAGCCGATGGTTCCGCGGCACCGGCCGAACCTGCAACCGAACCGGACCCGGTCAACCCACTGCGGCCGGCGTTACCGGCCGGTGGTTTCGATCAGCCACCTGGTCGCTCGAACCGACGACCCGGGACGGCGAATCCTCAAGACACAAAGGCTGTCGAGCCGGTCGCGCCCCGCAAGATCAAGTTGCTGGTCAAGGAACGAACGTTCCAGTCCGAGGGTCCCGACAAGGCACTGCGTGTCTCCTACGACGACTTCGATCTGCTGAAAGTGCTCAACATGGAACCGGTGCCCCCCAACGCACCCGAACAAATGCCCGGGTGGCTCAAGCAACTCGATGGCAAGCGGATCCGTGTCCGCGGTTTCATGTATCCCACGTTCCAGGACCCCGTGGACGCCTTCGTACTGGCCCGTGACAACCAGATCTGCTGCTTCGGCCGTAACCCAAAGATCTACGATTTGGTCCGGGTCGCGTTGCGCAAGGGGGTCACGTCGCCCTACATTCAGAACCGCCCGTTCGACGTCGTGGGCCTGTTCCATATCGCCAAGAAGATCGAAGACGGTAGACTCTTGTATAGCATCGATGATGCGGTCGTCGTCGATCGTTGAGGATTCTTCACTCGATACGACCAGGCCGCATCCGGCCCAACACGGCAAATCGGAGATTCGTGTCATGTCACTGAAGCGAACATTCTGTCCGACCCGCGCACTGGCACTCCTGGTGCTCTCGGGATTTTTCGCATCACCACAAGCAGCCACCGCAGCCACACGGCACTGCCCGTTCTGCGCGGCTCCCTCGCTGACACTCTCCGAGCAACTCTCGCAGGCCGACGCCGCGGCACTGGTGATCTGGGCCGGGGCCAAGAAAGCCCGTGAAGTCAACGGAAAACGCCTGCCGTCGGAAACGACCTACGAGATCCGTGAGGTTGTCCGCAATGGACGCGGAGTCGTCAAGAAGGGCCAGCAGGTCCGCCTGTCCCGGTTCCGCACGGGTAAGAAGGGCGACATGTTCCTGCTGCTGGGCAGCAAGGCCACGCGAGTCGAGTGGGGCAGTCCCTTGCCGGTCACCGAAACCAGTTACCAGTACATCGTCCAGGCCCCCTCGCCGGAAACCGCCGCGACCAAACGACTGGCCTACTTCATCAAGTTCCTGGAATACCCCGACCGACAGATCTCCGATGACGCCTACGCCGAATTTGCCAACGCGCCCTACAAGGAAATCGCCGCTGTCAGCAGGTTGCTGCCCCGGGCCAAGGTCGCCAGTTGGATCGCCGACGCCGAGACGCCTCCCACGCGGATGGGACTCTACGGCCTGCTGCTGGGACTCTCGGGCAACGAGAACGATGCCAAACTGATGCAGCAGAAGATCTCGACTCCGTCCGAGGAGTTCCGGTTGGGAATCGATGGCGTGATGTCGGGGTACCTGCTGCTGGCCGGAGAAAAAGGCCTGCCACTGATCGAACAACTCAAGCTCAAGAATCTTTACCTTGTCGACGCAAAGGGCAAGGTGCTGACCGACGCCAAGGGCCGCAAGAAACTTGTCCCCTTCAGTGAAACCTACGCCGCCATGCAGGCGTTGCGGTTCATGTGGAGTTACGCCGATGGACGCATTGCCAAGCCGCGATTGCGACAGTCGATGCGGATCCTGCTCGACCGTCCCGAGTTGGCCGACCTGGTGATTGCCGATCTCGCCCGCTGGAAGGACTGGAGCATCCAGGATCGGCTGATGACGATGTACCAGGACAAGGCCTTCAACGTCCCCGCGATCAAGCGGGCCGTCGTTCGTTACATGCTGGTCTGCACCAAGGACGTGCCCAAGAAGGGCACCGCCGGCCCACTGCCCAAGCACGCCCAGTCCGCCATGAAACACCTCGCGTTGCTCAGGAAACGTGACCCCAAGACGGTCATGGACGCCGAACGTTTCTTCTTCCTCAAGTAGCACGCCGTCGAGACACCCCCTGCCGGTGACCAGCAAGTTCGGCGACTGACAGAAGGTCGTTTTCGATTTATGTTCGACCCCGATCCGATCCAACAGGCGCTGCGAGAATTCAAACTCGACGGCTGGCTGCTCTACGATTTCCGCAACAGCAACGTGCTGGCACGACGCGTGCTTGGGCTCGATGGCGACCACGCCGGAAGCCGTCGCTGGGCCTGCTGCCTGCGAACCGACGGACCGCCACGGAAACTGGTGCACCGCATCGAAACCGGAGCACTGGACCAGATCCCCGGCGAGACCCGGGTCTACCTGGCGTGGCAGGAATTCGAGGCAGGGCTGGCGTGGCTGCTCGAGGGACTCGATACCGTCGCCACCGAATACGCGCCGCGAGCCGGCAACCCGTACGTGTCGCGAATCGATGCCGGCACGATCGAACTGGTCAACGAATCGGGATGTCAGGTCGTCTCCTCGGGTGACCTGGTGCAACGGTTCGAAGCAACCTGGGACGAGAATCAGGCGGGAATGCACCGCGAGGCTGAGGCGATCACGACGTCCGCCTTCGGCGTGGCCTGGCGAGCCATCGCCGAGGCCACCAGGGACGGAGGCCAGGTCGAGGAGACCACCATTCAACAGGTGATCATGGATCACTACCGCGATCACAACGCTGTCACCTATCACCCCCCCATCGTGGCTCGCAACGAGCACGCGGGAAATCCTCATTACGAGACCGGTGCCGGTACCGACACCGCGATCCGCGAAGGCGACCTGGTGCTGATCGACCAGTGGTGCAAGGTCGACCGACCACACAGCGTCTACAGCGACCTGACCAGGATGGGTTTCGTCGGGACCGAGGTGCCAGAACGCTACTCCGAGGTGTTCACAGTGGTCGCTGCCGCCCGTGACGCTGCGATTGACTGTGTCAGCAAAGCGTTCGCCGAAGACCGACTGCTCCAGGGATGGGAGGTGGACCAGGCCTGCAGGGATGTCATTGTCGAGGCCGGTTTCGGCGACGCATACATCCATCGGACCGGACACAGCATCGGCCAGGAAGTGCACGGCAACGGGGCCAACATGGACAACCTGGAGACTCACGAACTCAGGCGGGTGATGAGAAACACCTGCTTCTCGATCGAACCGGGCATTTACCTGTCCGAATTCGGGATCCGCAGTGAGGTGAACGTGTTTGTCGACGGAGACGGTGCCGTTCACGTCACCGGTGGACCGTGCCAGACGGAAATCGTGCCGATTTTGGAACTGGACTGACCGGACCAGATCGTGTGAGAGGTCAGCAGATGTCCGAGCCACTCACGACCGAATCCGGTCCTGCCAACAAACCGGTCGACCACGAGGTACTGCGACGCAACCACCACCGCAATATGCTGATTCTCTGCACGACGGTGGTCATCCTCGCATTGACGCTGCAAACCCGAGACGACCAACGGGTCGAATTCGCCTGGTTGCCGGGCGTGCCGATGCCCGAAACGTGTGCCAGTCGTAGCATTTTCGACATCGACTGCCCCGGCTGTGGGCTGACCCGTAGCTTCATCGCAATCGCCAGGGGAAGTCTCTCAGCCGCTTTCCAACAGAATCGCACCGGTTGGCTATTGGCCTGTGCGCTGCTGATCCAATTTCCCTACCGGGTCTGGATGCTGTACCACGTCAGGACCCGCGGCCTCCCCGAGCCCGTCCCGGAGCGGCTGAAGCTTGCCTTTGTATGGATCCTGGTGGTAGCCCTGCTCGGCAACTGGCTACTGAAGATCCTGGGAATCTGACCCGGGGATCCGATCACTTCGCCGCGGCCTTGGCCTTGGCTTCCTCGCCACTGGACACCTTCGGATTCGGTGTGGCGTCGCCGGTCTCGAGATTCAAAATCCAGCGAACGGCGTTCTCGGTCGACTTCAACACCACCTTGTTTGTCCAGGTGGAACCGTTGTGTCCGAGGTTCGAACAGTAGATCTTGCCCGCGCCCCAGTTACGACACCAGGCCACCGGTACATGGTATGGCCGTTTCGGATTGCACTTGGACATGTTCAGGCTCATCAACACCCGCACGTTCTTCGGCACCCAGTTGACGTACTGGTAAATCTCGTCCTTGATCTGGAACTCTTTGCCGAACGGCTTCATCGCCGGGTGCGACGTGTCGTGTACGCTGATCGTGACCGTGGTACCCGCCCCCCACGGATGACCGTTGAACGTCCCACCCGCAATCTCCTGGTACCACTTGTGTTCGGGATTCTTGGTCCGGTAGGTGTCGGTGGCCGAATGGAACCCGATGTAACCGTGCCCCTTGGTCTTCAACCACTTGTTGACAAAGTAATCGCGGTCCTTGTCGGCGATCGGCAGCACACCGGTCGTGTAGAACATCACGACCTGGTACTTCTTCAGGTTCGCCGCGGTGAAGTCCGCCTGGCAATCCTGTGTGCAATCGACGGTGAACAACCTGGTCTGCTGGCCCAACTGGGTCATCGCGATTTCAGCCGGTGCCAACTTGTTTGCCCGACGATTGACCGAGCCGTGGCGAAATCCCTTGCTCTGGGTGACAAACAGCACCCGTGCCGGGTCGGCAGCCTGCAGCGACAGCCCCACCATGAACACCGCCGCCAAGCCCACTCCAGACCGCAACGCACACAATTGAGACATCTTCACAGTTCGACTCCCTCTGGTTGTCAGTTCTTGAGTTGTTTCGACGACGCGGCGACGGTGTCAAACGCCGTCCGATTGCCCCGGTTCTTCAGCAGCCGGTTCCTCCGAATCGTAACTCGCCTCTTCCATGGAGTCGGTCACCGTGTTGTCGGTGCCTGCTTGCGATTTGTTGAAGTAAAAGAAGACGAGAATGCCAACGACCACGACAAGACCCAAGTAAGGCAGCAGCGTCATCAGCACCGCCTGGGCCCCGACCCCGTCGTCGCCGCCGCCCCCGATTTTCACATCACCCTGCTGGAACTTTTTGACATCCAACGGACCAGACGCCTCCCTCTCAGCATCGGGAGGGAACATTTGTGAGCCCGGAGGCGGAACTTCGTCGCGACGACCAGTTTCTTCATTCTGGGCCAGCAACTGATCAGGCCCGGTCGCCAACACCAACAGTCCCAGCAACAGCCACAGGCCGATCCGGATCGGGAACAACATCAAAGCCCTCCGTCTGATTTGAGACACGATTGAAAGCAACCGGTCTCCCAGGATTGAAAACACGATTCCTCGGCCAAGCATTCTCACCAAGCGGTTGGTGATTGGCAAGAGGCCGCATCACGCGGAATCAGAACGTGTCGGCACAACCAATGGATTCTCGAGATAGTGGTCGTCGACCGGATAGTTGCGGAACTGGATCGAATAGGTTTTTTCGAACCACGCCTGGATGTCGTCCACGGCTTCCAAATCGTATTCGGGTGCTACGTGCAACGTGCGGCCCCGCGTGTCCTGGAGGATCTGTGCATCGTCAACGATCAGTTCACCTCGGCTGAACACGTAGCGAGGCAGTTCGAACATCCGCTGGATATCGTCATCGGGGCTGTACAGTGTCACGTCACCGTCTGCTCCCGGTCCAAGATGGCCCTTGTGCGAGAGACCGAGCATACGAGCGGGCGCGGCGCGGGTGATAATCGCGATCTCACCCAGGGTGTATTCGCGGTCCAGATCCTTCAGCAGGCAACGATCGGCCACCGCCGGCGGTGCTCCGGCCAGAACTTCCAGCCGCCGCTCGCGATCCATCAACAGCGAGATGATCTCGGGATACGCCTGGAAGGAGCCCCCGTTGGGATGATCGGTGCTCATGGCGATCCGCCAGGGATCATCGACCAGCAGGTACCACTCGAGCCCAATGGCCCATTGCAAGGCATGCACGAGGCTTTTTTGCTTGTAGACAATCGGCACGATCCCGCACCCGGACTCCATCTCGGTATCGCCGCTGAACCACTTGCGACCGGTGACCTGGTGCAGGTAGTAGCCCAGGGGGCCATCGCCGGTCATCGAGGTGGTGTTGGCAAACATCACCTGGCCGACGTCGACGGTCAGGTTGTCGTGCGTATTGACGTACTCGGCCAACTCCTCCACCCGTGATCCAAAAGTCGACTGGTCGTCGGGATCGCCGTCATAGCTGTGGAACTGGATGTGAGTCAGGTGTCCCCGGTGCCCCTCGAGCGACTTCATCGTCTCCATCGTGGTGGCATGGTTCCCCGGCATCCCGAGGTTGTTGCAGTGGATGTGCACGGGGTGAGGCAACCCGAGTTCGTGAACCGCACCGGCCACACCCTGGATGATCTGCCGGGGCGTCACCTCAAAGTGGTCCACCGTGTCGTCGATCCCCCGGGCATTCCCGCCACCGCTCTTCCAGATCTCCACTCCACCAGGATTGACCAGCTTGGCCGTGTAGCCCTTTGTCGAGTTGAGCAGCCACGCGATGTAGGCCTTCAGCAACCCGGGCTCACCGTTGGCCAGTTGCTTCATCACGTAGTGGTTGTTGCCCATCAGGACATAAAATCCCTTGTCAATGATGGGGGTGTCAGCGAGTTCCTCGTGAGCGTGCCGCGCTCCCAGGGGGGGGACGGCAGCGTCAAAAGCGGTGGTGTAACCCAGGCCAGCGTAGAGGTACCCTGTCGCAAACGTACTGGGAACGCTGCCGCCGGTGCCCGACCGGGTCAATCGCGTGCGGTGGACCGGATCAGAATTCCGCTTGTCGTCGGGGATCATTTTCCGGGCGGTGTTGACCTTCGGCCCGGCGATATGACAGTGCATGTCGATGCCGCCGGGCATCACGACCAGGCCGGTCGCGTCGATTGTCCGATCGGCCGACGCGGCCGGATCGACTGGAGTTTCGACCACCTGGCCATCAACGATCCAGATGTCACCAACCTGACCGTCGATCCCGTTGGCAGGATCGTAGATCGTCCCACCCGTGATCCGCAGCGAACTCATGTTGTACCACCCGTTGACTGACCGGCGACGTCCCCGGCAAGCTGGCGTTGCCGGATACGGGACTCGATGCCCCGCAAGATCTCGAGATCGCTCTTGTAAGGCGATTCGAATGCTGGTCGCAGCGGGATGGGCACGTCATCCATTCGGTACACGGTTCCGCCCGTATTGATCCCGTAGGTCGAGGTCGTGAAGGCGACCGCGGCGGTGCGGGCGGTGTCCGACAACTTCGGATCGAGAACCACGCTGGGGATGCCCTCGAGGTGATCTCGCGCGGGCTGAGAAAAATTCGACATCGGATCGCTGGCAATAATCAGGGCGGCATCGGCCTCGCCCCGGGCCAGCACATCCGACGCGGTGAATTCACCCGGGTTGAAACGCGGGAAGCCACCTCCCAGGTGAACCCCGAACGGGTAACCCGTCGACCAACTGACGACATTATCAGCCCCGGTCACGTTGCCGTGTCCTCGCATCGGCTTGGCGTTCCAACGGGTGTGCTTGTTCATGTCACGGGCCAGGGCCAAAACCGCTTCGCTGTTGAAATGCTTGCCACGGGTCATCGTCAGACCCATGCCGAAGAGAATCACACCGAACTTGGCTCGCTTCATCCCCTCCATCACTTCTTCGAGCGTCTCGAGCGAAATCCCGGTTGTCTCTTCGATTGTCGCGGCATCCAGTTCCAGGCCGTTGGCCAGGGCACGCAATGCCCACGCCAATTCAAAATCGCGACGAGGCTTGACCTGCAGAAAATAATCGGCCGCCTTGGCGCTCTTGGTCTTACGCACGTCGATCAGCACCGCGGTGCGATCCTTGCGGCCGTTGGGAACAAATTCTCCCTTGGGCATCAGGCTGTACTTGGTGAAATGACGGGGATGACTCTCGGCCGGATTCCCGCCCCAGAAAATCACGTAATCGGCACGATTCTTCACCTCGCCAAGCGAGCAGGTCACTTCGCCCACTCCCTGGAAGGCAATTCCCGAGGGGCCGTGACACACGCTGGTGGTGGTGTCGACGATCCCACCAATCCAGTCGGTGATCGCCACGGCCACACGCTGCGCTTCGGTCGTGGTGTCACTGAGCCCATAGGTCAACGGAAAGCGAGCCGAGAGCAGGATATCAGCAGCCCGATCCATCGCCTGCTCGTAACCGGCCGGCTGGCCATCGATCAACGCCTCGGGCCGGTCCTCGATGTGATGATTGAAGAACCAGGCCTTTCCAAGCACACAGGCGTTTTTCGCCTTCGTGATCCGGTTGCCCTCGACGGTCAACTCCATGTCGTCACAGACACACCCACAAAACGTACAGGTCGCGTCCTCGACCACCCGCAACTCGGGGGTCGGCTCCTGCGTGGCTGTCGATGATTCAATCGTGCTCATTGGTGCGTCGGATTTCCTGGTCGTCGCTGGCTAACCTGGGGTCGTTTCCAGGAACACGTCCAGCCCCTTGCTGTCGGGCATTCCACAGCCCTGGGTGTCCCCGCCCATCAGGCGACTCGAGTTGTCTCCGTAACTGATAAACAACATCCCCGGCGGCAATTCGTCGCCACGGGCCGACTTGCACGGCACCGTGAATTCACCGACATCATTGTAAACCCGTACGAGATCCCCATCGACCAGTTGTAGGCGTTGCATGTCCTCGGGAGCTACCTGCAACGTGCTGATCTCCTCAATGTACCCGTCGGTGTACTTGCCTTCGTTGAGCGTCGTGCCCTGGCGACTGGTCCGACCGGGAATCAGGATGAAGGCTTCGGCCATGAAAGCAGGTGTCGAGTGAAGCGGGATGATTGGCCAATTCTCGCAACCACAGTCACCGAGGTCAATTCACGCTCGCCCGGGACGATCAGTCCAACCCCAGGGCGACCAGCCGGCCCTCGGGAACAAAACCCTCGGTCGTCCAACCCCGCCGCAGATTGTAGGCCTCGACCTGGGCCGCCAATTGAACCGAATCAATTCGGGCACCGGCACTTCCTCCGTCAACCAGAGGTTCCTCAAAGAATCGGGCTGGCAAGGTGTCCTCGCTGGGAGTCCAGCCCTGGTTGATGTTGTACACCTTCTTGGCCGTCACGATTCGACTGGCAATTTCAAGGAGTTCCTCGATCGTGAGATCCCAACCGGTCACCGGTTTCAGAAGTTCGGCCATCCCGGCCAACCGGTCGGGGAACACGCCACGGAGAAACTTGCACAGGATCAGGGAATCCATCAGCACCGCCTCGTCCTCGACCCTCACGACCGGCTCGATCGTCTCCGGCCCCGCGTCGATCCGTTCAACGTGCGGTGAAAAGTCGACCTCGTAGGCCCCCGAGCGATTGTGGTCAGCTCCACGGGTGCCCACGGCAAATCCCAGTGCCATCGCCTGCAGGGCACGGGGTTCGTAACCGGGAATCTCGAGCCCCTTCACGTGAGGTGCGAACTCGTGCGACCCACCGCCAATCCGCTCGGCAGCCGCCCGTGTGCCATCGGCCAGCATGTCGCCCCAACCACGACGGTGGCCGATGTCGGCGATCATGGCCAACAACGCCTCGCCCTCTCCAAACCGCAAACCGGGGATGTCAACCAGCCCCCGTTCGGCGCACTCCATGGCAAACGCGATGCTCGCCCCGGTGCTGATCGTGTCGATTCCCAACTCGTCGCAGAGGTGTGAGGCCGCCAGCACAACCTGGGGGTCGGAAACCCCGCACAGCGGGCCGAGCGCGAAAAGATTCTCGTACTCCATCCGCACGCCCTGTTCACCAGAACTGTCGTCGGTCCCGGCGAGAGGAAAAATGTGTTCGCAACCGATCGTGCAGGCGGCACAACTGGCGCGGGTTCGGTCGCGGTCAGCCTCGAGCGACTCTGGAGCCAGCCGGGAAGCCTCGTCAAACACGCCAGACTGGAAGTTCCGGGTCGGCAGCGAACCGAGTCGATTGAACGTCAACAAGTTGTCGACGGTACCCAGTTCACGGTACTTGGCCGTGGCGGCTCCGAGCGAGCGTTGAGACAGATCCTTGGAAATCTCCACCAGGCGTTCCCGGTCGGCGTACTGGACCCGACGGTCACCGGCGACAGCGATTGCCTTGAGTTGCTTGGCCCCCATGACCGCTCCCAGTCCACCCCGACCGGCGTGACGGGCATCGTGTGAGATCGTCGCGTAATGGACCAGGCGTTCGCCGGCCGGCCCGATCGCCGCCACCTGGAAACCGTCGTCTCCAAGACGCCGCTGCACCCGACGACTGGCCTCGCGACTGCCCAGGCCCCACTCCGATTCGGCCGATTCGAAACGCACACCCTCGGGTGTGACCACCAGCATCGTGGGCTGACGGGCCTTCCCAACGATCACTATTGCATCGTGACCGCTTCTCTTGCCGGCGATGGCGAAGTGTGACGACGAGAGAGAATCGTTGATCCGGCCGGTCAGAGGACTCTTGGCGAGAACGGCAAACTTGGCGGAGGTGGTCAGTGGACTTCCGACCAGTGGGCTGAAGACAAACACCAGGGGCGATTCGGCCGCCAGTGGATCGATCACACCGGAAGTTTCGTGCCCCAGCACCCAGGCACCCAGCCCCGCTCCGCCGATGAACCGTCGCAACACGCCGTCTGGCCACTCGATCCGACGGCTGGTGCGGTCGGTCAGATCGACGCGCAGATATCCACCGTGGTAACCGGGAATTGAATCCATAGCTCAATTGCAGACCGCCGAGCGACGAATTGCAACAACGCCGCTCATCCACCCGCATCGGCAGACAGTAACAAGACATGGTCACCGGCCTGCACCGGAACGTCCGGATCAGTCGTGAAGCGGCCGGCGTTGATGTTGGCCAGGTAACCCTCTCGGGGCCGCTGACCGTCCAGGCACTCCTCGGCCAGCCCCGGCAACTCCGACCCGACGGCCTGAAACACGTCACCCAGTCGGACCACCTCCTGGCCTCGGCAAACGACGATCCGGGTCCGGCCGGCCCGTTGACGGGCAATCCCGAAGAACTCCACGATCACCCCCTCGAGTGTCTCGTCCGGCATCAGCAGATCACCTCGAGCGCCGACACTCCGATTTCCTCACGGCTCATCAACGGTTCCCCGTAGTTTCGGCCAATCGACCAGCCCCAGTAACGGGCACAATCACGAATGTCGTCCAACACCGTCGGAAACTCCGTGCTCCGCCCTTCGATCACCTGGCTCTGGTAGCAACTGATCGCCTGCATCTTGGCGTCGATGCAATCACTGATGTCAAATACAAACGACGGCCGAGGGTGAATACGCAGGTGGATGCTGAAGTAATAATACAAACGCGGAGGCCAGAATCGCTCGCCAGCCATTTCCGTCTTGCTCAGCTTGCTCCAGAAACGCGCGTCGTCCACCAGTTGACTGGCAGCAACGTGATCCGGGTGCGCGTCCTCCCAGTACGGTGCCAGGATGACCGCGGGACGCGTCAACCGGAACACCTCGGCCAGTTGTTGTCGCGCCGGGAGGTCGGCCTGCAGGCTGCGATTGGGCAATCCCAGGTTGCCCCGCCAGGTCACGCCAAGCACCTCGGTTGCTGCCGCGGTTTCAGCGGCACGGAGTTCAACGGTTCCCCTCGGAGTGGGTTCACCGTTGGTCAACTCGAGCACACCGACGCGACGCCCGGCGGCGACCGACGACAGAATCACCCCGCCCACGCTGATCTCAGCGTCGTCAGGATGTGCCGCCACAACAAGCAGGTCCAGGGGTTCACCGCTGTAAACCACACCGGCGGCATTCGAATCATCCGACATCATCAACCCTTCAAGTCAGCCACGAGCCCATCCACGGAAAACCGCTCTGGACGCTCAACCCATTTTCAACAGAATACCGCCTCGCACAGGGGACGAGCGAGGATCAGATGACTTTCCAGCACACAAACGCCAACGTCTTTGTCCGTATCGGCCTCGGTTCGATGCTCGTGGTTCCGTTGGTGTGGAGCACCGGTTGCCAGTCGGTAATCGATTCGACCCGCACCTCGACCAGGCAATTCACCCGACAATTCACTCCATCGCCTCATGACTACCGCGATGCGACCGATGAATCCGAGGACAAGTGGCAGGAGTTCACTCGCGAGGCCAAGGCGGCCCACGTGGCCGAGAAGGACCCCGATCCGTGGTACCGTCGCTGGTTCATGTCCGAAAAAGCACGACAGACGGAAAGCCATCTCGGAGTCGACTGAACCTGGCCGGGCTGAACCTGGCCCGACCGGGTTCACTCCTGTCCATCCTCAGTTCCGTCGGAAAGAGCCCGCTCGACCGAAGCGAGCAGCACGTCCATGGTGAAGGGCTTGCGAAGATAATCGTGGACCCCCAGCATCTCGGCGTATGCCTTGTGTCGACCGCCCTCGTTGGCGGTGATCATGATCACCCGCGGCGGATGCTCCAGCGTCCGCAAAAATTCGAGCACTGGAAAGCCGCCCATCCGTGGCATCATCATGTCTGTGATGACAAGGCCCGGATCATTCTCTTCGACCAGCTTGCGGCCCTCGATCCCGTTGATCGCATGCTCGACGGAATAACCGGCCGATTCGAGCACCCCGACCAAGGTCGCGGCCGTCTCGCGGTCGTCTTCGATCAACACAATGGTCTTGGCAGTCTCGTTCACGACACCATTGTGACCACACGACCCACCATTCTCAACGGCTGACACTTCTCGCTGACACTGGTCAGTCAAACTCCAAATCGATCGCTCCGGCTCTCAGCCATCGTCACCCAGCGGGTAGAAGACCAACCCCGAGAGCAGCTTGGGATAGAAAAACGTGCTTTTGGGTGGCATGGTCTCCAGTTGCGATGCGATCGCCCGAACGTGTTCCAGCGACGCCGGAGCAACCAACACCGCCAGTGGCACCGCGCCGCCCTCGACCGCCTCGTCCACCTCATCCATCAGGTGCACGTACCGACAATCGACCTCGCCGTCGGAATAGGCCTGCCGCAGGATCTCATCAACCAGCAGGGTGTGCAGGCGACTGACACCCAGGCCACGCCAGTCGTCACTGCGATCGACAGCCAGTCGCGACATCACGGTGGGATCCTTCAATCGGGCCAGCAACCACTGGTGATCCGACGACGTGCCCAGGGCCAGGGCCCCCTGGTCGCCGGTCGCCTCGATCTGGGCCCACGCCGTCCGGGCCGCCTCGCGGCCCTCACCCATCTCGCTGACCTCGAAATGCTCGCTCAGCAGCTCTTTCAATCGCACGGCATCAAGTCCGTCGACCCCGCTGATTAGCCTGTGAGTGGGCAGGATCGCCAGCCCGGGATCGTTCATCGCCACCATCATCATCATCGTGTAGCCGGCAGCATCGACCTGTGGATGAGCCTGACGGTAGTTGAGAGCCGTCTCGTAGCGATGGTGACCGTCGGCGATAAAAACCGGCACGTCGACCAACGCTCCGCACGCGGCACCAATCGCCTCGGCATCGTCAACCGCCCACAACCGGTGAATCACACCATCAGCATCGACGACCTCGTGGGCCGGCATGCCGCTGCAAGCGGCATCCAGTGGCCCCTGCACGCTTGTGGCGTCGGCAGGGTACAGACCAAAGACTGGAGAGAGACAGGTGCGACCATGCTCCCACAACGCCAGGCGGTCGGCCTTGGGACCGGGCATCGTTTGCTCGTGAGGAAACACGCTGCCGGTGCCGAATTCTTCAAGTCGAATCCGTCCCAGGAAACCCCGGCGGTCATAGGACACGCCCTCCCAGGTGAACTGCTGGTGATAAACGTACAACGAGGGAGCCGCGTCACGGACCAGCACGCCGTCGGTTTGCCAACGATCCAGGAACCCTGCGGCTCGCTCGTATCGGTCTGACTCGGAAACGTCTCCCGGCTCGGCCCGGTTGAGAATCAGCCGCACCACGTTGCACGGATGCTGCTGGTAAAGCCGGTCCTGGGCCGCGGTGTCGATGACGTCGTAGGGCGGAGCCACGACGTCGGCCAGTGCCCCGACCTGTTCCAGCCCGTACCGCCATCCCCGGAACGGTCCAATATCAGCCATCCAGTTTCTCCTGACTCTCACTGGCCGCCGCGCGCGCGTTCCTGACGAACTCCACGACCGCCTCCATGTCCTTGTCCCCGTCCCTGTTCTCCACGCCACTGGCGGTGTCGACTCCCGCTGGAGACACCTCGCGAATGGCACGGCCAACATTATCGGGTCGCAATCCTCCAGCCAACAGCAGCGGTGGCCAGGCGACAGCCTGGTAGTCGGTGGCCAGCAACGACCAGGGTGGCGACTCACCCGTACCACCGAATTGGCCGTCCACGCTGGCATCGACCAGGCACCCATCCAGAACCACTCCCAGGACCTGGCAACGCCCCAGGTAATCCTCCAGCTCGCCCAACCCCTCCTCGCCGACCCGCATCGCCTTCAGAATCCGAACGCCTCCGCACGACTGCTGCACCTCCGCCACGTACTCTGGCGACTCGTCCCCGTGCAATTGCAGGGTCGGCAGGTTCATGTCGTTCTGGAACGAAACCACCTGCCGCAACGGCGCGTTGACGAACAGTCCAACCGGCTCGATCTTCCCGTCCAGCGAAGCCAGGATCGACCCGGCCATGGCGATGTTGATGCACCGCCGGCTGCCGGGAAAGAAATTCAACCCCACGGCATCGGGACGATCGCCGTCGGGCAAACCGGCCAGGGCCGTGGCAGTCGACTGGTTACGGATCCCGCAGACCTTGACCCACATCGATCAGACGTCCGTTGTTTGTGGCTGGGATCGGCCTTCACAACCGCGGGGACGACTTTGCCCCCCCGACCGGGCGGCCCATATTACGTCGCTGGCCATTGCCCGATCAAGGGAGTACAAATGAGTTCATGGCGGCGTTCACGCACCATATCTTCGTCTGCTGCAATCAGCGCAGTCCCGACCACAGTCGTGGCTGCTGCGATCCTGACGGATCGGCCCAATTGCGATCCGCGCTGAAAGCCGCGATCGCAAGCCGGGGTCTGAAACCGGACGCCCGGGCCAACTCCGCGGGATGCCTCGACCAGTGCGAACACGGCCCCGTGGTGGCCATCTATCCCCAGGGAATCTTTTACGGTGGCGTGACGCTCGAGGACGTGCCACGGATCGTGGAAGAAACGATTGTCGGTGGGCGGGTGCTCGGGGACCTGGTGATCGCCGACGAGTGCCTGAACAACCGGCAATGCGAACACATCACTGGTGACCAGACACGCGACGCCGCGAGCGAACCGACATGAATATCGTCATCCTGGGTGCCGGCACGGTCGGCACGTCCATTGCGCGAGCACTCTGTGCACGACACCACAACGTCTGTGTCGTTGACCAATCCAAGTCGGCCTTGTCCGAGATCCAGGACCGGCTCGATGTGCACACTGTCCGTGGCAACGCCAGTGACCCCATCACGCTGTTCCAGGCGGGAATCGCCTCGGCCACGCTCTGCCTCGCCCTGACCAGTTCCGACGAGGTGAACATTGTCGCGGCAAGCATTGCACGCGAAATGGGTGCTGAGCGTAGCGTTTCACGGATCCACCACCCGTCCTACCTGGACACCACCACCTTCAATATCGCCGATCACTTCGGGCTGGCCCGGCTCATCAGTCTCGAGAACCTGACCGCCCTGGCACTGGCCCGTGAGATCCGAGTCCCTGGCTTGCTGGCCCTGGAAAACCTCGCCCAGGGCGCGGTCGAAGTGCAAGAGGTCGCCGTCCAGGAGGACGCCAACGCAACGGGACGACGACTCCACGAACTCGATTTTCCCGGTGAAACGCTGGTCGGACTGATCGCCAACTCCGAACGAACCGTGATCGCCTCCGCAGACGATGTCGTCTCGATTGGTGACCGTGTCACCCTGATCGGACGACATGGCGAACTCGACTCGGTCCGCCAGATCTTCGAACACAAGCCGCCGCCTCGACAGCACGTGGTCATCGCCGGTGGCGGTGAGATCGGCTTCTCGCTCGCCCGGGTGCTCGAGCACCGTCGCCACTTTCACGTGACGTTGATCGAGAGCAACGAGGATCGCTGCGAATGGCTCGCTGAACAGTTGGACACCTCCACCGTTCTCAACGCCGACGCAACACGACGCAGCCAACTCGAAGAGGCCCGGGTCGGCACCGCCAGCGTGTTTGTCGCCTGCACCGGTCATGACGCGGACAACATCGTCTGTGGGGTAGAGGCGAACGAGATGGGGTGCCCGAGAATCCTGTCGGTCGTCCGTCGACCCGACTACTCGGACGTCCTGGCCAAGGTCGGGATCGGACAATCGGTCAGTCCCCGCGAGGTGTTGGCCGAGGAAATCCTGGCGATCCTGCAAAGTGGACCGGTGATCAGCCGCCGGGAAATCTCGGATGGTGGTGCCGTGGTGGTCGAGTTGGAGGTCGGAGAGGGAGCCGAGATCACGCGGGCCCCGCTCAAGGAACTCCCCCTGACCCGTGGACTGATCGCAACAATAGTTCGTTCACCGGCAATCTGGGTCCCGGGAGGCGACGACCAATTGAAGGCCGGTGACTCGGCCATCGTCCTGGTCCAATCCGACAGCGCCGACGAGGTACTGCAGCTTTTCGCTGCCAGAAACGGCGACTGATCCACGGGACGGGCTCCGAACCAGCCACATCGAGGAACGGCTCCTTGCCACGGGTCTTCATCTCCGAATACATCACCAGCGGTGCCTGGGCCGATCGGCCGCTGGTGGGGTCACTGGCCACCGAGGGCCAGGCCATGCTGGTGGCACTGGCCGAAGATCTCGCCGGTGACCCCCGGACGCAGGTCGTCACCAGTTGGGACCAGCGGCTGGGCCAGTTCCCCGTCAGGGAAACCGAGGTCACGCTTGTCCGAAGCACCGCAGAAGCCGAGGACACCTTTGTCCAACTGGCCGCCTCGACCGATCGCACCCTGGTGATCGCACCCGAAATCGATGGAGTGCTGCAACAGCGTTGCCAACAGGTGGCCGACGCCGGTGGATCGTGGATCGGCTGTAGTCCTGAGACCATTGCCCTCTGCTCGGACAAGCTGGCCACATCACGACGCCTCCGGGACGCGGGACTCCCGGCTGTCGAGACCCGCACGGCCGACCAGCCACCCCCGGAATCGGAATGGGTCGTCTGGAAACCACGTGACGGGGCCGGGTCACTGGGAATCTCGACAAGCCTGGCGGGCCAGGCGGCTCCACACCCCGACCATGTCGTCCAGCCACTCTTGTCGGGAAATCCTGTCTCGGTTGCCGTCCTGTGTGGTGATCCTCACACCGTCATTCTGCCCGTCGCCCAACAGCATCTCAGTACCGACGGTCTCTTCACCTACCGCGGCGGTCGCGTCCCCTGCTTCCCGGTCGATTCACCGGTCTCACGGGCCGTCAGCAAACTGGCCCTCGACGCCTGCGGCTGTATCGGCAACCCGTGTGGATGGGTTGGAGTGGATCTGCTGGTGGACGCCGAGAACCAGCCCGTGATTCTCGAAATCAACCCGAGGCTGACGACCTCGTTCCTGGGATATCGGCAACTGGCCACCAATTTCGCCCTGAGCCATTACGTCACCAGCCCCCACGACGTGCCCCCGGTCAACTGTCCCGGAGACCATTGGCAGGCTGAACCCGTCGAATTCACCCCGAGTGGAACCCTGGTCCCCAACAACTAGCAGCACCTGATGACGACCAACCAGCACATCATCGGCCTGGACATCGGCGGAGCCAACCTGAAGGCGGCCAGCGTCGACGGCCAGGCCGTGTCCCGGGCATTCGCCATCTGGCGCGAACCGGATCGTCTCGGCGAACAACTCAACAGCCTGCTTGCCAACCTGCCCACCGCCGACGCCCTGGCAGTGACAATGACCGCCGAATTGGCCGACTGCTTCCAGACCAAGGAGGAGGGGGTCCGACGGATTCTCGAGTCGGTACTCCACGCGGCATCGGGACGACCGGTCGTTGTCTGGCAGACCGGCGGCGAATTCGTGACGGTCGCCGATGCAATGGAACTGTCGCAATTTGTGGCCGCCGCCAACTGGCACGCACTGGCCACGTTCAGTGGACGGCTCGCCGAGAAAGGTGACGCGTTGCTGATCGACATTGGCACCACCACCACGGACTTCATCCCGATCCTGGACGGGATCCCCATTCCCTGGGGCCGCACCGACCGCAACCGCCTGGCCAGCCACGAACTCGTCTACACCGGGGTGGGTCGTACGCCGGTTTGTTCACTCGCCACCCAGGTCACACTGGATGACCACCCGATCGGATTGGCCGCCGAGTTGTTCGCGACCACCCGGGATGTTTACCTGTTGACCGGCGACCACCAGGAAGACGCCGGTTGTTGTGACACCGCCGATGGCCGTCCGGCCACGCGGGCCAACGCCTCCAGCCGCCTGGCACGGATGCTGTGTTGCGACACGACCGAGATCCGTGACGATCAACTGCTGGAGATTGCCCAACAGATCGCCTCGATTCAACTCGAGCGACTGCTCCGGGCGGTGACCCGTGTGATCGGTGTCTCCCAGGACGACCCACACCCCCTGGAAACCATCCTGATCAGTGGAAGCGGAAGCTTCCTGGCCCGTCGCCTGGTCGCTGCACATCGCGACCTTGCTGCGTCCCGGCAGATCGACCTGAGGGACTGTTTCTCCAGGGACGTCGCCACCGCCGCGTGTGCGTTTGCCGTCGCGAGACTGGCCCAGGAACGGGTGATCGACTTCCTCTAAGATGCCACCTCGACATCGGTCCCCCGCACCAGCGATTCACCGACCGCGGAAATGAAACGCACCAGTCGGTCGGCTCGGTTCAACACTTCGCCGTGATGCGAGGCATCGTCCCACTGCAACAGGATGTCGTCGTAGACCCGGTCCAGATCGATCGAACACGACTCCAGCGGCGTCCCATAGACCTCCTCGTCATCAGTCAACGCGAACAGTTCGCAATCCCGATAGCCCCCGGTGGTTCCAGCGATCACCCATCCGGTCGCCAGCGGCACCGGGCTGGACGGGTGGTACTCCAGGTTGGCCGTCATCCCGCCGGACAACCGGGCCGCGATGCCGATCCCCTTCGGTTCTCTCGCTCCCGCCAGAAGTCGAGCCGAAACCGACAACGGCTCAACGTCGCACAACAACAACAGCTGTTCGAGCCGCTCGAGCAACGAGACCGGCAATTCGTCGCCGGACGTCGACACCGATCCGGCACCGGTGAATCCCCAGGTGCTGTGGGCCAGTGTCCGGGGTTGGCCCAAACCACCCCGGCGGATTTGCGCCAGTGCCACCTGGAAATCCTCGTCGGCCAGACACTCCGACAGCACCAGCAACCGTGCCGGGGACTCGCTTTCAGAAACCAGGGCCAACTCCGGCTCGCTCAATGGAGAGGCCACCGCGACGGGCCGCCCCAGGTCGATGGCCCGCCGCACCGTCTCAATGCGGTCGGGTGCACGCGAGGTGGCCAGCACCAGGTCAATACTCTCGTCGGCCAGCAATTCGTGGTCATCCGCCACGACGCGACACCCGGACGAATCAGCGACGGACAACTCTTCCGGCCCACCGGCCACCACCGCCACCGGCACCAGGTCGCCACGAAGACACAACCGCTGGAAGTGAAACCGCCCGGACCGTCCCGCACCGATCAGCCCCACGTTCAGCCGTCGCGTCGATATGCTCATCACGGGATGCCTCGTCACCAGCAGAACAACCGGTTACGGCTTGCGGACGGTACCGGTCATTCTGATCTTCAACCGCCCGTTACTCTTGTGGCCGGCCGGAGCGTTGATCTTCAAGAACAACAGGCCGCTCTCACGAGGTGTGATTGTCCCGCCGGTCCCGACCAGGAACGGCTTGCCCGGCTTGGGCTTCTTGCCACCTTCAGGAGCCGGCACAATCACACCGACCAGGGCCCCGCAACGGATTCCCTCGGCCATGTCCCGGGACGTATCGGCAATGGGAAAACCAGCCGGCCCCACCGGAAGGCTGGTCACGAACCGGTAATCCCCAACGGCCTGGATCCGAAAGGGCTGGCCCTTGTACACCGCAGCCACCGGCTGACCCCAGCCCCGTGCCGTGTCGACGTCCACGGTCAACTCGTTGGCCGAAAGCATCTCCTCGTCGATCTGCTTGATCTTGGCTCGCACCCCCTTGACCTCGGGCGAGAGTTTCAGGATCAGTTCGAGCATCCGGCGGGTCTTGACCAGGTTCCCGGCCTCCTCGTACTGGTTGGCCAACCCGGCCGCCTCACGAACAAACGACTCCTGGAACCGCTGCACTTTCACGTCAATGGACTTGGTGCTGGCCGATTTCCGGGTTGTCTTCCCTCGGGACTTGCGTCCTTTGGCCACGCGTTTGCTGTTGGTCTTTTTTTCGGTCTGGGCCTCGAGCCCACTCCCGAGACCCAGTGCCACGGCCACCAGCACACAGCCACTGACCACGATCTTCACGTGTCGACTCATCGGATCGCTCCCGTATTTCCCGTTCTCGATTCCCGGTCTTCAGTTTATTGTCGACGATCACCCACACGGCTGCCAACCCCGTCGTGTGGATTGGCTGCTGGCAACTACCCTCCCAGCGGACCGATCACATCGCTGGCCAGCAGAACTCCGAACACCACGACCGCCGCCAACAGAAATCGAAGCACCCGGGTTCCACCCACAAGACCAAACCAGCCGACCAGGCGACGCCCCTTGGAAGTCTGCTCGAGCAACCACCGCTGGTGGTACCAGCCCACGCAACCCAACACGGCCACGACCAATCCGATCAACTGCTGCTCATTCATGTGCCGTCGGCTTTCCGGCCCGGGTCCAGGGCAATCGAACGGATCGAAGGCGGGCGGACAGGTTGTTGGACACCGGCAACGGCCTGTACGATTGACGGAGCCAACTGGTTTCCTGCCAAGAAAGAGATTCGCGATGCCAGGCCTGGGAGTCAACATCGACCACGTGGCCACGATCCGCCAGGCACGGCAGACCGTCGAACCCGATCCGGTCTGGGCTGCCGCCCTGGCCGAACTGGGCGGTGCCGATGGGATCACGATCCACCTCCGTGAAGACCGGCGACACATAATTGATCGTGACGTCCGCCTGCTCAAAGAAACGGTCCAGGTGAAATTGAACCTCGAGATGGCAGCCGAGGAGGAGATCATCGGGATCGCGCTGGAAACCCTGCCCGACCAGTGCACGCTTGTTCCCGAGAAGCGGCAGGAGATCACCACCGAGGGAGGACTGGACGTCCTGGGACAGGAGGACCGGATCGCGCCAGCGTGCCGGAGGCTACAGGATGCGGGGATGGAGGTCAGCCTGTTTGTCGATCCGGTTGCCGAACAAATCGCCGCGGCGGCGGCCCTCGGTGCCGACGCGGTCGAGTTGCACACCGGTGCCTATGCCGATGCGGTCTCCGAGGAAGACACCGACCGCGAATTTGAGGCCCTGGTGGCGGCAGCCGAGTCGACCCGGGAAGCGGGACTGGTGCTCCACATGGGGCACGGCCTGACCTACCGCAACGTCTCCCGCATCGCCGCGATTCCGGGAATCTGCGAATTCAACATCGGGCATTCGATCATCGCCCGCGCCGTGCTGGTGGGACTCGAACGAGCCGTGCGTGAGATGAAGGCATTGGTCCGGTGATCCCGCCGGCCGGTCTCACCCCAGGTAGTCCTTGATCGCCGAGTGGATCTCGTCCCGCACACGGCGGAACACCACCCGTTTCTCGTCCTCGGTCCCCGTCGCATCGGCTGGATCAAAAAACGGCCAGTGCAGGCGTTGGACGACCGGGCCGGGAAACACGGGGCACTCTTGGGCCGCGTTGTCGCAGACACTGATCACCACGTCCGGCGGAACTCCAGTCGGTGGCTGGAAGTCATGGATCGACTTGCTGCGGTGAGTCGAGATGTCTATCTCCAGTTCCTGCATCACCTCGACTGCCAGGGGGTGCACATACCCGGACGGATGTGCACCGGCCGACAGGCTCTCGATGTCCGGCCCACACAACTCGCGCAACAATCCCTCGGCCATCTGGCTGCGGCACGAGTTGCCGGTACAAAGAAACAGCACGCGACGTGGGGCCTCGGTCATCCCGTCCATCATAGCCACCCGCCCGCTCCAATCCGACCCGAGTGCAGCCGCCTTGCCGGGTCGGAGTCCCTTGATATGATCGGGCATCACTCCGAGTCATTTTTTCGTCGCAGCACCGCCCCATGGGTCCACTCACCTACAAGGACGCAGGCGTCGACCTCGATCTGTATCGCGATGCGATGCAGCGACTGCCGACACTGCTGCGGCGAACCCATGGACCACGCGTGATGGACCTGCCCGGCGGCTTCGCCGGGCTGTTCCGGCTCAACCCGGGTAGCCGGTTGCTGGGTCGCGCCTACCGCGATCCGGTGCTGGTGGCTGGATCCGACGGCGTGGGCACCAAGGTCAAGGTGGCCTCCCTGGCCGGACGGTTCGACACCGTGGGTATCGACCTGGTCGCCATGTGCGTCAACGACTGCCTGTGCCTGGGAGCAGAGCCGCTGTTCTTTCTCGACTACATCGCACTGGGAGCCGACAACCCGCCGCTGATCGCCGACCTGGTCTCGGGCATCAGCGACGGCTGCCTGCAGGCCGATGCCGCACTCCTGGGAGGCGAAACGGCAATCATGCCCGACCTGTACTCCGGCGATGATTTTGACATGGCCGGTTTCTGTGTCGGCGTGGTTGAGAGAAAAAAACTGATTGACGGAACCGCGATCCGTCCCGGAGACGTCCTGCTGGGGCTGGCCTCTGGAGGCATTCACTCCAACGGCTACAGCCTGGTCCGCAAGGCGGTCTTTGAATCCGCCGGACTGAACATCGAGGACCAGGTTGAAACACTGGAAACCACCGTGGCCGATGTCCTGCTGGCCCCGACCCGCATCTACACCCGCAGCTTGCGAAAAGTGATGCAGCGATACCGTGTCAAGACGATCGTTCGCGGGATGGCGCACATCACCGGCGGTGGGCTCGAGGAGAATCTCGAAAGAATTTTGCCGGACGGGTGCCGGGCCGTGATCGAGTCGGGCTCCTGGCCCGTGCCACCGGTCTTCGACTGGATCGCCGAACTCGGACAGGTCCAGGACGATGAGATGTACCGCGTCTTCAACATGGGGATCGGCTTCGTGCTGGTGCTGGACCCCTACTACGTCGAGAGCGTCCAGAGGCGTCTCGACGAGACACGGACCCAGTCCTGGGTGATCGGCCAGATCGAGCCGGGGACAACCGGCGTCGAGATGACCGGTTCATGAGCGGCCCCGAGAACGAACGATCCGGTTACCGACGGGTCTGGCTGACCTTCGTCCGTAATGCGTTGATTCGCGAAATGACCTTTCGCGGCAACTTTGTGATCACCATTCTGACCCGGGCCCTGTGGTTCTGCAGCCAGGTACTGCTCTTCAAGATCATCTTCAGCAACGTGGCACAAATCACCGAGGGCTGGAACGAGTACCAGTACTTCGTGTTCATGGCGACAGGGATGCTGATCAACGCCCTGATCGAAACGTTGTTCATGCCCAACGCGGCCAACTTCAGCGAACTGATCCGTACCGGGAACCTCGACTTCGCCCTGCTGAAACCCATCGACACGCAGTTCCTGATCTCGTTCGAAAAAATGGACCTGGCCATGCTCAACCAGGTCGTGCTCGCCATCGGCCTGCTGATCTACGCGCTGTCACACCTGCCCTCGGGTGCCGAAGTCACACCCGCGAGGGTGGCGTTGTACCTGATGTACGTCCTTGCCGGTGTGACAATCTTCTACAGCCTGATGATCTCACTGGCCAGCACCGCAATCTGGTTCGGCCGCAACCAGGGCCTCTACGACTTCTGGTTCTACATCACCGTCTTCGCCCGTTATCCACGCAGCATCTACCAGACCGAGCCCGCGTCGTTGGCCGGTGGGGTGATCCTGTTCACGTTCACCTTCGTGCTGCCAATCCTCGTCGTGGTGACCGTGCCGGCACGCGTGCTGCTGGGGACACTGGGCAACCAGTCCTGGCTGGCCGGCATCGCACTGGCCGCCGCTGTGATCGGGCTGGCCGTCTCAAGAATGATCTTCACCTGGTCGCTACGGAGCTATCGCAGCGCCAGCAGTTGATCCGACCGACGACTCACTCGTCATCAAAGTCAAACACATCGTCGCCGTCGTCCTCGTCGAAGATATCCTCCTCGTCGAGTCCCTCAATGACGAGTTCCTCGTCGTCGTCGTCGGCAAACGGGTCGTCATCCTCGTCGTCCTCTGCGACAAACGGATCGTCACCCTCGTCATCGACCATCTCG
>Ga0114932_10001288_pt1 | contig 28754 bp, 27 predicted proteins | sample 2SBtaG_2_FD_87286 | JGI IMG/M metagenome (GOLD analysis project Ga0114932, IMG submission 87286) | Deep subsurface microbial communities from Kolumbo volcano to uncover new lineages of life (NeLLi) - 2SBTROV12_ACTIVE470 metaG | ecosystem: Environmental > Aquatic > Marine > Volcanic ...
AATGTGTTTGTTTTATTGCTGAATATTTAAAAAGCCCCCGTAGCTCAGCTGGATAGAGCAACGGATTCCTAATCCGTAGGTCAGGCGTTCGAATCGCCTCGGGGGCACCACCCACTCCCGTGGGAGGGAGAAATTACTCCTGTCTGGCGGAAGCTTCAGGATTAAATAAGTTCCAATTCTAAGAGAGACTGCCGGATGAGTCTATGCTGAAGGTGGTGTCGCTTTCGTTATGGCTTGCGGTTCCACTGAAACCGGATTCGGTTCCGTTTCCCGTCAACGTCACATTTGCTGCTGTAGAAAATCCATAAGTGGTGCTGGTGACTGCGGCAATATTGCAGGTTCCATTTGGGTTGTCATGCCAATATAGATTGCAGGTCAGCCACAGAGATTTCAGATTGGATTTGGCATGGACATCGTAAGCGCGTTGTTTGTATTGTGCGTAGTAAAGATGTGTGAGTGCGGCCAACACGCCAATGATCGCTATTACGATTAACAGCTCGATGAGGGTAAAACCGTGCGGATTTGACAGTTTGGATTTGGTCAAAATCGTCTCCACTGAATTTTTCACCACTCCAGTTTACCTTAATTCCTATAATACATTGTATTTATTCGATTACTATTTGACTTTACCGCTCCACCTGAATAGATTAATAAACCGTATTACAATGTAAAGCGTAAAAGTAAAAAATTTAACGACAGGACTTAAATGACAACCTGGGATAGAGATAAAGTCGCAAACTCAAAAAACAATCTTGAAGGTGCCGAACTCAAAGGCCTCGACCTTTCTAAACTGGATTTAAGCAAGGCAAACCTTATATCCGCCAATCTAATCAGTGCAAATTTAAAAGAGGTTTCATTAGTGGGGGCGAATTTGTTTTCTGCGAAAGCGATGCGTGCGGATTTTTCTGGGGCGAACCTTTCAGGCGCCAATTTTCTTAAAGCAAACCTGACTCGGGCCAACCTCAAAGAATCGAATCTCAATGATGCCGATTTAACGGGTGCCAACCTTGGCGAAACCAATTTAGAAAAAGCCGATTTGATTCGGGCAAAACTTGTCGAAGCCAATCTTTTGGGCTCCAATCTTGCTGGAGCTGATTTTAGTGAAGCGAAACTCACCGGCAGGTATCAGCGGGAGGGTTATTTTAGTAGAGGTGCCAACCTTTCTAAGGGGAAACTGGTGGGAGCAAATATGCGAGGGGCAGATATTTCAGGAACTGAAATGATGGAAACGGATTGTACAAATGTCGATTTTACCAATGCGAATTTGAGTGAAGCAAATTTTAAGCATGCCCTTTTACAATCTGTATGCTTCGTGAATGCCAAAATGGGAGATGCTGATTTCAGGAGTGCTCGTTTTATTGACTGTGATTTTTCGGGGGCCGAGCTTATAGAAGCTAAATTCCAGGGGGTGGACCTGAGTTCAGTCAAAAATATTTCTGCTGAAGAACTTCAGTCCGCGTTCATTGATAGCGAGACAAAAGTTCCTGACTATATAAAGGTCAAGTGGAAATCTGAAGATACCTATGAGTGTGAACTAGCGAACTGACCCCAAAGAGGAATTGCATTCTACATATTTGTTCTCTCAAATTGTTTCAATCCCAAATTTCCGTAGCGATGATAGGTGTGGCAAATGCATTGTTCGTTAAACTGTTCGAGCATTAGGAGTCTACCTTCTAAAAGGGGTTTTTGATGAAGGATAGGCATATTGATTTGAATGGCTGCATTATAAATATTTTCCGATAAATTTTTTGAGTTTGTACATGCCAGGCGATCAATTTTATTTTCAAGAATTTTGAAACTGAGTTTTTCGTCAGTTTCAAAGCTTAAGCTGAAAGAACTTTGGATGGCCTGTAGATGGTCAGATTTTAGAAAAACTGCAATCTTGCTTTCACTCATAAACTCAGGAATGCTGATTGAGATACTATTTCCTGCGATCACTCCGGCAATCAAACGCAAAAGAATATCCGAAAGACAATCTTCTGGGTGAACCCGAATGGTGAAATTTCCAATTTTTTTGTATCGAAAGATATTTTCCTGCCCCCTTACCTGTTGTGACCTTACAAGGTTTTGTTCTTTTGAAAAGTAATTTAAGTACTGGTGTTGGCAGCTGTTTGCTCCTTTGATGGCCCTTTTGATTTCATTCGAAGTTTCAGGGGAATCCATTGTCCAATCTGTATTTCCCCAAAAACTTATCATCGTATCTATTGATGATGAATAATTATGTTGCGCTGTTTGAATCGGGTCGCACTTTTCAGTTGTTTTCATAAATTGCAGAATATAATTAATACCTCCAGCTTTTCCACCCGCACCCCGGCACGAGTTTTTAATTCCTCCAAACGGTTGTCTTCCCACAACTGCACCGGTGGTTTTATTGTTCACATATAAGTTTCCTGCTTGAACAGTTTCAATAAAGTAATTTTTTTCTCTGTCATCGAGGCTCTGGAGGCCTGCGGTTAGTCCGTATTCTGTCTGGTTAGCTAAAACACAAGCGTGTGTTAAATCCTTAGCTTTCATAATTCCTAAGACAGGTCCAAAAAATTCAGTGAAATGAGTAAAACTCCCTGGTTGAACATTCCATTTCACAGCAGGGCTCCATAAATTAGTGGGTTCGAGCTTTTTTGGTTTTACAAGCCATTGTTCTTTAGGTTCAAGTTGAGTCAATGCTCTTAACAATTCTTTTTTGGGGCTCGTGATGAGTGGGGTTATTTTATTTTGGGGTTGAGAAAAGTTGCCCACAGGAAGGCTTTCAACAGCATCTTTTAATTGACGCTTGAATTTTGGATCAGAGTAAACCTCCCTTGTAAGTATAGCGATGGATGCCGCAGAACATTTTTGTCCATTGTATCCAAAAGCGGATTCAACAAGCTGCTTAACGGCAAGTTCTTTGTCCGCAGATTCTGTGACGATATAAAAATTTTTTCCGCTGGTTTCGCCAGAAAAATCAAGATGCGGTCGATTAGATAGAATACTATCAGCTGTGCTTGCGCTTCCCGTGAAAATGACATGATCAATCTTTGAGTTCAGTGTAAGAGAAGAAGCATCAATATCTTCACAAGGGATAAATTGTAGGGCTGATGCCGGGACTCCTGCCTTCCAGAATAATTTCACAACCTCCCAGGTAGCTAATAAGGAATATGGCGAAGGTTTGATAATAACTCGATTTCCGGCAGCAAGGGCAGCAACGATTCCGCCTGTGGGAATCGCAATGGGAAAATTCCAGGGAGAAATTACCAGAATTAATCCTTTTTTCTCAAAATTAATATTGGGATGTCGTTCTCGGAAATAATTCACAGCGGCGGGATAGTATTTGACGAAGTCTATTGCCTCGGATATTTCGGCATCCATATCAGAAATTCCTTTAGCCACAGTTTTCATGGCGCAGGAAATCAACGATGCACGACTATTTTCTATTTCGATGGCTACTTTCTGAAAAATATCCTGGCGAAAATTGTAATCCAGGTCCCATTGGTTTGCTTCCGATTCTGAAGCAAAAAGAATGGCCTTTCTTATATCATTTGGGTTGGCGGCTATAAACTGAGCCATTATTTGACCGGGTTGAGACAAGTTCTGACAGGGTAATAATTTTCTTTCCCTGGAAATTTTTTCTCTACCAATTTCAAGAGGGATAACCTTTTCTTCAAATTGGTTGTTTTTGATAATTTCATTTTTCAGCCAGATCTGATTTGTTGGCAACGAAAAATTCGTTGGACTGTCCGGAATATAATTTTCAATGCTTACTTTTCTTTGGGGAAGTGATGGTGTGTTGATTTTTCGGTCTTGTTTGTGTCTTGGGCCGGGAAACTCCAAATATTTAACATGAGCGAGGGCGGCTAAAAATTTATTTTTTTCTTCATTCCAAGCTGGGCTTCCTATCGTTAAACTGAACGAGTGGCTCAAAAAATTTTCTTTATCGGTGTTCTCCATTAAACGCCGTACCAGATAAGCTATAGCGTTCAAAAATTCTTCCTTTCCTGCAACGGGAGAATAGATTAGAACAGGGCCAAGAAGTTTTTGGACGCTTCTTCGGGTGTGATTTGCAATTCCCTCCAACATTTCAAATTCAAAATTTGCTGGGTCGAGATTTCTTATAGATTGCAGAGATTTTGCAAATGCGATTTCAAAAATATTATGTGTGCCGATGCCTATTTTTACTGCCTTTAAATTATCGTTCCAAAAAGCATAAGACACCATCCTCTTAAAATTTGCATCTGTATCAAGTTTTGTCGAATAGGGTGCCTGGGTCCAGTGGTTCAAGGAGGAATTACATTTTTCCATTTCCATATTTGCCCCCTTAACTATACGAATGCGAACTGGAACACCTCCTTGATTCATTCTGACTTTTGCCAGACGAGTGATTTCCTGTTGATAGGCTAATGAATCGGGGATATAGGCCTGCAATGCAATTCCTAAAGATAAATTCCTTAATTTGACGTTTTCAAGTGTCCGCTTAAAAACATCGACCGTAAGGGAGAGATCTTTGTATTCCTCCATATCCAGATAAACCAGTTTTTGGGTGCTGGAGTTGCGTTCTTCAATCTGAGCAATTTTAAGGAGCCTTTCCAATCTTTTGGAAACGATTGAAACCGTATGCTCGTAGGCAATAGAATCTGTTTGTGAATAAAGGGTAGATATTTTTACAGAGACGCAGGAAACACTGGGGTCCTGTATTCCCTTTATATAGTCATTCAGGTGTTTTTGGGCCTCTTTTTCTCCTAGAACCATGTCTCCCAGATGGTTTAAGTTTATTTTTAGATTTTCTCTTTTACAGTTCAAATAATATTTTTGTAAATCCTTTTGTTCCCCATTCAAAATCACCTTTCTAGTTTTGTAGCGTATTACTTTTAGTATTGCCCAGACAATGGGTGGGGAAATAAAGCCTGGAATAAGAGGCCCAAAATAAATTAATAGCTTTAACATGGCTTTATCCAAACTCCCAAAGAAAGCTGGAACGCCATGCTGCTTCAGAATATGGATGAACTTTCCCAGGATGGATGCATTGCGGTTCAGCCGAAAGACCTGATCGGTTAGGATCATAAATACAGCGCGGCTATAAGGATCCTTCACCATCCGGGCGAATTCTTCGGCTTGAAGTCTTTCAGTACGTGTGATTTGTTTATTGGCCAGATTTTGTATTTCTTCGGCTAACTTGGGAGCCAAGGCTTGGATTTTTTTTTCTTCATGGGCCGTAAGAGTATTCAAGAAATCCAACATGTTAGATACCCTGAAAAAATTCTAAATAACCACTATAATAATTTAGTCCCATTTTTTGGTATTGCCAGTACCAAGAGGCTTAAAAAATGAGACAGGATTTTGCTTTATGAAAATTTATAATGTATAAAAAGACCCTGTAATTTGTGCATCAGAAAATAATAATTTGTGCCTTTTCTTAATCCATTTTTTATGGCAAATGGATTAGTAGAATTGCTAATATAAGGTTTTAGTTTCCTGTCGTTGAGAACAAAATGAGCGAATCAGCAAAAGCAAAATATTGCATTGGTCAATTAATTCAGCATAAACTGTTCGATTATCGCGGTATTATTCTTGGCGTGGATTTGGAGTTTAAATCTACTGATGAATGGTATGAAGCGGTAGCAAAGAGCAGACCCCCAAAAGATGAGCCTTGGTACCATGTTCTTGTGCATCAAAAGGGACATCAAACTTACGTTGCAGAACAGAACCTGCAGCCGGACCCGGCAATCCATAACTAGAAATAACTAAGGAATATTAATTCTCAATTTGGCTGGCTATTTGTTTATGGGATCCAACATTATGATTAAGACGGTAAGAGAATTCAAGATATGGCGCGCCCAGTTTTGCTATTCCCCGAAAGGCAAAAAGGCCATGGATAAAATGAAAAGCCTCCGCCAAGGTAAAAATGAGTTCCCATACGGAAACCTGGAAAGTTCCGTGCTTCAAGCTTGTTTTCAGGCCTTCAAGTTTGAGGTGGAAAAGCATTCTATGGATTCCCGAAGAAGAATTGCCGGAATGCAGTATCCCGTTTCTAGTATAAATAAAAATGGAAAACGGAAACCGAGTCATGTGGCGCGAAACAGTATGATTTTGTATCTCACCACCTTTTTAAGGTTTTATACCTCGAACGAATCTACCTATGAATTTGTGGGTAAAAAAGTGCCTTCTTTTGGCGAAGATAAACCTGATATCGTTGCGGACTTTGTGAATGCTGTATTTAAAAACGAAAGTTTTGATGGTGCTTCAATAGAAAGGCTTACGCGACGATTGAGTAATGAAGGTATTCGTCTCGCCCACTGGAAGTATTCTCAGTAGTTTTGCCAATCATGGAATTGGATAAAGTTTATCGCGTTATCCGGTTTTTGGGTGTCGGCATGATTTTTCTTTCCCTCAGTTGGGCCATCTTTAAAAGCTCAACCCCCTCAGAAAGACGTCCTTCTTTTGCCAAAGCAGTGGCTCTCTATACGGATGGTAAATTTCAAGAAGCGCTTGAGTATTATGAAATAGCAATTTCTGAATACCCGGAATTCATCCATGCCAAAAGAGGAAGAGCAAGAAGCCTCATGCAGCTGGGCCGAGACCAGAAAGCCCTGGAGGCTTTTGATGAAGTTTTAATGCTCGATCCACGTTCGGCGGTTTCGTTTGCCAATCGAGCGATTCTGGAAGACCGAATGGGTTTTTATTCAAAAGCGCTAGAAGATTATGAAAGAGCAATTGAGATCGATCCTAAATTAGGGGAAGGGCTGGATTGGTTCACCCGCTTTTTGCAAAATAGAAAAGAGGAGGGTCAAACATTGTCTGAACGTGTTGAAACCCTAAAATCTCAAATGAAGGTTAAAGACCCCGGCAAGGCCATGCCTTGAGGAAATTATAAATTTAGTGATAAGCAGATTTTGTTGATTCGATGATTTTGCCATATTGGCCCCACGCCCAATAGCTATATCCAGTCTTCTATATCGAATTGAGCTCTACACTCTGGACTTTGCATATCCATAAACAAATCTGCCTGGTCAAAATTCAGATTAAAGTCAGCGATAACTTCACATTTCAAGCCAGCGTTCTCGATTTTTTGGCGATATTCTGTCATTTCTGCGTCGTTTCCAAACTCCAAAACAACGGTAAAGCCTGTTGAAGCACCAAATTTTATTAATTTTCTTTCAGTATTCATTACTTATCCAAGGAAATTCTTCTTTTATAAATTAAAATTGTGCAGGCACAATCATACTCTTTATAATTAGCAGGAAACATTAAATAGTCCACTTGGAGAAAAAAAGTGATAATTGCGGATTTCAAGAGGGGAGAGAAAAGCTGGTGAAACTGTTTCGCGCATTTTCTCTAATCGATTCTTCCAGACTTTTATCAGGACAAAACCCTGAAAGTTTTGTGAAAGTGGACTGGGTTTGTTATCTGAGAGACGAACCTCTCTTGTCTTTTGACAGGTTGATTGAGGATTATCACAATTTGCCTGAAACCGGCAAAGCCAAGTTATGGATTGAGCGACGCGCAAACTATCTTTTATCACAACCTGAGGTGGACGAGTTAAAAGAATATCTTGAAAAGCAGTATTCTTTTTCAATTGAGGTAGATCAAGTTGCCTTGCCCGTTTCAGCAAAAAACCTGGTTGAATTTAATGAACAGGATATTACGGGAACAATTATTTTGCGTGACCGGGATGAACCTTTTCCACTCAGTATTAACATCATTGGTATGGTATCCAGTTATCGAGATCTTGTAAATGTTCGTACTGTTGAAGAATTGTTGGGGGAAATTGACCGAAGAAACGAAATGTGATTATTAATGATGATCCTTGTTGTCTGAAGTGTGACATTCAAATTTGTTTTCAGATTTCCATTCAACTTTAAGGTAACTTGGCATAAGAGTGTTTTTGTCAATGAGAGCCGATTCGACCTGGTCTTTTGTTAACCCGATTGCATATCTAAGATTAGCTCCTTTTAGATCGGCCCCCTTTAGATTGGAGTTTTTTAACACCGACCGGCTTAAGTTTGCTACTTGTAGGCCTGCTCCTTCAAAGTCAGTTCCTTCCATTCTTGCTCCGGAAAGATCTGCGCCCTCCAATTTGGCACCACAAAATTTCGATTCCTGCATTTGTGATTGCGCGCCTTTGATATTTTGCAAATTGGCTCCACTAAAATCGGAGTTTTTCATCCAAGCCTTAAACATGGAACATTGGCGTAAATTGGATTTAGTGAGATCAGCATTACTTAAATTTGCACCTCTTAAATCTGCGGAGCGCGCATAAAGCCCACGCATATTGGCGCCATTTAAATTGGCTTTGTTTAGATCAGCACTGTTCAAATTGGCTTCTTCCAGATTGGCTTTGGTAAGATTTGCTTTGTGAAGCTCTGCATCTCCCAGGAAAATCTTTTTCATGTTGGCCCCACGCAGGTCAGCACCCCCCAGAAGCGCACCTTTAAGTTCGGCGCCGGCAAGATCGGCTCCCTTCAAATCCGCATTCTGGAGATACTTTTTAGAGGACTCCAGTTTCTCTTTAAGGGGTATTGGATCTTCAGCCATTATGATTTCTTGAGTTGGTAAAACCGAAATATCAGAGCCGCTGCAAATATGCCCGCTGCCGTAAATGCTATTGAAAACCCAGGAACCATCAGTGCAAGTGATACAGGAATGGATTCTAAAGTCCACAAAAACAGTTTTTGCATTCCAACCCATGACTCGGGGTGAGACATCCACTGGTGGATAGCCGTATTTTCAAATAGGAAATCAAAAACGACAAGCATAGGGTATTCAGTCCACACACCGTTTTGTAGCCATAAAAAAGACTGATAACTTAATAAGCCAATTCCTGCGAGAAGAATGATGCCACCCAATACTGCTATAGACAACATGGTTCCAGCGAAAAAGAAATCTATGGGGGAAAGTTTGGAGATGGCGGATCGAATTTCTTTCCAGGTTTCTAGCAGTCCTTTTTGAAGCAGGGCTTTTAATGCCTGAATAAACTCAATGGTGAAATGTTGTGCTGTTTCCATAAACTGAAATAAACGACTCATCCATTCCTCGGGATTAAATCGGGGTTGCTGAGAATTTTCTGTATTCATATCGGTCTCCTGGTTCGTTCTCCGCTTAATAATGAATCAAATACGAGGAAACGAGAAATTTTACAATCTGTAATCAGTTTATCGTGCTTTTAATGATTAATCAATCTGGCCTAGTCGCTTGTTTAAGGCCGCGACAGGGTTATGAAGGATTTTTGCCTTCCCTTGTAATTTAAGGATTCGAAATAATTTCTACCAGGAAAAAAGGTTTTCGAATTTAGGAGTTATACTTTACCTCCCACCCAGACCACACGACCTAGCAGGTGAAGTTTTTCCATTTCGACCGCTGTGAGCTTTTGTTCTCTGGATACGTTGGTGTTGTCACCACGAATAACCACCGTGCCATCCATCATCCATTCCAAGCGTTTGACCATTAAGCCTTCATCGAAATTGATGAGATATATACCGTCGCCTTTCATTCTGGCCTTACTTCGGTCTACCAGTAATAAGTCTCCGGATCGCAAGGTGGGTTCCATCGAGTCACCAATAGAATGGATGAGCAACAGATTTTTTGGGTCAGCCCCCAACTCTTTACTAACCCAGTCAGCTTTAAAGGCGAGATGGTCGACAATCTGTTCCGAATGAATGTTCGACCCGCCTCCTGCCGAAGTTTCGATATTGTATCGGGGCACCAGGACGAAACCGTCCAAGGTTCCTGAAGTTGAAGAACTGGATTCTTTTGTGAAGGTCTCTTTTTTTTCAGCGTTTCCTTCGCCCGTTAGTAACCACCCCGGGTCGCATTCCAACACTGTGGCTATTGTAGACAATAAATCGGAGTTTGGAGACCGCTTTCCACTTTCATAATGATTCATTGTCGGCAGGGAAACCTTTAAAATTCTGGCTAATTCGTTTTGCCTAAAACCCTTTGATTTTCTTGCTAAAATTAATCTTTTGTTTAAATTTTTAATCATTAATTTAATTTTTTATTTGACATATGTTTAATATTTATATATTACAGTATTATCGTTTAACATTCAACTAGCTTCGTGGCAAGGCTCAGAAAGGGCTTGAATTCTACCTGGGGTTTGGTTTGGAGCTGGAAGGGGAAAATCATGAAGCCGAATTGCAATGAAATGAGTTGGGAGGAGATTGCAGTTAAACTCAATGAGGCAAATAATATATTGGCTCAAGATTTTAATAAGCTGAACCAAGAATATTCGGGTCTTTTGATGCAAGTCATAGATGATGAAGCCTTGAGGGTGAAAAAAAATAATAGAGGAAAAACGCAACTAAAACCTGCGAGTGGCTAGCGGCCGATTCTTTGCAGTTGATATTTTTGCACGGCACGATTATGTTCGTTGAGGGTTGCTGAAAATTGATGGCTACCATCCTGCCTTGAAACGAAATATAGGTTAGAAGTGTTAGCGGGGTAAAGGGCCGCAATAATGGACTTCAGTCCTGGGCTTGCAATCGGACCTGGTGGCAGACCTTTATATCGATAGGTGTTATAGGGGGAGTCTATTTTTAAGTCACGTTTTCGTATATTTCCATCAAAATTATCTATTGCATAGATTACGGTTGGGTCTGTTTGTAGCCGCATATTCCTTTTCAGTCGGTTATGGAAAACAGATGAGATTTGTTTGCGTTCAGAATCTTTACCCGTTTCCTTTTCAATCAGCGAAGCGAGGGTTATGATTTCATGATAGGAAAACCCCATTTCTCCCGCGCGCTTAAGAAATTTTTGTTTCAATGCACGTTCTTTAAAGGTTCCTATCATTTTTTTTACAATTGTGGCTTCGGGTGTAAACTTTCCAAAATGATAAGTCTCAGGAAAAAGGTAGCCTTCAAGGGAATCTGTTGGAATTCCCTCAAACAACTTCACGTTTTTTGCTTGTTGGAGAAAAATTTCTTTATTTGCGAGACCCCGTTCTTCCAGCAAATCAGCTATCTCTGTGATGCGATATCCTTCTGGAATAGTGACAGGGTGTAAAACGGTTTTACCAGATGTGATTCGTTGCAAAATTTCCACAGGGAGCATAGAGGGAGAAACATGATATTCCCCAACCATAATTAATTTCTGTTTGTCTTGAATCAATGCAATGGCTTGAAATGCGCTGGCACTGCGGATGAGATTTTGGCGGGAGAGTTCTTGAGCCACTCGTTTTAAAGTCATTCCAGATTCGACTTCAAAAACCTGGAGTTGAGTGTCTTCACTCAGTGGGCGGGAAGCCTGAAAATAAAGCAAACCCACTATAATCCAAATGATTGCTAATAAACCCCAGAAACCTGAGATAAGGGCAGTGCGCATTAATTTTTTATCGGTTGTTAACTAGTGAATCGCTTTTTTCAACCGATCCAGAAATTGGTCATTTTCAGTCCTTGTTCCTATTGTAACACGCAGACAGTTTTTTAACATGGGATGAGCACCCAGGTCCCTGACCAGAATACCGTTTTCCATTAAATTTCTAAACACCTTTTCTCCATTATCGGCAGTTTGAAATAAAACAAAATTTGCGTCTGATGGAAAAGCATTAATAGATTTGATTTTTGTTAATTCTTCGAGCAATTGGGTTCTTTCTTCTTTGATCGAGTCAATTTGTTTTTGCACAAGATCAAAATTATTTAGCACTTCAGTCGTAATTAATTGGGAGATGGAGTTTGAATTGTAGGGCAAACGGACTTTATTAATTTCATCCGCTATGATACGGGGGAAGATTCCGTAGCCAACTCGCAAACCTGCCAAACCAATCTTGGAAAAACTTCTTAGAAGGACAAGGTTATTATGTTCTTTCATTTCCTCTAGAAACGTTTTCCCTGAAAAATCATAATAGGCTTCATCCAATACAACAATTCCTTTAAAGTTTTCTACCAGACTTTGTATTTCCTTACGGGAAAAGCAGTTGCCTGTTGGATTGTTGGGATAGCTAATGAATACAATCCGAGCTTGGCTCCCATTTAATGATTCTAACAATGTATCCGCTTCAAAATCCCAATGGCTATTTAGAGGGATTTTATGAATTTTAAGACCCATGCCTTTCGCCATGATTTCATACATGGAAAAGGTAGGATTGGGTAGGGCGACCGTATCTCCATTGTTACAAAAAATCTGAAGCAGGCACTGGATGACTTCATCGGAGCCATTGCCAATTATCAGTTGGTCGGTGGAGACGCCAATGCGGTTTGAGATGGTTTGCTTTAGGGCTTTGCAATCTGGATCTGGATACCGATTCCAGTCCAGCTTTTCAACACGTGCAAGAATTTTGTTTAATAACTCAGAAGAGGGGGCATATGGATTTTCGTTTGCGTGAAGTTTTATACCTTCTTCCACTGTTTCAACCTGGTAGGCCTTTAGCTTCTTAACTTTTTCGCAGACCAAGTCTAAAAGGTTGATTTGAGACATTATTTTTAATCCAGTAGTTCTTTAATATCTTCTGATGTGGGAATGTATCGGCCAACGCGAGACTTTTCTGCCTGAACAATAGCGAGGATGGACTCTACCGTTTCTGCTACCTCAAAATTGGTAATGACATAATCATACGTCTTATAATTTTTGATCTCTTCTTTCCCTGTTTTGAGACGTCTTTGAATGCTCTCTTCAGATTCTGTTCCTCTTTTCCTAAGTCGTTTCGTCATTTCTTCTATTGAAGGAGGAAGAATCAGAATATAAATGCCTTTGAAATTCATATTGCGAAGGGAATCTACCCCTTGAACATCAAGCTCCAATAAAATGTCAAACCCCTTTTGTTGGTGTTTCTCAATGGCTTCGAAAGAGGTCCCATAATACTCCGTGTGAACCTGAGCCCATTCTAAAAAGTCCTTGTTATCTTTTTTTGATTCGAAGTCTTCCTTGGAAACGAAAAAATAATCCACCCCCTGCAATTCACCTTCACGAATTTTTCTTGTGGTATGTGAAGTGGCTATTTTAAGGCTGGGTAGTTTTTCTTTTAACAACTTGCAAGTAGTTGTTTTTCCCGTCCCAGAAGGAGCAGATATTATTATGGGAAGCCCCTCATTTTTCATTTTCCATCAACCCTGTAGTGGTGGTGTTGCTAGTGTTGTAATAACGTCTTATTCTATGTTTTGTACCTGCTCTCTGATTTTTTCAAGTTCACTTTTTATTTCAATGACCCTATTGGAAATTGTAAGGTCGCTGGACTTGGAGCCCGTTGTATTGACTTCTCGATTTATTTCTTGTGTGAGGAACTCAAGTTTGCGACCTATAGGTTCTTTTGTATTGAAAAAATTTTTAAATTGATTCAGATGACTCCTCAATCGAGTCATCTCTTCGGTGATATCGCAACGATCAGCCAATAGGGCGGCTTCCTGTGCAAGGCGTGTTTCATCGAGCTCAAGTCCGTCATTCAATATTTTTATTCTTTCCTGAAGTTTTTCTTGATATTCTTTGATGACCTCAGGATGCCTGGATTCAATTTCTGCAGCATGGTTTTCTATTGCATCAATTCGTTGCGAAAGATCTTTTTGCAGGTTTTCTCCCTCTTCTACTCTCATTTCTTGGAGAGAGGCCAGGGCTTCTGTTGCCATGTTGCGAATCAGTTCATGGTTCGCTGGGTCAATGGCCAAGGGTTCAATTTTAATAATATCGCGTATACCAATTACTGATTTTAGGTCAATTTCGCCTTCCAGCTTTAAAGAGTCACGAATTTGGTTTAAAGCGGTTACATATTGAGTGGCAAGATGTAGGTTGGGTTTGATATCCCATTCTCCAGTATTTTCATTGGAGTTCCCTATGCTAATGGTAAGGCTGATGGAGCCCCGGGAGCAAAATGATTTAACGAGTTTCTTTAAAGGTTGCTCCAAGTCCATATAGGCTTTGGGAAGGCGGGTGTTGATTTCAATAAAGCGGTTGTTGACGGACCTAACTTCTGCTTGATAGGTGTAGTCATCTTTCTGGCATTCGGCCCGGCCAAACCCGGTCATGCTGATGAGCATTAATTCTTAAGCCTTTTCAATGGTCAATTTGTAATGACCTTGTTCTTCAACAAGAGAGATAACCTTATGCCCATCGTTTTTGATGCTCTTTGGTACATTTTCGGACGGCTCTCCGTCATCCAGTAAAACTTCAAGTATGCTACCTGGAGCCATTGTTTCAAGTTTGATTTTTGTTTTAACGTAATTGAATGGGCATTTGACACCAAGAAGGTCCATGCTTGCGGATGTTTTTGGTGATCCATTGGATTTCTCCTTAGTATCATCGCCACCCACTCTAATTCTAAGAGATTTGTCCGACTGCATTTTCTCCTGAACCGCTTTACATTCCTCAACCAGCAATCCAGCTTCGGAAATCCACCAACTTGCGGTTTTTTCATCCGAGGCTTCAGAGTTTTCCTCAAAGTTGTCGATGAGTTTCGCGAACTGGGCTGAAACAATTTCCATATCAATTACTAGAGATTGGAATTTCTTCAAACATTCCCAATCATCGTTGAAGTCCATTCCTTCGGTGACCAGCAACGCGCGGGCTGAACCAATAACACTGCGTCGGGCGTGCTCCCCCGCATCTTTGAATGCTTGTTTTTCCAGAGAAAGTTTACCTTGGAAATGAGCACGTTCCGCTTCGGCAATTCGATCTGTGATCATATCGGTAACCGCTCCGGCACATTCGCCTTGGCCACGGTCTTCCAGACTGAATTTTTCAGTCGAACCATAATCAATATAAGATTCAGGAGACTGCTCGATATCTGGCAGGCTCTTGAGTGGATTAAGTAGCTCACGGAAATGGGCTTTACCCATCCGGTCAAAATATTCGCCAAAAGTTTCTTCACCTTGTTTATTATTTTTATAATCGTTGATGGAGCTTTTCATCGCTTCCGGGGCATTTTTAGCCGGAATTTTAATGACAGAGGTTCCAAATACGACTTTGTCTTCGGATATCCTGCCACCGAGTAATATTTCGTAATGGGGAGTCAAAATTCCATTCAACTTTTTGGCACCGCCATGAAATCCAATTGAGGCAATATGATGCTGACCACAGGAATTGGGGCAACCACTTGCCTTGATAGTAATGTGATCCAAGTCTTTTGAGGTTTCAAATCCGCTTTCCATTTCTTTATTCAAGCTATCAACCAGCCCACGCGAGGCGGTAATTCCAAGGTTGCAGGTTTCAGAACCTGGGCAACAGGTGATATCTCGTATCTCTTCCGTCCCTGCTTTATGAAGCCCAATTTTTTTTAGTTCAGAAAACAGATTGCCAAAAGCATTTTCCTTTGCCCAGGGAATCACCAGATTCTGATTAACAGTGGCGACAAGTTTGCCACCTGCAAAATTTTCAGCCATGTCGGCTAAAGCTCTGGCTTGAGGAATAGTGAAATCTCCGAGGATCAACTTGACTTGTACATTGTGAAAGCCGTCTTGTTTTTGTTCTTCAATATTACGACTTTTCCAAAGTTGAAATTCTGGATCGGCATCACAGTCGACCGGTTGATACTCTGGTGTGTTAGGAGTTTCCTCTTCACCAATTTTGATGGGTGCAAAAGTATTGCCTTCCAATGCAGCGAATTCTTCATTGTAAAGCTCTTTAATTTTTTCAAGTCCCAGCTTATCCAACACAAACTTGAATCGAGCTTTATTACGGTTTTTCTTGTCGCCGTATTTGTCGAAGACTGCTACCAGTGCTTCACACATCTGTAGCAAGTTATCCGCGGGAATAAAATCAGTTAAAGGGAGTGCTGCATGGGGGAAGGAACCAAGACCGCCGCCAATCAGAGCCCGGAAACCACGCACCTCTTTCCCATTGTCATTTTTGATCACGGCTTTCAAGCCAATATCATGAATAGGCGCAAGCCCACAACCATTACAACCTCCGAAACTGATCTTGAATTTCCGCGGCAGGTTTTGTGTTAATTCCTGGCGCAAGAGATAATTGGAAACAGCCAAAGCATAAGGGGCAACATCAAACACCTCAGTGGAACAGGTTCCTGCTTTATGACAGGCAGTAACATTTCTTACCGTGTTGCCACAAGCTTCACGAGTGGTAATGCCCGCCTGAGCAAGATCTTCGAGCCCCTGCGGGACATCGTTGATTTTGACATAATGTAATTGGATATCCTGGCGCGTGGTGATGTGTAAAATTCCATGCGAATATTTTTCAGCAAAGTCAGCCATACATCGCAACTGCTCGCTGGTCATTTTGCCAGCAGGTAATTTAGTGCGAACCATTTGTTCGCCGTCCTGTCTTTGTCCATAGATTCCTTGTTGCAACCGAAACCTTTTAAAATCATCATCTCCAACTTCCCCGCGATTGAGACGTTCTACTTCTGCGGCAAAGGTTTCGATTTCGCGCCTGACTTCCTCAGGAATATTTAGGGTTTTTGCATCCATTGCTTTCCTCAATTCTTTTCTATTACTACTTGGAGTTTAGCTTTTTCAAGGGTGGAGTTTATTGCGATGATTCTTCCACGTATAGCTTGCCCCACTTCAGTATATTTATATTGCCAATTTCGACATTTCAAACTTCGAAATGTGTAAAGGGTATGCAGTTTTTCCTATTTTATAATAAAACTGCTATGAAAAACAGTAGAATACCCGTTTCCGGAGAAATATTCTGAAATTTCGCCGAGTATGTACCTAACACTAATTATTTGTATTTAAATGGTTGTAAGAGGGTTTCATGACCTTAATTTTGCTTCTTCAGATCAACTTTTCCCTGTTTGCTGCAATTTTTCTAATTTGCCTGTTTAGAAATTTCAATTTTAATATCATTCTGGTTGGCTTCACCTATTTTTTGCCTCTGGTCCCCTGGTGGTTGGGCAGCGGGCAGATGGAACGTATTTTGGTTGTTTCTTTTTGTAACCTCATATTCGGAATCATTGAAATAGTTTTTTTCACGCTGACAGAACGACCCGAAGACATTAAATTCAATAAAACCTATTTACAACAACTATTCGGTCATGTTTTACCGATTGTGGCAGCCTTGATAGGTATGTCGTTTATTTCGCGCACTACCTTAATTCCGGTAGGGACAGTAGAATTATTCGTGATTGTTGTGCTTTTTACCCTCGGTTCCATTTTGCGAATTATAGCCATTGCCCAATTGGGTGTGCTACGATTTAAATTCAATATTGCCTTTCGCGAACAACAAACTCTTAAAACCGATCAATTGCATGGCACCATACGCCATCCTACCTATACTGCCATGATGCTGGTAGTACTGGCCTATGCTGTTACGACTCATTCCTGGACTGTAGGAATTATCGGGATACTTTCTGCCTTATTCGGATTCCAATACCGCATTTACTTTGAAGAACAAGCTCTGAAAGAGCAGTTTGGAGAAGAATATGAAGCCTACCGCGCAAAAACTCCCATGTGGCTCCCATTTATTAAATGACCAGATATTTTGGAGGGTCGAAAACCATTTTTATTTGGCCTGGATCAATTTAAGGCGAGCGTGGGGAAGTAATTTGCCAGAGTGGTGAGTAGGGCAATGTAACCATAGCTCGCCAAATAAAATAGGGCAGGGTTGATTTTCGGTTCTCCCCATTTTGGATTTGGGGTCAAGATAAGTTTTTGCACTCGATAATAATTGGCAATGCAAATCATAATTGCCAAGACGAAAGGTTTGTAGTGAAAAACGGCCATCAGTCCCGCAGAGGGGATGGCGGCACAAAACATGGCAGGCACTTTTAGCCAGCTGTTTCGCGTTACATCGTCCAGAACATTTAAAGCCGCTAAATAACAAACGAGATAATACAGGCCGGTTAGAACCACCCAAATTAAAAACGAAACAAAAGTGGTTCCTCCGGGAATGTCATCTAAACCTAGGATCATGTGCTTTGATGATTTACCATTTCCAGTTTCGCGTCTTTCAAAACTTCAATCGCGGATTTTAATATTAAGGCGGAAATGCTAACCCCGACGACCAGGTCGGGCCAGGGGGATTGAGTCCACGCAACCCCACCCGCTGCCAGTAACACGCCTATGTTTGCCAGTACATCATTGCGTGAGCAAAGCCAGGCAGATCGCATATTGATATCAGAATCTCTGAAGCCCAATAACAGGATCGCACAAATAAGATTTGCGGCGAGAGCCAGGAAGCCAATGATTCCCATTGTGGAAGCCTCTGGGACGACTGGATTGAATGATCTGAAAATGGCCCCCGTTAAAACACTAACTGAAAAGAGAGCCATGATGATCCCTTTTATATATCCGGCGCGGCTTTGCCATATAGAGTCCAGTCGAATGACATAAAGAGAGAAACCAAAGATTGCCGCATCGCCTAGCATATCGAGGGCATCGGCCATCAACGCGCTCGATTGCGCGAACCAGCCATAAATTCCTTCAACAAAAAACATAGCTCCATTTATTATCAGAACCCAGACGAGGATGTTTCGTTTGTCATCCTGAACTTTATGTAATTCATTTTCCAGACTGGAGCAGCAGTCAGTGATGGTCAGGCTTTTTTTTTTGATTTGGTTCAAGAAAAGCGATAGCAAGTAAAATGCTCCGGCAAGAAGAATGATGGTAGGGCCCGGGGGAAGATCGGGTTGATAAGACAATGCCAGGCCGCCTGTTGTGAATACCATGCCGAACAGTGTTGCAAGGACCATCATCAGGTTGAGCGAGCGAACGTATAGCCCTGCAATGGCTGCGGGAAGAGTTAAAAGGGCGATGACCAGAATCAATCCGACGATCTGAATCAAAATGACAACAGTCAATGCCACCAATGAAAGAAAAAGTAGGTAGAATCGCTCTACGGGGATGCCTCGAAGCCGGGCAAACTCTTCATCAAATGAGACGGCTATAAACTGCTTGTAAAATAGAAAAACTATTATCAGGATGAGTGAATCGAGTCCGGCTATCCAGTAAAGATCTTCAGAGGCGATCATCAGAATATTCCCAAACAAAAAACTCATCAGGTCAACGTTGTATCCTGGTGTCTGTGAGATAAACAAAATACCCACTGCCATGCCGCCGGCCCATAATGCGCCGATGATAGTGTCTTCCTGTTGCTGCATGCGCAGACTGACCCACCCAAGAATGAACGCAAAGACGAGCGCTGCAACCAAGGCTCCTTCAATAGGTGAGCGACCGAGGTAATAGGCAATTCCCATTCCTCCCAGCACGGCATGGGCGATACCCCCTGCAAGGTAACCGATTCGCTTCACAACAACATAAGAACCGATGGCACCACAGGCTACGCTGGCGAGAATTCCCCCCATCAGAGCATTTTGCATGAAGGATTGTGTAGAGACGGCTTCCGGGAAAGAACTCAATGGGAGTCCTCCCCTTCATGGTGATGGTGTACCATGTGAACGTGAGTGCCATAGAGGTTCTCGATAGTTTCTCCTGTAAGCTCAGAGGTAGGATGGCAAATCAGGGTGCGATTGATGCAAGCAACTTTTGTGATGTACTGAGATATGAACCCAATATCGTGAGTCACAACGATGACAGTGATTTTTTCGTTCAATTTTTTTAAGAGATCAAAAATATCTTTTTCTACTTTCATATCCACGTTGGCGGTAGGTTCATCAAGAATCATGATTTCCGGATTGCAGGTAAGTGCGCGAGCAATCAGCACCCGTTGCAATTGCCCTCCTGACAAAGAACCAATGGAACGTTTTCTTAAATCGAGAACTTCCACGGCTTCCATAGATTCTGCTGCAAGTTGTTTATCCTCTTTACTGAAAAGGCCAATGCTGGATGTTTTTCCCAATCGTCCCATGAGAACTGTTTCTTCAACGCTAATGGGGAAATCTCTGGAGAAAGGAGTGAGCTGTGGCATATAACCAATTTCTTTCACCGCTTGATGCGCGGGTTTTCCCAGTACTTCTACTGATCCTTTATCTGGTTCCAAAAGACCCAAAATAATTTTAAGAAGGGTTGTTTTGCCACTGCCATTGGGGCCGACCATGCCGACAAATTCTTTGGCTGCTATATCTAGTTGAACGTCTTCAAGAATAGCCGGCCCTCCATAACTGAAATGGAGATCGTGGATTTTTATTACAGAGTTTTCGCTCAATGATTTACTCCAGAAATTGCTTTTGCCGTCTGCCGCATATTTTCGAAATAGTTTTCTGCTAGAGGGTCCATTTCCTGAACAGTGGCTCCGATCATTTTAGCGACTTTTTTAGCTACCGAAAGGCCGAATTGCTTTTGTACAAATATAATTTTGATATGTAATTTTTTCCCTCTATTGATTATTTCCTGCAATGCTCTAGGTCCCGGCTCCTTTCCCTGATGTTCAATAGAAATCTGCTCGAGGCCATAGGCTTCGGCGAAATAAGACCAAGCTGGATGAAATACCATGAAACTGCGGTTTTTTCCCGTTGCGATAATGTCACGGATTTCCTGATCCAGAATATCCAAGTCCTGGGCAAGGGCTAAATTATTATTTTTAAAAAATTCTGCTCTGTCGGGTTTTTCTTTCGACAGGACCGCTTCAATTTCTGCAGCCATTTTTTTGGCAAGGGAAGGGTTTGTCCAGATATGTGGGTCCCCTTCTTCATGTGAATGGGTGTCAGAAGGCAACTCATTATGTAGGGGCATATTCCTGTTTAGAGGAATAATTTTCAGATCAGGCTGAATGGCTTTGATTCGAGATATCCAGATTTTTTCAAAAGGAACCCCAATACTGAAATACAGTTTTGCGTTTGCTAGTCGACTCATTTTTTTAGGGTTCGGATTAAATGTTGCCGGACTCTCACCGGACTTGACCATTACCTCCACTTCAACTTCATTTCCGCCAATCCGTTCAACAAAATACTTTTGCGGTGCAATACTCACAAAAAGGGGGATGGGTTCGGCCCAGCCCTTAACGGGGAAATATAATATTTGTGTCAGAGCGACTGCAATGACGCTCTTTATAAAAAATTGTTTCATTTATCCTTCTAGGTTGCTCAGGGTCATAGTAACTAAATGCTTGGATCGATCAAAAGAGGAAAGTTTTCAGTATAAAGCATTTCGACTAAACATAAGGATATTTATAATAACCAAAGAAGGCCGAATGGAAGGCTAAATAATAAAAGTCCCAGGGCTATGTTAATGCCATGAATCAAGAATAAATTGTCGGTGATAGGAGAGATCATGACTTCGGTTCCCACGCGGCGAACAGCATGTTCGATATCGGCAGAAGTGATTTCTTCGGTATCTTTCTTTTGCAATTCTTCGACTACCTGATCGAGAAAGAAAAATTTTAAAACTTTCAAGATCACGCTAAATAAAATTCCCGAAAAGAATCCTGTTGGTCCACCTTTTTGTTTGAGTTTGGCTAGCAGTTCGTTGCCGACCTGGTCATATTTCGCCTCCAACTCGGGACGAGGAATGTTTTTCTGGAATTTTGGGATTCGACCAATCACCTCACGTGTAATCCAATCCAATAGCTGCTGCAACCCTTCAAGACCTTCGCGAATTTTTTGGATCATCACTTGCAGTGCGCAGGCAATCCAGCCATGCATAACCCCAAAACCGAGATACCACATGGAGACCAGGAAAAGAATTAATGTTTCGAGCCAGCCGCTCCAGTCGGCTACATCCAAAACCTGTGAGTCGAAGACGATGGCAGATAAAATGCCCAATCCCAAACCAGTAAAACCAAAAAGAAAAAGTTTTTTTAATGTTCCAAGCAAAAGGTCACGAAAAAAAGCCAACCAATAATCGAGTAATTGAGATTTATTCATTCTTTAATTAACGGGTGTGATATTGGGGTCAATATTTATGGATATAATCAAGTCTCCGCGTTTATTGTTTTGAGTGCGACCCTTGTTGCGTATGCGTAGTTTTCCTCCTGATGGAAAATTGGGAGGGATGCGGACCATCAATTGTTCTGTAGTACCTTCCACTTGGTAAGAAATTTTTTTACGGGTGCCGTTCAATGCGTCAATAGGAAGGATTGAAATGGCGAAGTCCATATCGAGAGGAGACTTTGTTGTAGATTTATCAAACATCGCTTTTAAGTTGCTTACTAAAGGATTTTCTGGCTTCGGGTTTTTATCTGGCTGCGCTGCATCTTTCGCCTTTTTCATTTTATGGAGGGTGTAAAGAGAAGTTCCAACCACTTGGGCCAGTTTTAATCCCATGCCAATGCGACCAATGGGACCCGGAACCATTCTGAGGATTCGTCCCAAGCCTCCAACGGCCCCACCAAAAAAAACCGTCTCAAAAAAATTGTTTCCTGATCGATAACCTGAACGGTTGAATTCGCGGTTGAGTTCTTCAAATATATCACTGGCATTTTTCCCCTGAAACATACTGGAGAAAATATCTTCCTGGGAATATTGAAACCGGGAGGAGCTGCGGCCGGCAAGGTGATCGGCGCGGAATCGATCGTATTCCTGTTTTTTCTTTGGGTCACTTAAAACTCCATAGGCTTCGGTGATTTCTTTGAATTTATTTTCGCTTTCAGGGTCGTTGGGATTGTGGTCTGGATGCAGTTCCAAAGCCAGTTTTCTGAAAGATTTTTTTATCTCATCTTGCTTGGCAGAATCGGATAGATTGAGAATTTTATAATAATCCTTGAATTCTTTTATTCGAGCCATAAGGTGGTTGTTACATGCCCAATTTTTGAGGATAGATCGCTTCAGCCTTTTCCGGGCCTTCGAGTTTTGTGCTATTTCTTTGGGTTGAAATTTTGAAGGTCTCATCTGCATGCAGACGCTGTTTTAAATTTTCAAAATGAACTTTCATTGGCAAAACGGGGATTTCTTTTTCCTGGGGAATGAGAATGAAGTTTGTTTCTGCAAGGACATCCCGATACTTTCTTTTCATATTCATTTTATAGGCGTGATAGCCTTCCAGCTTTTCTACGCCGGCATAGGGTTCGTAATTCAGGATCTTGTACTGTTCAGGAATATAAACGTTTGCGAAATAGTCTGAGCCAAGGGAATGATGCACTGTAGTTTTAACCTTCAAGACTCTTAAGCTTTCATCGGTTGGAGTCATTTTCATTTCTACCCAGTAACTTCGGTCATGGAAATTTAAATTTTCAAGGAAAACTATTCCATACAGTGCGTTGAACTTGAATTGAATAAAGATTCCCAGAAATACCCAACCGAAAACTCTCCAAAACTTCCTCACAAATATCTCCTCATTCCTAAAAATAATGCCGGATTTGGCCCAACCGCCACTTTAAAATCTAATATTATCAAATTTTTCAACTACAAATGCAATTTGTTCTGTGGTCTGAAAATATATTTGGCATGGCTTAATTATTGGAAGGACATTTAAAAAATCCACTTTCCATTTATAGGGGAAATGTGTTGACAAAACTGTGACAAGTTATTCAATTAAAGGCAGTTGACAGGTTTACAGTACAAATGGTAAAAGCATTATTCTTCATATTTATGAAGGCTAATTTTAAAATTTTTTCCAGCTAAGGGAAAGGCGTTAGTGGCAATATGAAAACCTTATCGATTCAACAAAAAGTGTATGGCGCAATTGCAATTTTATCCTTGCTTGTGGTTATTGCCGGAGCCGTCATTGACCATTACTCATCCAAAATCTCTGAAGATGCGGTAATTATGGATGCGTTGGGGCGCCAAAGAATGTTGACTCAAGCCATGGGGAAAGCTGCGTTTGGTTTCGCTATGGCTAAAGGGCGATTGAAGACCATTGAGAATGAAATCACTTCCCTGGATTCATATATAACAATTATGAGGGGTACTTATACAAAGTCCATCATTAAAACTGCCAAAGGAATTAAATTGCCTATCAGTATGGACCCGGAAGGTGAAGGACACCCTGCGGTTCCTTTCCCCGCTACTTTTGCCCGAAAAGTGAATGAAAAATTTAAGAGTGCCGGTACTCTTGATGTGGATATCATTGCAGAGAAACCGGTCAACCCTTCCAAGGGCTTGAAAACAGACATGGATCGGGAGGCGAATGAATTTTTAAAAAACAATTCCGGCAATGTTTTTACAAAAACATATGAAGAAGATGGGAAGTTGTTCGTCAATGTTTACACGGCGGATAAAGCTACAGTGCCTGTTTGTGCAGGTTGCCACAATCAAAGAATGGGTGAAAATTTCCAGGTTGGCGATATGTTGGGAATTAGACGTTTTAAAACTATTTTTTCGAACGATATTGCAGTTGGAAAAAAAGAACTGAACGCTTCTCTTGATGAATTCCAAACAGCTAAGAAAATATTTGAACAGACGTTGCAGGCGGCAAAGGTGGGAGGAAAATATCCTTTAGATTTAAAAAGTACAAAAATGGGAAGACTTGAAGCCATTGCAGAGCCTGATATTCAAAAAACCATTTCTCATCTTGAAACGGAGTTCAAGATTTTTGTCGACTTTGTTCAAAAACTTGTGAATTCAGAGGTAAACTCCGCTCCCTACCGAAAAGCTCAGGCAAATATAATTGCAGAATCGAACAAGCTGCGAGCTGAAAGTAACCAGTTGGTGCAGCAGTTTAAAAATAAGGTCTATACTAACAATCAAGAAAATTTAAATTTTGCCAATACGGCTTCTGGTATTTTGGCTTTGCTCATTCAAATAGGTATTGCCTTGTTTTTGACAAAGGTGGTCATTCGCCCAATCCAGCAAACCTCTTCTGTTTTGAGCCATACTGCACAGGGCGATTTGCAGCAAAAGGAGTTACCAGTTACTTCCAATGATGAAGTTGGAGTGTTGAGTCAGTCCTGTAATACTTTAGTAAAAGGATTGCAGGATTTCATCAAACATTCAGAAGAAATTTTAAGTGGAAAAAATACGGAGGAAGAGTTTGGCCTGAAAGGTGAATTTGAAAATGCTTTGGAAAGGATGATGCATCAGGCGGAAGAGAAACAAAAAGCCGATGCTGAAATGGTGAAGGTAGCTGCACTGGTGGAAAACAATCCCGGTAGCATAATGTACGCAGATTCGGATCTTAACCTGCAATACCTCAACCCTGCAGCAAAACAGTTATTCATCAAGCTGGATGAGTATTTCCCTGCCAAGGCAGAAGATTTAATTGGCAATTCTCTGGCGTTTCTTGGCAAGGACTCAGCTGCGTTCCGATCCGTTGCTACCAATGCAAATAAACTGCCTTATCGAGAGATGATTGAAATGGGGCCAGAAAAACTGGATATGCAGGTGGCTGCGATTAAGGATCGTGATGGAAAATTTCTCGGACCCATGATCACTTTGGAAGTGGTTACTGAAAAAATTGCTACTGAGCGAAAAGCTCAAGAAATGGCCGAAACCGACAGAAAGAAAGGCGAAGAACTGCAAACCAAAGTAGATAGTATGCTCGATGTTGTCAGTGCTGCGGCACAAGGCGATCTGACAAAATCCATTTCCGTTGAGGGAAATGATGCCATTGGCAGGATGGGTGAAGGTCTCGATGCTTTCTTTGAAGACCTGAGGAAAAACATGTCGAACATTTCCGAAATGGCGCAGTCCCTGGGAGATTCTTCCAACAACCTGTCTTCAGTGAGCCAGCAAATGGCGGGCAATGCAGAAGAAACATCTGCCCAGGCCAATGTAGTGTCTGCAGCTTCCGAAGAGATCAGTCGAAATGTGCAGACAGTGGCTACGGGTTCTGAAGAGATGAATTCCAGCATCCGCGAAATTTCTCACAATGCACAGGAAGCCGCCAAGGTTGCCGCATCAGCAGTTATGGTTGCTGAAAAAACCAATGAAACGGTCGGCAAACTGGGAACAAGCAGTGCTGAAATTGGTGAGGTGGTTAAAGTTATTAACTCCATTGCTGAACAAACAAATTTGCTGGCTTTGAATGCCACCATTGAAGCAGCCCGAGCAGGGGAGGCCGGTAAAGGCTTTGCGGTTGTGGCGAATGAAGTAAAAGAACTGGCAAACCAGACTGGTAAAGCCACTGAAGAAATTAGCGGTAAAATTCAGGCTATTCAGACGGATACGCAAGGAGCGGTTGATGCCATTGCAGAAATCAGTCAGGTTATTAATCAGATCAATGACATTTCAAACACCATTGCAAGTGCGGTCGAAGAGCAAACAGCGACCACATCTGAAATAGGAAGAAACGTGGGTGAAGCAGCTAAGGGAAGTTCTGAGATTAATCAGAATATTTCAGGGGTAGCGCAGGCCGCAGAAAACACGTCTCAGGGTGTCAGCCAAACCCAGGATGCCGCTCAACAATTATCGAAAATGGCCGATGATCTGAAAAAACTGGTTGGACAGTTTAAATTCTAATTCCTCATCTCAATCAACTCTCCCAGTTTCAGGGGAGAGGTCTTAAAAGCGGCAAAGCAGAGACTTTTCGCACCAGAATGCCTACAAAATGCTTATTTTTCCCCTCCTATAGTAACATTTTCCATAATTCACTAAACCGAATTAATAATTCCGATTGCAAAACATTCCTAATAGCTCAAAAAAGTATTGACTATATTTTCAGCACACTTACAATCACCCTTTATTTCTAATAAAAATTAAAAGCCTTTTTATTCTTTGGACTTTTGTCCCGTCCAGAGAATTTGATGGTTGTTATATTTTTTTTGATCCGCAGTCAAGTTTAGGTTGCCAAGTAGGAATTATTCGGGAACCATATTTTTATTGGAATAGGTTATTGGTCAATAGATGAAAACGTTAGGTAAAAGTAATTTTATTTGAGGAAACCTTGATGAACGAAGAGTTTTTAAAACAGAATTTGGGGAGAGTCATGTTCTCCATCGTTGGCATCCTTGCTGTCAGTATCATTTTTTTGATTGTTTATATTTCCCGGGCGAGTCTCGAAAATACAGTTGAGGCAAGCAAGCTCAATGCGGTTTCTATAATCGATCAATACAAAACCCTTCGTGGTTATTACGTCAAGAGTGTTGTTAAAAAGGTTAAAGGAAATGAAACGGGATTAAAAATTTCCTACGATCATAAAACCATGAAAGACGGCATTCCTCTGCCAGCGACCCTGATTCACGATATGAGTGAATTACTCAGCAAAAAGAGTGGCGAGAATGTGAAGTTAAAACTTTATAGTCCTTATCCCTTTCCCAACAGAGCAGGTAGAACCATCGATGCTTTTGGCAAGGAGGCCATGGCGTTTTTTGATAAAGATCCTAATTCTGTTTTTGTAAGACAGGAAAATATGGGCGGGAGTGATGTGGTGAGAGTGGCTGTAGCCGATAAAATGATTGCACAGGCCTGCGTGAACTGCCACAACAGCCGGCCCGACACCCCAAAAAATGACTGGCAACTGAACGATGTTCGTGGTGTTCTTGAAGTCATTTCACCCATTGGTACGCAGTTGGCCAGCAATGGATCAATGCTCAACAAGGTAATTGGTATTTCCGTTTTTGTAGTCATTCTGGTTGTACTCATGGTAGCAGGTATTTCATTTTTCTTGAAGTCGATGAAGAAATCAGAAACGGAAGCGGCAAAAATTGTTTCCATGGTGGAAAATACTCCTACGGCAACAATCTTTGCGGGAACCGATGGGATTATTGAATACTTGAATCCGGAGTCGATGACATTGCTTAATAAATTAGAAAAGCAACTTTCTATAAAAGCAAATAATGTCGTAGGTCAATCAATGGATCAATTTCACAAAAACCCTCAGCATCAAAGAAAAATTGTTGCTGATCCCAGAAATTTACCTCTCAGTACTACTATCCAGTTGGGTTCGGAAACGGCAACGCTGGTGGTGAGTGCAGTTATGGATCAAGATCAGAATTATTTAGGGCCGATGCTCACCTGGGAACTTATCACTGAAAAGCTTAAGGCTGAACAGGAAAAAGAAGAGGCAGCAAAAGAACAAGAAGCTCTTAAACTTGAACAGGCTGAGCAGGATAGAAAAGTGGTAGAAGAAAAAGCAGCTCGAGATAAAGAAGTGGCTGAAAAGGAACAACAGCAAGCTCAGGAATTACAGGGTAAAGTTAATTCCATACTTAATGTTGTTAATTCTGCCGCCGAAGGTGATCTCACTCAGGAAATTCCTGTCTCGGGCAGTGATGCCGTTGGACAAATGGGCGAAAGTCTGACCAAGTTCTTTAAGAACCTCAGAAACGACATTGGGAAAATCGGTCAGAATGCAGAATCCGTCAGTGCTGCGGCGGAAGAACTAACAGCGACGAGCACAACTATGTCTGCCAACGCCGAAGAAACTTCCGCGCAGGCAGGGGTGGTGGCCACCGCCAGTGAGGAAGTAGGTTCTAATGTCCAAACAGTTGCTACGGGCTCAGAAGAAATGGGAGCCAGCATCCGGGAGATTTCAGAAAATTCTTCAAAGGCGGCAAAGGTTTCTACGGAGGCCGTGGAAGTTGCTAAAAGGACCAATGAAACCATTAGCACTCTAGGTGAAAGTTCAAAAGAGATTGGTGAGGTGGTTAAAGTGATCACTTCCATTGCTGAACAAACCAATCTTTTGGCCCTGAACGCAACCATTGAAGCGGCCCGTGCCGGTGAGGCAGGCAAAGGTTTTGCGGTAGTGGCCAATGAGGTAAAAGAACTGGCCAATCAGACAGCGAAAGCAACTGAAGAGATTAGTGCGAAAGTGCAGACGATTCAGGCTGATACTGGCAATGCGGTGGATGCAATTGGAGAAATCAGTGGAATTATCAATCAGATAAATGATATTTCCAACACCATTGCCAGTGCTGTGGAAGAACAGAGCGCAACCACCAGTGAGATGACGCGCAATGTTTCGGAAGCTTCCAAAGGGGTTTCTGAAATAGCGCAAAATATATCAGGAGTATCAGCGGCAGCGGAAGAGACAACGCAGGGCTCTAGCCAGACACGGGATGCTGCGAACGAGCTCTCCAAACTCGCAACGGATCTTCAGGGTCTGGTCCATCGGTTTAAAATTTAAAAAGGAGGTTTAAACTAAAATTATTTTTATTGTTTAACTCATTGATTTTTCTATGAGAAATTTTTA
>Ga0114932_10001290_pt1 | contig 28752 bp, 28 predicted proteins | sample 2SBtaG_2_FD_87286 | JGI IMG/M metagenome (GOLD analysis project Ga0114932, IMG submission 87286) | Deep subsurface microbial communities from Kolumbo volcano to uncover new lineages of life (NeLLi) - 2SBTROV12_ACTIVE470 metaG | ecosystem: Environmental > Aquatic > Marine > Volcanic ...
CCGTCATCGCATTGCAAAAGTTTCGGCAAACGGGCGGCTTGGTCCTGCTTTTGACCAATTCGCCGCGCCCGCGCCCGTCGGTCATCCGTCAGCTGGACAAGATCGGCGTGCCGCGCGACTGCTATGACGAGATCGCCGCCTCGGGTGACGCAGCACAATACGCGCTGGCGTCGGGGGCGATTGGCACCAAAGTCTATCACCTTGGCCCAAAACGTGATCTGGGGTTTTTCGAAGACCTGCCGGCCGACGTTTTGCAGGGCAAAACTATCACGCTGGTGCCACTGGCCAAGGCTGACGGAATCGCGTGTACCGGCCTGTTCAACGACGACACGGAGACGCCCGGGGACTACCGTGCCACGTTTTTGCAGGCCAAAGCGCGCGGATTGCAACTGCTGTGTGCCAACCCCGACGTGATGGTCGACAAGGGCGATCACCGGATTTATTGCGCCGGGGCCTTGGCACAGGCCTATGCGGAAATGGGTGGCACCAGCCATTATTTTGGCAAGCCCCACCCGGCAATTTACGATCTGGCCCAGCGACGCTTGCTTGCTTTGGGCAGGGATATCGACAAGACCCGCATCCTTGCCATTGGCGACGGCATCAATACCGACATCAAAGGTGCCATGGGCGAAGACATAGACAGCCTGTTTATTTCCGGCGGGTTAGCCGCCAAAGAAACCGGCACCGACATCCAACCCGACGCCACGAAACTAAAGGTTTTTCTTGAAAACGCCCAAGTCAGGCCGCAATACACCATGGGACATCTGCGTTAAGGAGACCGTTGCAATGACAGACACCGAAATCGGCACAATTTTTCTGGAAGACCTGCACGTCGGGTTGACACGCCGCCTGACCAAAATCATCGGCGACGATGAAATCAACATGTTCGCCGAAGTGTCCGAAGACCGCAATCCGCTGCATCTGGACGACGGGTACGCGGCGAAAACCATGTTCAAGGGCCGCATCGCGCACGGGATGCTGTCGGCGGCGCTGTTTTCGGCGATCATCGGCGAACGCCTGCCGGGACACGGTACGATTTATCTTGGCCAGAACCTGAAATTCACGGCACCAGTGCGCCCCGGGGATACGGTCGACGCCGTGGTCACGGTCACCGATATCAACCCCGACAAAGCGCGCGTGACTCTGGACTGCGTCGCCTCTGTTGGCGACACAATCGTGATCAAGGGCGAAGCGGTGGTTCTGGCACCAAAAAGGGGCTAAGGTATGCGGATCATCCGCGACTATAATTTTGTCGTACCGCAAGATCAGGGTGCCGCCGTGGCTATCGGCAATTTTGACGGTGTGCACAAAGGCCACCTGTCGGTGATAGAACTGGCGCGCACGATCAGCATGGCGGACAATTGCCCGCTGGGCGTCATGACGTTTGAGCCTCACCCGCGCAGCTATTTCGCACCTGATGCCCCCTCATTCAGACTGATGAATGCAACGGCGCGCGCCAATCGTTTGGAAAAACTGGGGGTCGACAAACTGTACGAGCTGAATTTCAACGCAGCACTGTCAAACCTGTCGGCAGAAGAATTTTGTACTAACGTCATTGTTGGTGGGCTGAACCTGTCGCACGTGGTCGTTGGCGGTGATTTCGCTTTTGGCAAAGGGCGCAGCGGCAATTTTGACACGTTGACTGAATTTGGGGAAAAGCTTGGGTTTGGTGTCACGCAGGCACCACTTATTGCCGATGAACACGGCGCGTTTTCGTCGACGTCAATTCGTACAGCGCTTTCCGATGGCAGACCCGAAGACGCCGCCAGAATGTTGGGCCACTGGCACCGGATCGAAGGTGCCGTTGAAGGCGGTGATCAGCGTGGGCGCGACATGGGTTATCCCACGGCTAACCTGTCGCTTGACGGTCTGCACCTGCCTAAATTTGGCGTTTACGCCGTGTTGGTCGATATTCTGGACGGCCCCCTTGCGGGCGAGTATCAGGGCGCGGCATCCATTGGTCTGCGCCCGACGTTTGGCGGCACCGTTCCCAACCTTGAAGTGTTTCTGTTCGATTTTTCGGGCGACCTGTACGGGGCCAATCTGTCTGTGGGCTTGATCGCTTTTCAGCGCCCCGAGTTGAAATTTGATACTGTCGAGGCACTGACCCGGCAAATCGACGAAGATTGCGTCGAAAGTCTGCGGATACTAGCCGACGTCAGTCGGTCCGGCTGACCGCGCTGTTGTGCCGGTCAAAGACAGCACCACGTCTTTATAAATATCCAGCGCCTCGACCCCACGCGGTGCCAGGGTGTAAATCCCGCGAGAAACCCGCTCAAACCAGCCGTAATGATCATTTTGCAGAATGGTCGCGGCCCTGGTCACACCCAGTCTGCGCGCAAGTTTCGCCGGACTGTCGGTCCCGCAGCTTGCCAGTTCCGCCGCCAGTCGCAGCGCATCCTGTCGGTATGCGGTGACAACGGGGCGGCGGGTCTGGCCACCGGCGTTATGATCGCCAACGCGCGCCTGAAATTCCTTAAGCAGGGCGTCGCGGCGTTTTTTGACAATGCGCGGCGCGTAAGGCCCGGGGTCGACGTGCACCTCGACGCTGTCACCGCCGGGGCGAAAATGCACCGACATGAAACCAAGCCCAAGCCGACGACACAGTTTGGTTGCATCCTTGACCTGGTTATACCAGCGCCGTCCCTTGCCTGCGGGCACGGCCACGTAAACCCAGTCGCTCAGACCCTGCCGGTCGACTCCCTGCAACAGCAAAGCCAGCGACAACGATGTTTTCAATTCGACGATGACCGGATCCTCGGTGCCGCGAATGGCCACGATATCGCAATCGGAGATTTCAGATTTCACGTCGTACCCCTGCCCTGTCAGCAAGGCTTTCACGGGCGCGTATAATTGGGTTTCTTTCATCATTCCGCGCGTTTTATACTCAACCGCGTGCCAGTTGGGGAAATGATTTTTATGTCCAAAAAAGTGAGCCCTGATCTGCGACCTGTTTTCTGGGAAAACGTGACGTTAGAAGATATGACTCCCCCCGAATGGGAGGCGCTGTGCGACGGATGCGGGCGGTGCTGCCTGTTGAAACTCGAAGACGAAGACAGTGGCGAAATTCTGTATTCCAACGTCTCGTGCCGTCTGTTTGACGCCGATACCTGTCGCTGCGCGCAATATGCACTGCGCAAACAAATGGTGGCGGGTTGCGTCGTGTTAAGCCCCGAGAATATAGAGCGTATCGCGTATTGGATGCCCGAGACCTGTGCCTACCGGCTGTTGTTTGACGGTCAAAAACTGCCGGACTGGCACCCGCTGATATCGGGCGATCCCAATTCGGTGCACAGGGCGGGCATCTCCATGCAAGGCAAAACGGTGCCCGAATACGAGGTGGATCACGATGACCTGGAAGACTATTTGATAAGGGACTTTTAGCGGTGCACTTTGTTTCGGACAACGCCGGGCCGGTGCCGGAACGGATTTTACAGGCAATTTCCGCGGTGAATACCGGGCATGCAATGCCCTATGGCAATGACGCGGTGACACAGGCCGTCGCCGGGCGCCTGCAACAAGTATTTGAAGCACCCGACGCGCGGATCTATCTGGTTAATTCGGGAACTGCTGCCAACGCTTTGGCGCTTGCGTCTTTGACAGGAAACAGCGGTCGAATCTTCTGCCACGACGCCGCGCACATTCAGGTCGACGAACAGGGTGCCGCCGAGTTTTACCGGCGCGGTGCCAAACTGACCCCTGTTGGCGGCGCGGGCGGGAAAATTGATTCCGCTGAACTGGACGCGGCGTTGAAGTCAGGATCGGGCGGCGCAGGCGACGTTCTTAGTCTGACCCAACTCACTGAGGCCGGCACATTGTATCATCTCGACGCGCAGCGCACACTGACACGGATGGCGAAAAAAAGACATATGCGCTGCCATATGGACGGCGCACGGTTTGCCAACGCATTGGTTGCGCACGGGTGTTCAGCTGCTGACATGACGTGGAAATCGGGCGTGGACGCCCTGAGCTTTGGCGGCACCAAGAACGGTCTTTTGGGAGTCGAGGCAGTCATTTTCTTTGATCCGGAATTGGCGGTAGAATTTGAAGAAAACCGGCTGCGTGGAGGTCATATGATATCGAAACAGCGCTTTATGGCGGCGCAGTACGACGCCTATCTGACAGATGGTTTCTGGCTCGAACTGGCAGGCAAAGCCAACGCCGCAGCGGCCTGTCTTGAAAACGGCCTGTCTGCGCTGCCCTTCAACAGTTTTACCCATAAGCGCGCCGCCAATATGGTTTTTGTGACCTGGCCCGCCGCGCAACACAAAAAAGCGCACAAGGCTGGCGCTGAATATTATGTAGAGTCCGATCTGGACCTTTCCAACACGCACGATGACACGCAACTCACTGCGCGACTCGTTTGCAATTGGGCGACAACTACCCAGTCGATTCAGGAATTCCTGAACATTTTCAAAGCTTAAGGAACGCGCGCAACGTTTTGCCAACTTCGCATGCGTGGGTGATCGGCACCATATGTCCAGCGCCCTTGACCACCACGCGATCCACGTTGGACAGACAGCCCTGCAGCGCGTTCATTATGGCCGGAATGATTTCGTGTGTGGCGTCGCCCTCTATCAACAAAACCGGAATATCAATTCGTGCGATGTCGGTCAGCGCCATTGATGCCGCGCCAATACCAAACAGCGCCGGAGATCCATTTACGACCGTCCCGATGCGGTCTCTGACGTATTGCTTTTGCAGTTCCGGCGTGTTTTCCCACGATACCCCGCTGCCCCACATCTCAGAAAATTCGCGTGCTATGGCGTCATTCTGACCTTGCGCTATCAGGGCTGGAAAATGCCCGACCTCATCAATATGGCGGTGATACTCGGTGGCACCGGATTGCGCGGCCGCCGAAAATATTACCGGTTCGGCCAAGGTCAGGCTGCGGACCAGGTCGGGACGGTCGATGGCCACACGCACGGCCACCGCACCGCCAAACGAATGGCCGATGATATCGGCTGGGCCGTCGAAATTATCGAGCAAAGCCACGACCATACGTGCTGACTGATCAAGCCAGTCAAGATCACGCGCCCAGGGTCCGCTGTGCCCGTGGCCCGGTAAATCCATGGCAATGATTTTGAGATCGTCTTTTAGCCCACGCACCAGCCCGCCCCAGGCCCCCGAATGGCCAAGCGAGCAATGCAGGAACATAGCCGGACGGCTGCCCGACCCCTCGGCGCGCCAATTTGTCTGAAAACCGGCCATCAGGCCGCTTGGCATCAGAGTTCGCCCGCCAGATGTGCGTCCAGATGTGGCAGGCGGTCCTGACCCCAGAAACATTGATCGCCAACAATGTAAAACGGAGCGCCAAACGCGCCCCGCGTCATGGCGTCTTCGGTGTTAGAGCCATAGATTTCCGCGCCCGACAGCAACCCGCTGTCCGCCAGTTGTGGATCGAAACCGCTGGCGGTCAGGCAAGCCCGCACAACCTCGTCTTGCGAAATGTCCTGCTCATTGGCCCAGCAGGCCTTTAGAAACGATTGGCAGAGTCCCCCGATATCGCCACCGCCCGCGTTTTGTGCAGAGATAATGGCGTAACAACTGGGTGCCGGATTGGTGGGCCAGTGCACCGGTTTCAGATTGAACGGCAACCGATTAAGCTTCGCGAGGCGCAGCAAATCCTGCGCGCGGTAAGCCAGACGGGATTCGTGGCGCTGCGGCAGCGCCGGTGTGCCTGTACGCGCAAACACGCCCAACAGATCGAACGGCTTGTAAGTGATCGTCGCGCCGTGTTTTTCCGCCAGTTTTTCCAATCCGTCGCCCGCCAGATAAGTGAACGGAGACAGCGTATTCAGAAAATAATCGATGTGTGCCATTTGATCCTCTGGTCGTTGTAAAAGACTGGGTACACCCTGCGATATCACTAGGCAAACACGACGCGCAATGCTAAGCGACCCCACGTTCAAGAATCTGTCGCCGTGACGCCGCGATACCGGGTACAGGGACCTTCCGATGCTGGCCAGTGTTGAACCGAAACTCATTTCCGGCAACGCAAACCGAAGCCTCGCCAAAGCGATCGCCAAACGCATGTCGATGCATCAGGGACGGCGTGTCAATCTGACTGACACTCGGGTCGAACGATTTAATGATCAGGAGATCTTCGTCGAGGTGTTTGAAAACGTGCGCGGTGAAGACATGTTCATCATCCAGCCCACATCAAACCCGACCAACGACAACCTGATGGAACTGCTGATCATGACCGACGCGCTGCGCAGGTCGTCGGCTGCGCGCATCACGGCGGTTATTCCGTATTTTGGCTACGCGCGGCAGGACCGGCGCACCAAAGCCCGCACACCGATTACAGCCAAGCTGGTATCCGATATGATCGTTCGCGCTGGTATCGAACGGGTGTTAACCATGGACCTGCACGCCACCCAGATTCAGGGTTTTTTTGATATTCCGGTCGATAATCTTTATGCGTCACCGATATTTGCGCTGGACATCGCGGACAAGTTTGAAGACCTGGGCCGGTTGACCGTTGTTTCGCCGGATGTGGGCGGTGTTGGCCGGGCGCGCGAGCTGGCCAGTCGGCACAATCTCGACCTGGCTATCGTTGACAAGCGCCGAACCGCGCCCGGTGAAATTGCCGAAATGACCGTGATCGGGGATGTAAAGGATCGGGTTTGCATCATTATTGACGACATCGTCGACACAGCAGGAACGCTGTGTCAGGCCGCTCAGAAACTGACGGACGCCGGTGCTGCTGAAGTTCACGCATATATTACACATGGCGTTTTGTCGGGACAGGCAATTGATCGAATTACCACGTCGAGCATGGAATCGCTGGTCATCACCGATTCAATCGAAGCAACCAACGAGGTACGGGCGGCGAAAAACATTCGCATCGTGCCAACCGCGCCGGTTTTTGCGCAAGCGATTATCAATATTGCCAATGGAACATCGGTGTCATCCCTGTTTGAAACCGAAACGCTTGGCGAAATTTATCAGGGCCTCTACGACAACGGCAACTGATCCGGACATTCCCACCGGCGGCGCATTCCCGTGCACATGACCCAGCAGGCGGGATCCCCGGCAGAGATTGTGCAGTTATGGTGCAGTCGTAGTGTTGGCGTTGGGGCACCCTGTTGGGGCCTGTCCGCCCCTTGCGCTGGCGCAAAGCGATAGTGTCAAGGCGCTAATCAATATTCCATTCGTCATCGTCTGTTAATTCTCCGATCGCCAGCCAGGATGCGCGGGCCCGCGCGATTTTGGTGTCGCCCCAAGTGGTGAACACGATGTCAAATCCGGATTCTGAAACGTTTTGTGTGTTCAGCTCGCCGCGCTGGTTGCTTTCACTGTGTTGGTCCCACATGCTCAGCGATAGATGTACTACAGGCACTGATTTAAACTTTTCTTTGTAATTGACCTGTTTGCGGCATTCGCGCTGACCTGATCCGGTCCACATGGTGCCGCTATTTTCGAAATCAGAAAATAGAGTTGCGGACCCTTGGTCGACGCCAATCAGGTGGTTTTTCAAACGGCGCATTTTACTTCCGTGTCGCGTTTCAAAAAAGAGACATAATCCGAAAATGTGGCAATTCTGAGGGCACGTTGGGATAACCCGGACCGCGCCCAGGGACAAAGTCAGATCACAACCATTTCCCGATGCTTTACAGACCCAATGTTTGAATCAGCTCTTTGGTGTCCGCCAACCGCTTGTCGGCCGCGTCGCGCGTCGCTTCGCCCGCCTCGCTGACGGCGGCCTCGGCTGCCGCGACCATGACGTCAACGGCCGCGCGGGTCACGTCAGCGCGCGGGATCGCCTGTTCGGCCAACACGGATGCGGACGTGGCCGACACTTCAACAAAACCCCCCGTTACCACGTATTCCGTGGTGTCCGAAGCGCCTTTAACCCTTAGAACACCCGGGCGCAGCGTTGTGATCAGCGCCGCGTGATTTGCCATGGCGGTAAAATCGCCTTCGGCCCCGGGCACCTCGATTTCCGACGCTTCAAAAGACGCAAGCATACACTCGGGCGATACCAGATCAAATTGCATCATCGCTGCCATAATGGTCTCCTGAAACGCACGCCTTAAGCTGCTTCCGCAGCCATTGTTTCGGCTTTGGCCACCACTTCGTCGATGCCGCCAACCATGTAGAAAGCCGCCTCGGGCAGGTGATCGTACTCGCCTGCGACCACGGCCTTAAACGACGAAATCGTGTCTTCCAACGGAACCTGTTTGCCGTCGGACCCCGTGAACACCTTGGCCACGTCAAACGGTTGCGACAGGAATCGCTGAATTTTGCGGGCGCGTGAGACGGTCAGTTTGTCTTCTTCCGACAGTTCGTCCATGCCAAGAATGGCGATGATATCCTGCAGTGATTTGTAGCGCTGCAAAATGCCCTGTACGTCGCGCGCCACATTGTAATGTTCTTCGCCAACGATCAGAGGATCCATGATACGCGACGTTGAATCAAGCGGGTCAACAGCAGGGTAAATACCCAGTTCGGAAATTGCGCGCGACAAAACCGTGGTGGCGTCAAGGTGGGCAAACGATGTGGCCGGTGCCGGGTCCGTCAGGTCGTCGGCTGGCACATACACCGCCTGAACCGAGGTGATCGACCCCGATTTGGTCGACGAAATGCGTTCTTGCATCGCGCCCATGTCGGTGGCCAGAGTCGGCTGATATCCCACCGCGGACGGAATGCGACCCAAAAGGGCGGAACATTCAGAACCGGCTTGCGTAAAGCGGAAAATATTATCGACAAAGAACAGCACATCGGCGCCTGTTTCGTCGCGGAACTGTTCGGCCAGCGTCAGGCCGGACAGTGCCACGCGCATACGTGCGCCCGGGGGTTCGTTCATCTGGCCAAACACCAGCGCAATTTTGCTGTCTTCCAGGCTGTCAGGCAAGATCACGCCGCTTTCGATCATTTCGTGGTAAAGATCGTTGCCTTCACGCGTCCGCTCGCCCACACCGGCGAACACCGACAGGCCCGAATGCACCTTAGCGATATTGTTGATCAGTTCCATGATCAGCACGGTCTTGCCCACACCGGCGCCGCCAAACAGGCCGATTTTGCCGCCCTTCGTGTAGGGCGCCAACAGGTCAACGACCTTGATACCCGTGACAAGAATCTCGGATTCAGTCGCCTGTTCAGCAAATTCCGGCGCGTCCGCATGAATAGACCGGGTTTGCGTGGCCTTGACCGGACCCTTTTCGTCAACAGGTTTGCCGATCACGTTCAGGATGCGGCCCAATGTTGCCGTCCCAACCGGCATCTGGATCGGCGCGCCGGTATTGGTGACGGCACCACCGCGCACCAGACCTTCAGAGCTGTCCATCGCGATGGTACGTACCGTGTTTTCACCCAGATGCTGCGCCACCTCCAGCACCGTTTCGACGCCGTTGTTGTCGGTCGTCAGCGCGTTCAGAATTTCGGGCAGGTCGCCTTCAAACTGCACGTCGATCACCGCGCCAATAACCTGCGTAATTTTGCCGTCCGCTGCTTTTGCTTTCGCTTTCGCCATGTTTTCGTCTCCGGTCTAGAGCGCCTCTGCGCCCGAAATAATTTCGATAAGTTCGTTTGTGATCGCGGCCTGACGCGAGCGGTTGTATTCGATCGTCAGCTTGTCGATCATTTCGCCCGCGTTTCGTGTGGCATTGTCCATTGCAGACATTCGCGCGCCCTGTTCTGACGCGCCGTTTTCCAAAAGCGCGGTAAAAATCAGCGTGGTCAAGGCACGTGGCAAAAGCTCGGCAAGGATTTCATCCTCATCCGGTTCGTATTCGTAAAACGGCGCTTTCGTTTCTTCAACCATTTCGAACTTGGCGGGAATCAACTGCTGGGTTGTGGGAATTTGCGAAATCACCGATTCAAAGCGGTTGAAAAAAATCGTGGCCACGTCGAATTCACCGGCATCAAAACGCGCCAGAACGTCGTGAGCCACCTCCTGCGCATTGCTGTAACTTAGGCGTTTGACGTGGGAAAAATCCACGTGCGCGACCATTTTATCGCCGAATTCGCGCTTGAGTTGCTCGCGGCCCTTTTTGCCTACGGTCAGCATTTTCACGACTTTGCCTTTTGCCATCAGGTCATTGGCATGTGCCCGTGCCATTTTAGCGATCGACGAATTGAACCCGCCACAAAGCCCGCGTTCGGACGTCGCAACAATCAACAAATGAACATTCGAATTACCAGTGCCCGACAATAGTTTGGGCGCAGAATCCGAACCGGCTGACGCACCCGCCAGATTCGCCATCACTGCATTCATGCGCTCGCCGTAAGGGCGTGCATTTTCCGCCGATTCCTGCGCGCGACGCAATTTTGCCGCCGCCACCATCTGCATGGCCTTCGTGATCTTACGCGTGCTGGTGACGCTTTCGATCCGTGTTTTCAGGTCCTTGAGGTTTGCCATGCGTGCAAAACTTCCTTTTCCCTAAAGTCCGATACTAACCAAAGTCTTTTGCAAAGCTTTCGATGGCCGCTTTGATCGCGTCTTCCAAGTCGCCTTTGACTTTGCGGTCGTTGTCGGAAATATCCTTCAGAAGCGCACTGTGATTGCTCCGCAGATGGTTCAGCAGACCGGTCTCAAAGCGTCCTACGGCGTCCACTTCGATTCCGTCAAGATAACCCTTGGTGCCTGCATAGATCACGACTACCTGCTCGGCGTTGGTCAACGGCGAATATTGCGGCTGCTTGAGCAATTCGGTCAGCCGCGCACCTCGGGCCAGCAACGCCTGCGTAGAGGCATCGAGATCCGAACCAAACTGAGCGAACGCCGCCATTTCGCGGTATTGCGCCAGTTCCAGCTTGATCGAACCGGCTACCGATTTCATCGCGTCGGTCTGGGCGCTCGAGCCCACGCGCGACACCGATAGACCCGTGTTTACCGCAGGACGAATGCCCTGATAGAACAATTCGGTTTCAAGGAAAATCTGCCCGTCGGTGATCGAAATGACGTTCGTCGGGATAAATGCTGATACGTCGCCGCCCTGCGTTTCCACAATCGGCAACGCGGTCAGCGATCCCGCGCCGTTATCTTCATTCAGTTTCGCAGAACGTTCCAACAGGCGCGAGTGCAGATAGAACACGTCTCCGGGATAGGCTTCGCGCCCCGGTGGGCGACGCAGCAACAACGACATCTGCCGGTAAGACACAGCCTGTTTGGACAGGTCATCGTAAATGATCAGCGCGTGGCGTCCGTTGTCGCGGAAGTGTTCGGCCATGGCGGTCGCCCCGTAAGGCGCCAGAAACTGCATCGGAGCCGGTTCAGAAGCGGTTGCAGCGACGACGATGGTGTACTCCATCGCGCCGTTTTCCTCTAACTTTTTAACCAGCTGTGCCACGGTTGAACGTTTCTGGCCAACAGCCACATAAATGCAGTAAAGTTTTTTGCTTTCGTCGTCGCCGGCCGCATCGTTGGATGCCTTTTGGTTCAGGATCGCGTCAAGCGCGATGGCTGATTTGCCGGTCTGGCGGTCGCCAATGATCAGTTCGCGCTGGCCGCGACCGATCGGGATCAGCGCGTCCACGGATTTCAGACCTGTCGCCATGGGCTCGTGCACAGATTTGCGCGGGATAATGCCCGGCGCTTTGACGTCGGCCTGGCTTCGGGTTTTGGTTTTGATCGGACCCTTGCCGTCGATCGGATTGCCCAGCCCGTCAACAACGCGGCCCAGCAGCGCGTCACCTGTCGGCACGTCCACAATCGCGTTGGTGCGCTTGACGGTGTCGCCTTCTTTGATGTCGCGGTCCGAACCAAAGATAACCACACCGACGTTATCGACTTCAAGGTTCAGCGCCATGCCGCGGATACTGCCGGGGAATTCGACCATTTCGCCGGCCTGCACGTTGTCCAGCCCATGCACGCGCGCAATACCATCGCCCACGGACAAAACCCGACCGACTTCGGTTACTTCGGCTTCCTGACCAAAGTTCTTGATCTGATCCTTGAGGATCGCAGATATTTCTGCCGCTTGGATACCCATTTACCCGACCTCTTTCATTGCATTTTGAAGATTTGATAGACGCGACGATATCGAACTGTCGATCATCTTTGATCCGACCTTGACAATCAGACCGCCGATAAGGCTTGCATCGACGGTGGCGTTGATTTTCACGTCTTTTCCGACGGCTTTTTTCAATGCCGTGGTCAGTTTCTTTTGCTGGGCCGACGTCAGCTTGCTTGCTGAGGTGACTTCTGCGCTTACCTCGCCTTTTTCTTCGGCGATCAGTGCATTTATGGCGTCGATCAATTGCGGCAACACAAAAAGACGTCGATTGTCGGCCATCAAGCCAAGTGTGTTGGAAACTATCGGGCCAAGGTCCATTTTCTTGGCAATGGCCAAAACGGCGGCGCGCTGTTCTGCGCGTGAATAAACCGGCGACGCAATCAACAGGGATAAGTCGCCGCTTACGGCAAAGCCTGCGGCTAACGCGGCCATGTCACTTTCAAGGCCAGCGATGCTCTTGGTTTCAAGCGTTAATTCAAATACGGCGGTCGCATAGCGCGCGGCGATACCAGTCGATATTGAAGCTGTCTCGGACACGGGCACCCTTTTTGAAATTGAAACCGTTTTGCCATTTCAGTTCGGTCATTTTCAACACAAGCACATGGCTTTGTACACATCGAAATCGGCGCGGTGATAGCAGAGCTTTCGGGGGGTGGCAACCGTGTATGCACGACCTGTGTATTATATTATTATGTTATTTATCAATAATTTAGTTGATGTTTCATCAATTTGGATGGCACTTTGGGCCTTAGTTTGCAAATAATTGCCGCGCTTGGGCAGCAAATAAAGTCTGGCCGCGCAATGGAAATCGAATCCGTGTGGTCAGAACTGCGATTCTGTTTCATCGATCTTCAGTTGCGGCATTCTTCCGGAAGCCGGTTTTGGACGAGGACGCGCTATGCCTTCGAACACCTCGAGCGGTCGGCGTACCGCTTCGGGCAAGCCTTTTTTTGTCGGCGCGAATACTTTTTTGCTGGCTTCCACCATCAGAACGCCACCGGCAGTGTGCGACGATATTTTTTGGCCAAGACGCTCGCCTGTTGGTAACAACCTGAGCCAGAATTTGCGCTGGCTGGGCGGCACAAAAAGCGCCGCCCGGTGTTTCCCGGGTTCAAAACGGTGGCGGATCAACTGCGATTCTAACTGTCCAAGACTATAGGGACGCCCGGACCCGAAAGGTGTGATATCGCGGCGTGACCACATGCCCAACCGGTTGGGCACGATAAAAAGCGCCTTGCCTCCCGGTGCCAACACCCGCCAGATTTCATCCAGCAATGCCGGTGGGTTTTCAGCGTTTTCCAGCCCATGCATCACGATCAACCGGTCGACAAACCCGGTCGGCAACGGCCAGTCGGTTTCTTCGCATAAAACTGTGCGGTTGACCGGCCCGCGCGGCCACTGCATCGCGCCCTGTTGGCCCGGCATCAACGCGATGACCCGACGGTTGCTGGCGATAAGTGGTCCCAGAACGGGTGTCGCAAAGCCGAAACCTACAACCGTCATACCATGCAGCATAGGCCAAAGGTCTGCCACCCTTTCCCTTAGAACGCGCTGAGCGGCGCGCCCCAACATCGTGCCCCGGTAAAAGGCCTTGAGCTGGCCAATATCTAAATACATTGCATCCCCACCGCAGATCAGACAAAGTCCGGCACGAAAATCTAACCAAACACAAGAAAAATTACCATGCCTTTGGAAATCCTGACTATTCCCTGCCTGTCCGACAATTACGCCTACGCGCTGCACGACGAGGACACCGGCCAAACGGCGATTGTCGACGTGCCCGACGCGGCACCGATTTTGCGCGCGCTTTCGTTCAAGGGCTGGAGTCCGGATATGATCCTGATCACCCACCATCACGCCGACCACATCGACGGGCTGCAACAACTGCTGCCTGCAATTGAGGTGCCGCTGATAGGTGCCAAAGCCGATATGCACCGCCTGCCGACGCTGGCGCTGGGTGTGGAAGAAGGCGACAGTTTCATTCTGGGCAACGAAGCCTGCAACGTCTACGACGTGTCAGGCCATACGGTAGGGCACCTTGCCTTTCATTTCCCGGGATCGAACGCTGTTTTCACCGCCGACAGCCTGATGGCGTTGGGCTGCGGCCGTTTGTTTGAAGGCGATGCCGACATGATGTGGAATAGCCTGTCCAAACTGATGGACCTGCCGCCCGAGACACTTATTTATTCGGGGCACGAGTATACGGCGGCCAACGCCAAGTTCGCGCTAAGCATCGAGCCCAACAATCCGGCGCTTATTGCGCGGGCCGACGATATTTCAAAAACCCGCGCGCGGGGTGACGCGACCGTGCCCTCCACACTTGCGCTGGAACTGGCAACCAATCCGTTTTTGCGCGCCAACCTTCCCGAGGTCAAAGCCTCTGTCGGGATGGACGACGCACCCGACGCCGCTGTATTTGCGGAAATTCGCAAACGCAAAGACAATTTTTGATTGTGGCTAATGCGCCGGACTCAATGGCGGCAAATCGTCCTTTTCAGCCCTTTTTGGCGATTCGTGAAAAAAATTGAGCGAAAAGGTCTTGAAGCTGCCACAATAAAACCGAAGTTTAAGATGATAAGTTACACAATGCGTAGGGTGTGGGGCCTTTGCCCCGACATTGGGTAACAAAGGAGCGCGTGTCATGCCATCTTTTTCAAACAGCCTGGAAGCTGCCATTCACGGCGCGCTGGCCCAGGCCAATGAACGTCACCACGAGCTGGCCACGCTCGAGCACCTGTTGTTCGCATTGATCGAAGAACCCGAAGCCGCCAAGGTGATGAAGGCCTGCGGCGTTGATCTGGACGCGTTGCGCACCACGGTGCAAAAATTTCTGGACGAAGAACTGGCGTCACTGGTGTCCGACATCGAAGGGTCCGAGGCCGCGCCGACCACTGCGTTTCAGCGCGTAATCCAACGCGCGGCCATTCACGTGCAAAGCTCGGGCCGCACCGAAGTGACGGGTGCCAACGTGCTCGTCGCCATATTCGCCGAACGCGAAAGCAATGCCGCGTTCTTTCTGCAGGAACAGGACATGACACGCTATGACGCCGTGAACTACATTGCTCATGGCGTTGCCAAAGATCCTGCATACGGAGAATCTCGACCGTTGACGGGTACCGACGATCAGGGCGAAGGCGGGCAAGGCGGCCCCGAAGAAGATACCAAGGAAACCGCACTGGAAAAATATTGCGTCGATCTGAACGCCAAATCGCGCAGCGGCGATATCGACCCGCTGATCGGACGCGGCCACGAAGTCGAGCGGTGCATTCAAATCCTGTGTCGGCGGCGCAAGAACAACCCGCTTTTGGTGGGCGACCCGGGCGTTGGCAAAACCGCCATTGCCGAAGGGCTGGCCTATAAAATAGTCGAAGGCGAAACGCCGGAAATTCTATTGGGCGCGACGATATTTTCACTGGATATGGGCGCACTATTGGCGGGCACGCGGTATCGCGGCGACTTTGAAGAGCGGCTCAAAGCTGTCATGGCCGAACTGGAGGACCATCCTGACGCCGTATTGTTCATCGACGAAATCCACACGGTAATTGGCGCGGGCGCCACGTCGGGCGGCGCCATGGATGCGTCGAACCTGCTTAAACCTGCACTTCAAGGCGGCAAATTGCGTTGTATGGGATCAACCACCTACAAAGAATTCCGCCAGCATTTTGAAAAGGACCGCGCATTGTCGCGCCGGTTCCAGAAAATTGATGTCAACGAGCCATCTATTGATGATACCATCAAAATTCTGAAGGGGCTGAAACCCTATTTTGAAGACCATCACGACATAAAATATACCGTTGATGCGATCAGAACCGCGGTGGATCTGTCGGCGCGGTATATCCACGATCGTAAATTGCCCGACAAGGCCATCGACGTGATTGATGAGGCCGGTGCCGCGCAACATCTGGTCGCCGAAAGCCGCCGTCGCAAAACCATCGGCACCAAGGAAATCGAGGCGGTCGTCGCCAAAATTGCCCGCATTCCGCCCAAAACAGTGTCAAAAAATGACGCCGAAGTCCTGCGCGATCTGGAGAAAAATCTCAAACGTGTGGTCTTTGGCCAAGACGCGGCGATAAGCGCTTTAAGCTCGGCAATCAAACTGTCACGCGCCGGTTTACGCGAACCCGAAAAACCCATCGGAAACTATCTGTTTGCGGGGCCCACGGGTGTAGGCAAAACCGAGGTCGCCAAACAATTGGCCGACACCCTGGGTGTCGAACTGTTGCGTTTTGATATGTCGGAATACATGGAAAAACACGCGGTTTCGCGCCTGATTGGCGCACCACCGGGATATGTGGGGTTTGACCAGGGTGGTTTGCTGACTGACGGCGTCGACCAGCAACCGCATTGCGTTCTGCTTCTGGACGAAATGGAAAAAGCACACCCCGACGTTTACAATATTTTGTTGCAGGTCATGGACCACGGCAAGCTGACCGACCACAACGGACGTACGATTGATTTTCGCAATGTGGTGTTGATCATGACCACCAACGCCGGGGCGTTCGAGCAGTCCAAATCCGCGATCGGTTTTGGCCGTGACCGCCGTGAGGGCGAAGACACCGCCGCGATTGAGCGGATGTTCACGCCCGAATTCCGCAACCGTCTGGACGCGACGATCAGTTTCGCCAGCCTGCCAAAAGACGTTATCCTGCAAGTCGTTGACAAGTTCGTACTACAGCTTGAGGCGCAGCTGCTGGATCGTAACGTGCATATCGAATTGTCGCGTGATGCTGCCGCATGGCTGGCCGACAAAGGTTACGACGACCGCATGGGTGCGCGGCCACTGGCCCGTGTCATTCAGGAACACATCAAAAAACCGCTGGCCGAAGAACTGTTGTTTGGCAAGCTGGCCAAAGGTGGTGTGATCAGGGTCGGCGTCAAGGACGACAAGCTGAATTTCAAGATCGAGGCTCCTGAAAAACCAAGGCTGTCCAAAAACAAGCCACCGTTGCTAACAGCGGAATAAATCGGGAATTGGCATCGGACAATACTGTTTGGTGCCAATCCGCATTCGGATGCATCCGGGAACACATATTTCAATTCCGGCAATTGTGCAGCAAAGACGGTCCGGCCGGCAATCAGCTGCACAACATATATCAGGGCCCAATCCCGCAAAGCATCATATCCAGCATCGCCTCGATTTCGGCGTCGTCGTCCCAGGCACCCGGCGCAATCATCGTACGGTTCACATAATACCCACCCAGCAGTGAAATCCCCCAACGCGCCAACCGTTCGGCCGGTATTTCACGCAGTTGGCCTTCTTGTTGAAACCGCTGAAAAGCCGAAGATATTATGCCAAACAACCCACCGCCACCGTGACCGATCTGGTTGCGCATCATGTCGCGAAGTTCTGGATTGACCGGCAATTCCTGCAGCATAATCTGCACGTAGGGCCCAAATTCATCGGCAAACCGCAACCGGCTGAGCATCAGACTTTTCAAAAACGCCCGCAAGTCGCCGTCGTTAACCGCCGCCAACCCCAGCGCTTCGGCCTCTGCCGCAGGCACTAACAACTGTTTTACAACAGGCGTTGCGATCCGCATTAACAACGCTTTTTTGGTGTCGAAATGCCGGAATATAGTGGCCTCGGCCACGCCAGCGCGGGTGGCAATCATTCGGGTTGATGTGGCGGCAAACCCAACTTCGGCAAAGCACGCCAGTGCTGCCTCGACCACCAGCCGCTTTTTAGGCGTCAGCGTGCCCTCGACCGCGGCAATTGCCGCAATGATCCGTTCAATTGCCGGGGGCGTTGAACCTGTTTCCACATCAGTTGTCCCGGACGGGCCCCCGCAACATCGATCCGATCCAGATAAGCACCAAACCTGTTGCCGCCGTAATTGCCAGCAGATCGTAAGGTATGTCAGCGCCGCCGCCAAAAACGGTGGCGCGGTACATCGCCCCCAATTGATCGAACGGCAACAGCTTGCTGACATTTTGCAACCAGTCTGGCGCTGCGGCCAGCGGTGCTTGCGCGCCCCCGATCGCCGTCTGGTAAAAAACCGCTGGAATAACCAGAACCAGCGCCGCCATTCCACCCGTTGCAAACAGACCGCCCACCAACCAGGTTACAGCAACCGACGCCATCCAGACCGTGACCCAGACCGACAGCATCAGCCCGAAGTCGCCCGTCGTTGTCGCGACGATCAGCGCAAGCGTAGCTGACGCGAGTCCGGTAACTATGACGGGTAAGGCTGTTCGGATGAACGCCTTCCCTGACCCTCTCGTGGTCTCTTTGCTTGCCAGATACAGCATCATCGCGCCGACGAATGACGCCAGCCATGTCGTAAAGGTCATCACGAACGGGGCCACCAACGTTGCGGCGTTCTTTGCTTTGTGCAGCGTTGTGACCTTGGCCGTGACGGGAAAGGTGCCGTTCGGCAACTGCCCCTTGCCCAGCGCATCGCGTAACATCAAAACAGCCGCGGAAAAATTAGCCTGCATGACCATCGGCAATTGCGTGCTAAGCTGTGTTTCCAGCAAAGTCAGATGATTTCCGTTGAGAATTTCAAGTTCGATGTTTTCACCGGTGGCCGCCAATTTGGAAAATTTGGGCGGGAAAATCAAAACGGCGGCTACATCGCCCCGGTCAAGCGCTGTTGTCGCATGTTCTTTGGTATCCAGTTCTACAAGTTGAAATGGCAGGTTCTGACCCATGCCCTCTAACATTCTTGTGGAAACTTTAAGCGGCGGAAAGGTCAACCCAGTATCCTCGTTGACGATCCCCAGCTTGAAAGCCGCCGAAACTTTGACGCTGTCAAGCGGTGCTGTAAGCGAAAACAGCGAAAAGATCAGCATGATGGCGGTTGGGACAAGCATCGCCGGGACAAACAGCTGATGCGTGCGGATAATTTTGAAGTTTTGAAACATGCGCTGGCTCCGGCAAATTGTAAGTGATTACTTACTTACAATATATTGTCGCGTGGTTGCAACCCGTATTTTTACGATTTTTCCGGCTATTTTTCGGTAAACTTCAGTTCGATGCGACGATTCTGCGCCCGTGCCTGCGGTGTATTGGCTGTGTTGATCGGCTGGAACTCACCAAATCCGGTCGCGGCCAGACGCGATGACGGAATGCCCAGATTGTCGATCATAAAGCGTACGACCGCCAGCGCCCTGCCCTGACTTAACTCCCAGTTATCGGCGTATTTACCATGGCCGCTTAGGGGAATATTGTCGGTGTGCCCGTCAACGCGCAAAATCCAGTCAAGCTCTGGGGGAATCTGATCAGAAATATCGCGGATCACGCTGGCAACGCGGGCGATTTGCAATTCTCCTTCGGGGGCCAGTTCGGTCGAGCCGGCCGAAAACAGCACTTCTGAAGAAAATACAAACCGGTCGCCGACGATCTTGACGCCTTCGCGATTGCCCAGAAGATCCCGCAACTGTCCAAAGAATTCCGACTTGAACTTTTCCAGATCCTGCGCTTCGGCTTCAATGCGTTTACGCTCGGCCTCTTCAAGTTCGGCGCGGCGGCGTTGTTCTTCGGCCAGACGTTTTTGCTCGGCTGCGACCTGTGCCAGAGCGACGTTCAGATTGGAACCAAGCGCCTCGATCTGGACCTGCGCCTCGACGTCGCGGGCGCCAGCCTGATCGAGAAGCGCCTGCAGCGAATTAAGTTGTTTACGCAGGGTAGCGGTTTGCTGATTGAGCAGCGCAATCTCGCGCTGGCTGTCCGCCGATCGGGCCTTTTCATCACTAAGCAATGTGTTGGCCTGCGCCAGCAGAATGCGGCGCTGTTCCGATTCAGACAGCGCCGCCGACCCCGCTTTTTCCGCTTCGATCTTGGCCGCCAGTGCCGCCGCCAGCCGGTTTTCCAAATTGCTGCGACTTTCCTCAGCCTGCGCCAACAGCGTGCTGCTTTCGGACCCCGTCGCCTCCAGTTCGGCCACCAATGCGGCCAGCCGGGCGTTCAGATCGTCCTTGTCCAGTTGCAGCGCCGTGATACGGTCCTGCGCCGCCTGACTGTTCTGACGCTCTTTTTGTAAATCCGCCGTGCGCGCATCGCGCGCCAGTAGCGCCGCGGCCAAAAGCGCATCGACTTCTTTGCGGGCCACTTCGGCAGCGGCCATCAGGGTCAACGTGTCTTCGGCCTTTTTGCGCTGTTCTTCCAGCGCCAGCGTCATGGCGGTGAGTTCAGCCTGTGCATTTTTCAGCTTGGCGCGCAAAGCTTCGGCGGCGGCCGCTTCGGCCAGACGCGATTTTTCTTCTTCGCTCAATGCGCCCTGCGTTTCGGCCAGCCGGTTGCGCAACGCCAACGCCGCTGCCGCCTCGGCCAGTTTGGCCTTTTCTTCGGCGCTCAGATCGCTTTCCAGCGCCTCAAGACGCGACTGCAGCGCCGCCGCGGCAGCCTCAATTGCCAGCCGCTCTTTTTCGCTGTCGGACAATCCGCTTTCAAGCATGGCCAGACGGGCGCGCAATCGTTCCGAGTCACTGATCTCTGTGTCCCGCTGCTGCGTGGTCGCAGAAAGATCAGCCGCCATTTTCGCCAGCCGGTCTTCCAGACTTTGAAGATCATTGCGTGTCTCGCCAAGGCTTGCTTCGGAGTTTTGCAATGTGGCCAGCGCCGTCAACAGCGCCTTGTCGCGCTCGGCCAGCGACGTGGCGGTGTTGTCAAGATTGTCCTGCGTGGCCTGCAGAGCCGCCAGCGCGCTTTGGAGCGAAGAGTCCCTGTCCGCGAGCGTGGCCTGTGTTTGCGCGATCAGTGCCTCCAGCGCTTCGCGTTTGGCCGCGGCAAGTCGCGCCGCTTCGAGTCCCGCGTCGATCTCGTCCCGCGCCGCGGCCAGCGCCAGCGACAATGCCTCGGATTGGCTCACGATACGCAGGTTTTCGGCCTCGGCCTCGGAAATCCGGGCGGCCAGTGCCGCGTTGCTTTGCGTGCCGGCCTCGACCTCGGCGCTCAGGTTTGAATTATCCAATACCAGTTGTGACCGCTCAGCCAAAAGCGATGCAACCTGCGCTTCGAAACTGGTGACCTGAGCTTCAAATGCGGTGATGCTATCCTGCTGATTGCGGGTCTGCTGTGAGAGCGTCGCGATCAGCGCATCCTGAATTTCAGCGGCGCTGGCAGCTGTGACCAATTCGCCGTCGAGACGCTCGACTTCGGTTTCCAGCCCGTCTGATTTTTGCTGCTCCAGACCCAGTGCCTCGGCCAGACTGGACACCTGTTGCGCCAGATAATTCAGCCGCGTGTCTTGCGTGGAGATGGTTTCGCGTAAAACGAACTGCACCACCATGAAAATGGTCAGCACGAACATCAGGACCAGCAAAAGCGCGGTCATGGCGTCGACAAATCCCGGCCAGATGCTGGCGTTAAATCGTTGCCCGCCTTTGCGCGTCAGTGCCACGGCCTATGCCTTGCCGCGTCGCTGCGGCGCTTGTGGCTGAACCGGCGGTTTGCGGTTGCTTTTGGAAATTTCCTTTGTCAGGCCGGCGATATCCGAGCGGAGTTCGGAAACAGTATCCTGTCGCCCGGCTGACATTTCTTCCAGAATACGCAGCAATTGAACGTCGATGCTGCGCAGACGCATACGCGATTCAGGGTCGATTTGTTCTTCGATCTGACTGCCAAGCAATTTGGCAATATTGTCCTGGCCGCCCGCAATTTTTTCCTGTCCGGACGAAATGGCACGCAAAGCCTGAAGTTGCTCTTTCATGACGCGCTCGTCCCGCCCCGAAGGTGCCGCCGCCTGAACCTGTGCCGGTTTTTGCGCCTCTATTTTTTTGGTCAGGGCCATAACAGCGTCGGCCAGTTTGCCCAGTTTTTCATCGGTCAGCGTACGGGCCACGTCTGACTGTACGAACAGGTTTTGTAGCGAGTCCATCGAATCCGCCATCTGCGCAAAAATAGCGTCGCCATAGCCCGCGTCAGCCTGAACGCCACCTTCACCTTCGCCCTGGGAAAACCCCAACCGGGTGATCGACGACAGCCATTCTTCGAGCTCGCGGTAGAACCGGTTTTGCCCGTGTCCTGCGAACAGATCCAACAGGCCGACAACCAAAGACCCGGCCAGGCCCAGCAGTGACGATCCGAAGGCGGTGCCCATGCCACCCATCTGTTTTTCCAGACCTGTCATCAGTCGGCCAAACACGTCGGCACCGGATTCGCCGTCAGTCGGTGCCAGCGATCGAATGGTTTCCACGACCGCCGGAACCGTCGTTGCCAGACCAAAGAACGTCCCAAGCAGACCCAGAAAAATCAAGAGGTTAATAATATAGCGGGTGATTTCGCGGCCTTCGTCAAGCCGCGTGGCCATGCTGTCCAGAATCGAGCGTGACGAAAGTGCCGATATTTGCATGCGGCTTGAACGAGACCCAAGCAACGTCGCCAGTGACGACAAGAGACGCGGGGCCTCCATCCTTTCGTGACCCGGTCGCCCGATAGCAAATCCCTCGATCCAGCTTACCGAGGAAATCAGCGCAAAAACCTGCCAGAAACAGGCGGCCACGCCGACGACAAACACGAAACCGATAAATCCGTTCAGATAAATAGAGCTAAGAAAAACCGGGCCCAATGACGGATAGGCCACATAACCGCCAAAGCCTGCCAACCCGATGATGATCAGCATGGTCAGAATCTGCCGAACCGGTTGCGAAAACTGGGGTTCCGCATCTTGACCAGTCTGTTGCATCAGGATTGCCTTTGGTGGCTCGATTGTTTTTATTGCCGCAACATAGATTGGATGCGCAATTATGCCAATAATCAACTTCGCAGTAGCGAAAAACCCCTTACAAGCCTTAAAGAACGTGGCATAATCGCACGAGCCCGCATCAATTGGTGCGGCATTGGAAACAAAAGGGAAATATCATGGGTGATTTAATAGGCGTCGGGTCGGTTACGACCACCGCACTTTTGGTGCTGATATTTGCAGCGGTTTTGATTTACATGATGGTGAAAACCATTCCGCAGTCCGAAGAATGGACCGTGGAACGCTTTGGCCGCTATACACGCACGCTCAAACCGGGATTGCGGTTTCTGATCCCCGTCATGGACAAAGTGGGTGCTAAAATCAACATGATGGAAACGGTGCTGGATATCGACCGGCAAGAGGTCATTACCCGCGACAACGCGATCGTCGGTGCCGACGCTGTTGCGTTTTATCAGGTGGTTGACGCTGCAAGCGCTGCTTACGAGGTGCGCAATCTGGAACGCGCGCTCACCAACCTGTCGCAAACCAATATCCGTTCGGTAATCGGGTCAATGGATCTGGATGAAAGCCTGTCCAATCGCGATAGGATCAACCACAAATTGTTACTTGTGATCGACGAGGCCTCCAATCCGTGGGGCATTAAAGTGACGCGTGTGGAAATCAAGGATCTGGCACCGCCGCCGGATATTTCCGACGCCATGGCACGCCAGATGAAGGCCGAGCGCACTAAACGCGCCGATATTTTACAGGCCGAAGGGGAAAAACAATCGGCAATCCTGAAGGCCGAAGGCGAACGCGAGGCGCAAATACGCGAAGCCGAGGGGCGCAAAGAAGCGGCTTTTCTGGACGCCGAAGCGCGCGAACGGCAGGCGCAGGCCGAAGCCAAGGCCACCGATATGGTGTCCAAGGCCATTGCCAGCGGCGACATTCAGGCGGTGAATTACTTCGTGGCGCAAAAATACATCGAAGCGCTTCGCGACGTGGCCGCGTCACCCAACAGCAAGACTGTGATGATTCCGCTCGAGGCCGCCGGCGTGATTGGCTCGATCGCAGGAGTCACCGATATCGCCAAAGCCGTCATGAAAGACGACGGAAAAAAATAGGGGAAACGCCATGCAGTTATTTGACTTTCTGACCGGTCTATCTCCGTGGTGGTGGGTAGCCTTTGCGTTGGCACTGGGGGCTTTCGAAATGGCCACAATGTCGTTTTTTCTGATTTGGCCCGGGTTGGCGGCGCTGCTGGTGGCAGCTTTGATCTGGCTGGCGCCGGAACTTTCGGGATCCACACAGGTGATTGCCTTTGCGGCTTTGTCGGTCGCACTGACATTTGTCGGACGCTACCTGATGAACAGGTTCGGCGACGGTGGAGATACCAATAACACCCTGAATTCGCGCGCAGAAATGATGGTCGGGCGTCACGCCAAGGTTTTGGACTACGCCGGACCGGAAGGGCATGTCAGCATCGACGGCATCCGTTGGCGTGCGCTGTGGCCTGCCAACAGCATCGCCAGTGACGGCGATACCGTGCGCGTTTCCGGTTCCGATGGCATGACGTTGTTGATTGCCAGTTCCAAAATCAGCGCCTGACATGCCGGTTGGTTTTATCGGTACCGGCCATGTCGCGGCCCCGATGGCGCGGGCCTTGGCGCGGCACGGGCACGACGTTCATGTCACACGGCGAAACCAGTCCGTGTCGCGGTCCTTGGTCAAATCGTTTCCGCAAATTACGGTTGCCACGCCCCAGACCGTTCTGGACGCTTGCGACACGGTATTTTTAACGTTGCGTCCCAACGTGGCAGAGGAAATTTTGACAGAACTCGATTTTCGCGTTGAACACGAAATTATTTCGGCCATGGCGACGATAAGTTTGAAAAGACTGGCGGCACTGTGCGCGCCCGCGACTCGGTTCGCGCGCACCATACCTTTTGGGTTTCTCGAACGCGGTGGTTGCCCGCTTCCGGTCTTCCCCGCCAGCGGGACGCTGACCCGGCTTTTCGGGGCGCTCAATATTGTCATCCCCTTGAATAGCGAAGAGGCGCTTGACCGGCATTTCGCCACCTCGTCCCTGATCCCCGCCGTGTTGCAAATGATGGGAACGACGCGCGACTGGTTGGTCGCCCAGGGCGGTGACGCGCAGATCGAAGAAACTTACGTGCGCGCCCTGATCGGCGGTTTCCTAGCAGATCTGGGACCCCGCGGGGATTTGTCGCTGGACGGGGCGCTGGGCGATCTGGCCACCAAAGGAACGCTTTCGCTGCAAATGGTCGAAAACATGATCCGTGCCGGGGCACCCGCTGCGCTTTGCGCCAGCCTTGATGACATTGCCGGGCGATCAGGATGATTGCCTGAGACGTCGGACGCGCGACTCCAGCCAGTTCAAATCTGCGTCCTGAATTCCGAATTCACGCAAATGCGCGGCAGTCTGGTAAAGATATTCGCTGTTGGGGCCCCGACCTCCGACCGCCTCAGCAATGATCCGCGCTTGCTCTTCTGGCTTCAGACCCTTGCAATATTGTACATGGTCCGCGTCAATGACGTAACACAAAGCCGCAACGACCCGTCCGTCGTCTAAGGTAATTTCCTCTGTGACTTCGACGTAGGCCGAAGAAATCAGCTCGCGGTCGCGGAGATATTGCAACGTCGTACCGGCGTCACGCGCGTCGACGCGAAATGCAACGCCATCGCAATATTCGCCCGGAGAGCGGTCAAGCGCCAGAACCAGACCCGGATCGGTCTCCGAACCGCGATGGTGGATTGAGCGCATGCAAAAACTGCGGTCGTAGCCACGCAGCCGCGCGACCGATTTTTCCGCATAGTTAAATCCGGGATTCCAAACCAGCGACCCGTAACCGAAAACCCAAAATTCGTTATCAATCATTGTGCTGGTCCCTGACATTGCGGGTGTATAGACACGCAAGAGTCGTCTCGGAAAGGGAGAATCGCATTCATGCGATATCTTATCGGATTAATAACGCTCGCCGCCGTACTCTGGTCGGGATATTGGTTCGTCGGATCAACCACCAAAAGGCACGTGCTGGCTTCGTGGCTTGAGGAGCGACGCGAAAGCGGCTGGGTTGCGGAATATACCGATTTTGATGTGGTGGGATTTCCCAATCGTTTTGACAGCCGTTTTACCGAAATCCGCCTTGGTGATCCGACCTCGGGTATCGTGTGGAGCGCGCCGTTTTTCAATATTCTTGCACTCAGTTACAAACCCAACCACATCATTACGGTCTGGCCGCCAGAGCAGGTTCTTGCCTTTCCAAACGATAAAATCACTATCAAAAGCAGCAAATTACAGGCCAGCGTCGTGTTTGAGCCCGACACCAAACTGGCGGTATCACAAACCGCGCTGCGCAGCGACAGTCTGGCGCTGAAAGGTACCGCGGGCTGGGAAACAAGCATGAGTGATCTGGCGTTTTCGACCCGCGTAGCGGGCGGAGATCCGCTGTCGCACGACGTCGTGTTCAAGGCCAACGCAGTAAAGCCGACCGACGCGTTTCGTCAGACGCTTGACCGCACCGGCACATTGCCCAGTGTGATCGAGTCTTTGGCTCTTGATATGACCTTGGGGTTCAACGCGCCCTGGGACCGGATTGCCATTGAAACCGGCGTGCCCGAAGTGACCGTGATCAAATTTAATTCCGTGACGGCCACGTGGGGGGTGCTGGACTTGCAGGCGACAGGTAGGCTTGACGTCGCAAAAAATGGCACACTGAGCGGAAAGATCGATCTGGACATCAAAAACTGGCAGCGCGTGTTGTCACTGCTGGTTAATTCCGGTCTTGTCGATCAGCAACTAGCGGCCACCATGCAACAGGGGCTGACGTTTCTTACGATGATGACCGGCGCGCCGACGACGCTGAAAGCGCCCTTAAGTTTTTCAAACGGTTCGTGGTCAATTGGCCCGATCCCGCTGGGGACGGCACCCCGTTTTGTGCGCGAATAGGCCGCCTTGGGCCTGATACAACCCGCGAGAAAGCTTTGAAATCGTTTTACTGGCAGTAGGGGCCACCGCGATACCGTGCGGTGTCCAGATGGAAATGATCGCGGTGATAACGGTCAGCGCTGGGTCCCAGTACCGTGCCAAAGGGTCCACAGGCGGCGCGGTGGGCTTTGCGCAAAATGGTCGACTGACGTCCTGAATTCCAACCGTCAAGCACTGTAATCGAGGTGCCGTCGTTCAGATTTATCGCCGAAATATCGATGGCGTGGCCCTTGCCGTGTTCTGAAATCTTGGCACCGGGTTTATTGTTGCGGGTCCGGCAGGCGTAATGCGCAGCGACGCGCAAAGATTTCACCCCACCACCGCGCCGCCCGACTGCGGGACGCAATCCGCGCGTTATCCATGTTTTGAGCGCCTCCGCCGTTTGGCAGTCCATGATTGCGGCCTGACTTAGCGTGACGCCGTCGACTTGCGTAACTTTCACCGGATGGGCCACACCGCAGCCCGGCAATCGCCCCGGAATGGCCGCCAGAACCTGACCTTTGATACTGCGGTCACCGCAGATCGATCCGCGGCTGACAACTGTGTTCACGGGCGTTGTCGTGACGACCCTCTGCTGAATTGGCACATGCGAATTCAACATTGACGGGCGCGACGGTGGGCGCGGCGACGAAAATACCGGGGCGGTTGTGGCAAGCTGGTAAGAGGGATCAGTTTCAAAGCCCGCGCTGGAAGCCACATCGCGGATCGCGGTAATCGGGGCTTGACCACGGGGTTTGGGGCGCACGGCTGATCCGTAAAATACCTGAACAAAAGACGTGTCAACGCGCGCGTTCAACGCCACCGGGCGGGCTTTGGGCCGGATCGACAGAAACGGTGCCTTGGCCGCCAAAACGGTGGTGACCGAAAACACAAGCGCCACTGCCAAGGCCGCTGCCCGTTGCATGTCATTCGCCTTTTTTGCCCGGTGCCCGCCCAAAGTTGGGCGCGTCGGTATCTTGCCCTGCCTCGATAATACCACGTCTGATCGCGCGTGTATGCGTAAAATAATCAAAAAGCTGCTGACCGTCACCTTTGCGTATGGCGCGCTGCAGATCGAACAGCTCTTCGCTGAACCGCCCAAGAATTTCAAGCGTCGCCTCTTTGTTGTTCAAAAACACGTCGCGCCACATGGTCGGATCAGACGCGGCTATGCGGGTGAAATCGCGAAATCCGGCAGCGGAGTAATTGATAACCTCAGAGTTGGTCACACGGCGCAGCTCGTCCGCCACGCCGACCATCGTATAGGCAATCAGGTGTGGTGCGTGGCTGGTGACCGCCAACACAAGATCGTGGTGCGCGGCGTCCATCTCTTCGACGTTAGCCCCGATGGCTTCCCACAAATTGCGCAGTCGGTTGACCGCCGTGCGGTCGCAATCCGCTGTGGGTGTCATCAAAAACCACCGATTGTCGAACAAGCTCGAAAACCCGGCGCGTGGCCCCGAATGTTCGGTCCCCGCCAGTGGATGCGAAGGTATAAAATGCACGCTCTTGGGGATATGCGGACCAACCGCTTCAATAACCGCCTTTTTGACCGATCCCACATCCGTGACGGTCGCGCCGGCATTCAAATGCGGAGCAATTTCTGCCGCGACCGGGCCCATGACACCCACGGGCACGCACAGCACCACCAGATCGGCGTTCTTCACGGCTTCGGCAGAAGTATCAAAGACCGCATCGCACAGTCCAAGTTCGACAACAGCGTCGCGCGTTTTCTGGCTGGGCGCGTGGCCGGTGATCCGTGTGGCCAGACCTTTTTCGCGCAAGGCCCTTGCAATTGACGACGCGATCAGCCCCAGCCCGATCAACGCCACGTTTTTGTAAATGATGCTCACGGGATCGACCTTTTAAATGCAGCCACCGCCACCGCTACCGCACGGCACTGATCACCGTCGCCCACCGTGATACGCAGACAATCAGGCAGGTTATAGCCCGCAACACGGCGCACGATAATGCCGCGCGCTTTCAAAAAATCATCGCAGGCTTCGGCTTCGCGTTGGGTGGGGAATTCCGCCAGAACGAAATTTCCGTGTGCCTTTGCGCATGTGACAGCGTTGTCGCTGAGCGCCGCAATCAGCCAGTCGCGCCATTTGCTGTTTTCGCCACGGCAATGGGTCACATACGACTGATCGCGCACGCCCGCCGTTGCCGCCGCCAGTGC
>Ga0114932_10001296_pt1 | contig 28673 bp, 18 predicted proteins | sample 2SBtaG_2_FD_87286 | JGI IMG/M metagenome (GOLD analysis project Ga0114932, IMG submission 87286) | Deep subsurface microbial communities from Kolumbo volcano to uncover new lineages of life (NeLLi) - 2SBTROV12_ACTIVE470 metaG | ecosystem: Environmental > Aquatic > Marine > Volcanic ...
AGGAAGCGGCCGGGGTGCTCCCGGAACCCGTGGGTCGGCTTTCGGTTCTTCTTGAGCGCGACCGGGTCGAGGTTCACCGAGATCAGGTTCGCGTCGCGGTTGATCTTCCGCCCGTAGCCCATGCGGAAGTCGAAGGGGAAGCCCGCCACGACCACGACGTCCGCCTCGCGCAGCGCCTTGCTGCGCTTGTGGCGGAACTGTAGCTCCGACGTGCGGCCGAGCAGGCCGCGCGCCGAGCCGCCGAGGAACGTGGGGATGCCCAGGTGACGCACGGCCTGGGCCAGCCGCCCCGCCTCGGCCGCGGACAACGACACCACCGCCTGGCTCCCGATCACGAGCACCGGCTGGGCCGCCCCCGCGAGGGCCGCGCGGACCGTGTCGATGGCCGACGCCGCCACCGGCTTGGGGGGCCCGGCCGGGCGCTGGGGGGCGCCGACGTGGGGCATGTGGAACTGGTGCTTGAGGTACGTCTTGAGCCCCGCCTCCGCGGCCTTGCCCACCGCGCCCTTCATGGAGTCGACGCCGGACTCCTTGAGGAACCACTCCTCCACGATCTCCTCGGGGTACAGCAGGTCCACGGGCACCTCGAGGAACACCGGCCCGGGCACGCCCTCGGCCGCCACCCGGAACGCCTTGGTGACCATCGGGACGATGTTCTGGACCTTGCTGATGCGCGCACACCACTTCGTCACGGGCTCCATCAACGACATCTGGTCGATGTCCTGCAGGGAGCCGCGACCGCGCAGCACCGTGGCCGTCGCCCCGCCGAAGATCACCATCGGCTGCTGCGCCATCTGCGCGTTCTTGACGGCCGTCATGGTGTTGGTCACGCCGGGGCCCGCCGTCACCGCGCAGACGCCGGGCACGCCGGTCATCCGGGAGGCCGCGTCCGCCGCGAAGGCCGCCGAGCGCTCGTCCCGCACGTCCACGATGCGGACGCCGTGGTCCTTCGCGCCCTGGAGGATCGGGCTGATGTGGCCGCCGCAGAGCGTATAGAGGCAGCTCACCCCGTGGGCTTGGAGCAGCTCGCCGATGATCGATCCGCCGTGCTTGTGGGTCATGTCGGTTCTCCGGGCGCGCGCCGGCCGCGCGGGCGGGGAATCTATCCTCTCCGCACCGAGCGATTCCACCGACATGCTGCCCCTCCCCATCGACGCCCACCTCCCCGAGGTCCTGGCCGCCCTCCGCGACCGGGGCGGGGCCGTGATCGTCGCCCCTCCGGGCTCGGGAAAGACGACGCGCGTGCCCCCCGCGATCGCCGGGGAGTTTCCGGGCCGCGTGCTCGTCTCCCAGCCCCGACGGGTGGCCGCTCGCCTCGCCGCGACCCGCATGGCGAGCGAGGCGTCCGAGCGGGTGGGCCGCACGATCGGCTACTCCACGCGCTTCGACCGGAAGACCAGCCGGGCGACCCGGGTGGAGCTGCTCACCGAGGGGCTCCTCGTGCGACGTCTGCAGGCCGACCCGTTCCTCGAGGGCGTCGACTGCGTGGTGCTGGACGAGTTCCACGAGCGCACGCTGGACGTCGACCTCGCCCTGGCCCTGCTGGCGGACTGCCGCCGCTCCGCCCGGGCGGACCTCCGCCTCGTCGTGATGTCGGCCACCCTCGATCCGGCGCCCGTGGCGGCGTTCCTGGAGTGCCCCGTGATCGAGGCGCCCGGGAGGACCTTTCCGGTGGACGTCGCCTTCTCCCGGCCGTCCCGGGCGCGGCCCGAGGCCCGCTGCGCCGCCGCCGCCCGACGCGTCCTCGAGGAGGAGCCCGACGGCCACGTCCTCGTCTTCCTCCCCGGCGTCGCCGAGATCGAGCGCACCGTCCGCGCCCTTCGCGAAGCTCCCCTCTCCCCCGAGGTCGACGTGCTGCCCCTGCACGGTCGCCTCTCGCTCGACCGGCAGGCCGCGGCGCTCGCTCCGTCGTCCCGTCGCAAGGTCGTGCTCGCCACGAACCTCGCCGAGACCTCGGTGACGCTCGAGGGCGCGCGGGCGGTCGTCGACACCGGCCTGGCGCGGGTGGCGGGCTACGACCCGGCGGTCGGGCTCACGCGCCTGGAGACCCGAGCCGTCAGCAAGGCGTCCGCCGACCAGCGCGCGGGACGGGCGGGGCGGACGGGACCGGGTCGGTGCATCCGCCTGTGGACGGAGGCCGAGCACCGATCGCGGGCCGCTGCCGACACCCCCGAGATCCGCCGGGCCGACCTCGCGCCGCTGGTGCTCCAGGTGCTCGAGTGGGGCGAGGCGCCCGAGGCCCTGCGCTGGTTCGAGGCCCCGCCGACGCCCGCCTTGGAGCGGGCCCGGGACCTCCTCCGCAGCCTCGGCGCGCTGGACCGCGGCGGCCTCACGGAGCGGGGCCGCAGCCTCGGTCGCCTGCCGCTCCATCCTCGCCTCGCCGCCGTGCTCCTCGCCGGGAGGGCCGCCGGAGTCGAGGCGTCGGTCGCCACCACCGTCGCGCTCATGACCGAGATGGACCCCTTCCGAGGTCCCCCGGATGCCCCCGGCGACGGCGATCTCGAGCCCCGCCTCGCCGCGCTCGCGGAGGCCGAGTGGCGCGATCGCCCGCCCGACGGCGCCGACGTCCGCCGCTGGCGCGAGCTGCGACGGGTGCGCGACCAGCTCCTGGCGCGGCTGGCCGACCTCCCCCCCGAGCCCGCCCCGGAGGCGACCCTCGACCCGCTCGTGGGGGCGCTCCTGGCGGGCATGCCCGGCCGACTGGGCCGTCGTCGCGACCCCGGCTCCCCGCGCTACCTGCTCGCGTCGGGGCACGGCGCCTTCCTCGACGACCGGAGCCGCGCAGGGGGCGAGTTCCTCTTCGCCATGGACGTCCGCGCCGCCCGCCGGGGGGAGCGCGCCGAGCACCGGATCCGGCTCGCCCATCCCGTGGACATCGACCTCGACGCCCTCCCCACGACCGACGAGCTCCGCTTCGAGCCGAGCACCGAGTCCGTCGTGCTGCGGCGGGTGATCCGCATCGGGGCCCTCGTCCTGCGAGACACCCAGAGCTCCACCCGCCCCGCGGCCCCCGACGCCGCGCCCGTGCTCGAGGCCGCCGCGCGCGACGCCCCCGATCGGGCCCTCACCCCGTCCCGAGAGGCCTCCCGGACGCTCGCTCGCCTGCGGTTCGCCGCCTCGCTCGTGGACGATCTCGTCGCCCCCGACGCCTGGACCGACCTCCTCCCCGAGCTCTGCGCGACCCGACGCTCCTTCTCCGAGCTTCGCCGCGTCGACCTCGCCCGCGCCCTCCTCGACCGCCTCACCTGGAAGCAGCGAAGCGAGCTCGACCGCCTCGCCCCCGAGCGCCTGAAGGTCCCGAGCGGCGCCCACCTCATCGTCGACTACGACGTGGACGGACCGCCGGTGCTCGCGGGCCGCATCCAGCAGTTCTTCGGGGCGACCACCACCCCCACGATCGGCGGAGGCCGCGTCCCCGTGATGCTCCACCTGCTCGCGCCCAACGGCCGCCCCGCCCAGGTCACTCGAGATCTGGCCGGCTTCTGGGAGCGCACCTACCCGGACGTCCGCAAGGAGCTGCGCGGGCGGTACCCGAAGCACCCCTGGCCGGACGATCCGGCCCACGCCGAGCCCACGAATCGGGCGAAGCGCCGCCGTTGAGGCATCAGCGGGTCCGACTCCAAGCGAACAGCGGGGCGCCGAGCACGTCCTTGAAGGTCACCTCCACGGCGTCGCGCCGCACCACCACGAGCGCGTAGCCGTACTGCGCCCGCGTGAACAGGAGCCCCGCCCGGTCGCACGCCGCCTCCTCGCCGCCGCACGCGGTCGTCGCGCGCAGCTTCCCCGAGGCGCCGGAGGTGACGGCCGCCACCCCGTCGTACTCGCCCATCTGGAGCAGGTGCGCGTGCGCGTTGAGCCACAGGTCCGGCGTGGACCCCACGCGCGCCGCCCACCGCGGTCCGTGGTCCTCGCCCTCCTTGTCGTCGTACGTCTTCCACACGTGGTGCGCCGCGAAGAACGTCCACGCCCGCGTCGACGACTCCACGACCGCCGCGACGTCCGCCGCGAGCGCCGCGTCCGGATACCGGTTCGTATCGAACACCGGGATCGTCGCGGGGCCGATCTCCACGACGAAGTTGCGGGCCGGCAGGTGGATGTCGGGCTGCTCGGCCGCCCACGCCAGGTAGCAGGCCTCGGCTGCGTCGTGACCGGTGGTGCTCTGGTGCACGTCGTGGTTGCCGAGGGCGAGCACCAGCGGCGCGTCCACCCCCGCCTGCAACGTGCCGATGAGGTCGTCGAACCGCGCCCGGGACGCGTCGTCGAGGGTCCCGCCGCAGTCGGGCCCGAACTCGTAGACGAGGTCGCCGAGCACGAACACGGCGTCCGGCCGATCCGCGGCGATCGAGGCGAGCAGCGCCGCCCGGCACGGGGCGGGGACCGGGGTCTCCGAGGTGCCCGGATCGCAGGGCTGCTCCGTCTCGGTGCGCACGCCGGAGTCGCCGAAGAGCACGAGCCGGCCCACCTCCGGGCTCGATCCCAGCGCCAGGACGTCGGGCAGATCCTCCTGGGGCGCCGCGCAGGACGACAGGAAGAGGAGCCACGCGACGGTGTACCGTGGCGTGGAACGGAGGCGACGTGCCCACATACGACCCGAAGATCATCCAGGACCACGCCCAGGATCTCTACGCCCAGGCCGACAAGGCCCCCTTCCTCACGGCCTACGCGGCGGCGCTCATCGGCGTCGTGGTCGGGCTCGGCACCGGCATGGGGATCGAGATCGGCATGGCGGGCGGCGCGGTCTTCGGGATCCTCCTCGGCGCGGGCGCGGGCGTCCTCGGCTACCAGGTCGGCAAGAGCCAGGCGATCCGCATGCGCGTCGCCGCCCAGACCGCGCTCTGCCAGGTGGCGATCGAGCGCTCCCTCGCGAAGGAGTGACCGTGCGCCTCCCGCTGCTCATCGCCGCCGTCGCCCTCGTCGGCGCGTCGCTCCCGGGGACCGCGAGCGCGCAGAACCAGGTGATGTCGGGGCCGAACCTCGTCAACAACATCTCGGGTTGGAACGACTCCGGCATGCGGTTCGTGGCCAACCAGAACGTCGACCTGGTGAGCTTCCGGTACGAGAACCAGGGCAACGCCGACATCATCTGGCTGCTGAACGGGAGCCGTCAGATCATCCAGACGGTGAACGTCCCCGCGGGCAACCCCAACTACTTCGTCAACGCGAACTGGACCCTCACCGCGGGGCAGACCTACTACCTGATCGTCGACAACGCGAACAACGGCCGGTGGGTGTCCTACGGCGCGTTCCCCACGTCCAATACGCACATCTCGGTGCAGGGCGTCTGGAACAACTCGACGAACAACTTCTATACGACGTGGTGGTTCAACTTCAAGGACTGGACCACGGGCTCGGCCAACGCGGCGCCCACGGCCGATCCGGGCCCCGCGGGCGGCGGCGGATACACCGGCGTGGAGGGCTCGCCGGTGGCGCTCGACGGCTCGGCCTCCACGGACCCGGACGGCACCGTCGTCACGTGGGAGTGGGACTGCGAGACGGACGGCACCGTGGACGTGGCGTCCAGCGTGGGCACCGGCGACACGTGCATCTACCCCGACGACGGCACCTTCACGCTCACCTTGACCGTCACCGACGACTCGGGCGGCACGGGCAGCGCGGCGACCACGGTCACCGTCGCGAACGTCGCGCCGACCATCACCACCACGCCGCCCCTCACGGCGGTCGAGGGCTCGGCCTACACCTACGCCGCCTCCGTCACCGATCCGGGCGCCGACACCTTCACCTGGAGCCTCGCGGCGGGCGGCCCGACCGCGATGACGGTCTCGGGCGCGGGCGTCGTGGACTGGACCCCCACCTTCGCGGACGCGCAGGCCGGGACCGCGAACGTCGTGCTCGACGTGCTCGACGACGACGGGGGCGCCGATCAGCAGTCCTGGACGATCACGGTCGACTACCTGGACGCCGACGGCGACGGCATGCCCGACACCTGGGAGGGCACCTACGGGCTCGACCCCACGGTCGATGACTCCGGCCTCGATCCCGACGCGGACGGCCTGTCGAACCTCGACGAGTGGCTCGGCGGCACGGACCCGACCGTCTACGACGGCCCCGCCGCCCCCCTGCAGGTCTCGCCCATCGCGGGCGTGGAGGTGGACGTCCTCCGGCCCGATCTGCTGGTGGCCAACGCCGCCGACCCCCAGGGCGACGTGCTCACCTACGACTTCGAGATCTACGCGGACGCGGGCGCCCAGACGCTCTTGGCGTCCGTCGCCGACGTGCCCGAGGGCGCGACGCTGCTGCAGCAGACCGCTTGGACCGTGCCGCTCGATCTCGCCGAGAACACCGACGCCTACTGGCGGGCGCGCGCGGCGGACCCGTTCGTGGCGGGGGCGTGGACTCCCCTGGAGGGCTTCTTCGTGAACGCCGTGGAGGAGCCGCCGGAGGTCCCGGTGCTCCAGTCCCCGGTGGCGGGCGAGACCGTCGCGGCGACGCCCGTGCAGCTCGCCTGGAGCGCGGGCGGGCCCGACCCGGATCGCGACGCCGTGACGTGGGACGTCTCCGTGTTCGACGAGGCGGGGGTGGTGCCCGTGACGTCGGTCGCCGATCTGGTGCCCGGCGGCGGACCCCAGGACACCTGGGACGTGGACGTCGCCCTCACGGAGGACGCGCGGTACCAGTGGACGGCCCGCGCGGTGGACGAGCACGGGAACACGAGCGAGTGGGCGGCGGGCGAGGTCTTCCTCTACTCGCTGCTGGACGGCGCCCCGGGCACCCCCGTGTGGGTGGCGCCTCTGGACGGCGAGCAGGTGGACTCGGTGTCGCCGTGGCTCGTGTGCGAGGAGGTCTCGGACCCCGAGGGCGACGAGATCACCTACGAGTTCGAGGCGGCGCCCTCGGCGGACTTCATGCCGCCGGCGACCGTCGGCGGCTCGGTCGTGGGGACGGGCGAGGGCACGGCGTCGTTCGCGCTCGAGTCCATCGGCGCGGCGCTCGAGCAGAACACCTGGTCCTTCGCCCGCGTGCGATCGACGGATGGAAACTCGACGTCGCCCTGGACTGCCATCACCTTCTTCGTGCGCGGGGACAACGATCCCCCGGCCGTCCCCGTGCTGCTGGCGCCCGAGGACGACTACGAGACGGCCACGGTCCGCCCGGGCTTCGTGGTGGCTCACGCCGAAGATCCCGAGGGCGACGACGTGGTCTACGAGATCGTCGTGGCGCGGGACGAGGCCTTGGACGAGGTCGTCGCGGCCGCCCTGGAGCTGCCTCCCGGCGCGGGCGAGGACGGGGACGAGCTTCAGACGTCGTGGCGCCCCGCCGACGAGCTGTCGGCCGACATGTTCTGGTCGGCGCGGGCGGTGGACATCCACGGCGCGGCGTCCGAGTGGGCGGTGCCCCACACGCTGAAGATCCTGCCCGTGATCACCGACGACGACCGCATCGGCTGCCAGTGCGGCAGCTTCGTCCCGGCGGACACCGGGCCCGTCGGCCTCGGGCTGCTCGCGCTCGCGATGATCGCGGGGATCCGTCGGCGCCGCTAAATTTAGTCAGTCGAGGGACGCGTTGTAGGCCTCCACGGCCTCCCACAGCCGGGGGACGAACACCAGGTTCTCGAGGGGCACCTGCGGCTCGGGCGGCATCTTTCGCGCGTTCTTTTGGCGCACAGACCCGTCGACGATGAGGGGGATGCCGCTCGCGGCGAAGATCCCGATGGCGACGGCGGTGAACGCCAACGGCGGCGGCCCGCAGGACCCCTCCCAGCACCAATCGACCGACACGCTCGCGGTGACGGGGATCAGCGCGGCGGCGGTGATGGCGCCGCTCGCGAGCCCCCAGCCGACGGCGACCCGCTCGTCTCCGCCCTCCGTGGGTCGGGCCGCTCGATGGATGGACCACAGACCCCAGAACCGGTCGGACAGCACCGGCTCGTCCAGGAGCGACAGGAACCTGGTCTGGGACAGCGGCTCCCCCGGGCGGCTCGCGAAGACCACGTCGAGGCGGCCCGCGTCGTCCTCGGGCACGGCGTCCGCGCGGGGCAGCGCCCGCCCCGTCTCACGATCGACGAGGACCAGCGCGCGCGGATGCACCCGAGGCTCCGCGCGGACGATCCGGGGGAGGCCCGGTCGGAGGACGACGGCGAGGTCCCGGGCCTGCTCGGCGACGGTCTCGAGGGCCGCAGACAACATCCGGTCCTCCGCGAGGTCGCGGAACAGGGCCCCCTCGCGGGCCTCGATTCGACCCTCCCAGCGCCCCGCGGCCAGGAGGAGGCGAACGCTGCACGTCCCTTTCGCGCTCTCCAGGGACGAGCACCAGAACTCCAGGACATCCACGCGCAGGACTCGGGCCGAGCCGGCGCCCACCGTCCGGGCGTGGATCCCCCCCGCGCGCAGGCCCCGCAGGACGGTCTCCCCGACGACGTCCGACACCGACCGACGTCGGAGCCGAAACTCGAACTCCTCGTCGCTGTTCACGTGGCGGGCGGTGGCGACCTCGGGCCACCTCCAGCCGATGAGACGCGGGCGGAGGTCGCTCGCGCTCGCGGCCCGGGGAAGAGGCCGGACCCCGTCGCCGAGGCGCATGTCCCGCACGACGATCTTCACCGGGCCCACGGGGTCCGACGCCTCGGGCAGATCCGGGTACGTCACCCGGACGTAGTTGACGGCGTGGGCGGGGGTCGCCACGGTCGCGGCCGCGCCCAATGCAAGCGCAGCGGCGACCCGTCGCAGGGTTCGCCTCATGGCGTCTTCGGGACGCAAGAATCGAGCCCCGGACGCGGGCGGATAGGGGCTAGCACTGCTTGGTCACTTTGCGACCGAGAGCGGCGAAGAACCGGGGGGCGGGGCCGATGAACGACGAGGAAGCGGGTCGAGACCCGCGACGAGGAGTGAAGAAGGAGCCCGTGCCTCGGAGCGAGCCGGTCGACCGAGCCAAGTGACCAAGTGGTGCTAGCAGCCCCGCATGTCGGCGGGATATGCCCTCGTGGGCGCCCAAATCGCGCCGACATGCCGTATGTCGCCCCGATATGCCCGCGTGGGCGCCCAAATCGCGCCGACATGCCGCATGTCGCCCCGATATGCCCGGGCTCATGCCGCGCGTGCTCTTCAGCCCCTGCTAGAAGTCGAGACCGAAGGCGACCTCGACGCTCGTGGCGACCACCGGAAACACGACGACGGCGGGACGTACGTCGACCCGCAAGGCGGTGGCGCCGTGCTCGAGGCGCCGCTCGTAGCCCACGCCCGCGCCCACCGACGCCACCCGGACGGGGTCGAGCGACTCGCCCCGGAGCATCGCCGCGGGCCGGAAGAGGAACGTGAGGTCGAGGCGCGGTCCCACCTCCCAGAGGCTGCGTCCGAACAGGATCGTCCCCGACGGGGCGATCCCGGCCTGGAGCGCCATCGCCTCCGCTTCGTAGCCCGCGCCCACGCTCGCGAGGACGTCGATCCCCAGGCCCGTCTCCTCGGTGGGGGCGCCGAAGGGCTCGACCTCCACCCGGTGGACGGTGCAGGGCGGCGCGTCGGCGCGCAGGAGCAGCGTGGGCTCCGGCCTCGTCTCCTGGGCGACGGCGCTGTTGACGCAGGCGGCCAGGACGACCAGCGCGAGGGTGCCGAGGAGAACGAGGTTTCGACGCAGGTGATTTCGGTCCATGCGAGCCCGAGGTGCGAGGCCCGTGCCGGCGCGCGGATCGACGGACGTCGTGACCATGCGGCGAGGGGGAGGTGCGTACGGCCGGGACATTTCGCGGCCTGGGCGCGTACGAACATTCGCAGTTCTCGTCGCGTGCGCGGGATGACGGTCAAGTCCCCCGCGCCGCCGACCGATGGGGAGGGGGTGGAGAGCCCTACTCCCCGCCTGAGCGCGATCTCGACGTCCTGGGGCGACCCGGACGCGGACCCCCTCCCGTCGTTCGTCGAGGCGGTCCGCCGGCTGCGCGAGCGCAAGGGCACCGTGCGCGTCGACGAAGCCCTGAGCGAGGTCGACGTCGAGCTGTACTCGACGCTCGCCTGGGACCCCGACACCAACACCCTGCTCCCCGAGAGCGGCCCGAACGTCTCGATCGGCGGCGACGGGACCCGCTACGAGGTGGCCCGTGAGCTGGGGCGGGGCGGCATGGGACGGATCCTGGAGGCCCGCGACGCCGAGCTGCGGCGGCGGGTCGCGATCAAGGTCGTGCTGGACCCCGCGAAGATGAGCCGCGCCCAGCTCGCGCGCTTCGTCTGCGAGGCCCGCATCACGTCCCAGCTCGAGCACCCGAACATCGTGCCGGTCCACGACATGGGCATCACCGACGACGGGCTCCTGTACTTCGTGATGAAGCGCGTGGAAGGGCGGTCCCTGCGCGAGGTGATCGAGGCGCTGCGCGCGGGGGATCCGACCGTGGCCGCGACGTTCGACATCCCCCGACTGGTCCAGGACATGATCGCCGTCTGCAACGCGATGGCCTACGCCCACGACCGCGGCGTCCTCCACCGCGACCTCAAGCCCGACAACATCATGATCGGCGAGTTCGGCGAGGTCCTCGTGATGGACTGGGGGCTCGCCCGGGTCGTCGGCGACACCTCCGAGGACAGGGACCGCGGGGGGCGGGCCGAGCTCGTCTCCCTCGACCGCATCGGCCCGGCGCGCACGCGGGACGGCGTGGCCATCGGCACCCCCGGGTACATGAGCCCCGAGCAGGTGATGGCGGCCCCCTCCCGGCTCGACCCGCGCACGGACGTCTTCGCCCTCGGGTCGACGCTCTACGAGCTCCTCACCCTCTGCCCCGCCTACCGCGGGCGCGACGCCAGGGCGGTCCTCGTCGCCACGATCCGGCGATCGCCGCTGCCCCCCCGAGACGCCGCCCCCCACCGACGCATCCCCGAGGAGCTCGAGGCCATCTGCCTCAAGGCCCTCGCGCGGGACCCGGACGACCGCTTCCCGGGGGCCGCCGAGCTCGCGACGGCCCTGCGCGACTTCCTCACGGGGCGGTCGCGTCGCCAAGCAGCCGAGGAGCGCCTCGAGGCGGGCATCGAGGCCGGGGCGCGCTACCAGGGCCTCGGCGCCGAGCGTCTCCGCCACGCCCGTCGGCTCTCGGAGCTCGAGGCCGGGCTCCCCACCTGGGCCTCCCTCGAGGAGAAGCAGGAGCTGCACGCCGTCGAGGAGCGGATCATCTCCCTGGACCTCGCGAGAGCGGAGGCCTTCGAGGAGCTCGTCGGGGCGGGCGAGCGGGCGCTCTCCCACGATCCGGAGCACGACGAGGCCCGGCGCCTGCTGGCGAACGCGTACCGGCTGCGCCTCGACGAGTCCGAGGCCGCGGGGGACCGCGCCGAGGCCCGCTTCTACGAGCGCCGCGTCCGCCACTACGACGACGGCACTCACGCGAGCGTGCTCGACGGGGACGGCGCCGTGACCGTCCGCAGCGACCCGCCCGGCGCCGAGGTCGTCGTCCAGCGCATCGACACCGCTCGCCTCATCCACGAGGCGGGCCGCCCCACGACCGTCGGCACCACGCCCCTCGTCGACCACGTCCTCCCCATGGGCTCGTAACTGATCACCCTCCGCGCCCCGGGCCGAGAGGACGCGCTCCTGCCCGTCCACGTGACGCGCGCGCGGCGGTGGGACGCGGGCCTCACGCGACTTCCCCCGGCGGGGACCACCCCCCCGGGCTTCCGTCGGGTCCATGGGGGCTCCTTCACGGCCGGAGGCGACGCGCTCGCCGACGACGCCGGGCCCCGACGCGAGGTCCACGTCGACACCTTCGTCGCCTCGGAGCGCCTCGTCACCGCGGGCGAGTACCTCGCGTTCATCCGCGACCTCCACGACCGGGACCCCGAGACCGCCTGGGCGCGGCTCCCGCGGCAGATCTCCCCGTCGGACGGCGCGCCCTATCCCTACTGGAAGCGCCCGGACCCCGGCGCCCGCTACGAGCTGCCGACGATGGACCGGGACGGCGATCCCTGGACCGACGGCTGGCCGATCATGGCCGTCTCCGGGCGCGACGCCGACGCGTACCTGGCCTGGGCCTCCGCCAGGGACGGTCGGCCCTACCGCCTGCCCACCTCGGACGAGTGGGAGAAGGCGGCCCGTGGTGCCGACGGCCGCGCGTTCCCCTGGGGCGACCGGTGGGACGCGGTGCTGTGCATGAACGGGCGGCGCGCCGAGGGGCGGCCGAGCGTGGCCCCGGTGGGCTCCTACCCCACCGACCGCTCGGTCCACGGGATCCTCGACACGGCGGGGTGCGTCTCCGAGTGGTGCAGCGACACCGTGACCGTGGGTGGCGCCGAGCGCCGAGTCGTGCGGGGCGGCGCGTGGATGAGCCTGCCGCACACCTGCCGCCTCGCGGGTCGCCGGAGCCACGAGATCACGGCCGTGCGCACCACCGTCGGCTTCCGCCTCGTCTTCACCCCGTAGGCACCCGGGCGCGCGCCCCGTCTTGATACTCTCCGGCGCCTGACCGGAGGACAGAGATGACCGAGATCGCGCTGGACCGTGCCTACAAGTGGGAACAGACCAAGGCCGACACGCTGTGGTTCACGCAGCCCGTCGGGGGCGGGGAGCTCGAGACGTGGACCTGGAAGGAGGGCATGGCCGAGGCGCGACGCATGGCCGCCCACCTGCGCTCCCGAGAGCTCCCCGAGAAGTCCCACGTCGCCATCTTCAGCAAGAACAGCGCGTGGTGGATCTTCGCGGACATCGCCATCTGGATGGCGGGCCACGTCAGCGTGCCGCTGTACCCGACGCTCACCCCCGACACGATCCGGCAGATCCTCGATCACTCGGAGAGCAAGCTGATCTTCGTCGGCAAGCTCGACGGGTACGACGGCATGAAGGACGGGATCCCCGAGGGGCTGCCCGCCATCGAGATGCCCCTCGCGCCGGACACCGGCTTCGACAAGTGGGACGACCTGCTGAAGGGCGTGGACCCGATCGAGGACAGCCCCACGCGCGACCCCGACGAGATGGCGACGATCATCTACACGTCCGGCTCCACGGGCGTGCCCAAGGGCGTGATGCACAGCTTCCGCAACATGGCCGTCTCCATCGACGGCGTGAGCAAGCGCGTCGACATCCAGCCCGACGAGCGCATGCTCAGCTACCTCCCGCTCGCCCACGGGTTCGAGCGCTGGCTCGCCGAGACGGGCGTCATGTGGAACGGCGGCCAGCTCTTCTTCGCCGAGTCGATCAGCACCTTCGTGACCGACCTCAAGCGCGCCCGGCCGACGCTCTTCGTGTCGGTCCCGCGCCTCTGGCAGAAGTTCCAGCTGGGCGTGAGCGCCAAGATGCCGCCCAAGAAGCTGAAGATGCTGCTGAGCATCCCGATCGTGCGCGGGATCATCCGCAAGAAGGTCCTGTCCGGCCTCGGCCTCGACGCCGTGCGGTTCGCGGGCTCCGGGTCCGCCCCGATCCCCGCCGAGCTGATCCAGTGGTACCGAGACCTCGGACTGGAGCTCCTCGAGGGCTACGGCATGACCGAGAACTTCAACTACTCGCACTGCACGGAGCCCGGCAAGGTGCGCGTGGGCTACGTCGGCAGCGTGTACCCGACCGTCGAGCACCGCATCAGCGATGAGGGCGAGATCCAGGTGAAGTCGCCCGGCTCGATGATGGGCTACTACAAGGAGCCGGAGAAGACGGCCGCGTCGTTCACCGAGGACGGGTTCCTGAAGACGGGAGACCGAGGCGAGATCGACGAGCAGGGACGCCTGAAGATCACCGGGCGCACCAAGGAGCTCTTCAAGACGAGCAAGGGCAAGTACGTCGCGCCCGCGCCCATCGAGAACAAGCTGCTCCTGCACGACGCGCTCGAGATGGCGTGCGTGTCCGGCGACCACAAGCCGCAGCCCTACGCCATGGTCGTCCTCGCCGAGGGCATCCGCCCCAGGATGGGCGACGCGGACTTCCGGGCCGAGATCGAGGCGAGCCTCGACGCTCACCGCAAGGAGGTGAACGCCCAGCTCGACCACCACGAGCAGCTGGCCGTCATCAGCGTGATCACGCGTCCGTGGAGCATCGAGAACGGGATGCTGACGCCCACCATGAAGCTGAAGCGCGCCGCCATCGAGACCGAGTACGGCCCGATCGCACAGGACTGGTACGACGCCGGCAAGCCGGTCGTCTGGGCCGACTGACCGAATCCCCGGGGTAGATCCACCAGGTCCAAGAAAGCGGTTGTGACCCGACGTAACAGCGTTATGTTCGTCCACGAACGGACGTAACACCGTTACGCAGGAGCCGCCTTGGACACCGCCGTACGCACCGTGAGGGACGCCCTCGCCTCGGGAGACCTCGCCGAGACCGATCTGACCGCGCGCCGCGTGGGCGCCTTCCTCGGCAAGACGACGTCCGTGCTGTACCACCACTGGGGGTCGCTCGACGGGTTCCTCTTCGCGGTCGCCCAGGACGGGTACGTGCTCCTGTCCCGCGTCCTCGGCGACGCCTCGACCCGGGGACTCACGGCGACGGCCGAAGCCTTCATCGGCTTCGGCATGGACCAGCCGGTGCTCTACCGCCTCATGTTCGAGCGCGTGTGGGACTGGGACGCCCTGCGCGCCGCGGGCGCCTTCACGGACGCCCCGGGCCTCGTCCTCTGGGCTCGGGTCACCGACGCCCTCGCCGCCGCCGGATCGGAGCACCCCGCGGTGGACGCCCTCCTGCTGCACGCGTCGCTGCACGGCCTCGTCTCGCTCGCCAACAGCGGCCGCGCGAACGTGGGCGACCTCTCCATCACCGACCGCGAGGCCGCCCTGGGCGCGGCCCGCGCCCTCGTCTCACGGCTCTGCGCCGTCCCCGCCCTCCCCCTCCTCCCGGAGAAGACCCGATGACCCTCGCCTCCCCCCTGACCCTCCCCTCCGGCGCCGTCCTCCCCAACCGCATCGCCAAGTCGGCGATGTCCGAGCGCCTGGGGGACCGCGACCTGCGCCCCACCGACCACCTCGTGCGCCTCTACCGGCGGTGGGCCGAGGGCGGCGCGGGGCTGCTGATCACGGGCAACGTCATGGTCGATCGACGGCACCTCGGCGAGACCGGGAACGTCGCCCTCGACGCCGACTCCGACCTCGAGCCGTTCCGGGCCTGGGCCGCCTCCGTCGACGGCACCGCCGCGCGGCTGTGGATGCAGCTGAACCACCCGGGGCGCCAGTCCCCGCGCCCGGTCAACAAGGCCCCAGTGGCGCCGTCCGCCGTGTCCCTCGACCTCGCGCCGGGCGCCTTCGCGGCCCCGCGGGCCCTCGAGCCGGTGGAGATCCTCGACATCATCGACCGCTTCGCGACCTCCGCCGCGCTCGCCGAGGAGGCCGGGTTCCACGGCGTCCAGGTCCACGCGGCCCACGGGTACCTCGTGAGCCAGTTCCTGTCCCCGCACACCAACCGCCGCGAGGACGCCTGGGGCGGCGACGACGCCCGACGCCGACGCTTCCTGGTGGAGATCGTTCGCGCGATCCGCGCCGCCGTGGGCCCCGACTTTCCGGTGGGCGTGAAGCTCAACTCCGCCGACTTCCAGAAGGGCGGCTTCAGCGAGGAGGCGTCCATGGCGGTCGTCGCGGCCCTCGAGGCCGAGGGCGTGGACCTGCTCGAGGTGAGCGGCGGCACGTACGAGAAGGCCGTCATGTTCGAGGAGACGGTGCCGGTCCGCGAGAGCAGCGCGCGCCGGGAGGCCTTCTTCGCGGACTACGCCGCGACCGTGAAGGCGCGCACGACGATGCCGATCCTCCTCACCGGCGGGTTCCGCACGCGGGCGGGCATGGACGAGGCGCTGACCTCGGACGCCACCGACGTCGTGGGCATGGCCCGTCCCCTCGCCTTCGACCCCGACCTGCCCGGCCGCCTGCTCTCCGGCGAGGCCGACGCCGCCACCCCCGTGAAGCTCGCCACCGGCTGGAAGCTCGTCGACTCGATGATCCAGGGCGGCTGGTACCAGGCTCAGATCATGCGCCTCGGGCGCGGCCAAGAGGCCGACCCGAAGCTCGCCCGCCTCACGGCGCTGTGGACCTACGTGACCCACCGCGCGGCGTGAACCTCGTGGACGCGGCCTCTACGGGGCGCTCATCGCCGCGCGATCGACCTTCAGCAACAGCGACACCGCGACCGCGGGCAGCGTCCACAGGTCGGTGACGTCGGCGGTGACGGCGACCGGCCGGGAGCACGTGATCGTTGACCAGCAGCACCGCGACGGCCGCGAGGGCGACCGGGTGCATGAGGCTCTCGCCGGCGACGGGGGCGCGCACGGGGACCCCGGGGGCGTCGGCGTCCTCGCGCGCCTCGGCAAGCGTCGGCCGCACCACCACGTGGCCGGGCAGGACCTCGAAGTCGGCCGATCGGAAGCCCAGCTGGACGGCGGGTGCTTCATGCCGCCCACCCAACCCAGGGGTCGTTTCCGCGCGTCGGGCATCCACGCGCCCGAGTCACCCCTTCGCGGGGTCCCGACGTCGGATGCGATCGACGCGCAGGCGGAGGTCGTCGTCGAACATGGCGCGCAGCGTGAGGAGCACCGAGATGGCCGTCCCGCCCGCGGTGGCGGCGGCGATCATGAACATGATGATGATCTGGTATCGCGCGGCGAGGCCCGGCGGCGTGCCCCCCAGCAGCTGCCCCGTCATCATCCCCGGGATCGACACCAGGCCCACGACCGTCATCGAGTTGAGGATGGGGATCATCCCCGCGCGGATCGCCTCCCGGGCCACCGGACGGGCGGCCTCCCAGGCCGTCGCCCCCAGCGCCAACCGCCCCTCGACGCGCGCGCGGCCCGAGTCCAGCTCCGCGAGGGCGCGGTCGAGGCCCAGCGAGATGCCCGTCAGGCCGTTCCCGAGCATCATCCCGAGGAGCGGGATCGCGTAGCGCGGCTCCCACCACGGGTCCACGCCGACGATGCCCACGACCCCCACCAGGGCGGTCAGCCCGCAGGACGTGAGCAGCGCCGTGAAGCCGACGCGCGTCGCCCCTCGGTAGGTCCTCGACGACCGCCCGATCGCAGCCCGCGCGGCCAGGAAGATCATCGCCAGGGCCATGGCCGCGATCGGCCACGGGCTCCGCAGCTCGAACACGGGGATGAGCACCCAGCCCAGCGCCGTCAGCTGCACGACGGTGCGGACCCCGGCGACCACCAGCTTGCGACCGAGGCCGAGGCCCAGCGCGAACGACAAGGCCGCGTTCAGCAGCAGCAGGGTCGCCGCCGCCGCCAGATCGAGGGCGGTGAGGTCGATGGGGCCGTTCACGCCGGGACCCGCACGTGGTCGGTCATGCGCTCCAGGCGGGCGGGGTCGTGGGAGACCCACACGCACGAGCGCCCGGCAAGGCTCGCCTCGACGGCAGACGCCGACGCCTCGTCCAACGCGGACGTGGGCTCGTCGAGCAGCAGGACGTCCGGCTCCGCGGCCAGGGCCAGGGCGAGCGCGGCCCGCTGGCGCTCCCCCCCCGACAGCTCGTCCCAGCGCTGGTCCCAAGCGGCGTCGGGCAGGCCCCAGGCCGCGGCGATCGCGCGGGGATCGCTCCCGGGCCGCCCGGCTCGACCGCCGAAGCTCGCCGCCTCGATCGCGGAGTCGGCGGGGGTCCCGAGGAACACGACGGGGGTCTGGGGCACGTACACGACCCGCGCGCGGTAGGCCGCGATGCCCCAGCCGCGCGGGTCCTTCCCCCCGAGCGTGACGGTCCCGGCGTCCAGGGGATCGAGCCACGCGAGGCTGCGCAGGAGGGTCGACTTGCCGCAGCCGGACGGACCCGTGACGCCCAGGATCCGACCCGGTTCGAGCCGGAACGAGAAGCCCTCGAAGAGCGTGCGGTCCCCCAGGCGCCGCGTGAGGCCCCGGGCCTCGAAGGGTTCACTCCGCTGCACGCGGGGATGTTCGCACGCCGCGTCGCGGGCCGACCTCCACCATTGACAAGCCTGCGGCGCGGGCGGACGCTGGGGGCGTGAGGAAGTTCGCCCCGTTCGCCCTGATCGTCGCGCTGATCGGCGCCCCCGCGTGCGAAGACACCGGCTCCGAGGTGGACGACGACGACGTCGCGATCGACGACGACGACGCCGTGGACGACGACGACGCCGTGGACGACGACGACGCCTCCACCACCGGCGACCCCGCCCCCTTCCAGTCCTCGACGTCCGGGGGCGCCGTCGTGGCCACGGACCGCTACCGCATCGAGCTCTTCGTGATGCCCGCCGAGCCCGTCGGCGCCGCCTCGACCTCCGCCTACACCGTCCGGCTCGGCCCCGGCCCGCTCCGCGCGAAGGGCCTGCAGGAGACCCCCGAATGACCCGCCGCACCGCCGCCGCCCTCTTCGTGTGCCTCGCCTTCGCCGCGACCTCCGCCGCCGCCCAGACCCCCGGGATCTTCCCCGTGCAGGGCGTGCTCACCGACGACGCCGGAGCCCTCATCGACGGCCGCACCGCCATCGCCTTCGCGCTCTACACGTCGTCGGGCGAGCCCACCGCGGTCTGGTCGGAGACGCAGTCGGTCGAGGTCGAGGACGGCGTGTTCACCGTGTACCTGGGCGAGGAGTCCGAGCTCGATCCGAGCGTGTTCCGCGACAACCCGGTCGTGTGGCTCGGCATCACCGTGGAGGACGACGAGGAGATGCCGCGGGTCGAGCTGGGCTCTGTGGCCTTCGCGGCCGTGGCCGAGTACGCGCTCAACGTGCCGACGGACCTCGTGACCGGCGACCAGGCCTGCAACCCCGGGGACGTGGTGGTGGGGCTCGACGCCCAAGGCGACGTCGTCTGCACCCCCAACCTCGAGTACAGCGGCGCCGACTTCGCCCTCGCCGACCAGATCTGCCAGCCCGGGGAGGTGGTCTCGGGCATCGACGCCGCGGGCCTGCCCGTCTGCGTCACCGACGCGAACTCCGCGTACACCGGCGCGGACTTCGCGACCTCCGATCAGACGTGCGGCGCGGGCGCGTACGTGTGGGGCATCAACGTGGCGGGGCAGGTCATCTGCGTGGCCGACCCCGTCTACTCGGGCGTCGACTTCGCCGTGTCCGACCAGGTCTGCCTGGGCACGGACGTGGTCACCGGGATCGACGCGTCGGGCCTGATCGTGTGCGGGGCCGCGGCGCCGACCGTCACGTCGGTGGGCGGCCTCACGGGCGGCACCATCACCGGCAACGTGACCGTGAGCGGCGACCTGAACGTCACCGGCACGGCCACCCTCGGCAACCAGCCGATCGGCTACCAGACGGGCCCCCTCGCCTTCATGGGCCTGTCCAGCCTCGGCTGCCGCCACATCCACAACTCCTACGGCGGGTGGATCGAGTTCCCCGTGCCCTTCGCGGCCGAGCCGATCGTGGTCGGCACGGTGGACGAGAGCCTCGACAACTCCGGCGCCAGCTACGTGCGCCTGCGCCGCAACCACCCCAACCGCGTCGGCATGCGGTGCGACAGCCGGGCGGACTCGATCCACTGGCTGGCGATGGACGCGGGCGTCCACACGATCGACGGCAAGATCGTGGAGGCGGGCGAGCTCAACGTGCCCGGCTCGACCGTCCCCACCGGCACCGCGGTCTTCTTCAACGCGGCCTTCACGTCCCCGCCGGTCGTCCTCCTGACCATCGACGAGACCGGCAACGACAGCGGCGCGGTCTACACCCGCCTGATCAACAACGTCACCACCGGCGGCTTCGAGGTCTACCTCAACACGAACGCCGACGCCGTCCACTGGATCGCCTTCACGCCCGGCGAATACGACTACGGCCGCTACCACTTCAACGCGGGCGTCTTCACGCTCAACAACAGCTGCTCACCGGCGTGGAACAACTGCGCGATGACGCTCCCGAGCGGGATGTTCACGTCGGCCCCCGCGATCGTGGCCACGATCCACGACACCGACAACAACGGGGCGTCGTGGATCCGGCACCGGGACATCACGCCCACGCAGTGGAACGCGCACCTGAACACGAGCACCGAGGCCGTCCACTACGTCGCCTGGGAGATCAGCCCGTAGCACTGCTTGGTCACTTTGCGACCGAGCCGAGTGACCAAGTAGTGCTGGCGGCGGGTGCGTGAGCGCCCTTCCCGTGGCGGGACGGTGCTTTACAGTGCGCGGATGTTTCGAACCCGCCTGCTCCTCCTCGCCGCCCTGATCCTCCCCGCGTGCGTCGACGACGACGACGCCGAGCCCACGCCGTCGCCGCTGGACGAGGTCGCCGTCACGTCCCAGTGGACGCTGGCTTGCCTGTCGGCCCCGGTGCACGTGCTGCGGACCGAGCACCACGTCCCGCACATCTACGGTGAGACCGAGGCCGACGTCGCCTGCGCCCAGGGCTTCGTCACCGCCCGCGACCGCTTCATGCAGATGGACATCATCTCGAGGTTCGGGCTCGGCACGCTGTCCGAGATCTTCGGCGACCAGGGCCTCGGCAACGACATCGAGGCGCGCAACCGCGAGAGCCTGCGCATCGCCGAGCAGATGGTCGCCTCGGCCACCCCCGAGCTGGCGGCCATCTTCGAGGGCTACGCCGCGGGCGTGAACGCATACACCGACGCCGTGCGGGCGGGCCTCCTCAACGCGCCCGCCGAGGTCACGCGGGTCTACGCGCTGCTCGGCTTCGACGACCCCGGCGACCTTCTCTCGGAGTGGTCGGCGCGGAACGTGGCGGGGGTCGCCTCGACGGTCAACTACGTCTCCGGCTTCGAGACGACGGACATCTCCTGGCAGGGCCGCATGGACCAGCTGGACGGCTTCGCGGAGAACCTGCCGAAGACCGACCTGCGGCGCGCCGGCGCGCTGCACGACATCGCGAACCTCGTGGCCCCCGCGCACGCCATCGAGTCGAGCGCGGGCTTCCTGGCCGTGGGTCGCTCCGGCGAGCGCACGGCGCCGCGGCTGGGGCCGACCGTCGAGCGCGAGACCATGCAGCGGGCCCTCGACCTGGTCGATCGGCTCGAGGCCGCGCGGTTCGGCCGCCGCGACGACGAGCCGTGGGGCAGCAACGCCTGGGCGGTGGGGCCGTCGATGAGCGCGGGAGGCACCTCGATCGTCGCGGGCGACGGGCACTTGGCGCTGACCTCGCCGTCGTTCCTCTATCACACGCACCTGGACACGCAGCTGCTGGGCGGGGGCGACCTGCACATGACCGGCCTGACCATCGCGGGCACCCCCGCGATCGGCCTCGGCACCAACGGCGACGTGGCCTGGAGCCACACCAGCCAGACGTCCGACATCAACGACTATTACCGCGACGAGGTCGTGCTGGGCGCCGACGGGAGGCCCGCGGCGACGCTCTTCCGGGGCGAGGAGATCCCCGTGGAGGAGATCTCGGAGACGTACCACGTGGCCGCCGTGCTCGGCGCGATCGAGCGCGACGAGACCGTGAGTCGCTGGCGCACGGGCCAGGGCCGGCCCTTCTTCTCCCTCGAGGGCACCCGCGTGGACGGGCCCGGCGACGACCCGGCGGCCGTCAACATCTTCGGCGACTGGATCGTGGCCGGGGACAACGACGGCGACGGCGTGATCACGGCCATCACCGGCGCCGCGCCCCACTACGAGGAGCGCTACATGTTCGAGCACGTGCGGGGCTGGGCGAAGGCGTCGAACGTGGACGAGTGGGCCTCCCACCACCACGGGATGACGTCCTACAGCCAGCACTTCGTGGTCGGCGACAGCAGCGGCAACATCCTCTACTCGGGGTTCCAGGCCATGCCCTGCCGCGGCTACCTCCCCCGGGAGGATGACGGGACCCCCGTCCCCGGCGCGAACCCGCAGCTGCTCATCGACGGCACCCAGCACCCGTCCTTCACAGTCGCGTACGACGACGACAAGCGCATCGCCGCCAACAAGGACGACGAGCTGCTGTGCACCCTGACCCCGGACGAGTACCCCAGCGCGAAGAACCCGGACCAGGGCTGGCTGGTCAACACCAACAACGCCCCCTGGGCGGGCACCCACGACAACAACCTGTGGAACGACCCCCACTACCTCGGCGGGCCCTGGGCCGGGACGTACCGCGCCTCGCGCGTGGCGGAGCTGATCGAGGCGAACCCGGGCGGGCACACGGTCGAGACGATGGCCGACATCCAGGGCGACCACGTGTCGAGGTTGGGCACGGAGTTCCTGGAGCGCGTCCTGCTGAGCGCCCTGGACGTCGCCGTGGACCTGGCCTCCACCGACGGCCCGCCCCCCGAGCCGGGCTCCCCCGAGGAGCGGATCCTCGCGATGTACACCGCCAACCAGCCCGCCATCGACGAGGCCCACGCGCGCCTGGTGGCCTGGGACGAGCGCGGTCGGCACGCCGCGTCGGGCGTCGAGACCCTCTGGGACACCCCCTCCGACGACGACGTCCAGGACGCGATCGCGACGATGATCTGGAACGCCTTCATCGGTCGCTGGGTCGGCTCGGTCTTCGACGACGAGGCGGGCATGCCCGGCTTCTTCCGCCCCTACGGCATGTACGGCCGCCTGCGCACCCTCTCGGTGCTCCTCGCGGGCGTCGGACCGGACGGCAACCCGCCCGCGTCGCACGACCCCGAGACCGGAGAGTCGGTCTTCTTCGACGACACGCGCACCGAGGAGTTCGTGGAGTCGTCCACCGAGCTGGCGATCCGGGAGCTCGTGGCCGCCCTCGACTACCTCGCCACGCCCTACGGCGACGGCCGCGCCGGCGGCTTCAACACCGAGGACCAGGAGGACTGGATCTGGGGGCTGAAGCACTTCGTCCAGTTCGAGAGCTTCGTGGCGAGCGAGGTGGGCGACGACACCCTGGCGACGCTCTTCCGCGACATGGACATCACCCCCGAGGCCATGCCGTTCGCGGACCCCGAGCCGTCCTTCGGCGACCCGCGACGCGCCCTGCCCGGCTACCCGCGCCCCGGCGACGCGAGCGGCATCGACGCCGCGGGCGGCCTGAGCCGGACCGACTTCAGCTACGGCAGCGGCCCCGTGATGCGGATGGTGGTCGACCTCGACCCCGCGGGCATGACCGGCGTGAACATCCTGCCGGGGGGGCAGACCGCCGACCCCGAGAGCCCCTTCTTCTCGGACCAGGCGATGCTCTGGCTCGCGAACGAGGCCGCGCCGATCCGCTTCTACGTGGAGGACGTGGTGGCCAACGCCGTCGAGCACGAGCTGCTCGCGCCCTGAGAGTCGCCCGCGTCGGGAAATAAGCAGCGGCCCCGGGGGTAGGGTCCCTCCGTGGTCGGCTGCATCTTCCTGAGCCTCGTCCTCCTCGTCTTCGGCCTCGCGATCCTGCTGATCCCCCTGGGGACGGCGCTGTCGTTCGGGCAGGGGTTCGTGGTGACGGCGCTGCTGGGCGCGGCCGCCTGGACGGCCTGGGCCTCCTGGCGCGACGGGGGGGCGCTCGCGCTGGTCCTGACCGTCGCCGGCGAGGACCACTGCTTCCCCGCCCTCCCCGAGGACGAGAAGGGCGTGGTGCTGCTCGAGTTCGAGGTCGGCGACGGCCTCGGGGTGATCCGCGCCCCCGAGGAGCGGGAGGGCTTCGGGGGCTCGACGTTCACCGATCTCGCCGTCGAACCCCGCGGTCGACCGCGGCTGGAGCTCCGCCGGGCGCGTCCCGGGGCCCGTCGCGGACGCCTCGCGCTCGTGCGCGGCACCACGACGCTCTGGGAGGTCCCCGACGTCCGCGTGGGCCGCCCCGTCCCGCTGTCCGAGATCGCCCTGCGCGTCCTCCGCCTCGACGGCCCCGCCACCCTGTTGTTCCTCGACCGATGAGGGGCGCGCTCCCATCCGGCCCGTGGTGGCGCCTGCTGCTGCTCGTCGCCGGGCTGCTCGCCGCCGCGCAGATGCTGGGGGCCCAGGGCCTGCTCCGCGACCTCGACGCCCCCACCCGCGTGGCCGCCTACGAACGTCGCGGCTACGACGTGGACGTGAAGCCCGCGACGGCGGCCACGGAGACGAAGGCCGGGGCGCCGACCCGCGTGCTCGTCGCGAAGGAGAAGGGAGGCGAGACCGTCCGTCGAGACCTCGGAACCCACCTGCACGCCGAGGCCGCCGCCACGCTCATCGCCAAGCCGATCGGGGCCGCCGTCCTGATCTTCCTGCTCCTTCAGCTGGGCTCGTGGATCGACGCCGGTCGCCCCCGCGCCCCGGGGGCCGTCCGCTGGGACAAGGCCCTGCCCGTCCTCTGGCTGCTGCCCGTGGGCATCTCCGTGATCGTCCTCTCCCGCCTCGCGGTGGACGTCCCCGCCGCCACCTCCGCGCGCTTCCCTTCGGCCCTGAGCTGGCCCGCCCGGCAGGCGAACGCGGCGCTGCTCGCGGCCCTCGCCGTCCCGCTCGCCGCGATGGCCGCGGGGATCGCCGAGCGGTTCGACTGGGGCCAACGCTTCATGCGGCGTCCGCTGGTGCCGCCCCTGCTCGATCGCCTCCCCCACGTCGAGGCCCGGCTCCCGCTCCGGGTCTACGACCTCCTCCTGGTGGCGGCCTGCGGGCTCTTCGTCGTGACCGGCCTCCTGGGCAGATCCGCGTTCGGGGCCACCCTGTCCCTGTCCGTGGGGGGCGCCGCGGTGCAGGTCGTCGAGGCGGCGAAGGTCCTGCTCGTCCTGCACGCGGCCTTCTTCCTCGCCGACCACGAGCACGACTCGGGCCCCGGGGAGCGGGCGATCCGCGTGGGGCTGCACGACCCGCGGGTGGCGAAGGCGGCGGTCTCGATGGTCCTCGCGGGCGGCGTCGCGGTCGTCGCCACCGGAGACCTGGGCACCGGGCTGCTCGCGGGCGCCATCCCCCTCCTCGCGGGTGTGGCGGCGACGGGCTCCACGGCCCTGCTCGGGGGCGCAACCGCGGGCGGGCTCGCCGCAATCGGCCTGGTCCTCCTGAGCCACCGCCCCGCCTACGTGTACAGCCGGGTGGCGGCGCTGCTCTCGCCGTTCGAGCGCTCGGAGACCTTGGCCGGCGTCCGCTGGGCGCTCGCGGAGGGCGGGCTGCTCGGCACCGGCTTGGGGTCGGGCCGCCCGCACTCCGTCCCGAACGTGGACTCGGACTTCATCCTCGCGGCCGTCGGCGAGGAGCTGGGGCTCGCCGGGATCACGCTCGTCCTGCTGGCGACGGGCGCGCTCGTACACCGCGGCCTGCTCATCGCCGCCCGGGAGGAGGAGCCCCTCCGCAAGCACCTCGCCACGGCCGCGACGCTCGCGATCTTCGCCCAGGCCGCCGTCATCACCGCGGGCACCCTCGGCCTGCTCCCCGCCACCGGCGTGCCCTATCCCCTCGTGTCCCGCGGCGGCGCGAGCCTCGTCGTGCACTCGGCCCTGCTCGGCGTGCTGGCCCAGGTCTCGGCCGGTCGAGTCCCGCGCCCGGGGGAGACGCTGCGCGACTACCCGGGGTGGCGGACCGTGCTCGTGCGCCTGCGGGCGACCTCCGCCCTCGCGCTGGGGACGCTGTTCGTCTGCTGGACGGCGGCGGCGTGGTTCATGGTCGGGCGGCCCGCCGAGGACCGGGACCGGGCCTATGTGGACGCGGACAAGGTCGCCCTGGTGCAGCACCTGGTCTCCGAGGGCGCGCTCGTCCTCGACGGCGGACGGGTGAAGGCCGCGCCCGACCGGTTCTCCGCCGCCGCGGACGGGCTGCGACCCGAGCTGCGCCGACGCGTGTCGACCGAGCGGACGACCGTCGACGGGCGCTCCCTCGACTCCCTGGCCCGCTCGCTGCGGATCATGGACGGGCGCATCCACGTCGAGGGTTCGAGCTTCTCGATCCGCAACCCGCGACGTCGCAGCGACCAGCCCTTCCGCATCCTCGACCGCGCGGGCCGCGCCCTCGCCGTCACCAAGAACGGCAAGCGCGTGCACCCTCACGGCGCGGCGACCTTCCCCGTCGTGGGTCATCGGTCTCCGGGGTCGGCGTCGTTCCTCGAGGAGGACGCGGCGGCGGCCCTGGACGCGTTGCTGCAGCGGGACGCGGCGCTCCACCCGGACCGCGTGCGGGCGCGGACCGTCCGCCTCTTCGAGGGGGAGATCCGGGCGGAGCGGCCACGCGCGCCCTGGACCGTCACGTCCACCATCGACCGCCGGGCCCAGCGCAACGCCATGGAGGCGATGAAGGGGCGTCGGGGCGCCGCGATCGCGGTGGACCTCGAGACGGGGGGGATCCTCGTGCTGGCCTCGCGTCCGACGATCGACCCCGACGCGCTGCTCGCCTCGGGTGGCCTCGACGCCGCGTTCCGCGACGCCGACTTGGAGCTGCGAGCCCACCGCGCCTTGCGGAGGCGCTACCCGCCGGGCTCCACCATGAAGGTGGTCACCGCGGCCGCGGCGGCCGAGGAGGCGCGGCTGCGGGGAGCGCTGGAGTTCGGGGCGGGGCTGCTGGACGGCGAGCAAGCGACCTGTCGGGGGCACGACTCTGCGCTCGGCGTCCGGGACGCGGGGGGCGCGAAGCACGGCCGCGTGACCCTCACCTCCGCGCTGGGCAAGTCCTGCAACATCTTCTTCGCCCGGACGGGCGTGGCCCTGGGCCCCGAGCTGCGGGAGATGGGCGAGCGCATGGGCTTCGGCGAGGCGCGCTCGCTGGTGCCGTGGGCGCAGGACGCGCAGCTCACCGCGCGGCCGAGCCACCTGCTCACGTGCCGGGCCGTCGCGGGGTCGGGGCCGCTGCCGAAGGAGTGCTCCGGGGCGTCGGGGCGGGAGGGGCTGGAGCCCGTCTCCGACGGGTGGATCGTGCGGAACCCGCGGCTCACCTCGCGCGCAGCGTTCGGACAGACGGTGGTCGAGGCGACGCCCCTCCAGATGCTCGAGGTCGGCGCCGTGATCGCGGGCGGGGGACGGGTTCCGGAGTTCCGCCTGCTCGAGCGGATCGACGGGACGTGCCGGGAGGGCGCGTGCCCCCTGGCGATCGCGGGGACGGACGTGGAGACCGTGCTCGCCGCGGACGTGGCGGGGGTCGTGAAGGACGGGATGGTGGAGTCGTACCGTCGAGGGACGGCGTCGCCCGCGAAGCTGCGGCTGCGGCTGGGGCTCCAGGGCGACCGCTACACGCTGGAGCGGAAGCCCGCGCGGCCGGTCTCGGTGGCCACGAAGACGGGCACGGCCGAGGTCCAGGACGCCACCGATCACTCGTGGTTCCTCGCCTTCGCCCCGGCGGAGTCGCCGGAGGTCGTGGTGGTCGCGCTGATCGAGCACGGCGGGGCGGGAGTCGCCACCGCCGGCCCGATCGCGATGCGGGTCCTGAGGGACGCGTTGAACTCGAGGTGAGTCCGATCAGTCGTGGGGGGCCTTCGATCAGGCCGCGCGCTTCACGAGCGTGCCTCGGCCCCGCACCCGACCGTGACGGGAACGCCGCGCGGGCGTCCCCGCCTCGGAGGGCTGCTCACGGTTGAGCGGAGGGGTGAAGCCGGCGAGATCACCGCCCTCCGCGGAGGTGGACCGCACCACCGTAGTGGAGGCCCGCCGGCGCGTACGGAGCATGATCCCGCCGCCTCGTCCCGGGTCCCCTTCCACCGCCACGCCCCGGGCTCGGAGCCCCGCCAGGTCGCGGAAGATGGTTCGTTCGGAGACCTCGAAGGCCGCCGCAGCGGCCCCTACCGTGGTCGGGCCCTGGCGTCGCAGCCAGGCCGTGAGTCGTCGTCGTCGTACTTGCGTGGCTCGCATCTCTGTCTCCTCTCCCCCGCCGGCCGGGCGCTTCATGCCCCCAGAACGTCGACGCCCCCGCGGGTGCGTCGACCGGCGGGGGCGTTGATTGGTGTTCCGAGTGCTGAAAGTCAGCTCACCAAGACGCCCTCCGCGCGACCAGGAAGGTCGCTCCAGTCAGACTGGAAATTGGTGGTGGCGTGCTTGGTCATCGGATCTCGTGGCTCTCGGAGTTTGGTTCCGCCGCTGAGAATAGACGTCGCGCGGCCGGCTGCAAGGAACTTCTCCCCCGCGTTCGGCAACCCTGACATTCTGAGCACATGTCGCTTCATCGGTCGCTTCTCCTCCTCTGTGCATCGGTCGTCCTCCTCGCCTGCCCCGACGTGCGGGTGAACCAAGCGCCCGACCCCGAAGGCAACGACGCGGGCGAGTGCTCCGACGCCGCGGACAACGACGAGGACGGCGACTTCGACTGCGACGACGAGGGGTGCGAGGGGTCGCCCGACTGCTGCGCGGACAGCGACACCGACGGCGTCTGCGACGAGGACGACATCTGCGACGGCGGGGCGGACGACGTGGACACCGACGGCGACACCGTCCCCGACTTCTGCGATCCGTGCCCCGACGACGTCTTCGACGACACCGACCAGGACGGCGTGTGCGACGGCGAGGACGTGTGCCCCGGGGGCGACGACACCGTCGACACCGACAGCGATCGGGTGCCCGACTTCTGCGACCCCTGCCCCACCAGCCCCCTCGACGACTCCGACGGAGACGGCGTGTGCGACGCCGACGACCAGTGCCCGGGCTTCCCCGACGGCGTGGACCGAGACGTGGACGGCGTGGCCGACGCCTGCGACGACTGCCCGGACGACAACCCCGACGACACCGACAACGACGGCGTGTGCGACTCCGTCGACGCGTGCCCCGGCGGCGACGACAACCTCGACAGCGACGGCGACGGCGTCCCGAACTTCTGCGACGTCTGCCCCGGCGACATCCTCGACGACTCCGACGGGGACGGCGTGTGCGACTCGGTCGACGTGTGCCACGGCGGCGACGACAACGTCGACGTCGACGGCGACGGCGTCGCCGACTTCTGCGATCCGTGCCCGTCCGACAACCCCGACGACACCGACAACGACGGCGTCTGCGACAGCAACGACGTCTGCCCGGGCGGCGACGACAACCTCGACGGCGACAACGACGGCGTGGCCGACTTCTGCGACCCCTGCCCCCT
>Ga0114932_10001297_pt1 | contig 28671 bp, 23 predicted proteins | sample 2SBtaG_2_FD_87286 | JGI IMG/M metagenome (GOLD analysis project Ga0114932, IMG submission 87286) | Deep subsurface microbial communities from Kolumbo volcano to uncover new lineages of life (NeLLi) - 2SBTROV12_ACTIVE470 metaG | ecosystem: Environmental > Aquatic > Marine > Volcanic ...
CAGCACCCCGGCGTCGATGTCCTGGAGCACCACCTCGCAGCCCGCCATGGCGGCGACCTGGGCGATGCCGTGTCCCATCGTGCCGGCGCCGATCACGCCCACCTTGTCGATCATCGGATCCTCTCGATCACGGTTGCGACGCCCTGGCCCACCCCCACGCAGAGCGTGGCGAGGCCGTAGCGTCCGTCGATGCGGTCCAGCACCCCCAACAGGGTGGTGAGGATGCGCGCGCCCGAGCACCCCAGGGGGTGGCCCAGCGCGATGGCCCCGCCGTGCTGGTTGACCCGGGCCTCGTCCAGCTCCAGCTGCCGGATGACCGCCAGGGACTGGGCCGCGAAGGCCTCGTTGAGCTCGATGGCGTCGAGGTCTTCCACGCCGAGCCCGGCCCGCTGCAGAGCCTTGCGGGTGGCGGGCACGGGACCGATGCCCATGCGGGTGGGGTCGACGCCCGCCGCGGCGCAGCTCACGAAGCGCGCCCGGGGCGTGAGGCCCAGCTCGCGGGCCGCCAGCGCGGAGGTGACGAGCACCGCACAGGCGCCGTCGTTGAGCGTGGAGCTGTTGCCGGCGGTCACGCTGCCGCCGTCCTTGAAGGCGGCGCGGAGCTTCGCGAGCTTCTGCAGGCTGGTGCCACGGCGCGGGCCTTCGTCGGCCGCGACCACCAGCGGGTCCTGGCGGCGGCGGGGCACGCTGACCGGGACGATCTCGGCGTCGAACCAGCGCGCGTCCTGGGCGGCCAGGGCCTTCTCGTGGGAACCGAGTGCGAAGGCGTCCTGGTCCTCCCGGCTGATGCCGTGGTCGTCGACCAGGTTCTCGGCGGTGCAGCCCATCGCCTCGAGCGGGAACAGCGCCTCCATCTTCGGGTTCGGGAAGCGCCACCCCAGCGAGGTGTCGAAGCCGGTGACGTTGCCGGCCTTCGGCGCCACGTTGCCGCGCGGGAAGACGTAGGGCGCGCGGCTCATGTTCTCGACGCCGCCCGCGATGAACACCGTGCCGTCGCCGACCGCCGCAGCGCGCGCCGCCTGGTTCACCGCCTCGAGCCCGGAAGCGCAGAGACGGTTCAGGGTGACGCCCGGCACCGACTGGGGCAGGCCCGCGAGCAGGAGCGCCATGCGGGCGACGTTGCGGTTGTCTTCACCCGCCTGGTTGGCGCAGCCGAAGAACACGTCCTCGACGAGGCGGGGGTCGACCCCCGTGCGCTGGAGCAGCGCCTGGATGGCGTGCGCGGCCAGGTCGTCGGCACGGACCGACGCCAGTCCGCCCTGGAAACGGCCGATGGGCGTGCGCACCGCATCGACGATCACGACGTCGTTCATGGGACCTCCGGCAGGGGTCTCGCCGACTATGCTCGACCGATGCGCCTCGCCACCGTGCTGTTGCTCCTGATCACCGCGGCCCTCTACTACCTGGAGGAGGTGGACCGGATGTCGGTGGCCGCGCTGTGGGCCGTGGAGTGGGAGGGCCGGCTGGGCGTGCGGCCCTACTGGATCTCCGGGGCGCTCTCGATCGCTGCGATCGGCGCGGCCCTGGTGCCCGGTGCCCGCGCCGCACCCGCGATCCCCCGGCCGCCGGTCGCCCGCCGCGACGACGGGCCGATCGCGCCGAACCGGCCGGTGCCCGCGCACCCCCGCGCGGGCCCCGAGCCCTCCTCGGTCGTGGTGCAGGACGTGGCCGAGGCCTACGCCGAGGCGAAGCGGCTCCGGCTCGGGCGCGGCGCGAAGCTGCGCGTGGACGCCCAGGAAGGCGTGCCCTTCACCCTGGTGCTCGACCGGGCCACCCCCGAGCAGGCCAGGCGGGCCCTGGAGACCTTCGCGGGCTTCCTGGCCTCGGTGCCCAGGCCGCCGCGTGCGCGGGTGCAGCTGAAGGACTGCGAGCCCGGAGGCGTGCCGTGGAACCGGCAGGTGCAGGGGGCGCTGAAGCCCTTCTTCCCCCTGGGCAGCTACCGGGTCGTGAGCCAGATCAGCTGGGTGGACGTGGTGTTCGACCACCCGAACGAGGCATGGTAGACAACACGTCTACCTGTGCAACCCGAGGGCTCCGGAAGAAAGCGCTTTCGGAGTGACTCAACTATGAGTTACGGTGCCGTCCATGCTGCTCTTCCTGCTCGCCTGCTCGGACCAGGGCGTGACGGTCCACAACGCCTCCCCCGAGGCCGACATCGTCAGCCACGAGGACCTGGCCGAGGTGGAGGCCGAGGTGGCGGTCGTGTACCACGGCTACGTCTCGGATCCCGACCACGACGCGGACGAGCTGACGGCCGCCTGGTTCGCGGACGACCAGCAGGTGTGCGGCGCGGAGCAGCCCAACGCCGACGGCACCACGGCGTGCTCGATCACCCTCGACGAGGGCGAGTGGGTCATCCGGCTCGACGTGCGGGACGCCGGCGGCGGGGGCGACAGCGCCTTGTTGAACGTGGTGGCCACCACCGAGCCGGCCGAGAACGTCGGCCCCAGCTGCGCGATCACCGCGCCCGAGACCAACGCCTTCTCGGAAGCCGGCCAGGAGGTCGCCTTCACGGGCACCGCCGACGACGACGCGGGGCCCGGCGCGCTGTCGGTGGCCTGGGAGAGCGACCGCGACGGCCTGTTGTCGGACGCGCCCCCGGACTCCTCCGGTGCCCTGGCCTTCGCCACCAGCGAGCTCACCGCGGGCACCCACACGATCACCCTCACCGTCGACGACGCGGAAGGGGAGCGCTGCCGCGACAGCGTGGTCTACAGCGTGGGCAGCCCGCCGAGCCTGACGGTGCTCAGCCCGGGGGACGGCGAGACCTGGAACGAAGGCGACCCGGTGACCTTCTCCACGGTGGTGGACGATGGTCAGGATGCGGTGGACACCCTCGAGGTGGTGTGGTCGGTCGACGGTGCCGAGTTCGGCCGGGTCCGCGCGGACTCCACGGGCGCGGCGAGCTTCGACTGGACGCCCGCGAGCTGGGGCACGCCCACCTTCTCGGCCGTGGTGCACGACAGCGACGGGCTCTACGCCCAGGTCGACGTGGATGGCGTGGTGAACGGCCTGCCCGACGCACCGTCGGTGTCGCTCGGACCCGAGGCGCCCACCACCACCGACCTGCTGCAGGCGTCGATCGACGCCGAAGCGAGCGATCCCGAGGGGGGCTCGCTCACCTACCGCTACGGGTGGACCGTGGACGGGGCGGCCTTCAGCGCCGGCTCGAGCGTGGCGGCGGTCGAGACCACCCGGGGCGAGACCTGGACGGTGAGCGTGGTGGCGATCGACGAGCTCGGGGCCGAGGGCCCGGCGGCGAGCGCGAGCGTGACCATCGAGAACAGCGCGCCGAGCCGCCCGGCGGTGGCGATCAGCCCGGCGTCGCCCCTGCCCGACGAGTCCCTGCGTTGCGAGGTCACCACCGGCTCGAGCGACGACGACAGCGACACGGTGGCCTACAGCGCCGTGTGGACGGTCGACGGCGTGGCCACCAGCGGGAGCACCACGCTCTTCTCCGGCGACACCATCCCGAGCGGCGTGACCGCCGACGGCGAGCAGTGGACCTGCACGGTCACGCCGAGCGACGGCACCGACGACGGCGAAGCGGGGTCCGACACCGTGGACGTGGCGTGCGAGCCGCTGCCGTGGTTCGACGACGACGACGGGGACGGCTACGGCGACCCGGACACCGAGACCCTCGCCTGCGACCAGCCGAGCGGCACCGTGGCCGACGACGCCGACTGCGACGACAGCACCGAGGAGGTGAGCCCGGACGCCACCGAGTGGTGCGACGGCTACGACAACGACTGCGACGACGACGTGGACGAGGACAACGCGGGCGACGCGCTCACCTGGTACGCCGACAGCGACGGCGACGGGTTCGGGGACGCGGACGACGCCAGCCACAGCTGCGACGAACCCAGCGGCTACACCGCCGACGCCACCGACTGCGACGACACCGACGCTGCGGTCTACCCCTGGGCCGGCGACGTGCTGGGCGACGGCACCGACTCCGACTGCGACACGCTGGACTGCGAGGCCGCCAGCGACGGTGCGGTGTACTTCACCGTGTGCTTCGACGACCTGGGCTGGCACGACGGGCGCGCAGACTGCCAGGACGCGGGCCACGACGATCTCGCCAGCGTGCAGAGCGCGAGCGAGCAGAGCTTCCTCGAGGGCTTGATCGACGACGCGGGGGGCACGAGCAGCGAGGCCCCCTTCATCGGCTTCGCCGACGAGGTGGTCGAGGGCTCCTGGGGCTGGTCGGACGGCGCCGGCGTGACCTACACCAACTGGTCCAGCGGCGAGCCCAATGGAGGCTCGACGGAGAACTGCGCGCAGCTCAACTGGCCCCTGGGCACGGGCGCGTGGAACGACACGGACTGCTACAGCACCGGGTCGGAGCGCGGCTACATCTGCGAGCGTCGCTGACTGCTCCATCGGTGTAGGGTGGAGGCATGCTCTGGTTCCTGGCCTGTGCGGGCACCGGATCCGCCGACACCGCGCCCGACTTCGTGGTGGCGGACAGCGGCGGGTCGGCCGACACCTCGGCCGCGGACGCGCCGCCCGAGGTGGCGGTGAGCGTGTCGTCGCTCGACTTCGGTCGGGTCGCCCTGGGGGACATCGCGGCGCGCTCGCTCGTGATCTCGAACAACGGGCCCGGGGACCTGCGGCTCTGGAGCGTGGCGCTCGACGGCGACGGCGCCTTCGACCTGGGTGCGATGTCGCGCGTGCTCGTGGAGCCGTACAGCAGCGTGGACGCCGAGGTCGCCTTCGAACCGGAGGGCTCGGGACTCGCCACCGCGACCCTCCAGATCGCCACGAACGATCCGGCGGACCCCACGGTCAGCATCGGGATCCGAGGGGTGGGCGCGGGGGACGGGCTGGAGCTCTCGCCGGAGCGCCACGACTTCGGCTCGGTGGGCCTGGACTGCACGGTGTCTCAGACCCTCTGGGTCACCAACCTGGGCAGCGGTGCGGTGTACGTCGGATCGGTTGGCTTCTAGGCGGGCGACAGCGAGATCCACCTCGACCTGCAGTCGAGCATCAACGGTGCCCTGCCGTGGACCCTCGGCGCCGGACGGAGCGCCCAGCTGCTCGCGATCTACAGCCCCACGGACGAGCAGGCCGACGAGGCAGTGGTGCTGGTCGGCAGCGAGGACGAGGGGGTAGGCGCCACGCTCACGGGGGTCGGCCTGCCCCGCGCCGACGACGAGCCATGCTGATCAGGGCAGCTCGGCGGCCGTGGCGCCGAGCACCCGGAGCGTGACGGGCTCCTGCACGAACACCACGAGGCTGGTGTGCACGGGGTCGAGCCCGTTGGGCGCCACCAGCTCGACCCGGTCGCCGGGCTCGAAGGTGCGGAAGGCCCGCACGACGCCGTCGTGGTTGAGCGTGAGGCCTTCGTTCTCGCCGCGGGCCACGCTGGACACCAGGTTGCGCTCCACCAGGGCCGCCTGCACCAGGGTGCCGGCCGGGGCCGGTGCGGCGAGGGTGGCGCTCACCCGCTGGCCATCGAAGCGGAGACCGTGGAGCTCGACGCCTGTCTCGGCCGGCGCGGCCAGCGCGCGGCGGATCTCGGTCCGGGCTGCGCCGCTGTCGCTCCCGAGCACCTGCGCCTTTCCGTTCACGACCATCTGGGGGGTGTAGGCGTTGCAGTCGAGCTGTTCGCCGTAGGCCCGCTGCCGCTCGCTGAAGTCGGGGTTGGCCCAGGGGTCGACCCAGCCGAGGCGGTCCCAGTAGTCGACGTGCCAGGCCAGCACGTAGATCGGCTGGTCCTGCTCCCGTGCCTCGGCGTCGATCTGGCTGAGCAGGACGTCGGCCGGCGGGCAGGAGGAGCAGCCCTCGGACGTGAAGAGCTCCACCAGCGCGATGCCGGGTTCGGCGGACATCGCGATGGCAAGGAGGAGGCTCACAGGCGAAACATGACGTCAAGGCGCGGCCCACGCACGTCACGGCTCGTCACGGACCATCAGCGCTTGCGGCGGAACCCCACGAGGCCGAGGAGGCCCAGGCCCAGGCTGGTGGCGGTGCCTGGGGCAGCTTCCGCCGTGCAAGCGCAGTTCGGCTCCTCGCGGACCACCGCTTCTTCCTCGCCAGTGTCGGTGTCGGTGTCGGTGTCCGTGTCGGTGTCGGTGTCGGTGTCGGTGTCGATGTCGATGTCGGTGTCGGTGTCGGCCTCCTCGACGGGGGCGGCGTGCACGGGGGCGCCGAGCGGGGCGCCGACGAGGGCGAGCTGCAGCAGCATCATGAGGGCCTCCTGAGAACCAGGCTAACGCCGCCGACCCCAGAACCACCACAGCGGGAGGAGCACCAAGGCGGAGCGACGACCTCCACAACCGCCGTCCGCGGCGCCGGACGGCTCGATCCAGACCGGGCTCGACCAGGCCATCTCGCCGTCCACCTGCTCCACCTCCAGCCAGGCGACGAGGGTCTCGGCGGCGCGCGGGAGGAGCACGCTGCCCTCGGCGTCCAGGGTGCCCGGGCTCCAGCTGGCGAGCTCGCCGCTCGACTTGAGGGCGCCGACGCTGGTGGTGATCACGCGCACGCTCGCCAGCTCGTTGGTGCCCGCCACGAACCATGCGAGGGTGGCGTCGCCGTCGGCGGACCACGACGCACCGGCGTCGTGGGCGCCCGAGTCGTCGGTGACGGTGACCTCGACCAGCATCCGCTCCCCGGTGGTCGCATAGGTCTGCCGGTCCTGCAGAGCGCTGACCAGCCCGTCACCCGTGAGCTCGGAGGCTCGAACCGCCGCCAGGCCCCCGTGCTCAGCGCGCCAGGCGAGGCCGTTGCCCAGCCAGCCGTCGTGGTTGTCGGACGCGGCCAAGAACCCCATGCGGTTGCCTGCGCGGAGGCCGTCGGGCACGTTGCCGGACTCGGTCTCGTCCATCGACGAGCCCCACTCGGAGTACACCTCGGCCACGGGCCGCAGCGTGTCGTCGCGGTCGCGCCAGTTGTACCCGGTGTAGACCGAGGCGTGCGGGACGGTGACCATCCGCTCGCCGAGCTCGGCTTCCATGTCGGCCACGAAGCCCCACAGGTCCGTGGCCAGGAGCTCCCAGGCGTTGTCGCCCAGCGAACCCTCGCAGCCCGAGTAGTAGACGTTGTGGTGGCCATTCCCCTGGTTGCCCATCCACTCGAAGCCGAGCAGGGCCACGTAGGCACCGTCGGTGTAGGCCTCGCAGCTCCGCTGTTCGCGCGCCCAGAGGTCTTCGGCGTAGAGCTCGTGGTCGCCGGCCTTCACCGACTCGGCGGCGAAGTCCAGCCCGGCCACGTCGCGGGCGTAGGTGTGGTTCTGGTCCACCCAGCCGCCGTCGTCGTCGACGAAGCTGTGGCCGTGGTGGGTGTGCAGGTCGCCCCAGTAGACGCCGCGCTCCGGAGCGGTCTCGGAGACGCGCACCGGGTTGGCGACCCACGTCTCGCCGCCCCAGCTGATCTCGGGGCGGTGCACGCCGGCGGTGTCGATCACCACCTCGACGAGCTCGACGCTCTCGCCGGCGGCGAGGTTGCCGTGCACGTCGATCGGCGCCGCGCGGACGGAGAAGGGCTCGCCGACCACGGCCTGGGAGGGTGCCGTGACCCAGAGGCCGGCGACCTCCTCCGGCGTGAAGGAGAAGGTGGGCTCGCCCACGAGCGCGGGCTCCTCCGCGCCGTCGAGGTACTCGAACACCCGCAGCGGCACCCGGTCGAAGGCACGTCGAGCGGTCTGCAGTCCGCACACGCCCTCGTCGACGCCCAGCCGGAAGACGATCTGCTCGCCCTCCTCGACCGTGCCGTCGACGACCTGCGCCGTGACGAGCCCCAGGTCGTGGATGCCGGGGCCGTTGACGCTGTGCTCGGTCGACAAAGCGACGCCGGCGGGCCCCGAGACGACGACGGCTCCCACGGACGCCACGTCCTGGTCCTCGGAGAGCTCGGTGCAGAGGGCAGGACTCGTGGTGACGTAGCCCCACTTGGCCCACCGGATGCCGTGGAAGATCGGCTCCTCGATCACCACGCTGTCGCCGGGGTCGAGCCCGCCGGGACCGGCCTGGTACACGACCTCGACCTGGACCTTCTGGTGCACTGGGAAGCTGTCGTCGGACAACCAGGCCACGCCGACCGGCTCTCCCGCGGGAACGGGAGGGGGAGGACCCAGGGAGGACGCGAGCTCCGCGACCCCCGCACACAACACGGCACCGAACATGGCGCCCAGGGTACGTGACTCTGGGGCGGGTTGATTGGAGGATCGCCGAGGCACGGCGGCCGAGCCGGTGCTACCCTGCCCGGCCATGTGGTGGCTCGTCGCCTGCGTGGGCGCTCCCGACACGTCGAGGCCCGCGGAGAGCGACTCCGCGACCTCGACACCGACTCCTCGGGACACGGCGTCTGCCGGGAGCGACGACCTCGTGCTGGTGGCGTCCGACACCACCACGCGGCCCGGCTTCGTGCGGGAGACCTGGCAATCCACCGACGTGGTGGACGCCGAGGGGCAGCCGGGGGAGTTCTGGTGGTACCGGCCGATCGAGGGGGCGGAGACGGGGCTCTTGCTCGTCACCCATGGCTCCACGGCCGCCGACGACAGCGCGACGGCGTGCTCGGTGGACGCGGCGCGCACCGCGCGCTCCCGCGTCCTGGAGGACTGGAGCCTGGTCACCGACATCGCGCTCGACGCCGGCTTCGCCGTGCTCGCACCCCTGGATGGCTGGTGCGACGTGTGGTTGGGCGACGGCGACGCCGATCCGGTCGACACCGGGCACCACGGTCGATCGTGGCTCGCCCGCTCGCTCGCCTTCGTGGACGAGCCGGCCTCCGGTGTGATGGCCAGCGGTCGACGTGCGGCGTGGGGGACCTCCACGGGGGCGGTGGGAGCCGTGCAGGCGGCCACCCTCACCACGCTCGATGCCCTGGTGCTCGACTCGGGTCCGATCGACTTCTCGGACACCGCGCAGCTCGACTTCCGCGCGGTGCTGGACCACGTGCTCGGCCCCGAGGAGCGCTTCCCGGAACGCTGGGCGGAGCGGGACCCGGTGAGGCTGCTCGGCAGCGGTGCCCTGGACGCCGCCGTGTTGATCGTGTCCAACGCCGAGGACCAGATCACCGCGGCCAGCCACGCCGCGTCCGCCGTGTCCGCGCTGTCGGGCACCGCGCTCACCTGGGCCGCCCACGACATGCGGCACCCGGCACCCGGCGAGACCTTCCACGTGCAGGCCGGCCTGCCGCTGCCGCCGTGGGGCTTCTACACCGAGGCCTGGATGAGCTTCGCGCTCGAGGGCCTGGACGTGGCGGTGCAGGAGGCCGAGGTCGCGTGCGCGGACTGCGTCGGTGCGGTGACCAGCGAGGGGCTGTGGACGGCCGCCAGCAGTGGTGCCGAGGGACGTCGCTCGGAGCTCGGCGAGAGCGGGGTGGTGGCCCGCTTCCCGGTGCCCGACGAGGTGCCCGAGGGCGTCGCGGTGACCGTGGTGGCGGTGCTCGGCGTCGACCTGGCGGACATCGACGACGACACGGCGGTGGCCACGCTCCGCTGGAGCGGCGAAGCGGACGGCCAGGCCCTGTCCTACGGCGCCTTCGACGTGTTGGACGCCGACAGCGCGCGCTTGCGTTCGCTCTACCTCTCGGCCCGAAGGACCCTCGACCCGGCGGCGCCCGGTGCCGCGCTCGAGGTGGCCGCGCTCGGTCCGGCTCCGGTGGTCGTCGACGCTGCGGTGTTCCTGTGGTAGCCGTGTGCGCCATGGAGCCGCAATGATCTGCACCCTGTTCTGGCTGGCCTGCACCGACAAGACCGTCGACTCGGGGGAGCCCGACACCACCCCCGTCGAGGAGACGGGCGACGACACCGAGGTGGTGGTCGACGACACCTCCCCGCCGGTGGAGGACGGGGACTGGGTGAAGAGCGCGGTCGAGACCGAGGGGTGGCAGAAGGCCTTCGGCTACGAGGTGGCCACCTACACCCTGGCCGACGACGCGCCGGACCCCTACGCGTCGCTGTACGAGGGCGAGAAGCCGACCTTCTACGTGGTGCGTCCCACCGAGCCCGACCCGAGCCGGTCCTACCCCGTGCTGGCGTGGTTCCACGGCGGCACCATCGGCGACGACAGCGAGGAGGTGCCGGCGGCGTGCACCCAGGAGAACGTGACCGACTTCGCCTACGGCGCGGCCTTCGACCCCCACTTCGTGCCGCGCTGGGTGGCGGACCGCGAGTGGATCATGGTCATCCCGCGCAACGACTGGTGCGACGCCTGGCAGGGCATGGGGCCCGACGACGTGGTCGATCCCGAGCAACACTTCGGCTTCTACCACGCGAACCGGGTGATGGATCACGTGCGCGAGGGGGGCTTGGGCTTCGCGGCCGACGGGCCGCTGTACGGCTGGGGCACGAGCGCGGGAGCGCACGGCGTGACCACCTTCGCCGCCCGCTATGGCGGCTTCGAAGGGATCGTGTTCGACAGCGGCCTGGGCTCGATGTTCATGTACTACGCCCTCAACGACCCGGTCGCGGCCCGCCACATCTTCGGGGGCGACCCCTACGACGACAAGGGCGCACCGAACGGCGAGATCTGGCAGCGCTACGCGGAGGCCAGCCCCTACTGGCTGGTCAACGAGGGGGGCTTCGAGGTCCCGATGTTCCTGCCGTGGAACAGCCAGGACACCCTCGTGCAGGAGGAGCAGCTGGGATCGATGTTCGGCGCCATCACCAGCACCTGGGGGCCCGAGGTGCGTTGGGGGTCCCACGACTATGCCCACAAGGCGCCGGGGAGCTTGTTCCACGTGCAGTCCGTCTACGGCATCGTGCCCTGGGGGTACTACGGGACCGCCTACATGGACTTCCTCGAGGGCAAGTCGCTGTCGATCATCGAAGCGGAAGACGGCTGCGGGAACGGTCCGCCGTGCGTGGTCGGCGAGGTGATCACCGACAACGAGATGGGCAGCCGCTACGCGGCCTTCTCCCAGGCCACGGGGCTGTCGGTGCTCGCGGGCGACGCGGGCGTGCTCTACAGCGGGCGTGTGCCGTCGGAGGTCACCGAGGGCTCGAGCGTGAAGGCCACGGTGGCGGTCCGCGGCGATGGCTACAGCGAGCTGGACCCGGCGACGGAGATCGCGGCGCTGCAGTACCTGGAAGGCGAGACCGTGGTGCAGTCGGTCACGCTCACCGTGGGCGACCTGTACCCGTCGACCGACGCCACGGACAAGGAGATGATCGCGCAGTACGACGGCACCGCGGTCAGCTTCACCGCGGGCGGGGGCACCGCCCGCTACCTGAGCGTCATCGCCGCGGGTACGATCGACTTCGACGTGGACGCCATCCTCTACACCTGGTGAGTGCCGCTGCCGGGCCTCACTTCACGCCGAGCGACTTCCAGGTGTCGGGTCCTGCCCGGCCGTCGCGCGTGAGGCCGTTGGTGCGCTGGTAGCGGCGGAGTGCCGAGCGGGTGCCACGGCCGAAGTCGCCATCGACGCTGCCCTTGTAGAAGCCCTCCTCGGCGAGCTTCTGTTGCAGGAGCGTGACCGCTTCGCCGCTGTCGCCCTGGCTCAGGATCGGCTGGCTGGTTCCCGCGATCGCGTCGGTGGCGGCCGACCCGCCGAGCGCGTCCATCTGCGTGATGTACATGATCATCGGGACCACGCCGAGCTGGTTGTCCCGGTGGGTCTTGCTGTAGCGACCGTCGGCCACGTACTTGCCGCGCTTGTACTGGTCGGTGCCCGAGTAGACGTAGGGGCTGGAGCTGCCGCGGTTGTGGTAGCCGAGGCCGTTGTAGTACTCGGCGAAGGTGGCAATGGCGGCCATGTCGGTGGTGTTCGCGGTGATGCCGAGCTTCTTCTGGATGCTGCGCTTCATCGTGAGCGCGTGCACCGCGGCGTCTTCCCACTTGTGGAACAGGGGGATGTTGCGGGGGACGTGCACGGCCTTCTTGCCGAGGGGGTCGCCCTGGTGCAGGTAGGTGTTGAAGTTGGCGGTGCTCTCGCGCCAGTGCAGCGCGGCGATCAGCTCGGCGGGGATGCCGGTCTTGGCGGCGACGGCCTGGTACCGCGCCTTGTTCTTCTGCCAGTTCTTGTAGAAGCTCTTCAGGTCGCTCGACTGGGTGCCGTGGAGCTTGTACTTCAGCTTGTCGACCACCTTGGCGTGCTTGTCGTAGACGGCGGTCATCTTCTTGTCGGACGTGGGGCGGTGCGACGCGGTGGTGGCGCCCTGGGTCGAGGTGCCCGGCCTGGCCTTCTGGATGGCGAGCGCGGCCAGCTTGATCTCGGCGCAGTCCGCGCCCCCGCAGGGGTTGGCGGCGGCCAGCTGGACCAGCAGCAGCGCGAACATCGGCACCTCTCGACGAGATGCTCGCACGGCTCAGGGCCCACAACGCCTGAACTGCAACTGGCGTGAAACCGCTCCTAGTCGAGCGGGAAGTAGGCGAAGTCGCCCTGCACGGCGCCGTAGTGGTAGCCCCAGTATTGCTGGCTGTAGGGCACATCCGCCGCCAGGGCGGCCTGCATGGGCAGGTCGAGCTGCTCGCCGGGGAAGAAGCGGAAGCCGAAGGTGATCAGGTTGAAGGCGAAGGTGCCTTCGTCCCAGAGGATGTGCTTCAGGTTCGTGGAGGTCTCGAAGAACACGGCGACGTTGTCCGACGCGCGGAGGGTGGCGTTGGCGCCGCCGATGGTGCGGATCTGCACGCCCTGGGTGCGGAACTCGAAGTCGCCGCCGCCGACCACCGCCACGTCCAGCCCCTCGACCACGCCGTCGAAGCGCTTGCCCACACCGATCTGCGGGCGCAGCGCGGGGAAGCCCGGGTTGGTGTTGTAGTGGAAGTCCAGGAGCCCCGTGACCAGGGTGTTGGTGCGCTTGGACTTCACCAGGGCGTACTTGCCGCCCGCCTCGAGGTTTCCGCCCGAGTAGCGCTTGTGGTAGCCCCCGTGCACGCTGAACTCGCGCAGGACCTGCCACTCCAGGTCCAGGTGGCCAGCCAGGTAGTTGGGCAGGCCCAGCTCGAAGCCGATGCGCAGCTTGGTGCGGGGGTCGATGCTCTCGAGCAAGAGCGGCTGCGCGAAGTTGATCTCCTGGCGCATGGCGTCTTCTTCGGGTCCGAAGCCTTCGCCGATGCGCTGCCCGTAGACCGAGTCCCCGAGCTCGTCGACGCGCGCGTCGATCTGGCTGGCGAAGAGCGTGGCCGGGTACTGCTCCCGGTACCGCTCCCAGGCCTGCAGCTCGTCTTCCGCGTCGAGCTTCATGTTGGCGGCGCGCGCGTCGCGGTAGATGGCGGCGCTGTCCTGCCCGGGCTGGCCGAGCTCCACCGTGACGTCCTGCTCTTCGTCGTCGCGGAAGAAGTCGCCGTCGCCGTCGTCGAAGGCCTCCTCGTCGTCGAAGCTCCACTCCTCGTCGTCGGGATCCTCCTCGGCGTCGATCGCGTCGTCTTCGTCGATGCGCTCGGTCTTCTCGGTCTCGACCTCCTCGTCTTCGAACCAGTCGTCGTCGTCCTGCGCGAAGGCGGGAAGGACCAGCAGGGACAAGAAGGTGATCATCGGGGTCTCCTGAGAGCGCGCTGTTAGTAGCCTGCCGTGGACGACGCTGCCCGCGACGCCCTCGCCGAGAAGGCCGAGGAGGTCCGCGCCCACCTGGTGGCGCTGCGCGGGGGTGCGCCCTTCCTCTCGAGCGTGGACGGCAAGCTGCTCGTGGACTGGCTGGAACGGGGGGTGGGGGTGCCGCTCATCCTGCGAAGCCTGGAGGACGTGGCCGCCCGGCGTCGCAAGAAGAGGGTCAAGACACGCCTGCGGCTCTCCTCGGTGAGGACCGTGGTGCTCAAGACCCACGCCCGCGACGACTTCTCCTTGCCTGGGGGCGGGGCGCTGTCGGCGGTCGTGGTGCGGCTCGAGCAGTCGGATCACGCGGCCGAGCGGCGTGCGGCGGCGCGCATGGGCGCGTTGAGCGGCGAGGGCGAGGTGCTGGTCCGCGCGGCGCTCGGCGTGGCCCGCGACGCGCTCGAGGAGCTGTGGCAGGCTGCCGACCACCGCGGCCTGCGCGGCCGCGCGAAGGAGGAGCTGGGCGACCTCGGCCGCACGATGGACGAGCGGGCCTTCGAGGACCTGGTCGAGGAGGTCTGCCGCGACCTGCTCCGGCAGCGTCACCCGCTCTTGTCGGCCACCGCGCTCTGGGACGCGCTGGGATAGGGTTTCGGGCATGAGCGCCGCCGACAACGACTGCCCCACCTGCCGCGGCGACGGCTACGAGGTGTACCTCGAGGCGGGGCGTTGCCGCGCCAGGGTGTGCGGCTGCGTGGGCGTCTGCGCGCTGTGTGGCGGGCGCGGGCGCCGGCTGGTGCTCGACACGGCCGAAGGCGTGGAGCGCATGGTGCGCTGCCGCTGCCAGCGGGTGCCGGATCGCATCCACCTCTTCGACAGCATCGGCCTGCCGGCCATCTACGCCAACGCGTCGTTCTCCAGCTTCGACCCGAACCGGCCGGGCGCGCGTCCGGGCTTCTCCCTGGCGGTGAACTGGGTGGAGCAGTACCGGCCGGGGGACCACAACGGCGGCCTGGTGCTCTACGGCGACGTGGGCCGCGGCAAGACCCACCTGCTCGCCGCGATCCTCCGGGAGCTGGTGTTCCAGCACGGCGTGCGCTGCCGCTTCCTCGAGTTCTCCGAGCTGTTGACCACCTTGAAGGGCTTCTACGACGCCGGCGGCGGCGCCCAGCAGCACATGGGCAACCTGGTCCAGGTCGAGGTGCTGGCGGTCGACGAGCTGGGCAAGGGGCGGAACAGCGACTGGGAGCGGCAGGTCATCGACGAGCTCGTGAGCAGTCGGTACAACGGCCTGCTCACCACGCTGGCCACCACGAACTACGAGCCGAAGCAGAGCAGCGGACGGCGCGACGCCAACCTGGCCGTGGCCGAGAAGCAGACCCTGGAGGACCGGGTCGGGGCCCGGGTCTACAGCCGGCTGAAGCAGATGTGCGCCTTCGCGCCGGTGCTCGGAGAGGACCAGCGGATCGTTCGCTGAAGCTCATGATCGGCCCGGCCTCAGCCGATCCCGGGGACGAGGTCGTTCCGGTTCCGGTCAGCGCAGCGTGTCTCTCGGAATCTCCGGCCTCTACTCGTCCGCGGGCGTGCACACGGTCTCCCCGACCTACCGGAGCCGTGCGTCCCGCAGCACGGACACCTTCGACGCGGTCGCGGCCGCCGAGGGGCTGAAGGAGTTCCACGGACGGCTCGCCACCCACCTGCGGCAGCTCAGCGTGACCCACGGCGAGCTCGAGGCCCTGCGCGCGTCCACGCGCGTGCGCAAGAGCGCGACCGTGAGCTTCCAGAGCGACGACCTGACCGCGTCCGCAGCCACGCGTTCCACCCTGACCTCCACCGAGGAGATCAACACCACCGCGACCAGCTACGACGAGCGTGGCGAGGTGTTCGACGGAGGCTCGACCTCGGTGCCCACGGTGGGGGGCACCTACGACGGCAGCCTCGGCACACAGACCCTGGAGTTCCGCGTGCACCGGGACCGCACGGTCGGCGGCAGCAAGAACGTGCGGCTGAACGTGTACGACCAGTCGGGCAGCTACCTCGAGAAGATCGTGTGGAATGGCGGCACCCCGCCGGACACGGACAAGACCTCGAGCTTCGGCATCACCGTGTCGCTCTCGGCTGGCGACGTGGAGAAGAACGACACCTTCTTCCTGGACGTCTACGACACGGTGGGCACCGACATCGACGTGGACGACCCCTTCGACGGCGTCCGGAGCGACCATCCCGAGATCGAGGACGGCTTCACGATCAGCGACGGCAGCTTCGACCTGAACGGCACCACCATCGCGGTCAACGCAGACGACACGCTGCAGGACGTGATCGACCGGGTGAACGCGGCCGGCGCCGGCGCGACCCTGGCGCTCGTGGGCGACCAGCTCGTGTTCACCGCCGACGAGGTCGGGGCCGAGGAGATCACGGTCGACAACGACAGCTCCGGCTTCCTCGACGCGATGAAGCTCAGCGCGGCGACCGTGAGCTACGGCGACCCCAGCGGCGAAGACACGGTGATCCAGGACGTGGACGCGCTCGACGGCGTGAGCAGCGGGACCTTCTCGATCAACGGGACGAGCTTTTCGGTCGACATCGGCAACGACACCTTCAGCCAGGTCCTCGACGACATCAACGCAGCGGGCCTGGGGGTCACGGCCACGCTCGACGAGAGCGGGCGCTTCGTGCTGTCTGCCGGGTCGAGCTCCATGACCCTGGACGACGGCACCTCCAACTTCTTCTCCGCGCTGAACATCCAGGTGGGCACCCACCAGGGCCGCCGGGGTCGGCAGGTGACCGCCGAGGAGGCCCACGCGCTCACCGACAAGCTCGACGAGCTCGCCCAGGGCTTCCAGGCGATGTTCGAGGAGCTCGAGCGCGGTCCGGACAGCGTGGCCGACGCCTACCGGGACAGCATCGCGAGCGCGGTGGCGTCGTACTTCCAGGACCGGAACGGCAACACCACCGCGCAGTTCGGCCTGTTGATCGACTTCGAGTCCGAGGGGCTGGTGTTCGAGCTGGACAGCGACGCCCGCCGGGACTTCTTCGACGCCCTGATGACCGACCAGGCCGACACCTTCGCCTTCCTGCTGGGGGACGAGGACGTGGTGGGGCAGGAGACGGGGCTCTTGGATGCGCTCCTGAAGCGCCTGGAGGCCCTGGACGACAGCCTGGGCAGCGCCACCAGCTACCAGGGACTCCTGGTGAGCACCTACGCGTAGGCGCGGTACCCTCCGAGCAGGAGGTCCCGATGTTGCTCCTGAGCGCGCTCGCCTGTGAGATTCCCCTGCTCGGTGACGCGGCCGACCGCGTGTTCGAGACGCTCACCGACACGGCTGGGTTGGACACGGCGGACACCGCGGACACCGCGGACGGCGGTGATGGCGGGGGCGGCGATGGCGGGGGCGGGGATGGCGGCGATGGTGGTAGCGGCGATGGGGGCGATGGCGGTGTGCCTGGTGGCGATGGTGGCGATGGCGGCGGCGATGGGGGTGGGCCGGGCGGTGGGGACACGGCCGATCCCGCGTACTCCGGCCCGACCTACGTGGACGGGGTCACGGTGGACTGCGACGCCGACTGGTGGCGCTACGAGATCGAGACCACCGGCCCCGCGACCGGCGCCAACCTCTACATCTACCAGACCGGAACCAGCTCCCCGTGGGACGAGTACCACCCGGTGACCGACGTCACGGTCGCGGAGGGCGACTGGTCGAGCAGCCTCGTGTTGGACCTGGACATCACCCAGGACTACAGCGCCGTGGTGTCGGGCTCCGTGAGCCTCTTCCAGTGCAACGAGGGCCGCATCAGCACCTTGACGTGGATGGTGCTCGTGTTCGACGGGGCGAGCCGCGCGGACTGTGTGGTGTGGGGCGACGACCCGAGCTTCTTCTCGAAGGAGTGCACGAACGTGATCTGAGCGGGGTGCTCAGGCGCGGAGACGCACCAGGTCGTGCCGGAGCTCTTGCAGCAGGCCGATGAGGCGGTCGGTCCGGTCGACCTGTTCGACGAAGGTGTCGTGGTCGAGGCTGTTGGGATCGAGGGCCGCTTCGGTCAGCCCCGCAGGGTCTTCTCCACCGTGTCGAGCGCCCGGACTACCCGTGGCTTGGCGGAAGGCACCTGGGACCTGGGGTGGTGCGGCTGACCTCTCCCGGGCTGCTCAGTCCCGCTTGCCCTCGATGGCGAGCAGCAACACGACGAGCCCGACGACCAGGCGCGGGTCGATCTCGGACCCCACCGTCTCCACGTCGTACTTCAAGCGGAACAGGTGGAAGCGCTGCCGCACCCGCGCCTGCTCGACGCCTCCGAGGGTGATGCTGTACTGCTGGGGCAGGAAGCGCAACAGATCGATCAGCCTGCGAAGCGCCGACAGGATGCCCCCGGTCTCCACGAGCAGGCCCACCTCCTGGTCGGCCTCGTCCAGGATCGACCACTCGTCCTTGAAGAGCGACTTCAGCCCCTTCCGACGGGCGGCCCCCACCTTGTGGCCCGCCACGTCCTGGATGTCGAAGGTGACCGAGAAGTCCGCGATCTGCCGCGCCGCGATCTCGAGCACCGGCTGGCTCTGGGCCTCGTCCCGGAAGACCGTGAGCTTCTCCTTCCAGGCGAAGGCCTTCTGCTTGGCGAAGAAGGCGAGCGAGCCGTCGGGCCCGTAGAGCTGGAAGGCGTTGCCGAGGAGGCTGAACAGCTTCGCCTGAGCGGTGTACCGGGCGGCGTAGGGGGCGGGCAGTGTGGTCATGCCGCGCAGGATACAGGGCGGCCATGATCACCGCGCTCGACCATGTCGCCATCGCAGTGCCCGAGCTCGACGCGGCCATCCGCCGCTTCGCCGAGGACTTCGGGCTCCCCTTCGAGGGCACCGAGGACGTGCCCACCGAGCAGACCTCCACGGCGTTCTTTCCCGTGCCCGGCACCCGCATCGAGCTCATCACGCCGATGGACGGCGCCGGGCCGGTGGCCGCCTCGCTCGCCAAGCGCGGCCCGGGCCTGCACCACCTCTGCTTCCGCACCGACGACATCGTGGCCGACATGGAGCGCTTGAAGGGCAAGGGGTACCGCTTCCTGTCGGACGCCCCGAAGCCCGGAGCCCACGGGACGCGGGTGGTCTTCGTCCATCCGAAGAGCGCGGGGGGCGTGCTCATCGAGCTGGCCGAGCACCCCGCGGAGCACCCGTGAGCCTGCGGGTCGAAGCGCGGGGGGAGACCACGTCGCTCGCGGAACGGAAGCGACGCGCCGGTCAGCGGCTGGTGCTGGGGCTCTCGGGGCCGGGCATCACCGACGAGGAGCATGCGCTGATCCGCCAGGTGAAGCCCGCCGGCTTCATCCTCTTCGCCAGGAACGTGGAGGAGCCCGCCCAGGTCCGCGAGCTGAACCGCGAGCTGGCCACGCTGGTGCCCAAGAGCCACCCGGCGCTGTTGACCGTGGACCAGGAAGGCGGCCGCGTGCAGCGGGTGAAGGACGGCGCCACGCTCTTTCCGCCCCTGCGGTGGGTGGGCAACTGCGACGACCTCGCGCTCACCCGGCGCTTCGCCCAGGCGCTCGCGCGGGAGGTGCTGGCCTGCGGCTTCAACGTGAACTGGGCGCCCGACGCCGACGTGGACAGCAACCCGAAGAACCCGGTGATCGGGGATCGCTCGTTCGGCCGCGACCCGGAGCGGGTGGCGGCCCACGTGGCCGCGTACGTGCAGGCCACCCACGACGCCGGGCTGATGGCCTGCGTGAAGCACTTCCCCGGCCACGGCGACACCGACCAGGACAGCCACCTGCACCTGCCCACGGTGGAGAAGGAGCTGCCCGACCTCGAGCGGTGTGAGCGCCGGCCCTTCGAGGCCGCCATCCGGGCCGGGGTGGGCTTGGTGATGACCGCCCACGTGGTGTTTCCCGCCCTGGACGAGGACCACCCCGCCACGATGTCCAGCGCGGTCCTCCGCGGCTGGTTGCGCGAGGCCCTGGGCTTCGGGGGTGTGATCGTGTCGGACGACATGGAGATGAAGGCGGTGCGAGGCCGGTTTCCCCTCGAGCAGCAGCTCGACCTGGCCTGCCAGGCCAGCCTGGACCTCTTCCTCTGCTGCAAGGAGCCGCACCTGCAGCTGGAGGCCTACGAGCAGCTCGTGCGGCTCCAGGAGCAGGACCCCCGCCACGACGACCTCGCCGAGCTCTCGGAGGGTCGGGTGATGGCGCTGCGGGAGCGCTTCCTGCTCGGCAGGCCGTCGCCGCCGCCGCTCACCGACCTGAAGTCCGCGTGGGCGGCGGACCTCGCCCACCTCATCCGCGCCCGGGGGCAGGGATGATCGCGCTGGTGCTCGCTTCGGTGCTCGCCCAGGAGTGCGCCGCCCCGAACCCCGTCGCCGGGAGCTTGCAGGTGGCCTGGATCTCCCCAGTGCGTGGTCGGGCCAGTGCCCGCAAGCCGCTGCAGGTGGTGCGCGTGGGCGATCTTCGCGCCTGGGTCATCGATCACGAAGCCGACCAGACCCGCACCTTGCAGGCTCTCGGCAAGGTGAAGGAGCGTCCGGGCTGGCGGGCGCGGAGGCGCTACAAGATCACGCTCTTCGACGTGAACCCAGGCGACCTGTGCCGTGCTCTGGACGACGTTCCGGTTGGAACAGAGGTCGCGGGGGTGGCCGCCTGCGACGGGGCCCGCACGGTGCGCGGCGAGTCCGAGTGCGGGTGGACCGAGGACCGTGTGACCGGCGAGCGCGGGTTCGACACCTACCGGGTGAGCTGGCGCGACGCGAGTGTGCGCGGCTTCTGCGTGTTCCCCCTCGAGCGCTTCCTGGAGGAAGCCTCGGCGCCTTGATCTTGCTCGTCGACCCCCCGGCAGGGGATGATGAGCTTGGAGGTCAAGGTGAAGGTGGAGGATCCTGCCCGTCAGCTCGTGGCCTTGGATCGCGCGCGCCGCCAGAAGGCGCTCCTGTGGGTCTCGGTCCTGTTGGCCGGGCTCTTCGTCGCCTCGGCCCCGCTCGCGGCCTGGCTGGCTCCGGGACCGCTCGGCGCGGTGCTGGGCCTGTTCGGCCTGCTCGTCCTCGGGGCGCCCTTCGCCGTCCGGCGCTTCGGCCTGGCGGTCCAGGCCCTGGTCCTGGTGGCGCTGTTGGCCGCCGGTCAGCTCGCCTTCTCGGTGCTCCACGGCGGCTACAGCGGCTTCATGCTGGCCTGGCAGACCGCCGTGCCCGTGCTCGCGGTGCTGCTGGCGGCCATCGCCGTGGCGAGCGAGAGCGCCCAGCGCTCCGCGGCGGAGGTCACCCGGGCGGCGCTCGTGGAGGTCGGCCGCACCAACGGGGCGCTGCAGGAGGCCCGCGACGACGCCCTCCAGGCCAACCGCCGCAAGGGGCGCTTCCTGGCCAACATGAGCCACGAGATCCGCACGCCGATGAACGGGGTGGTGGGCATGATCGGGCTCTTGCTCGACACCCGGCTCAACCCCGAGCAGCAGGAGTACGCCCAGCTCGTGCGGCGCTCGGCGCGCAACCTGCTCGAGATCATCAACGACATCCTCGACTTCTCGAAGATCGAGGCCGGCCAGATGCGGCTCGAGTCGGTGGACTTCGACCTCCGGCGCACCGTGGAGGAGGTCATGGAGCTGTTGGCGGAGCGCGCCCAGTCGGCGGGGCTCGACATCGCCAGCGTGGTCGACGCCGACGTGCCCGAGTGGGTGACCGGCGACCCAGGCCGGCTGCGCCAGGTGCTCATCAACCTGCTGGGCAACGCGGTCAAGTACACCGACGTGGGCGAGGTGGTGCTTCGCGTGAGCGTGCAGGAGCGAGGCGACGACCTGCTCGTGCGCTTTCTCGTGCGCGACACCGGTCCCGGCCTCGCCGACCACGCGCTCGAGCAGCTCTTCGATCCCTTCGTGCAGGCCGAGCGCCCGAGCCGCCGCCGCAAGGAGGGCACCGGGCTCGGCCTCGCCATCGCCCGCACCCTGGCCGAGATGATGGGCGGCGAGATCGGCGCGGAGAGCCAGCTGGGCGAGGGGAGCTGGTTCTGGTTCACGGCGCGCTTGAGAGAACGCCCAGCACCGGGCCTCGATCGGCCCGCGTTCGACGGGCTTCGCGTGCTCTTCGTGGACGACCACGACGCCACGTGCATCGGCGTGCAGCAGGTGCTCGAGTCCTGGGGGGTGCGCGTGGACACGGCGAGCTCCGGGCCGGTCGCTCTGGGGCTCGCTCGGGACCGCGTGCGGCGGGGTCAGGGGCCGCAGCTGGCCATCATCGACCTGCAGATGCCGGGCATGAACGGCGACGCGCTGGCCCGTGCGATGAAGGGCGACAAGGACCTGGCCAGCGTGCCGATCCTGATGCTCCTGCCGCTCGGTCAGCCGGGCCACGAGGCGGCCGCCCTGCGAGCCGGGGCCGCGGGGTGGGTCACCAAGCCCATCCGGAGGGAGCAACTCAGCGCCGCCATCCACCCGTTGTTGCGCCTCGGTGATGGCCGGAGCTCCTTCACGGACCTGCGCATGGCGGGCTTCAACCAGGCCGCCCTGAAGAAGCGCTCCCGGCCGCGCGCGCGGGTGCTGCTGGTCGAGGACAACGCGGTGAACCAGCAGGTGGCCACGCGCATCCTGGAGCGGCGCGGCTTCCATGTCGACGTGGCCGCCGACGGCTTCGAGGCGCTGGAGGCCTTGTCGTCGATGCCCTACGACGTGTGCGTGATGGACTGCATGATGCCGGAGCTGGATGGCTTCGAGACCACGCGGATGTGGCGCGCCCGGGAGCGCGGCGCGCGCGTGCCGATCATCGCGCTCACCGCAGCGGTGGGCGAGGAGGACCGGCTTCGCTGCACCGAGGCCGGCATGGATCACTTCGTGGAGAAGCCTGTCGACGCCGACGCTCTGGTGCGCGCCATCGAGCTGGCCCTGGGTGCGCAGTCGGTCGAGCAGGAAGACGAGGGCCGGGTTGTCGACTTCACCGCCAGCCTGCCGCCAGTCGACGAGAGCGTGCTCGCCCACCTCTCCGACAGCCTGGGCGATGCCGAGTTCACGCGTGCGTTGATCGGCGACTTCATCGAGAGCTCCCAGGACCACCTCCGTCGGCTGCGCACCGCGGCCGACACGTCGGACGCCAAGGCCCTCCAGCTCTCCGCGCACACCTTCAAGTCGAACGCCGCCATGATCGGGGCCCATCGGCTGGCCTCGATCTGCCTCGAGCTGGAGGTACGCGCCGCCGAGGGCAACGCGGCGGGTGCTTCCGGTGCGGTCGACAGGATGGTCAAGGAGTTCGAGCGCGTCCGGCGCTGGCTGGAGAGCGGCGGTTTCCGCGTGGGCGAGGGCTGAGCAGGCTGCCGGTCTCAGGCGGCCGATGACCGGATAGGGGTGCTGTGTGGCCGACTCCACCCATCGCACCCGCTACTGCAGTCGTTGCCTGACCACCTTCATCGGGGAGCTGGAACGCTGTCCGAACCTCGGCTGCGGTCACAAGAAGCCCGGCTCGGGGTGGGGCGAGCTGCTGGAAGCGGGCGACCTCTTCGACCGGCACTACACGATCGAGCGGCGGCTGGCGATCGGCGGCGCCGGCGTGACCTACCTCGGTCGCGAGCTGGACGCCGACGGCGAGGCCGTGGGGCCGCACCTGGCCATCAAGATCCTCTACGTGCAGCGCGATCAGGGCGGCTTCCTGCGGCGCTTGTCGAACGAAGCGCAGATCCTGCAGGAGCTCGACCACCCCGGCATCGTGCAGCTCATGGGCTTCGTGCACCGCCATGGGCACTCGCCGTACCTGCTCACCCGCTTCGAGGCCGGCGGCAGCCTGTTGGACCTGCTCCGACGGCGGGGTGCGCTCACCCTGCGCGAAGCCGCCGACATCGGCGTGCAGATCTGCGATGCGCTGGAGGTGGCCCACGGTCGGGGGGTGATCCACCGGGACATCAAGCCCGAGAACATCCTGCTGCGGCACCCCGATGCGGTGGACGGCAGCTACCAGATCTGCCTCACGGACTTCGGCATCGCCAAGGTCTCCGGGGGCGTGGGGGGCCGGCTGACCAAGGTCGGGACCTTCGTGGGCACGCCGCAGTACGCAGCCCCCGAGCAGTTCCGCGGACTCGATCCCACCGCCGCCACCGACGTGTACGCGGTGGGCGCCGTGCTGCACTTCCTGGTCACGCTCGAGCCCGTGGTCACCGAGTCCAGCGAGTTCTCCGCCGAGGACCAGCTCCGGTCGCTGCTCGAGCACCTCCCGCCGCGGATCGACAAGCCCGACCTCGATCCCGACGCGGTGAGCCTGTTCAACACGGTGCTCGCCTCGACCATGACCGCGGACGCCGGGGAGCGCGGCTCGATCGCCCGGGTGCGCGAGCTCCTGGACATGCTGCTCAACGATCAGCCGCGGCTCTTGTCGAGCAGCACCCAGGTCCCCGACCTGGCGCCGGCGGGCGAGCTCGCCCCCCTGGTCGAGGTGCACCCTCCGACCACCGACGAGGCCGACACCTTCGCGGGCATCCTGAGCGAAGACCACACCGAGGACGACGAGGACGCGCCGGCCACCTTCGACCTCGAAGACCCGCAGGACGTCGCCTCGGTCAACGAGCCCCTGCCTGTCGAGCTGCCGCCCACGGAGCCGATGCGGCGAGCGCCTGCCGAGCCGCCCGACGACCTCGACGAGGGCTACGAGCCCCACACGCCCGCACCGGCCAGCTCGGGCGCGATGGGGTGCGTGGCCAAGGCGGCCATCGGGGCGGCGGTGCTGGGGGTGCTGGCGCTCGGCAGCGTGGGCTTCTTGGGCAAGAAGGTGTGGGACGGCTTCGGTGGCGGTCCGGAGCTCGTGGAGTCCGGCGACAACGGGTACCTTCAGCTCTCGGCCAGCGTGGCGCGGCAGGCGGTGGCCTTCGGCAGCTGCGACGCGCGCGGCGAGGTCACCTTGCACCTGGCCTTCGACGCCGCGGGCAAGGTCACGAGTGCCCAGGCCACCGGCCTGCCCCCAGCCGAGGGTGCCTGCGTCGAGGGGCTGGCCAGCACCTTCATGCTGGACTGGACGGGCGACGAGCCCGCCGAGGTGGAGCTGGTGCTCGACCTGGAGTGACGGGGCGGAGTCGGTCACGAATCGGTCGTGAGCGGGGCAGCTCGGCTCGTCGACCGGCTCAACAAGCTGGGGTCACGAGTGTTGCACACCGTTGGCACGGCCCGGTCTCGGTGTACCGGATCCCCTTGTGCTGGCCCGCCAAGGATGGGAGGCTGGAGCCAGCCAGGAGCTACCACGACGCCAGCATCTCGGACTCTGGGAGGGAAGATGAACGCTCGACATCTCGCCAACTTGGCACGCTTCTTGACGGGGGGGGGCCGCCCTCGGGCTGACCGCCCCTGATGCCCGTGCAGTCTGCGTGGATAACGACGGCGACGGGTACGACACCGGCACCGACACGGGCTGTGTCGCCATCGACTGCGACGACAGCGACAGCCAGGTCAGCCCGGACGAGTCCGAGGACCTCGGCAACGGGATCGACGACGACTGCGACGGCCTCATCGACTACGGCTTCCAGCTCCTCGAGGCCCCGCTGTTCAGCGGCCTGTGGTGGTTGGACCACCGGGCGACCTGGTCACAAGGCACCGTGACCCTGTCACCCATCGCAGGGGACACCGACGCCTACATCGAGCTCCTGACCGAGTTCGACTGGGACCGGGGAGAGCTGCATGCGGTGCTGGGGATCACCTCCGGCTCCGACCTGGTGAACGCCGATTGCTACGCCGAGGTGGTGACCGAGCAGGGCACGTTCCGGAGCCACCGGATCCTCGGCACGGGCGAGCAGGCCGCGGCCGTCGGCTTCTCGCCGTACCTCACCAGGCCCTTTCACGTCTACGACTTCTCGGTCCACTGCGAGTGGGTGACCGGCTCGCCGAGCGTCACGCTCGACTACGTCAACCTCGTCAACGCGGACTACGCTTGGCCGCCGCCCGCGGACCAGGACCTCGTCTACACCGACACCTCCTTCGAGGGCGGCGGGTACGAGTCCGCCGTCGTGCGCTCCGCGGCCGTCTCGGGCGAGGTGCTCGCGGCGTCGAACACGCACGGGGTGGCGTGGAGCGACGACGGCGAGGTGTGGTACAGCATCAACGGCGAGCTCGACGGGAGCGAGCTCTGGGCGCAGGACTTCTTGAGCGCCTGGGACGTGGAGGCCGTCGACGCCAACGATCTGTACGTGCTCACGGGGCGCGGCGACGACGACCCCTCGGGAGGGCTCTTCCGCACGACCGACCTGGGCACCACCTGGACGGACGTCGGTGCGGGAACCGCCGTCGAAGGCACCGCGCACACCTGTGGCGGCAAGGACGCCGACGCCTACGCGGGCGGGCGCCTGTTGGAGTCGTGGACGCCGCCGCAAGAGGACACGGTGGTCTTGTACGGGAACCACAAGTCCGGCAGCGCGGGTGTCTACGCCTGGGACACCGGCACCGACCAGGCGTGCACGCGAAGCACCGGGTTCCAGTCCTTGCCAGCCGACCGCGTCAGCTCGCTCGCGCTGACCACCCTGGAGGGGAGCGACTACCTGCTGGCCGGGTACAAGGGCCGCACGGCCGCGGCCGATGCCCTCTACGTGTGCCAGCTCGACGGCAGCTGCGGCGGCGCGAACGGTGTCGCCAGCGCCTGCCAGGCCGTAGCAGGGAGCGGCTGGGACGTCCGCGATCTCGCGGTGCAGGAGGACCCCACCTACGGCAGCTACGGACGCAGCCTCGTCTACGTCGCCGACGGTGGGCGCCGCCTGAGCGCGTCCGACGCCTGCAGCGCCCAGGAGGGCACCGTGCACGTCGTGCAGATCGCGGGCACCGGCGGGAGCCCCTCGATCACGAGCTGGGACTCCGACGACCCCACCTACGCCACCTGCACCCCCGACGACGGCACGGGCAGCCCGGACATCTCCGGCTGCCCCGACTGGCTCTACACCGGAACCCCGCCCGGGAGCGACCTCGTGTACGTCACGGCCGTGTTCAAGCACGACCAGCTCGGGAGCGGCGAGCTCCGCGTCAGCGACACCGGGGCCGCCTCCACCATCGAGCTCGTCGGGCTGGCCTTCGACGAGGTCGGGACCTTGCTCGCCTTCGTCCACCGGCCCCAGTCGAACCCCTACGGCTACCCGCGGGTCTTCCGCGCCGACGTGTCCACGCCGCCGACCTCGGGCACGACGCTCGACTGGGTTCCGTTGCAGGACTACTCGACCGGCGAGCCCTACCTGGACACCGACCCGACAGACCCCTACGACTCCAACGCCGAGGAGCGGGCGCACGCCGCCGATGTCGTCGACGGGTGGCTGCGGGGCCTCGATCCCTACGACGACCTCCAGGGCTGGTTCCCGGGCCGGTCCGTGGACGGGGAGTTCTACACCAAGGCCGGCGCGGAGGCGGCGGGCGTGCTCGTCAATGGCGGCCTCGGCATGCTCTGGCTGCCGCCCGAGACCGCGTTGGCCCCTGGCTGGGACTCCGCCTACGGGGATCCGGTCTACGACCTCGACGACATCCCGTGGGCCTACGCGATCCAGCCCGACAGCGACTTCCAGACCACCGTGCCCGCCGCCGTGGGGTGGTGCGACGCCTGCTACGCCAGCGGCAAGATGCAGCAGGGGCTGGCCTGGGCCGCTTCCTGGGACGTCACGCTGGAGTCGCTCTACGGTCCGCCGACCGCGGGCGCGGTGCGGGAGCCGGCCTGGTACGACTGCCACTTCGAGAACTGGGAGGCCGGCGGGCGCGACGTCGACGTGGTCGAGGACGCGAGCGGGGCCACCGTGTGGGTCGGGCTCTGGCAGCAGTCGAGTAAGAGGCCGACGCGCCAGGGCATCGTCAAGGGCACCCTCGCTCCGGGAGACGACCACGACGACATCGACTGGTGCTTCGAGACGACGTCGAGCTACCTCGCGACGAGCCAGGTCTTCGATCCGGCTGGCCCGGATTGGATGTGCAAGCGCGGTGACGAGGACACGGGCTTCTGGCCCGACTACGCCACGATCCCCGCTTGTGACGCGGGTCTCGGTACGTCGGGCGGAAGGCTGCTGACGAGCGACGTGCCAACCGAGTACCACTACGGCAACGTGTACGACATCGAGGCCCTCGCCGCCGCACCGAGCGTCGCCTTCGCCACGCTGGCGTCCTGGGACGACGGCGACACCGCCTCCCCCGGCTACGAAGGTGCGGGCGCCCTCGCCCTGCTCTACGACGACGTCGCCACCGGCGACATGGTGCTCGAAGCGGTCCCGGAGCCCGGGTCGGACCTGGCGGGCACCTCATGCGCCGGCTGGTCCTACGACCAGGTGATGGACAACGTGCCGCTCATCACCGTGGACCAGAAGGCGTCCGTCTGGGAGAGCAGCACCGTCTACAACCTTCGGCTCTACCTGCTCGCCGGCGACGGCACCTCGTCGGGCGATGACTGCTCGCTCTTCCAGGTCGACGTCACCTACGCGGGCGGCATCGACGCCACCTGGACCCCGATCGCGCTCGGCTCGGCCGCGAGCGACTGCACGAACCTCGGAGCCGGCCAGCTCCTTGGAGCCGCGACCGCCGACTGGGCTCCCGACACCTTGTGGGTGCATGGCAACGCCGTCGGCGAGGACGCGCTCTGCGAGCTCGACCTCAGCACCCCTGGGAGCCCCGCCTACTACCCGCTCGCGAAGAACGACAGCCGCCAGCGGCGGGTCACCTACGTCGAGCCCCACCCCCACCTCGCGTACACGCTCCTCGTGGGCATGACCGTCCAGGACGGCGAAGGCTGCACCAACGCCACCTGCGAGCGCCCAGGGCTCTACCAGGCGGCCTGGCGCATGCGGGGGTTGCTGGGCCAGTGGGCGCCCGACTTCCGGGCGCTCCCCGACGACGGCCTCTACAACGCCAACGTCACGGGCGTCGCCGCCGACAGCCGCCAGATGGCGAGCGGCGACTACGAGGTCGAGTCGCTCTGGGTCTCGACGGGCGGCGGCGGCGTCTGGCAGGGGGACCGGGCTTGGCGCGACCCATGATCGTCTTCCTGCTCGCCTGCTTCAGCTGGAGCTCGCAGCCCGAGCCCGCCACCCCCGGCTCCGGCTCGGAGGGGACCGACACGGCCCCGCCAACGGACACCGAAGTACCGGAGCCCCGCGACACCGGCGACGACAGCGGCATCGACACCGGCCCCTTCGATATCGATGGCGACGGCTACGTGGCCTCGAAGGACTGCGACGACGCCGACCCCACCATCTTCCCCGGCGCCGACGATCCCACCTGCGACGGGGTCGACCAGGACTGCTCCGGCGACGACGACCGCGACCGGGACGGCGACGGCTCCTTCGACCCCGAGTGCGGCGGCGACGACTGCG
>Ga0114932_10001299_pt1 | contig 28657 bp, 24 predicted proteins | sample 2SBtaG_2_FD_87286 | JGI IMG/M metagenome (GOLD analysis project Ga0114932, IMG submission 87286) | Deep subsurface microbial communities from Kolumbo volcano to uncover new lineages of life (NeLLi) - 2SBTROV12_ACTIVE470 metaG | ecosystem: Environmental > Aquatic > Marine > Volcanic ...
CGACACCGACACCGACACCGACACCGACACCGACACCGACACCGACACCGACACCGACACCGACACCGACGCGGACACCGACTCCGAGATCTACCGGATCCAGACCGGTACCTACGCGGTGGGCAGCGAGGTCACCGCGACCGGTGTCCTTGCCGGCATCGCGGACTACGGTACGGCGTCGGGCTTCTTCCTGTTGGACGGTCAGGGCGGTCCCTACTCCGGCCTCTGGGTCTACACCGATGGCTTCTCCGCGGTCGGTGCGGTCGCGGAGGGCGACGAGGTCGAGGTCACCGGCACCTACGAGGAGTACGGCGGCGACGGCAAGACCTGGACGCTCACCGAGATCGTCGCGACCGACGCCGGCCTGCTCAGCGTGATCTCGAGCGGCAACGCGCTGCCCGCCCCGGACGTGGTCGATGTGGCGGATCTGCTCGACGAAGCTGCTGGCGAGGCCTGGGAAGGCACGCTGGTGGAGGTGCAGGACGTCACGATCACGAGCCTCGACCCGTTCACGGTCGATGGGGTCAGCGTGGACAGCCGGCTCTACGAGTCCGACACGTCGGGCTACACCTCCGGCGGTCTGCTCACCAGCGTGGTGGGCCTGGTCTACACCGGCAGCTCGTCGTACCAGCTCAACCCCCGCTCCGCGGCCGATCTGGGGAGCTACAGCTACAGCTGCCCGGCCGACAAGTGCGCCGACGACCTCGCTGAAGGCGACCTCGTGATCACCGAGTTCATGCCCAACCCCGACATCGTCGGTGACGACGAAGGGGAGTACTTCGAGGTGTACAACGCGTCCGGCGGATCCGTGCAGATCGCGGGCCTCACCATGCGGGACGACGGCTCCGACAGCACGACCGCCGGCAGCCTCGAGATCGCCGCGGGCGCCTACGCGGTGCTCGGCCGCAACGTGGACATGAAGGTCAACGGTGGAGCCGCGGTCGATCTGGCCTACGGCACCTCGTACAACCTCTCGAACTCGGACGACGAGATCATCCTCGAGAACAGCGGCGGTGTGGTCGACGAGGTCTGGTACGACAGCAGCTTCGGTTGGGACGCGGGCGTGTCGGCCCAGGCTGCTCCGGGCACCGACCACACCACGAACGACGACGCCGCGAGCTGGTGTGGATCGACGACGGCCTACGGCGCTGGTGACCTCGGCTCTCCGGGCGTGTCGAACGCGGCCTGCGACTGAGGATCCGGGTGAAGCGGGGGCGTGGCGGAATGGCAGACGCGCTCGATTCAAAATCGAGTGACCTGAGGTCGTGAGGGTTCGACTCCCTCCGCCCCTACTTTCACCCCATCGTCGCAAGCTCCCCGAAGGCGCGCGGATAGTTGCCGAGCAACATCCAGTTGCGGAGTCGCTGTGTCCGTGGAGCGTGGTGCCCTGATTCGTGAGGGCAAGTCGAAGCAGGTCTGGGAGGTCGTCGGCGACCCCGGTCACGTGGTCGTCCACTACAAGGACGACGCCACGGCCTTCAACGGCGTGAAGCACGCCGAGGTGCGGGACAAGGGCGCGGTGAACGCCGCCTTGAACTGGCACCTGATGAGCCTGGTGGAGGAGCAGGGCAAGATTCCCTCGCACCTCGTGAAGCGGCTCGGCGAGGTCGATCAGCTCTGTCGTCGCGTGGACATCATCCCGGTCGAGGTCGTGGTGCGGAACGTCGTGGCGGGCTCGGCGTCGAGACGCTTTGGGCTCGAAGAAGGCCTGACGTTGTCCGGGCCCATGGTCGAGTGGTTCTACAAGTCGGACGAGCTCAACGATCCACCGATGAGCGACTGCCATGCGCTGCTCTTCAACTGGGCCGAGCAGTGGGAGCTGGAGTACTTCCGCCACGCTGCGCTCGAGGTCAACCGCGTGCTCTGCAAGTTCTGGTCGGACCTCGGCGTGACGCTGGTCGACTTCAAGATCGAGTTCGGCAGGGCGTCCAGCGGCCAGGTGCTGCTCGCCGACGAGATCACGCCGGACGGCTGCCGCCTCTGGGAGACGGCCACGGGCCGGAAGCTCGACAAGGATGTCTTCCGACGGGACATCGGAGATCTCGGTGACACCTACCGCGAGGTGTACCAGCGGGTCTTCGGGACCGCGTTCGGCGCCTGACCGCGTGGCTTTCGACCGCTTCCGGGACGAGTGCGGCGTGGTGGGCGTGTTCGGCCACCTCGAAGCCGCTCGTCTCACCTGCCTCGCACTCCACGGGCTGCAGCACCGCGGTCAGGAGGGAGCGGGCATCGCGGTGGGGGAGGGCGACCGGGTCCGCCTGCTCCGAGGCCGCGGTCTGGTCGGCGACGTGTTTGGTGAGCCCGAGCTCGCGAGCCTGAGCGGGGACTGCGCGGTGGGGCACGTGCGGTACAGCACGGCCGGCGGGGGTGCACTCCGCAACGTGCAGCCCTTCGTGGTGCGCTACCAGCACGGACAGGTCGCCATCGCGCACAACGGCAACCTCGTCAACGCCGTGGAGCTTCGGGCCGAGCTGGAGGCGCGCGGCTCGATCTTCGCCACCTCGAGCGACACGGAGGTCATCCTCCACCTGCTGGCCACCTCGAGGCAACAGAGCTTCGTCAACCGTCTCGTCGATGCGCTGGGCCAGGTGCAGGGTGCATGGAGCCTCGTGCTGCTCTCGAACCGCCACCTGGTCGTGGTCCGCGACCCGCATGGCTTTCGTCCCTTGGTGCTCGGGCGCCTGGGCGACGCCTGGGTGGCCGTCTCGGAGACCTGTGCTCTGGACCTCATCGGCGCCACCTTCGAGCGGGAGGTCGAGCCGGGGGAGATGGTGATCATCGACGACCAGGGGGAGCACAGCCTGCGTCCCTTTCCACGACAACCACGCCGCGCGTGCGTGTTCGAACACATCTACTTCTCGCGACCCAACTCGCAGACCTTCGGGCGCTCGGTCTACGGGATGCGTCATCGCCACGGCGGGCTCCTGGCCGACGTGCACCCGGTCGAAGCCGACCTGGTCATGCCGGTTCCCGACAGTGGCACCCCCGCGGCCCTCGGGTACGCCCAGGCCTCGGGCCTGCCGTTCCAACAGGGCCTGATCCGCAGCCACTACGTGGGGCGCACCTTCCTGGAACCGAGCCAGGACGGGCGCGATCTCGGGGTGAAGCTGAAGCTGAGCCCGGTGCGCGATGTGATCGCCGGTCGGCGGCTGGTGGTGGTCGACGACTCCCTCGTCCGTGGCACGACCTCGAAGAAGATCGTGCGCATGCTCCGAGAGGCTGGGGCGCGCGAGGTCCACCTCCGCATCGCCAGCCCGCCGATCGTGGGGTCTTGCTTCTACGGGATCGACACGCCCACGCAGTCCGAGCTGGTCGCCCACGAGCAGGACGCCGATGCCATCTGCCGCTTCGTGGGCGCCGACAGCCTCGCCTACCTCGATCTGGAGCGCCTTCGCGGGGACCTCGGCGAGGGGGGTGCGGGCTGGTGCGACGCCTGCTTCAGCCTCGACTACCCGGTGCCCCCATCCGATGGAGTGCCCCGGAGCCAGCTGCCGCTCTTCGCCGACGAGGGCTGACCCTGCGCCGATCTCCACCTCTGATAGACTCGCTCTCGCTGGGGCGCACGCTCACGGGGCCACAGGGAGTTCATGGGCAAGACCATCGGGATCGACCTGGGAACCACCAACACGGTGGTCGCGGTGCTTCAGGATGGGCGCCCCAAGGTCCTCGAAGACGACAAGGGCTACAAGGTCCTGCCGTCCTGCGTCGCCTGGAAGGGCGACAGCCGCTACATCGTCGGCCAGCCGGCCAAGAACCTGATCCTCACCCAGCCCGATCGAACGGTCTACGCGGTGAAGCGCCTGGTGGGGCGTCGGTACGACGACCCTGCCGTGGTCCAGGCGATGAAGCGGATGGCGTACCGCATCGACCCCGCGCCGGACGGCACCACGCAGGTGCTGCTCGGCGACGTCGTGCTCACCCCCGTCGAGGTCAGCTCCATCATCCTGCAGGTGGCGCGCTCGATCGCCGAGAAGCACCTGGGCGAGCCCGTGAGTCAGGCGGTCATCACCGTGCCGGCGTACTTCAACCACGCGCAGCGGGCGGCCACGATGGAGGCCGCGCAGGCGGCGGGGCTGGAGGTCGACCGGCTGTTGAACGAGCCCACCTCGGCGGCGCTCGCTTACGGCTACCGGCGCGACATCGAGAAGACCCTCTGCATCTTCGACCTCGGAGGCGGCACCTTCGACGTGTCCGTGCTCAACATGAGCCAGGGCGTCTACGAGATCCTGTCCACGATGGGCGACACCTTCCTCGGCGGCGAGGACTTCGACTTCGCAGTCGTGGAGTACCTGGCCGACGAGTTCCAGCGGAAGCACCACGTGGACCTGCGCGGTGACCCCACGGCGGTGCAGCGGCTGAAGGATGCCGCCGAGCGCGCGAAGTGTGAGCTGTCGTTCACCGATCGTGCCACGGTGCTCGTCCCCCAGATCGCGAGCGGGAAGAACCTCGAGCAAGTGCTCACCCGCGCCACACTCGAGCGCCTCGTGAACGAGCTCGTGATGCGCACCGTCGACATCACGCGCGAAGCGGTGTCCTCGGCCGGTCTCCAGCTCGGAGACGTCGATGACGTCATCCTGGTCGGCGGCCAGACCCGCATGCCTCGGGTCCGCGAGGTGATCTCGGGGCTCTTCGGCCGCGAGCCGTCCCGCTCGGTGCACCCCGAGGAGGTCGTGGCCATCGGTGCTGCGGTGCATGCCGAGTCCCTCGATGACCCCGAGGTCGCCAAGACCTTGCTCATCGACGTCACGCCCTTCGACCTGGGCATCGACGCCGCTGGGGGGTTCTTCAGCCCGATCATCGAGCGCAACAGCAAGATCCCGGCAACGCACACCCGAACCTTCACCACGGTCAGCGACAACCAGGAGAAGGTGCGCATCACGGTGCGGCAGGGCGAGTCCCGCCAGGCCCAGGAGAACGAGTTCCTCGGCGAGTTCGTGCTCACCGGGTTGCGTCCCGCGCCGCGGATGACGCCCAAGCTCGATGTCACCTTCCGGATCGACGCCAACGGGATGCTGCACGTGACCGCCACCGAGCGGGCCACGGGAGAGCGGCAACAGATCGTGGTGCGCAACTACGCGGAGGTCGCGGCCACGCCCGGGAGCGGCCCCGAGGAACCTGAGCGCGCCGTCGCCGCCGAGGCGCCCGTCGCCACCGAGCCCACCAGCCCGGCCGAGGCGGGTCTGCTCGGTCGTCTCCTCGGGCGTGGCCGGAAGAAGAAGAAGTCGAAGAAGGACGCTGCGCCGCCGGCCGCCGAAGCGGTTGCAGCCTCGGCGGACGAGGTGCCCGCCGTGGAGATGCCGCGCATCGAGCTGCCGGCGTCGGCTCCGGAGCCGGCCTCGGTGGCACCCGAGTCCCTGGAGCTCGCTCCGGAGCCCGAGAGCGTGGAACCGGGCGGGCTCGCGTCGCTCGACCCCGATGGCGACGACGTGTTCGCGCTGCCGCCAGACGACGACGAGGTCTTTGCGTTGCCGCCGGAAGAAGACGAGCTGTTCGCCGCGCCGCCAGACGACGACGACTTCGACGACGCCGATCCCTTCGACGACGCTGAGCCGCGATCGGTGGAGCCGCTGAGCATGGGCGCTCTCGAGCCCGTCGAGGACCCGGTCACTGCGGGGGATCTGCTCGCCGACGACGACGTCGATCCCTTCGCTGCGCTCGACGACGATGACCTCGAGGGCGGTGACGACCTGCTCGGCTACCTGCCGCCGCCGGAGCCCGAGCCCGAGCCCGAGTCCGTCGCGGATCACGCCACCGAGGCGCCGCCCGAGCCAGCACCGCCGTCGAAGACCAAGAAGATGAAGGTCGGCGGAGACCGCAAGCGGAAGCCGGCCAAGCTCAAGATCAACTACCGCAAGCCCGAGATCTTCGTGCGCGAGTCGCGCAAGAACCTCGATGCGGGCTTCACGTTCATCAAGACCTCCAAGCCGTTGCCCACGGGTCGCGAGTGCGTCTTCCTGGTGTCGGCACCTGGTCTCGACGAACCCCTCACGTTCGAGGGCGTGGTCATCTGGTCGTCGCGCGACGAAGAGATCCAGCTCGAGGGCGACGAGGGCATGCGGATCGAGTACCGCATGTCGCCCTCCCAGCGCAGTGCCGTCGAGGACGCAGTGACCCGCCTCGGGTGAGGGATCCCCCGTGCCTCACTATGCGGTGAGGCCGCCGTCGACGCAGAAGAGCTGTCCGGTGATGTAGCTGGCTCGCGGGCCGGCCAGGAAGCGCACGATGCCCGCCAGCTCCTCGGGCTGGCCCATGCGCCGCATGGGGACCTGCGAGACCGCGATCTCGATCGCGCGCTCGGGCATGGCCTGGGTCATGGGGGTGTCGAAGAAGCCCGGCGCGACGGCGTTCACCCGGACCTTGCGGCGAGCGAGCTCCTTCGCGAGGCATCGGCTCATGGCCACGACCGCAGCCTTCGACGCCGCGTAGTTGGCCTGTCCGGCGTTTCCGCGGACGGCGGAGATGCTGGCGATGTTGATGATGCTGCCCGAGCGCCGCATCATCATGCGCTGAGCCGCCTCGCGGCACGCTCGGAACGTGGCGTGCAAGTTGACGTCCATCAGCTCGAACCAGTCCGCGTCCGACATCCGCGGCATCAGGCCATCGCGGGTGATGCCGGCGTTGTTCACGAGCACGTCGAGGTCCCCGACGGCGTCCGCTGCAGCGAAGAGGGCGTCGACACCTTCGGTGGTGCTCAGGTCCGCCTGGATGGGCTGCGCTCCACCACCGAGCTCCTCGCAGAGCGTGGCCGCGGCGTCGGGCGAGCGCCGGTAGCTGACCAGGACCTGAGCGCCCGCTGACGTCAGCTCCCTGCAGATGGCGGCACCCAGCCCGCCCGTTGCGCCGGTCACCAGCGCGATGCGCCCGTCGAGCTCCATCTCTCCTCCGAGAGCGCGCTGTATCGCGGTCAGCCCTGAACGCGCAGGCGGTGGATGTCGTCGCGCTCCAACAGCACGGCGAGCAGCCGATCGACGCCCACCGCGATGCCTCCTGCGCGGGGATGGGTCCCTACGGACCGCATGAGCCGCTCGTCGATGGGGTGGGGTGGGCGTGACGCGGCCTCCCGAGCGCCGTTGCTGCGCGCCCAACGGGTGCGGAGCTCCGTCGCGTCGGTCAACTCCGTGAAGGCGTTCGCGATCTCGACCCCGTTCCAGTACAGCTCGAAGCGCTCCGCGGTGCCGCCTCGGACGGTGGCGAAGGCGGCTTCGTCCGCCGGGAAGTCCCAGACGATGGTCGGAGCCGTCAGCTGGGGCTCCACGGACGCGACCCACAGCCGCTGCGCCTCGATTGGATCCGAGGGACGTCCTCCGGCCGCCGAGAAGGCTTCGGCGACCGTCAGGTGTTCGACGCGGGGCAGCGTGCGGCCGACAGCCTGCGCGGCGGCGGCGAGGAGGCCCTGGAGGTCCTCCGCGATCTCGCGGTACCCGACACCGCTGCGGTACCACTCGAGCATGGTGAACTCGGTCGCGTGCAGGCGGCCCTGCTCCTCGCCTCGGAAGCACGGGCTGATCGCGTAGATGCGGGGCAGCCCCGCCGCCAGTACCCGCTTCAGGGCGAACTCAGGGCTGGTGTGCAGCCACATCTCGCCCACGGCGAGCGCCTCGAGGTGCTCCTCGAGCGCACCGGAGCGCACGCGCACAGGCACGTCGATCTCCAGGAACCCGTGGTGCTGGAGCCACGCACGCAGCGCTGAGAGCAGGGCGGCCCGGGCACGAAGGACCGGGACCGTGGGGGTGCCGTTCACCGGACCCGGCCGAGGTACTCCTTGGTGCGCGTGTCGACCTTGATGGTCTCGCCTTCCGAGATGAAGAGCGGGACCTGCACCACCGCGCCATTGGCGATGGTGGCCGGCTTGGTGGCGCCCTGGGCGGTGTTGCCCTTCACGCCCGGCTCGCAGTGTGTGATCTCGGTGTCGATGAAGTTCGGCAGGCTCACGCCGACCGGCCGCTGCTTGTAGATGAGCACGTTGCACTCGAGGCAGTCGATCAGGTACAGCGACTCGTCTTCCATGATGGAGCCGTCGATGCCGATCGTCTCGTAGGTCTCCATCGACATGAAGTAGTACATGCCGGAGTCCTCGTACTGGTATTGCATCGTGATCTCTTCGCAGTCCGCGGCCTCCACGGTCTCGCCCGACCGGAACGTACGCTCGATGACCGCTCCGGTGATCAGGTTCTTCAGCTTGGTCCGCGTGAAGGCTGTGCCCTTGCCAGGCTTCACGAACTGGAAGTAGGTCATCACGAACGGCGATCCGTCGAGCTCGATCTTGAGCCCGTTACGGAACTGCGAGGTCTGGTAGACGGCCATGTCTGATTCGCTCCAAGCTGGGCAGCGTCGGTATCACGCCCGAGCCAAGCCCTCCAACGTGGTGGGCCGCGTGGAAGCGGTGGCGCGGCATGCCTGGGTGGATCCCGAGGTCTGGGTCGCGGCGGCTCGCCGCTTCCCCGTGCGCATTCCGCGCCGCTGGTTCGAGCTGATCGATGGCGGTCCGACGGACCCGCTTGCCCTGCAGGCGCTTCCGAGCGCGGGCGAGCTCGAAGACGCTCCGGGCGATCGGGTCGACCCTGTGGGCGAGCTGGCGCTCTGCCCGGTGCCCTGGGTGGTGCAGAAGCACGCGGACCGCTGCCTGCTCCTGCTGACGAAGCGCTGCCACCTCATGTGCCGGTACTGCTTCCGGCGCGACCACAGCCCTTCGAGCGCCGAAGACCCGACCGAGGAGGAGCTCGCCAGGGCGGTCGCCTGGTGCCTGGCGTCCGGCGTGGAGGAGGTCATCCTCTCGGGCGGGGACCCGCTCGCCGTTCGGGACGAACGCCTGCTCGGGGTGCTGGATGCTCTGCACGCAGCCGTGCCCGTGGTGCGCATCCACACCCGAGCGCCCATCACGGCGCCGGACCGGATCACGCCCATGCTGGTGTCCGGCCTGGCGCGACGACGGCCGCTGTGGGTGGTGGTGCATGCCAACCACCCGCGTGAGCTGGACAGCGGGTCGGAGCGGGCGCTGCGCGCCCTCGTGCAGGCGGGTCTGCCGGTCCTGAACCAGAGCGTGCTCTTGAGGGGCGTGAACGACGACGCGGCGGTGCTCGCCGAGCTCAGCCGTGCGCTGGTCCGTCTCGGCGTGAAGCCCTACTACCTGCACCACACCGACGCGGCGCGGGGGAATGCGCACCTCCGGGTCTCACCGCACCGCGGCCTGGCGATCCATCGGGCGCTGTCGCGGCAGGTGAGCGGGCTCGCCCTGCCGACCTATGTGGTCGATCTCCCTGACGGGAGCGGCAAGGTGCGGGTCGCCGACGCGGTCGCGACCGGTCGCTTGGCCTCGGAGCCGCGGTAGACTGCCCGCGGAGGTCCCTGGATGGCGACCCGCTACGCGCGAGTGCAGTTCGACGATCTGGTGCGCTTCTTCGACACGATCGAGGAGATCCGCTCCGGCAACTTCATGATCGCCCGAACGGCTCTCGACGACGAGCCTGCACCGGAGCTCCGGATCGATCTCGTCGCACCGCTCATCGGACGGGTCGGGCCGTTCGAGGGCCAGGTGATCTTCAAGAACGAAGACAGCGTCGGTCTGCGCGTGCTCGAGTTTCCTGCGGAGGCCCAGCGGGAGCTCGACACCTTCGATGGCGTCATGGACCAGGTCCAGACCATCCTGGTGCGACGCGGTCAGCTGATCCCCAAGGCTGCGCTCGACGAGGCGCAAGCCGATCTGTCGCGGGTGCGCGCGGAGGCCGACGAAGCCGTCAAGCAGGCGGCTCGTGCGGCTCGTGCGGCCGCCGCTGCGGGGGGCGGTGCCGGCGTGCCGGTGGTGCAGGAAGAGCGAGGACAGGGCTTCTCGCTGCCCGATCTCGCCGACCGGGATCCCGACTTCGAGGGCAGCCTCAGCGACCGAAGCCTGCGCGATGCGCTCGTGAACATCGCCGTGGCGCGGTCCACGGGCCTGTTGACCGTCGTGCAGGGCGACGGCACCCACCGCTTCGGCTTCGTGTTCCAGGGGGGCCCGGTCGGCTGGAGGACCGAGCCGCTCGAGAAGGAGAGTGTGCTCGGGGTGCTCTTGTACCGCGCCGGCCAGATCACCGAGGAGCAGCTCAAGGAGAGCCTCGCCATCATGGAGGAGCGCGGCTGTCGCCAGGGCGAGGCCTTCATCGAGATGGGCGTGATGACCTTCGCGCAGCTCGCGATGGTGCTCCAGAAGCAGTGTGAGTTCGTGCTCCAGGCGGTCATGCGCCTGCGCGACGGCGCGTGGGCGTTCCATGAGCTCGAGGCCCTGCCGGAGAACTTCGTCAACCCGCCCTTGCGGGTGCCCTCGTTGCTCTACCGGGCGCTGAAGGACTACGCGCGGGAGCTGCCCACCGAGCAGCTCTCCGGGCGGCTGAAGCCTCTGCTGGACCGCTACGTGAGCTTCCGACCCGACATCGCGCAGGTGATGCAGGAGATCCGCTTCAGCAAGGAGGAGAAGAAGTTCATCGAGATCGTCTCCAGCCGCTCCTGGCGTCTCCGAGAGGTCTTCTCGGTCTCGAACCTGTCACGGGTCGGCACGGCGGGCACGGTCTGGGCCTTCCTCGAGCTGGAGTTCCTCGCCATCAAGGATGCGGAGGACCTCGAGCGGTACCTGAACCGCATCCGAGGCCGCATCATCACCAAGCGCGACCGGTTGATGTCGAACCACGCCTTCGACATCCTCGAGATGCACTGGATCTGCCTGGATCATGAGGTGGAGGCCGCCCACCAGAAGCTGATGAACGAGTTCGCCGACAAGAACTACCATGACCTGACGCCGGAGCTGTCCGATGCCCTGCGGCGCATCCGGGAGGCGGTCGGCGAAGCCTACAACAAGGTCAAGGACCGCAAGCTCCGCGCGGTGTACCGGGAAGAGATCGTGGAGGAGGCCCTGGTTCGGAACAGCGCCGAGCTCCTGTCCAAGAAGGGCGAGATGGCCATCATGCGTGGCGACGGCCGCGAGGCGCTCAGCTGCTACCAGAAGGCCCACGAGCTGGTGCCCAACCACCCGGAGTATCGGGACGGGCTGAACCGGGCGCGTGGCCTGCGCTGAGGGGTCGCCGCCGGCTCAGCGCTGCCAGGGCCGCCGGGCGTAGAGCAAGCCCATGAGCCGTCGCACGGTCTTGAGCTTGCTCGCGCCGTACGGGTACCACCAGAGCTCGCCCTTCATCGGCGGCAGCACGTCGTAGTTCACGTGCCGGGTCTGCGTGAGGGCGAGCAGGCCCTCGTCGCTGTGCGTCACCCCGAGCCCGCTGGCCTTGAGCCCGTGCCAGGGGGTCTCGGGCATCGCGTAGCCGCTGAGCACCTCGTTGATCTGCACGGTGCCGGCCTCGAGCCGCTCGGCGACCCGCCGCGCCCGGTCGGTGCGGTCGCCGAACACGTAGGCGCAGAGCCCGAGGTCGTTGTCGTTGGCCTCGGCCACCATCGTGTCGACGTCGGCGTACACGCGGACCGGCAGCACGGGACCGAAGATCTCCTGCTTCCAGATCGCCATGTCGGGGGTGACATCGGTCAGGAGCGTCGGTGGGTAGAAGTGACCGGCGCCCGTGGGCGGATCGCCGCCCACCCAAGCGGTCGCGCCGGCCGCTACGGCAGCGGCGACGAGCCCAGCAACGCGGTCGCGCTGCCGGGCGGACGCGAGGGGTCCGATCTGCACGCCGTGGCCCGCCGGATCGCCCTGCGTCAGGCCCTCCAGCTGCGCCTGCACCCGTTCGAGCAGGGCCTCCGCCACGCTCTCGTGGATCAGGACGCGCTCCACGCTTGCGCACACCTGGCCGGCGTTGGCGCAAGCACCCCACACCAACGCGGACGCCGTGCGCTCCAGGTCGCAGTCGTCGAGCACCAGGGCGGGTGCCTTGCCACCGAGCTCGACCGCACAAGGGACGAGCAGCTCGCCACAGCGCGCGGCCACCTTGCGCCCGGTGGCGACGGAGCCCGTGAAGAGCACGAAGTCCGGGGCGGCGTCCACGAGGGCTGCGCCCACGGAACCGTCCCCCTGCACGAGGCGCAGCACGCCCTCCGGCAGGCCGGCCTCGGCCCAGAATCCCGCCAGCAGCTCCGCGACCAGGGGCGTGAGCTCGCTCGGCTTCAGCACGACACCGTTGCCCGCCACCAGGGCGCTGGCCGTGCAGCCCATCGGAATGCTGGCGGGGAAGTTCCACGGGGCGATGACGCCGACCACCCCGCGGGGCGTGTGGTGGAGGTAGCTCGCCCGGTGTTTCTGGAGCCGCAGCGGCAGCGGCCTCGGCGCGAGGATGCCCTCGGCTTCGGAGGCAGCCCAGGTGCAGAGCTCCAACAGCGGCGCGAGGTCCATCGCCCAGGCCTCTGCTGGGGTCTTGCCGCCCTCGGCGACCAGCAGCTCGACGACCTCGCTGGACCGGCGCAGGACGAGGTGCTGGAAGCGTCGCACGACCGACGCGCGCTCACGGATGGGGCGTGCCCCCCAAGCGACGGCCGCTTCACGGACAGCGGAGACGACAGAGGGGACGCTCGTCGGGTCGGTCGTCTGGACCGTCCCGACAGGCGCCCCCGTCGCGGGGTTTTCGCTTTGGAGCTCGGGCATGCCCGAACCTACCGCGCTCGCTGGCTCAGTGGGCGTTCGCCGTGCGGCTCGGCGTGACGTGCACGTCGTCCGGATGCGGCTGCATGTACGGGTCGCTGACCGGCACGGGCGGCACGGAGCCGAGGAAGGTCAGCACCACGGTGAGGAAGAGTCCCGCCATGCCGGCCGCCATCGCGATCTCGATGGGACCGAGGGGCAGGGTGCTCTCGAACCAGACGTTGGGCATCGTGACCAGGAAGCGCTCCAGGAACACGCCCGTGGCGGCGATGACGAGCACGAGGAAGAAGCCGGTGGGCATCTTCTTCAGGCCGCGGCTGGTCATCGCGCCGAAGGGCACGAGGAAGCACATCACACCGACGAGACGGGCGACGTAGGTCCAGGGCTCCAGCTTGAGGCGGACCAGCAGGAAGCCGATCTCCTCGGTCATGTTGCCGTACCAGATCGGCAGCAGCTGCGCGTAGAACATGTAGGCCCAGACCATCGAGAAGGCCAAGACGAGCTTTCCGAGATCGTGCCAGGCGCCGTCGACGATCCCCTCGAGGCCCAGCCAGCGCCGCCCGCGGATGGAGACCATCCCGGACCAGATGAAGGCCAGCCAGAGGCAGCTGCAGAAGAACCAGCCACCGAACATGTTCGAGTACCAGTGGGGGTTCAGGCTCATCACCACGTCGAAGGCGAAGAAGGACAGCCCGACTGCGTACGCGATGGCGTAGAAGGGCGAGATGGTCATCATGCGCTTCTGGCAGGCGGCGACCTCGGTGGCTTCGCCCTGCCAGTCCTGGATGAAGCGGCCCCACCAGGCCGGGTGCTTGCCGTCCAGCTTCTCCGACGCCACGCCGAGGTCGGCGCGGAGGCTGTTCCGCAAGTAGTGCCGCCCGAGCAGCAACAGCACGCCCATGAAGGCCGCCAGGCGGAAGTAGAACCACCCGGGCTGCAGGTACTTCGGCTTGTGCGGTCCGTGCAACAGCTCAGGCGAGTGCGCCCACTCGTAGAGGTCGTGCAGCCCGCCCGTGAGCAGCAGCGCGAAGAGCAACGCCACGCCGATGGGCGCGAACACGAAGAAGCTCTCGGCGATGCGCTTGAGCGGACGGCCCCAGCGAGCCAGCGTGAGGGTCTGCACAACGGCGAAGATCAAGCCGCCGAAGGAGAGTCCCGTGAAGTAGACGAGGCAGATGAGCGCCATCGCGCGGGTGCGCGTGGGGTCCATGAAGAGCCCCGCCACGAAGGCCGCGAGGCCTACGCCAGCGAGGACCTTGGCGATCATCAGCGCCTTCGCGGGCTTGCCGCGGGGCGCGTAGTGGGGTGCCGGGTCGAAGGGATGAGCCACGTCGATCTCCCTAGAGGCCGTTGCGGATGTAGGACACGATCGACCACATCTCTTCGTCGGTCATCGCCCAGCCGTGCCCGGGCATGATGGCGCCGCCGTTCTTGATCGTGAGGAAGAGGTAGCCATCGGTGCGGAGCGGAGCCATCTGCTGGATGTTCAGCGCGGGCACCTGGAAGCGACGCTTCCCTTCGGCGGGCTTGTTCTGCACGACCTCGCCGCCGCCTTCGCCCGTCACGCTGTGGCATGGGACGCAGTACACGTTGAAGGCCCACTCGCCCTGGGCGAGGTGCTCTTCGTCGGCCTCGTAGGGGTTGGTCAGCGCCTGCCCCTCGGGCGTCATCCGGTTCCCGTCCAGCGTGCCGCCGTCGTGGGGAACCACACCGGCCGGAAGGTCCATCATGGGGCGCTCGTAGGCCTTGACGGCCTGCGAGTCCATCATGTCGGTCCACCACAACTGGTAGGGGTAGCCGACGTTGCTGTTGAGCAGCGCCCAGGAGCCGTAGCCGACGAGCCCGAGCCCGCCGGCCGCGTACACCACGTTGTGCATCATCGACATCTCACGCCCCTCCGACGACTTCGACCGCGCCGTTGTCGTGCAGGATCTTGCACACCTTGGCGCTTTCTTCGCCCTTCACCAGGATGCCGAAGTGGTCGTTCATGAACCTCGGGTCGGTGAGCTCTTCGTCCATGCCGACGGCCGGAAGGCGGCAGTGGTAGAGCAGCCCGAGCAGGGTGGCGAGCGCACCGAGGAGCACCGTGCACTCGAAGGTGATGACCATGAACGGCGGCACGCTCACGATGGGCTTGCCGCCGGGGATGGCCATCGGCCACACCGTCGACGAGAGCGACGCGAGCGAGAAGCCCCCGATGCCCCCGGTGATGGCGCCGATCATCGTCCACCAGCGGACGGGGCTCGGTCGACCCTCGTAGATGAGCTCGGCGATCTCGTGCCGCGGCAGGGGAGCGGCGACTTGCAGGTCGCTCACCCCGGCCTGCTTGAGCGCGTCGATGGCGTCGACGAGACTGTCGAGATGGGCGAAGACACCCTTGACCCTGGACATCAGGCAGCCTCCTCGTCCGACCGCAGCGGCGGCCGCACGCTTTCCTTGATCTCAGCGATGGCGACGGCGGGACCGACCTGCAGGAAGAGCAGGAACCACATGAAGAACCAGCCGAAGGAGCCGCAGAGGATGCCGACCTCGATCCAGCTGGGGGTGTAGTAGGTCCAGGCACCCGGGTCGTGCATGTGCGCGAGGCTCGAAGCGATGAAGTTGAAGCGCTCGAACCACATGCCGATGTTGATGAAGATGCTGATGATGAAGAGCCCCGCGAGGCTCGTCCGCACCTTCTTGAACCACCACACCAGAGGGATGACGCAGTTGCAGCTGAACATCATCCAGAAGACCCAGGCGTAGTCACCCGTGGGTCGGTAGTAGAAGATGCCCCACTCGTAGATGTAGTCGCTGTAGTAGGCGATGAAGAGCTCGATGCCGTACGCGTAGGTGACGATCGAGCCGGTCAACAGGCACAACTTCGCAAGGTGCTCGAAGTGCCAGATGTTGATGTAGTTCTCCCACTTGAAGATCTTCGTCATCGGCACGAGCAGCGTGATGACCATCGCGCAACCCGAGAAGATGGCGCCAGCGACGAAGTAGGGCGGGAAGATGGTGGAGTGCCAGCCGGCGGTCTGCGCGACAGCGAAGTCCCAGGAGACGACGCTGTGCACCGAGACGACCAGCGGCGTGGCGAAGGCGGCGAAGAAGCCGTAGGCCGCCATGTAGTGGTGCCACTGGCGATCCGTGCCGCGGAAGCCGAGGGCCAGACCGTTGTAGATCTTGCCGATGGTGCCCCGCCACTTGTCGCGGACGGCCGCGAAGTCGGGGATGAGCCCGACATAGAAGAACACCGCCGAGACCGTGAGGTAGGTCGAGATGGCGAACACGTCCCAGACGAGCGGCGACTTGAAGTTCGGCCAGAGCTCGCGCTGGTTGGGGTAGGGGAAGAGCCACCACGCGTACCAGCACCGACCCGCATGCAAGATGGGGAAGAGGCCGGCGGTCATGACCGCGAAGATCGTCATGGCCTCGCTCGCCCGGTAGACACCGGTCCGCCAGCGGCTGCGCACGAGGAAGAGGATGGCGCTGATCAGCGTGCCGGCGTGGCCGATACCGACCCAGAACACGAAGGTCGTGATGTACACGCCCCACATGACCGGTGGGTTGTAGCCACCCACGCCCAGGCCGTACTCGAGCTGCAGGCTCCAGCAGTAGCCGCCGAACAGCATGAAGCCGATGGCGGTGAAGAGCAGCGCGAGGTAGCCGGGGGTCGGCTTGAACAAGGGACGCAGGACGTCCTCGTTCACCTTGCTGTACGGGATGCGGTTGCTCATCCGTGGTGTCCTCCGCCGTGGTGGGCGTCGGCCGCGGGCTCCGTGAAGGAGATCCGCGTCTTGTAGCGAACGCCGGGCTTGGTGTTCAAGCTCTTGAAGAGCACGTAGGCCCGGGGATCCTGGAAGTCGGCATGCACGGTGCTGGACGCATCCTTCAGGTTGCCGAAGGTGATGGCGTCGCTCGGGCATGCGTCGGCGCACGCGGTGACCTTCACGAGCTCCGCGTCGGTCGCGGTGCCCCCGTGACGGTAGGGCGCCTTGGCGCGCCTGAGCCGCTGGATGCAGAAGGTGCACTTCTCCATCACGCCCATCTCACGCGTGGCGACGTCCGGGTTGAGCATCAGCTCGTAGGACTCCGGCCAGCGGAAGGTGTGGTAGTTGAAGCGCCGCGCGCTGTAGGGGCAGTTGTTCGCGCAGTAGCGCGTGCCCACACAGCGGTTGTAGATCATCGCGTTCAGACCGTCGAGGTTGTGGTACGTCGCGACCACCGGGCACACGCCTTCGCACGGCGCGTGGCTGCAGTGCTGGCACATCACCGGGATGAACCGCACGTCGGGGTGCTCGCCCTCCCCGACCCAGAAGCGGTCGAGGCGGATCCAGCCGAGGCTTCGGTTGCGGCCCTGCTGCACCGGTCCCACGACGGGGATGTTGTTCTCCGCGTAGCAGGCGACCTCGCAGGCTCCGCAGCCGCTGCACGCGTCGAGATCGACCGACATCGCGAAGCGGTACGTGGGGTGCTCGGGCTCCGGGAAGAAGTCGTGAATGCCGGCTTCGACGAGGCGCGGGTCTTCCGGGACGTTGATCGTCGCGGCCAGCGAGCCGGGCGCGGCGTGCTCGTCGGCGTGCAGCACGTCGTCGACGTACGAGGTGAGCGCGACCGGGCGGCCGTCCATGTCCTCGCTGCCCTTCATCTGGCGATGGGGGTTCTCGCCGGTGCCGGCCGACGCCGAGCCCTCGAGACCCGCAAGCACCAGGGCGCCGGAGGCCGCGTCGACGTTGCCCCCCGCGAGCCGCCAGGTGTTCTGGCCGAACCCCACGCTGTAGCGGTTGCCGACCGTGTGGCCGTTTCCGACCACCACGCCGACCACGTCGTCGCGGATGCCCTTGGAGATGCGCACGCCCACCTCGACGCTCGCGCCGTTGGCGGTGACCTTCACCGTGGACTTCTCGGTCAGGCCGAGCTTCTCCGCATGGTGCGGGGACAGCTCGGCCCAGCTGCCCCAGGTGTAGCCGCTCGACGGGTCGGCGACTTCCTGCAGCCAGGGCTTGTTGGCGCCACGGCCGTCGAACAGCATGCTGTGGGGGAAGAGCACCACCGTGCCGCCGGGAGCGGCGAGCTCTGCCGCGGCCACCGAGGTGGGCGCGGGCTCGTCGGTGCTCGCATCGACCCAGTGACCGCCGCGCGCGAGCGCCGCGTTCCACCAGCCGTTCCAGTCCGCGGTGTCGGCACCGTAGTGCGCGTACCAACGTGAGGCGATGTAGTGCTGGAAGCTCGGGCTCGCGAAGCTGGCCACCAGCTCGGCGCCGTCCAGCGTCGGGACCACGGGGACTTCGGCCTCGTCGTCCGCTGGAGCTTCGATGGCCTCCTCGCCCTCGTCCTCGATGGCGGGTACCACCAGCGCTGCGCCCTGGGCGATGGCCAGGAGGGCGTCGCCTACACCACGGGTGTCGTGGAGCGGGTTCATGCCCGGCTGCTGGAGCAGGCCGACGCCGGGGTAGGGCATCGCGTCCCCCCACTGCTCGATCGTGCTGCCCGGAGGCAGGTAGATCGCGCCGGCGGGCGCACCCTCGATGGGCAGGTTGGCGAAGACGACGACCGTCTCGACCTTGGCGAGCGCCTCCGCTGCGCCCAGCGAGGGCGGCAGCGAGAAGACCGGGTCGAGCCCATCGAGGAACAGCACCTTCGTTGCGCCGCTCTTGCACGAGTCCAGGAGACCGGCGACGTCGCTGTACGACGACACGGTGCCCAGGTCGGTGCCGCCGGAGATGCTGACGGTCTTGCCGAGGTTGCCGGCGACCGTGTTCAGCACGAGCGTAGCGAGCGCGAGCTCGCCGCCGTTGGCGCTGGCGCCGTCGGCGCCACCCGGGAAGACGACCGAGGGGCCATCGGCCAAGAGGTCGGCCAGGGCCTCGAGCTTCTCGAACGCGACGCCGCCAACGTCGGCCGACGCGTGGGCGTCCACAGCGGAGAGGTAGGCGGAGAAGGCGGCGCTCTTCGTGCGCTCGGCGACGAGCTTGGCGAGCGCGCGTGCGATGTGCGCTTCGCCGCCCGGCACCGGGGCGTACCAGGTGTCGGCGTTCAGGCCGGTGTTCGAGAGACGCGGCGTGATCGCGTAGAAGGGCGCCACGTGGTGGTTGCGCTTCGGGCTGCGCGCTGCGGCCCAGCCTCGGCTGTGGTCGACCGGCGCGAGCCAGGTGTGCAGGAAGTCGGCGCCGAAGGACACGATGGTCCTGGCGTCGTCCACCTGGTAGCGCGGCAACCCGCGGGTTCCGAAGGCGCGCTTCACAGCGCCTGCGAGGCTCTCGTGGCCGAAGCTCTCCCAATGCACGGCCTGGCCACCGGTGGCGGCTGCCACGTCGGCGATCAACGCTCCCAACGAGCCGCCGCGGTAGCGGCCGAGCCACGCGACCCGGCTGCCTGCGGCCTTGACGGCTCCGGCGACCTGCCCCAGGAGCTCGTCCCAGGCACCCGGGCTGCCGCCGCCCTGGGGGCCACGGAAGCGGTCGGCGTCGTAGACCTCCTGGACCTCCGCGATGGCACGAGCGCTCGTGCCTCCGCGGCCAGCGGGGCTGTCGGCGTTGCCGCCCACGTGCACCACGCGGCCTTCACGGTTCCGCACGAGCACGCTGTAGGGCGCACCCACGTCGGACGCGATGGTCGCGAAGAAGGTGGGCACACCCGGCGTGATGTCGTCGGGTTGCACCACGTAGGGGATGACCGTCTCGACGGGCACCGTGGCATCACAAGCCGTGAGGCCCGCGGTGCCGGTCACGCCGACCATCTTGAAGAAGTCGCGGCGGTTGATCTTCGCCATCAGAGTCGCCCCATCACTTGTGGCAGGTCCAGCAGTCCTTGAGACCGGCGCGGCGGAGCTCCGCCTCCGCGCCGTAGTTCTCGTCGACTGACGGATGGTTCTTGTGGCAGTCCAGGCACCAGCCCATCTCCATGGTCATCGCGGGGTCGCGCTCGGCGACGCCTCGGGTCTCCATGGGGCCGTGGCACTCCTGGCAGGCGATCTTGGCATCGCCCACGTGAGCGGAGTGATCGAAGTGCACGAAGTCGGGGAGATCGTGCACCTTCACCCAAGGGGGTGCCTCGCCCTTGTCGATGTAGCTCTTGAGCTCTTCGAGCACCGGGCGATCCGTGGTGTCGATCATCTTGTGGCAGCCCGCGCAGGTCTGCAGGGGCGGCACGCCCGCGTGGATCGTGTCCCGCGCGTTGCTGTGGCAGTACTGGCAGTCCATGGCCATGCCGCCGTCAGCGACCGCGCCCGCATGGATCTTGTGGTTGAACGCCAGGGGCTGGGAGTCGACCGGCTGCTCGAAGCGGCTCACGGCGATGCGACGCTCGACCGTGTCGTCGCCGCGGGCCTTGGTCTCGGCATCCATGGCGAGCTCGGGGGGCAGCAGCGAGTGTGTGCCGAGGGGGAACGCCTCGGTGCCGTCGAACGAGCGCTCCCAGGGTCGATCACAGCCCGCGGCGAACGTCACGCTCGCGAGCACCAGACCAACCGCCAGCCGTGGGCTGTGGGGCGTGTGCATCATGCCTCCGCCAGGTAGGTGGAATTGCAGCAGCTTCAGAAGGGCGCGCCCTTTAATGTTTCGACCAGGGTGCGTCCACGACCTTGTGGGAAGCGCTGGCCGCCAGCCGGTGTTGCCCTGCCCGCGGTCAGCCCGCTGCGAAGGTGCTTTCCACGTACGCGAGCACGTCTGTCAGTTCTTCGTGTGACAGCTTGGAAGGAGCGTGGGGCGTGCCGGCGATCCCCTTCTCCAACAGCCAGATCTTCTGGCCGTGGTTGGTGGCGGTCCACCGGGACAGGTCGGTGAAGTCGGCCGGCCGCTGGGGCAAGGCGGCGGCGGCAGGACCGTCGCCGTCGCCCAGGATTCCGTGGCACGCGGCACACCTGGCTTCGTAGAGCGCTGCCCCCGTCTCGACCGCCTTGGCGTCGTTCGTCGAGGGGTTCTCGGCCGGGAGCTCGGGGGGCGCCTGGGCGAGCGCCGAAGCGATGGCGTCGTCGTGGGTGAAGGGTGGGGGAGCCGGCGCGAGCACCTCCACGGGCTCGACGACCGGCTCGACAGTGGGTCCCACCTCCCCGCACGCGAGGATCAGAAGTCCACCGACCACGTGCCCACCTCCGCTTCGCCGGCGGCGCTCTTCACCTCGACGGTGGTGTTGCCCTTCAGGCCGAGCACGACCAGATCGGCATCGAGCTCGAAGGACAGCTGCGCCACCTCCACGAGCGAGCTGCCCGAGACGTTGGCTTCCACTTCGCCGGTGAGGCCCTGCTCGGTGCCTGCGATGGTGTGGGCGAGCACGACCTGGCGCAGGTAGTCTCCGTGGGCACCGTCGCCGCCGTTGACGATCAGGTCGAAGCCTTGCCACACGGGCACGGCGGTCCCGCTGGACGCCGTGCTGGTCGCGAGGATCTCCGAGGGTTGGTCGGAGTACGGCGGATCGTGCTCGTGCTCGACGGACGCTGAGAGCGCCAGGTCGTCGCGCGAGCCGCGGTAGCCGATGAGGGTCCACCTCAACGTGGCGCCGAGCGTGGCTTCCGGGATCGCGCCATCCATCTGGGGCCGGTCCAGGTACTCCTCGCCTGTCGGGCCGAGGCCGAAGCGCGTCCACGCCTCGAAGCTCAAGGTGTCGCCGTCGTCGCTCACCTCGCCCAGGCGGACGCCGAAGCCGGTGGACGTGTAGCCCCCCGCCGGGGAGTAGTCGTCGGGGTAGGTGTCGCCTTGGTCGACGTCGCACTCGAAGGTGAAGCCGCTCACCACAGCGATGTAGTCCGGCCAGTCGCCCAGCTCGTCCTTGCTCACCGCCACCGCGGCCAGCGCCTCGTTGCCGGAGCCGCTGGACTGGGGGAGGATGGTGACCTCGGTCGCGCCCTCGTAGAACGCCGCCCGGTCGCTGGTGACGTCGATGGCCCCGAGGCCCCAGTGCACGAAGTCGGTGTAGTCCTCGCCGGTCGACCAGTCGCCGCCCTCGAGGCCCATCTGCGCCTCCCCGGTGACGGCGACCTCGAGCGCCGAGATCCGGTGGGAGAGCTCGTCCCAGAGGAGGTCGAAGCCCGTGAGCAGGCGTGCGTCGTCCGTCACGCCGCAGCCGGTCGAGAACGCCAGCGAGAGCAGAGGCATCAACGTGTGCATCGGCACAAGGTAATAGGATGCGCCCGGAGGTGTGCATGATCACCGTCGCCGTGCTCTGGCTGGCTTGCGCCAAGACCGATCCATCCCCTCACGCCGCGACCGACGTGGTGGAAGAAGCGACCGCGGCCGCCGAGCAGGCCGCCGAGGAAGCCACCGCCGAGCCCACCGAGACGGAGCCCGAGCTTCCCATCTCGGGCGTGGGTCAGCCGCCCTTCCAGGTGGGAGGGCCCGGGCGCGTCCTGCCGCCCGACGCCGACCCCCAGCAGGTGTACGAGGCCTGCCGGGAGCGGGTCGAGGGTCCCGAGGCGGCAGGTGAGTGCGCCACCGACGAAGACTGCGTGGCCGTCGGCTGCAGCACGGAGATGTGCGTGGCCTCGTCGCAGTCCGGCCTGATGAGCACCTGTGAGCGCCTTCCGTGCTTCACGGTGCTGTCGAGCTGTGGCTGCAACGAGGGGCTCTGCACCTGGACGGTGTCGGCGCCCGAGATCCCCGATGAAGTCCCTGAGGGGTCCGGCGTCAAGTCACCGGAATCACAGCCGGCTGGCGACGGGGCTGAAGCCTTGGAGTAGGCGGGCGAGCCGGTGGCCGAAGGCCTGCGCCTTGCGGTGTGTGGCGACGAGGTCCTGGCGGATCTCCAGCTCCAGGTAGGGCGCTCCGTGGGCCCGGCCGTGCCGCCATGGGCTGTACATCAGGCCGTCGCGCCCTGAGTAGGGAGCGTTCAGGGCGACCAGCAGACCGGCGTCCGCGAAGATCTCGAACAGCTCGAAGGCGAGGTCGGCGTGGTCGTCGAAGAGGATCCCGATCTCCATCTCGCGGACCTCTTCGTGCAGGACCGGGGTGAAGCTGTGCACCGAGAGGAGGAAGGGGTCCGTCATCGCGGCCATCGCCCGGTCGAGGCCCTCGTGGTAGCGGTCCCACAGCGCCGTCTTCCGTCGCGCGCGCTCGGCATCGTCGAGCTGTTGGTTGAAGCTCAGCAGGTGGCCGCCCACACGGCGGCGGATCCAGCTCGACGCCGTGGCTGGTCGGTTGGCGTCGCAGACGAGCCGCGAGAAGCGCCCGAAGTGCCCGCTCCCGCCCAGCTCGCGCAACACGCGTCGGGAGACCTCCTCCGCACCGAGATCCCAGCCCCAATGGGTCTGGAGCCAGGGCCGGTCGTCGTCTTCCAGGACAAGGGGCGCCGGGAGGGTGCAGCTCGCGTGCTCCACGCTGATGAGCAGGCCGCTGTCGCCGAAGCGGACGTGTTCGTAGGCCACGGTGTCGATGACGGGGTCCTCGGTGCAACACAAGACGCGCCGCATCGTAGCCTGCGCGGGTGAAGCCTCTCCCCCCTGCGGTCCTCGTGCTCGCCACGGGTCTCTTCCCGCTCATCCCCCTGCCGTTCTTCGACGACTGGCTGATCGCCAGGGTTCGACGCCGCTTGATCGAGGAGCGCCTGATCGAAGCCGGGGTCGCGCTGGCCCCCCGAAACGTGGCGCAGCTCGCCGCCGATCCAGGCGTCACCCTGAACGGCTGCCTGTGGGCCATCGTGCTCTGGCCGCTGAAGAAGCTGCTGCGCATGGTGCTCTTCTTCCTGATGGCCAAGTCGTGCCTCGACACGGCAGCGGAGACCGCGCACCGACTCGAGCTGCTCGCAGATGCCCTGGACGCGGGCGCCGTGCCGGACGAGGTGGATGCGGTGCTCGCGGCCATCTCCGCCACGCTGGACGAGGAGACGCCGAGCCCGGTCAAGCGCGCCCTCCGGCGTGAGCTCGAGCTGGCCACGGTCGAGGGCGCGACCTTGCCCGACCGTCTGGTCACGTGGCTCCACCTTCAAGGCGGCGGCCGCGCCATCCGTGCGCGCTTTGCCCAGGAGCTCGTGCTGGCACGCGGCCAGGCTCAGTCCACGCCCACCGTGTAGATCTTGAGCATGTTCGTGGCGCCCTTCACGGGCTGGTTGCCCGCGAGCACCACGACCTCCTGGCCGCGGTGGACCAACGACGCGTCGAGCAGCGCGTGTTCGCCCACGACCACCAGGTCGTCGGTGTTCTTCACCAGGGGGATGCACACCGGCGTGATGCCCCACACCAGGGCGAGGCGGTCGCACACGGTCTGCTCGTGGGTGAGCGCGAAGATCGGCGTGGCCGGCCGGCTGCGGCTCACGGCGATGGCGCTCTGGCCACTCCAGGTGAACACCACCATCGGGCGCGGTACCTCGCTCACCGCGTAGCAGGCGGCCCGGTACACCGTGTGGGACGGGCCGGCGAGCAGGTCGACCTCGTCCGGACGCGGCGGACGGAAGAAGGGCGACCGCTCGGCTTCGCGCGCGATGCGGTCCATCACGCGGACCGACTCGATCGGATGGAGACCGATCGAGGTCTCGCCCGAGAGCATCACGGCGTCGGTCCCATCCAGGATGGCGTTCGCCACGTCGGTGGTCTCGGCCCGGGTGGGACGCGGGTTGCGCTCCATCGAGTCGAGCATCTGCGTGGCGGTGATGCTCAACACGCCAGCGCGGTTGGCCGCCTCGATCAGGCGCTTCTGGTGGATCGGTACCGTCTCGAGCGGCACCTCCACGCCGAGGTCACCACGAGCGACCATGATCGCGTCGACGGCCTGGAGGATGTCGTGGATGTTGTCGAGGGCTTCGGGCTTCTCGATCTTGGCGCAGATCGGCAGGTGCACCGCACCCATCTCGTCGAGCAACCGCCGCAGCTCGAGCACGTCCTCGGCATGGCGCACGAACGAGAGCGCCACGTAGTCCACACCCGCCTGGACGCCGACCACCAGGTCTTCGCGGTCCTTCGTGGTGAGCGACGGCGCGGAGACGTCCACCCCTGGGAGGTTGATCCCCTTGTGGCTGCCCAGGAGTCCACCGTGCTCGATCGTGACGTGCACCTCGGGGGGCGCGCGGTCGAGGTGGACGGAGGCGACGTGGCCCGAGAGCGCGCCGTCGGCGAAGACCACGCGGTCGCCCACCGACACGTCGCTCGCCATCGGGGTGTAGGTGGTTCCACAGCGGGTGCCGGAGCCCACCAGCTCCTCGTCCATCACGATCTCGAGCGTGCAGCCGGACGGCAGGTCCAGAGGCTCTTCGACCTCGCCGGTGCGGATCTTCGGACCCTGCAGGTCCAGCAGGATGGCCACCGCCACGCTCGCACGGGTCGCCGCCCGGCGCACGCGCGAGACGTCGGCGCGGATGGCCGCGTGGTCGGCGTGCGAGCAGTTGATGCGGGCTACGTTGACGCCGGCTTCGAGCAGCTCGTCGAGCCGCTCTCGGGTGGCTGGGCCGAGGGTGGCGACGATCTTGGTGCGTCGCCGCGGAGTGCGAGGATCCATCACATGAGCTCCCAGGCGTCCGCAGACGCGCCCAGCACGAGTCCGGGGGAGCGGCTGCTCAGCGATCTTCGAGCGGTCGTAACCCGGGCGCTGCATCGTCATGGGCATGTCCTCCTGGCGGGTGAACGGCGGCTTGCGGAGGGCATGCTGGAGCTGCGCGGCGACGCCGGAGTGACCTGGATCCGCCTCGTGGATCGACGCCATCCCTGGTTCCGGCCCGATCGACTGGACTGGCCAGATGTGACGGCCCCGGAGGAGGCCGTCTCGAAGCTCGTCGAGGCGGGCTGGGTCGACGCGGCGGTGCCCTCGGCAGCGCGGCTCTCGGTGTTCACGGTCGACGAGATGAAGGAGCTGTTGCGGCGCGCCGGTCTGCGACGAGGTGGACGGCGGGCCGAGCTGGAGGTGCGCATGCTGGAGCATGGGATCACGCCGCCGGAACGCGTGCTGCGGGTGGCCTACAGGCGCCTCGTTCGGCGTCTCGAGTGGTTGGCCTTCGAGTCCCCGTGGCGTGGTCGCAAGACGCTCCTGTTGGAGCGCATCGGCGTCACGCGGCATGTGGAGCATCCGGTGACGTCCGGCCGCGCCGCCTTTCCGACCCGGCGAGCGCTGCGCGAGCTCGAGGCCGCCTTCCACGCCGACGGCGAGGATCCGGAAGCTGAGCTCGAGCGGATCGACGCGCTCCCGGTACGGCCTGGTTGGTTGGCGGAGGTCGATCCGCGACGCGTACGCGCTCGCAGCGTCCGTCACGCGGCTCGCGCGCTGGAGCGGGCGGGCGAGCCCGGCCGAGCCGCCGTGCTCTATGCGGGCCTGCTGCAGCGCGGCGTGAGCCCCCCGTCGAAGGTCGCACCGCGTCTGCCGCTCGCGTTGGAAGCGGCCGGCCACCTGGCCGAGGCCCTGGAGGCCTGCTTGACCTGGCGGGAGCTGCTGGACCCAGCGGCGCGGCCAGCCGTCGAGCGTACCGGTCGTCGCCTCGCGAGGAAGCTCGGGCGCCCCTGGAGACCGACGGCGCCGCTCGCGCGGCCTCGGGTGCGGCGTGCCTGGCTGCCGCGGGCGGGAAGGGTGGGTCCGCGGCCTGTCTGGGGGCATCCGCCGCTCGCGGTGGAGGCGGCTGTGGCGCGCGCGCTGCGTCCCCGTGTGGCGGTGCATGGCGAGAACCAGCTCTGGACCACGCTCTTCGGACTGCTGCTCGGCGAGCTGTTCTGGTTGCCGATCGACGGGATGCTGCCCACGCCGGGGCGTGCCGGGCCGCGCGACCTCGGCACGCCGTTCTTCGCGGCGCACCGCGAGGATGCCCTGGGTCGCCGGCTCGAGGCCATGCGAGCTGGCGATCTCGACCTGCGCTCGCCATGGCAGCGGTGGCACGGTTGCCAGGTACGCGGGGTGCGCTGGGAGCTCGCCACCATCGGGCAGCTGGAGGCCTTCGCGAACAGCCTGGGAGGAGCTGCGGTGGCCGCCGTGCTGGAGCGTCTGGCCCGTGAGGGGTGGCGCGCCGCCCGCGGTCTGCCGGATCTGGCGGTCCTTCCCGGGGAGACGACGCGGATCGACGCCATCCCGGCGCGCGTCGGGCCAGGCGCGCTGCTGGTCGAGGTGAAGGGCCCATCGGACACCCTCAGCGACGAACAGCGCGTCTGGCTGGATGTGCTCCAGCGCGCACGGGCGCCCGTGGAGGTGTGGGAGCTTCGCGCGCGGTAGAAGGTGAGATGCGCATCACCGGCGGCACCCTGCGTGGACGACGGGTCTCGGACCCTCCGCGACGCGTTCGGCCCACCACCGATCGGGTGCGCGAGGCGCTCTTCTCCATCCTCGGGCAGGACCTGGAGGGGGTCACCGTGCTCGATGCCTTCGCGGGCAGCGGGCTCTTGGGTTTCGAAGCCCTGTCGCGTGGAGCGGATCACGCCACCTTCGTCGAGCAGGATCGCGCGACGGCCTCGCGCCTCCGCGGGCAGGCCCGGGCGTTGGGGGTGGAGCGCACCTCACGCGTTGTCGTAGGCCGCACGCCGGGTCGTTTGCCCGCCGGGAGCTGGGACCTGGTGCTGCTCGATCCTCCCTACGTGCTCGATCCCGAGAGCACCCTCGAGGCCTTGGCCGGGCGCGTTCGGTGGCAGCTGGTCCTGGAACACGGCCCCGAGCGCGAAGCGCCGACGGTCGCCGGCTTCGCGCCCCCCGACTCGCGGTCCTACGGCAGCACCGTCCTGAGCTTCTACGCGCCCGGTTAGCCTCTCTCGTCGACGAGGTGTGCAAGCCATGGCGAACAAGATGGTGGTCGGGCACGGGCTCGCGGCGCTGCGTGCAGCGGCCGTGCTCGGCGCTTCCCAGACGGTGCTCCTCTCCGAGCTGCCAGAGGCCAGCCTGGTCGAGGACGCCGGCTGGTTCGAGCACGGCGCGGGCACGCCACAGGTCGAACGACTCTACGGTGCCGCCCCCGGCCTGTCCGCGGAGGCCGGGAGCCGCGGACTGCTGCACGCTGGCGAGGTGCATCGCCTCCCGCTGAGCCCGCGGGACGTGCTGGCGCTCTTCGGCGACGACAAGCTCGGTACGGTCGGGGACTGGGCGAGGAACCGCGTCCGCAACTCGTTCAAGGGCGTGCACACCGGCGGGCGGGAGGAACGCACCTACAGCGACTGGGTCACCCACCGCTTCGGCGCCGGCGCAGCCTCCCAGCTGTTCGAGCCCTACGCCAACCTGCGCTGGGGGGCGGCAGACCGGATCAGCGTCTCCCACGCCCGCCGCGCCCACGGGCTGGCCGCCCGCGGCGAGGCGCGCGCGCTCGGCGCGGACGTCGAGGCTGGACGCACACGCCTGGCGGCACAGGCCGGCAGCGTGGTGCAGGGGAGCGTGGTGGGCCTGAGGCTGGGCACGGATGGCCGCATCGCGGAGGTGGAGACCGCCGAAGGCTTGCAGCCGGTCGACCAGCTGTGGTGCGCGTGCGCGCCGTCCGACGTCGTGGCCTGGCTTGGCGACGCCCTCGATCCGGGCATCGTGTTCGATGCACGCAAGCTCACGGCCAGCGACTTCGTGGCCGTGGAGCTCGAGCTGGATGGCGCCGAGGAGCTCCCGGGGGAGCTGCACATCACCGTCCCCGAGGCCCCGTGCTTCCGGCTGTCGCGCACGGGGATCTGGCCTGGAGCGAGCGAGCCCCGGCGTGTGCTGGCGGCGCTCACGCCGGCGTGGACCGCCCGAGCGACGGATCCTGCTGCTGGCGTCGAGGTGGCGGCGGCGGTCAGCCGGCTCGGGCTCGGACAGGCGCGCGCCACCGGGCGCACGAGCGTGATCGTGGCCCACCATCCGGCCTGGTACGGGCCGTGGTACCCCGCGCACTTGCGGGTCGCCCAGGCCCTGGAGGCTCTCGGCATCCACCTCGTCGGGCGCGCCGGCACGTTCCGGTGCGTCGATGTCGGGCAGGAGCTCGCGCACCTGGTCGGGCTGTCGGAGGGTGAGGATGCGCGGGAGCTTCGCCGGAAGCACCTGGACCCTCCCGTCAACCTGTTGGACGCGCCCGCCATCGGCCGCTTCGTGGTGCGCTGATGGCCTGGACCCTCGGCTTCATCGGTGCCGGCGTCATGGCGGAGACCATGGTGCGCGGCGTCCTCGGCGCCATGCCGCCCGAGCGCATCCTCGCGTCCGACCCCCACCCCGGGCGCCGCGAGGCCCTCGCGTCCGAGCTCGGCATCCGCATGACGAACGCCAACCAGGCCGTCGTTGCAGC
>Ga0114932_10001301_pt1 | contig 28653 bp, 30 predicted proteins | sample 2SBtaG_2_FD_87286 | JGI IMG/M metagenome (GOLD analysis project Ga0114932, IMG submission 87286) | Deep subsurface microbial communities from Kolumbo volcano to uncover new lineages of life (NeLLi) - 2SBTROV12_ACTIVE470 metaG | ecosystem: Environmental > Aquatic > Marine > Volcanic ...
AGGATGACGTCAATCTTGGTTGCGTGGCCAGCTAATGCTTCATCAACACTGTTATCTATTACTTCTTGGCCTAAATGGTTAGGTCGAGTGGTATCTGTGTACATTCCTGGGCGACGTTTTACAGGCTCTAATCCGTTTAAAACTTCTATCGCTTCGGCATTATAATTCTGCTGGCTCATGGCTTAATTCTTTATCTTTTTTATTCGTTTTGTTTTACGTGATTTTAAGAAATTTGGCAACGGTGTCAAAGTAACGCTCAAAACCCATAAAACTGTGATCACCGGCAAACTCTACATGTTGCGCGCTTTGTTTAAAATAATCAACTGCTTGCTCAAATGGCAAAACTTCATCTCCCATTTGCTGAAGCAACATTACCTTATCTGGGTTAGGAAGATGAGTCATAAATAATGATTGTAAGGCGGCAACATGCTCTAAAGTCAGTTCGTAGTGCATGTCTTGATAGGGATTATACTGTGGTCCCAAGTAATCTGCTAATAATTCAAAAGGCTTAACTGCCGGATTAATCACAACTGCTCTAATGTTATGCAACTGCGACAAATAAGTCGCATAATACCCACCTAACGAGCTGCCCAACAACACTGTGTCCTGGTCAATAAGCTGTATTAGCTGAATGATGGCAATTCTGGGATCAAAGTGTAATCTCGGTGGGGTGTACTCAATATCAGGATAATGCGTTGATACCCACTGTCCAAACTGCTGGGCTTTAAATGACTTCTCTGAGCTATTAAACCCGTGGATATAAATTACGCGCTTAACCATACCACCTCTGTTTTAAACGCTGAACGCGAGAACTCTATTAAACGCACTGCGGGTCCTAAATTTTGCTGCTGCCAATCTGGCGTTTCTTTTGAAAACTGAATCGAGGTTGCCGGCGTCGCTAAAACGGGCATCTCTCTAAAGCTCTGCGAGTAATCATTGTGAACATGGCCGTGAATAAACGCTTTCACTTTATTACTTTCAACCAATGCGTTTAATAACTGCGGCCCATTTTCTAAAATGTGTTTATCTAAATACCCCTTGATTGGCATTGGATGGTGATGGCATAGCGCGAGCATATGGTGTTTAGTTGCATGCAAATGCGTGTTTAATTCATCTATGTGACTTTGCGTACACCAACCTGCCGGCGTGTCGCCTTTTGAATTCAGGAGTAAAACTTCAACGCCATCTGCAACAAGTTTTTTGTGGGGCAGTATTTGGGTATTTTCAATCGCCGAATATTCACTCAACTCATCATGATTCCCGGGCAACCAAAAGACCGGACAGGTTAAATCACTGTGTTCAAGTAGTTCGGAAAACAACTGATATGACTCAGGAGTATGATCTTGGGTAATGTCGCCACCGAATATTGCCGCATCTAATTGCTGTGTAGAGAGAAATTCGAACGTCGCAGCTAAATTACTCGCGGTATTAACAGAGAAGTACTCACCTTCTTTATTTGCAAATAAGTGACAGTCAGTAAAGTGAGCGAGTTTTAAATTACGAGTATCAAAAGTATAAGCGTGTTCAAACCATGCCATTGTTCACATCCCAGTTTAAAGGTACTCGACCACTTTCTAAACAAGCCATCAGCCAATCGCCTAAAAAAGCATTCAACTGATATTTTTCATCTTTGTGATGCATACTTGGATTAGGATAACCGTAAGAGGGCTTTATACGCTGATGAAAATCATGATGCACCACTTCAGCTACCTTTGCATCATGGTACAAACGCACAGCGATATCTAATTCGGGCAGATAGTCGCTGATTGTTGAAGTTTGTTTAATCGAGATATCTGTGGTGTATTTTGCACAGTCGTCAATATGTACTTCATAACTGGCATTGGCTAATACAATTTTTCGCTTCTCGCCAACCACTTCTTCAGGTAATACTTTTAAAGCGCGTAAGTAGTTACGCTCACATAAGGTAATATACTTAGGGAGAGATTGAATATACGCTTGCCTAGTGACCACATTACTCAACTGTGCACCTCTTTACTCTGCTTGCCATTGTTCCAAAATACGAGCTTTATTTAACGCTAACCATTGTAGACTAATCACAGTCGCAGCGTTATCAATTTCTCCGCTGTTTAGGCGGGCAATCGCTTCATCATACTGCATGACATGCACTTTGATATCTTCGTCTTCATTATCTAAACCATAGATACCACCAGCATTAGATAAATCTGTTATCGCAAGATATAAGTATAATCGCTCAGTAGTACCACCTGGACTAGACAAATAGGATGTCATAAATTCAAGCGCTTGAAGTTCTAGGCCAGCTTCTTCTTTGGCCTCTTTGCGAACTACTTTTTCATAGTCTGTGGAACCTTCAGCCATACCTGCAATACATTCTAGTAACCAAGGAGACTCTTTTGTTGCCAACGCACCTATGCGAATTTGTTCAATCAACAAAACTGAGTCAGTCGATGCATCATAGGGCAAAACAGCAACAGCATGGCCACGTTCGAGTATTTCTCGACGTACTGTTTGACTCATGCCACCAGCGAAAAGTGCATGATTAAATTTATACGCATGAATTGTAAAGAAGCCATCAAAAACCGGCTCAATTGATGTGATTTTTACATCATTTTCATTAAATTGATGTATAGACTTCATAAATTTACCTTTAAAAATAGGGATCTAGACGCATAAAACTAAGTATTTCAACTGCAATATATTCTGTTACACTTGAACGTAAACTTTTACGTATTTACCCCTTTGCTATTGATAAAAACACGGTAACATACTCTCAATTAAAAATTGTCTAAGGATCGAGCGACAAATGAAAAAAAGCTTATTATCACTCCTTGTTGGTTTATCATGCGCTTTAACCAGCACGATTTCTCAAGCCGAAGATTTATTACAAGTTTACGACATTGCAACTGCCAATGATCCTACGGTATTAAAAGCAAAGGCCCAAGCTGACGCACAAAAATTTGCTAAAGACAGCGCATTAGGTGAATTACTACCATCATTAGGTTTAAGAATGAGCTATGGTGAGACCGATAGAGATGGTTATGAAGGAAACGACGCGCAAGGTTATGTTTTTGGTAGTTCATCTTCAGACTCTTTCACTCGCACCCTTACTCTTTCACAAACCGTTTTCAGTTTAGGTGTGTGGGAAAGTTTAGGCATTGCAGAAAAGCAAGCACTGCAATCCGAGACCCAGTATGCTTTAGCTCAACAAGACCTAATTGTTCGCATTGCCCAAGGTTACTTTGACGTTTTAAGTAAATTAGACAATCTTGAATTCGTACAAGCAGAAAAACGCGCAATCGAACGTCAACTTGAACAAACAAAGCAAAGATATGAAGTAGGCTTAACAGCAATTACTGACGTACACGAAGCACAAGCTCAGTTTGACCGTGCAGTTGCCGATGAAATTGTTGCTTCAAATGAAGTTGAAACAGCGCGTGAAACACTGAGAACAATTACTGGCAAATACCACAGCAAACTTGATGCTTTAAACACTGATACTTTCTCAACAGTAAAGCCAACTAAAAAATCAACTGACTTTATTGATATTGCAAAAGAGCGTAATTTATCTTTACAGATCACTAAAGCATCATTAGAAATTGCATCAGATGAAATTGATAGAGCACAGGCTGGTCATTACCCAACACTTGGTTTTGAAGCGTCTTACTCTGATGGTTTATCTAATTCAGCAGGTGCTGATGGCAAACCTCGTGGCGACACGACACAAGTCGGATTAACTTTAAACGTACCAATTTACTCTGGTGGTAAAACACAAGCAGCGACAGACAGAGCAAGGGCTAATTATGTTGCAGCTAGTGAAGATCTAGAAAAGAGTATGCGTGACATCACGCGCTCGGTGATCACGTCTTATAACCAGGTGGTGTCTGATGTTGCGACTTACCGCGCACTAGAGCAAGCCGTTGTTTCTGCTGAGAGTGCTCTACAAGCAACAGAAGCGGGTTTTGAAGTAGGTACTCGTACTATCGTAGACGTGCTAGTCAGTACAAGAAACCTTTATGCTGCAAAACGTAACCTAGCAAACCTGCGTTATCAATACGTGCTTTCTTCACTTAGACTTAAGCAAGCGACAGGTACGCTTTCAAGAGCTGACCTTGAAGCTATCAACAAAGGTCTTGTTGAAGGCTAAAATTAAGTCTTGTTAAGCAGATACTTAAAATTCTTTTATAAAGCCGGCTCTCGCCGGCTTTTGTATTTTGAAAAGCTTATCGTTAAACTATCGACAATCCTTTGTACGAGAGAACTTTTGTGGTCAAAAATCCATCTTTTAAACTCGCTTTTTTAGCACCAAAGTACTGGTTAACCTGGCTAGGTGTGCTTTTCCTTTACCTAATTTCTTGGTTTCCGCAAAAAATACAAATATGGTTAGGTCTAGGCCTTGGAAAATTGGTCCATAAATATGTTAAGAAACGCCGCAAAATTGCCGAAGTAAATATAAAGCTCTGTTTTCCTGATATGAGCGAGGCTGAGCAGGCTAAACTCGTAAAAAGGAATATGGAAAATACAGGCGTAGCAACATTAGAAACCGGCATGGCGTGGTGGTGGCCAAACTGGCGAGTTAAAAATGTGATCGGTTCTATTAAAGGCTTTGAACATGTTGAGCGCGTGCAGGCTGATGGCAAAGGGGTGTTATTACTTGTGCCACACATGCTACATTTAGAAATGTTAGGTAGAATTGTTGGATCAATTCAACCTGGCGTAGGTTTCTATCGACCCCATAATAATGCTTTGATGGAGTATTTTATGACACGAGGTCGACTTCGCTCAAATGAGGCTTTAATTGGCAAAAAAGATGTCAAAGGTTTACTTAAATCTTTAAAAGACACAAAAATGTGTTACTACTTGCCCGATCAGGATTATGGCCGTAACCGCTGTGAGTTTACTTCGTTTTATGCTGTAAAAGACACAGCAACAACGACAGGAACCTTGCTATTTGCAGCGAGTAGTTACTGTAAGGCATTAAGCTTATCAGGATCTCGAGATAAACAAGGTAAGTATCATATTGAATTTCACCCAGTACTAGAGAATTTCCCAAGTGGTGATGACAATATTGATGTTAGGCGTGTGAATGAGCGCATGGAGCTGTCAATTGATAAAGCACCTTCACAGTATATGTGGCTTCATCGCAGGTTCAAAACACGACCTGATGAGAATGCTCCATCGTATTACAAGTAAAAAATGAGTGTTATGCATGGCTAAAAAGAAAAAAAGAAAAAAGTCGTCTTCAGCAGGGTTTTGGGTAAAACACCTCGGTCTAAGCGCCATTTTGATTGCTGCAGCCTATTATGTACTAAACGGTGCGTTACCAGAAAATATGGATATAACCAAAACCAGTAATGCTGCCGCGCAAGGTTTGTCACAATTTTATGAAAGTTTTAGAAACCGTGTCAGCGACAGAGACACTGAACGTGATCAGTATGTCATAAATTTAGGAAAGCCAACTTTTCCACTAGATGATGCGTTAGCTCAAAGAGGTCTAGTTGTGAAACCGTCCTCCCCCAGTTGGACAGGTGAGTCAACATCACGACGCTTCGAGTCCGGTGGCACTTTAAAAGACGTATTAGCCAACTATGCCCGCAAAGAAGGCATTGAACTATTCTGGTATCTAGAAAGAGATTATGTCGTCAAACATAACTTCAGAGTCGACAGTAACTTTGTGTCGGCACTTTATCAGGTTGGTCGCGCAATTAATGATGACTTCGAGTTCGAGGTGTACACTTTCTTTTGTCCGAACCATCGCGCCGCAGTGGTTACGCAAAAGCCTTCTCACTTCGTCAGAACGAACTGCAGAAGGTTAAGTAAGTAAATCATCAATAAAAATGGGGCTAGACTTAGCCCTAATTTTAATACCAGAGGCTGATTTAGTGAAAAAGTTGCTGCCAAATCTCTCTGACTTGCGCTACCTGACAGGCTACCATCCCACTTGGCACACATCGACCGTGCTGATTTAAACTATTAAGGTGATAATGCTCGCGGAGAGTGCAATAACATTCGGTCAAAATCGATTGTTGTTCTGAACTGATCACGCCTTGCTGTGCAGCGCTTTCTAAAATGCGGATGTTATCTGAAAAATGCGTCAATTCATGACAATGCTGAGCATAATTTAAAACCAAAAACTGAGCGATAAATTCAATGTCTGTCATACCTCCATGTCCTTGCTTTAAATCAAATGCTTGTTCACTGTCTTTAGAAAGGTGCGCACGCATTTTTTCACGCATTTTGACCACATCATCCTTTAATTGAGCTTCATCTCTTGATGTACATAAAATGTTTTTGCGGATCATTGCAAAGCGCTTTACTAACTCAGCCTGACCATAAATCATTCTCGCGCGAGTCAAAGCTTGATGCTCCCAGGTCCAAGCTTGTGATTGCTGATAATGATTAAAGCTTTCAATATTAATGGCCAATAAGCCAGAATTTCCCTCAGGACGAAGCCGTGTATCCAGCTCATATAAAATACCTGACGCTGTGCGAGTGTTGAATAAGTGCATCAAACGCTGAGCAAGTTTTAAATAAAACTGACGTGAGGAGATCTGTTTATTACCAATCGTGCTGCTATCACCTTGTTGATTATGGACAAACACTAAGTCAAGGTCAGAGTCATAACCTAACTCTAATCCTCCCGCTTTGCCGTAGGCTATTACTGCAAAGCCTTTACTAAGATCATTGCATCCTTGAGGCTCACCATAGCGGCTCACCATTTGCTGCCAAGCTAGATTCACTGACTGAGATACAATCGCTTCAGCAAGCGCGGTTAGGTGATCACTGACTTTCGTGATACTCAGTACACCGGTTGCATCAGCAGCGGCAATACGTAATTGATGAGCCTGCTTAAATTGCCTTAGCGCCTCCATTTGTAACTCAAGATCGTCTTGCTCAATGCGTAAGAAGTACTGTCTAATTTCAGTCTGATACTCACTCAAGGATAAAGGTTTATAAAGCGCTGCGGGGTCGATTAGTTCATCAAGCAGTATAGGGTATTTAGCGATATGCTCAGCGATCCACTTGCTATGACCACATAGAAGTACCAATTGCTTGAGTGCACCTTGATTCTCGAATAATAATTCTAAATAAGTAGTTCGAGTTGCTATCATCTCAACAATGTTCAATACTCGCTGTAATAAGTCAGCTGAGCTTTTCTGCTGTGCCAGAGCATGCAGTAAAGCTGGCATCAACTTATCGAGTATATCTCGTCCCCTTATGCCTACATGGCGTTTATTGAGCTTATTATCAAACTCAACCAACACAGTTTGCCATTGTGCTACTTTTTCTGCTTCTAGAATGCCCTCTAATTGTAAGCAATCTCTTTGTAACCAGGCATAGCTATAGCTGTCATCAAAATTAAATTGCTCTTGGGGTTCATCACCCACCACTAAAGCAAACTCTTGACGAACTGACTCCATCACCAAGTTAATCTGTGGCAAAGACGCCTCATAATCTTGTTGGTCGAGTAAATAGGCAAGTCTCGATTTATCTAATTCGGTATCAGGTAAAGTTTGAGTTTGTTGGTCATCGAATGATTGCAGATATTGTTCAACTCTGCGAAGAAGTAGATAGTTACTCTTTAAACTGAGGCTGACATCTCTGGGTAAAATATCAAGCTTAGTTAACTCTGAAATGGCAGCCAATATAGAGGGAGTTTGCAAGCCAACATCTCGACCTCCACGAATCATCTGAAGTGCTTGCACTATAAACTCAACTTCACGAATACCGCCCGCACCAAGTTTAATGTTGTTTACTAACCCTTTTCTACGTACTTCTTGAGCGATGAGATGCTTCATTTTCCTAAGCGACTCAATCACTGAAAAGTCGATATAACGGCGGTATACAAAAGGTTTAAGTAGTTGCTTAAATTCATCCCAGTAACATGTTTCTTCTCCTAACGGCCTTGCTTTGAGCATCGCGTACCGCTCCCACTCACGGCCTTGATCTTGGTAATAATCTTCCATAGCTGCAAAGCTCATCACCAAAGGTCCACTTTCGCCGAATGGTCTAAGGCGCATATCCACTCTGAATACCTGCCCGTCTGCAGTCACTTGGTTTAACGCACTGATCAGCTTTTGTGCTACCTTAGTATAAAAGACTTGAGATTCGAAACTACGCCTACCACCTTTCGTCGCTACGTTTCTTGGGTAAGTAAAAATTAAATCAATGTCTGATGAAAAGTTAAGTTCTCCGCCACCGAGTTTTCCCATACCTAATACCAACATTGGCAAAGAGTTTCCTTGCTCATCTAAAGGAACGCCACATTGCTTTGCTGTTTGAGCAAACGCCCACTGATTAGCTGCTCCGATTAAGGCTTCTGATAGCTTAGATATATACTCAATGCTGTCTTCGATTGGGTTATGATGAACCAAATCTAACCACATCACCTTAAGCCAATACTGCTGGCGATATGAGCGCAGTTGTTTAAAACATACTTGTTCACTCAGTTCGACTAGGTCGCCTGTCAATGGTTCTGGAACAATACGACAGTCAATTTTAAGCTGCTTTAACCAAGCCCCTAACTCAGGTCGTTTTTCTAAAATTCTAAATGCAAAATCACTGAGCCCAATTAACCATCCAAGTTGCTCGTCATAGGGCTGTGCACCGTATAATTGATGCCAGCGTTGCTCAGCTAATTGCAAAAGTGAAACCGGAAAATCGACCTGATGCATAAAAAATCTCCAAAGCTAGGTAGCTCAATGAGTTGGGAGTAGTTATAGTTAATCTATCAAAACCATAACATTACACGTTATATGTCATATTTGTCTTTACTCGATATCAATATTTTTGCCATTTTAGTTTGTTTTGCATTAGCAAGTTTGATTGTGATTGGTCATCGTCTGATCATGCAATACAAAGCCAAGAAAGCCCTCGAATCTGAAATTGCCAAACGAGATAACTTTGCCTTCGGCATAAATTACGCTTGTCAAATCGGCATCATCGCAATAACAGGTGCATATATCTTTCCTGATGTGTATAAACATTTAACTACAGGTCACTTTACCTTAGCCATACTCACCGTTTTAATTTCTTTCAGCTTTATTTTGCTAGGCCAATATATTCATCGTAAGTGGATTTTAAATCGCTTCAACGAAGAAAAGGCCATCATGAAACAAAATATCTGTGCGGCCTTAGTCGATTCAGGCATGTTGCTAGGAAATACCATACTGGTGTTAGGTATTTTTCATTGGCTTCATCCACAAGGCTTCAGCGATTTATTGGTTGCAACTATGAGCTTTATTGTTTTACAGCTCGTATTCGCTATTGATAGCAAATTGAGAGAATTACGATTTGCCAAAGCGAACCAGGGCGCTTCATTACAACAAAACTTTAACCTTGCGAATACCTCTATTGGTATACGATATGCAGGTAAAACGGTTGGGCTCTCTTTGGCACTTTTCGCGGGGTTACAGAGTGCTCCTTATCACGGAGCTACCATAGTTGAGAATATTAATAGCGTATTACTTCACTGTGGAATAATGTGGGTACTATTATACTCAATGAGCTTTTCTCTTATTCATTTTGCTCTGCCCAGAGTGAATATAGGGTTAGAAGTTGATCATCAAGATAACATTGGCGTTGCCTGTATAGAATTTGCGGTTTTCACTGCTATGGGCTATTTACTTATTAATATCTTTTCAGTTTAGTGCTTCAATCACTGACTGAAGTAAGGTGAAAGTATGGCGACTTGTTTTGAAAATTTTTTACTTATAGACAGTAATGCTGAATTCAGCAGAGATTTTGTGACCTATCAAAATCAACAATTTCCAAACAAGCCGCAGCACCTCATTGTTGCTGGTGAGAACACCCGGCACCTAGTAAAAATGATGTTCGACAATCTTATTAAAGACTATTGCTATTGTGATTTCGCTAACGAAATAAGTGTGACTGAGCTTGCCGCTTATCTGCAAGAACACCACCAAATTGCAGGGGTGATAATTCATGATTTAGACTTTCATCTGGCTAATGAAGAGCAAAGAGCTATATTCAATGCCCTTCACCCAATCCGATACTTAGTCGAAGTCACACCCGAAAGTTACAACTACAGTAAAATTCAAGACGTATTTCATGGTAATCACATGTCTTGCAATAGTGAGCATCTCGATGAAGCATATAAATCAATCGAAGCATCTCTATGTAAACTAGAGAATAACTAGACGTCGCTTTCGCTTAGCCTTACTATTGCCCCACCTTTATTTTTAAGCCAAATCACTATGCGCGTTCCTCATATATTTCAATCCTCTGAATTAAGCCTTAACACCCCTGTTCAGCTTTCTGATGATGCTGCAGGCCATATTGGTAGAGTGTTAAGAATGCAACAAGGCAATCACGTTTCTTTGTTTAATGGTGATGGAGGGGAGTATTTGTGTGAACTGATCGAAGTAGGCAAAAAATCGGTTACAGCAATACCTTTCGAATTCAAAGAAATTGACGTTGAATCACCTCTTAAAATCCATCTTGGTCAGGGGATCTCTCGCGGTGATAAGATGGATTTCACCATTCAAAAATCGGTGGAGCTTGGTATTACCGAAATTACACCGCTGTTCACAACTCGTTGTGGTGTAAAATTAACTGGTGACCGCCTTGCTAAAAAACATCTCCAGTGGCAAAAAATCGCTATTGCTGCTGCTGAGCAATCTGGCCGTAATTTTGTAACCAAGATCCATCCCCCAGTTCAATTATCTCAATGGCTGTCCCAGCAAAGTGAAGAGTTAAAACTAACGCTTCACCCACGTGCTGAACACAGTATTAAAACTTTACCCGTACCAAGTCATGGTGTGCGTTTTATTGTTGGTCCTGAGGGCGGCTTTACCGATGAAGAGATGGCTGCAACGTCAGCACAAGGCTTTGTTGATGTTCGCTTAGGTCCGCGTGTACTTCGCACAGAAACAGCCGCCTTAACCGTATTAAGTGCATTGCAATTGCAATTCGGTGATTTAGCACTTTAAAAGTGCTTTTCTATCCCCATATTGATTAAAACATTTTAATAATTAGGTAAACATTATGGCAATTAAACTCGGTATCATCAGCGATCCAATCAGTGGTTTCAATATCAAAAAAGACACTGGCTTTGCCATGATGCTCAGTGCGCAACAACGTGGCTATGAACTCTACTACATGGAAATGGACGACTTGTTTTTATATCAAGGCCAAGCGCGTGCAACCGCATCTAAAGCAACCGTGTTTGACAACGAAGACAACTGGTATGCACTAGATGAGAAGCAAGACATTGCACTGAGTGACCTAGATGTGGTCTTAATGCGAAAAGATCCACCATTTGATACTGAATACATCTACGCTACCTATATTCTTGAGCGAGCTGAAAGTGCTGGTACTTTAGTGGTTAATAAGCCCCAGAGTTTACGAGATGCGAATGAGAAACTATTTACTGCGTGGTTTAGTGAACATACACCGGATACGCTAGTGACTCGCTCTCAAGCGCAAATCCGCGACTTTTTAACTAAACATGGTGACATCATTTTAAAACCACTTGATGGTATGGGTGGCGCATCAATCTTCAGAGTAAAGCAAGATGATCCAAATATTGGCGTGATCTGTGAAACTTTAACTGAACATGGCAGCCGATTTGCTATGGCACAGCAGTATATTCCTGAAATTAAGCAAGGCGATAAACGTGTGCTTGTAGTGAATGGTGAGGTAATCCCTTATTGTTTAGCGCGAATCCCTCAAGGTGGTGAAACTCGAGGGAATTTGGCTGCTGGGGGTCGAGGTGAAGCCCGTCCTATCAGCGAAGATGACTTAAAAGTCGCTCAAGCTGTCGCCCCAACCTTAAAAGAAAAAGGGCTCATTTTCGTTGGCTTAGACATCATTGGTAACAAGCTAACCGAAATCAATGTCACAGCGCCAACCTGTGTAAAAGAAATAGAAGCGGCGTTTGATATTTCAATTATGGATAAACTCTATGAGGCGATCGAAGAAAAACTAGCCCATAATAGATAAATAAAATGGGGCAATATGCGCCCCATCTTCTGACCTAAGGCCATCAATATGCAATCATCATTGGAAAATCATTTCTTAATCGCGATGCCGAGTTTGCAAGACCCTCACTTCAAGCAAAGTGTGACGTATATTTGTGAGCATAACGAAGAAGGTGCGATGGGGCTGGTAATTAACCACCCTGTCAATGTCACCGTAGGTGAACTGCTCGATAAAATTGATATCGAAAATAACAAGATGAGTGAGGCATCTAAACGCCATGTATATGCAGGTGGTCCTGTGCATACTGACAGAGGTTTTGTGCTCCATACGCCAAAATATGGCTACTCATCAAGCCAGGAGCTGAGCTCAGAGATCATGATCACCACATCAAAAGATGTACTCGCAAGCCTGACTTATGATGACAGCCCCAGTGAGTTTATTATTACACTCGGCTATGCGGGTTGGGAGCAAGGACAACTAGAACGTGAGCTTTCAGAAAACAGTTGGTTAGTAATTAAGGCTGACCCAGCAATCATTTTTAACACCCCCGTAGAGCTGCGCTGGAAAAAAGCTGTTGAAATGCTAGGTTTCGATATCTCTAAACTTGCAACTATTGCAGGCCATGCTTAATAAAGAATAAAGTTAATGACAGATAAAAAAGAAAAAACACCTATTGGCCAACGAACAGTAATTGGGTTTGATTTCGGTACTAAAAGCATTGGTATTGCTGTTGGTCAAGAGATCACAGGCACAGCCAATGGCGTTGGCGCCGTCAAAGCGCGAGATGGCATCCCTAATTGGGATGAAATTGCTGTACATATCGACGATTGGAAGCCTGATTTATTAGTGGTTGGACTACCGTTAAATATGGATGGTACGAATCAGCAAGTTACCTTCCAAGCCAAAAAATTTGCCAATCGCCTCCATAATAATTTTAAGCTACAAGTTGAAACCCAAGATGAGCGTTTAACCACTACTGACGCAAAAGCGCGTTTATTCGATCAAGGTGGCTATCGTAATTTAGATAAAAGTAACGTTGACAGTATGTCTGCGGTTATCATTTTAGAAAGCTTTTTTGAATCGCTGTGGGATTAATTCTTATTTAGCTGGTAATGCGTTTAAGACTTCATATCTCGACAGATCTGGAATAAAGCCTGCCTGCGTGTAGGCTTTTATGATCATGCCACGTTGCCTTAACATTTTTAAGCCTTCTTGCAGTGCTTTAAAAGCTTCTTTTCCGTATGGGTGCGCTTTCGATACAACCAAATGTCGACTACTATCTAAAAGCATCACTAACCTTGGGTGAGCGACTAACTTTATTCCTTCTAAATTAAATTCATTGTTAAGGCTTGGCATCAGTGGCATTAACATGAAATCTGCCCACATCATACTCACCATACGCGCTTGAGACACCCATTCATGCTCAACAAACAACTTCTGTAATGGAAGACTGTGAAGTGTTTCCCAATCTGTTCGCCAACGAGGTGTACTCACCGAAGTGTAGTCTTTTAGCTGTTGATAACTCTGTAGTTTAAGCATCTTCTGATTGTCTGGAGAGTGAAATAGGCCCGCATAGTACTCTCCTCGCTTTATGAGTGCTTTGCTCATATAAACAGAATTAGACATGGCTTTAGCATCTTCTAACCAATAACTGTCCATACTCAGTAGCAGCTTTCCTTGTTCTAACAGCTTAGTATTTCGAAAGTTGACATTACCTGTGTGATATTCGAATTGTTTTTTAAAGCCACCTAATGCAAGTGCTTGCTGCGCTAAAATCATATCAACAACGTCTCGACGAATATACTCGCCTGAAAAGTCTGTGATTTCTGACACATTACGGCCGTTTAAGAACCGTTTGTAATCGATATACACATCATCTCTAACGTATATCTGAATTTTGTTCATGCCTAAAGCGTTGACTGTAAGACTAAACAACACAGCCAACACAGGAAGTACAAAATAAAATCTTTTTATATACTTTTTATTTTGAGTCCAATCCATCAACAGTTACACCTTGTAGGAAACCTGCGCCTTGCTGCTCGTTATTCTGCAGCTTTATCATTAAGCGTAGGTCATTTGGCGAGTCAGCGTAGTGAAGTGCGTCAGCATAATTAATACGACGTTGTTTGTAGAGTTCAAACAATGCCTGATCAAAGGTTTGCATACCCATTTCTTTCGACTTCGCCATGGTTTCTTTAATTGAACCTATGTCACCCTTTTTGACAAGTTCAGCAACCATTGGAGAGTTAAGTAAAATCTCGATGGCTGCTTCGCGCCCTTCACCTTTTGCAGATGGCACCAATTGCTGAGCAACAATTGCACGTAAGTTCAATGCCAAGTCATACTTGAGTTTATCATGTTTCTCTTTCGGAACCAGATGCATAATACGATCAATCGCTTGGTTAGCGTTATTAGCGTGCAGTGTTGCCACACATAAATGGCCAGTTTCGGCAAAGCTAAGTGCGTATTCCATGGTTTCTTGAGAGCGAATTTCACCAATCAGAATGACATCAGGAGCTTGTCGCAAAGAGCTTTTTAGCGCCGCTTCAAAACTCTCAGTATCAATCCCTACTTCACGCTGTGTGATAATGCTCTTTTTGTGCTCATGCACAAATTCAATTGGATCTTCTATTGTTAAAATATGACCACGCTGATTGCGGTTGCGATAGCCAAGTAGTGCTGCCAATGAAGTTGACTTACCCGTTCCTGTACCACCTACAAACAACACTAAGCCGCGTTTTGACATGATCACATCCGTCAGAACAGAAGGTAGACCCAAATCATTCACATCGGGAATTTGCGTCACGATTCGGCGCAGCACCATCCCCGCACAATCTCTTTGCCAAAATGCAGAAACACGAAAACGCCCTTCATCGGTTGCGATCGCAAAATTACATTCTTTTTCTCGGTAAAATTCTTCTTTTTGTCTGTCATTCATCGCAGACTCGACAAGCTCAAGAGAAGCATCAGGTGTTAAACGTTCTTCGCTCAAAGGCGTTAACTCACCATCGATTTTGGCGCTCACAGCCAGTCCTGCTGAGACAAACAAATCTGACGCTTGGCGGTCAATCATCGCTTGTAAGAATTTATTCAATAGCATTTTTATCACTCCTACATGCTTGGACCAAATTGGGCCTTATCATGTGCTTTTATTTGCGCATCTTGCGCTGTAATAAGACCGCGGTTAACCAAGTTCTTTAAACATTGATCCATGGTTTGCATACCATGCATAGCACCAGTTTGAATAGCCGAGTACATTTGCGCAATTTTATCTTCACGGATAAGGTTACGAATTGCTGGAATACCGAGCATAATTTCGTGCGCTGCAACACGTCCCCCCCCTACCTTCTTAACCAATGTTTGTGAAATAACCGCTTGTAATGATTCTGATAGCATTGAGCGCACCATATCTTTTTCTTCACCAGGAAAAACGTCAATAATACGGTCAATGGTTTTAGGCGCTGATGTGGTATGAAGTGTGCCAAACACTAAGTGCCCTGTTTCTGCGGCTGTCATAGCCAGGCGAATAGTTTCTAAATCGCGTAATTCACCCACTAGGATGACATCTGGATCTTCACGCAGCGCTGAACGAAGTGCCGCTTTAAAGCTGTGTGTATCTCTATGCACTTCACGTTGGTTAATTAGACTCAATTTATTCAGGTGCACAAATTCAATAGGATCTTCGATGGTCAAGATATGGTGATGTTTATTATTATTTATGTAATCGACCATAGCGGCTAAGGTGGTTGATTTACCAGAACCGGTAGGACCGGTGACTAGCACTAAACCTCGCGGTTTATCTGAGATATCTTTAAAAATATCTGGCGCACCTAACTCTTCAAGTGACAGAACGGTAGAGGGAATAGTACGAAATACTGCCGCAGGACCACGGCTCGTATTGAATGCGTTAACACGAAAACGAGCTAAATTAGGCACTTCGAAAGAAAAATCAACCTCTAAATTTTGCTCATAGTCCTTTCGCTGGTTATCATTCATGATATCGTAAACAAGACTATTTACGTCTTTCGATTCTAATGCGGGAATATTTACACGACGTACGTCGCCGTCTACCCGGATCATCGGTGAAACACCCGATGATAAATGTAAATCCGAGGCTTTATGTTGAACACTAAAGGCCAATAATTCAGTAATATCCATGTATAACTCCATAACGAGCTGAAATATAATATGGTTACAATAGCAGAACGTCTGAGCTGCGCCTATGATCGCGTGATAAAAGCAGAACAAACCAGTCAATTTTCTGATGAAGTAAAACTATTAGCTGTGTCTAAAACAAAGCCTATAGAACTAATTGAACAAGCGTATGCCGCTGGGCAACGTCAGTTTGGAGAATCTTATGTACAAGAAGCCATTGATAAGATTCAGAAGTTGAAAGATAAAAAAGACATAGAATGGCACTTTATTGGCCCTATACAATCAAATAAGTCTCGCCACATCGCAGAGCACTTTAGCTGGGTACAAAGTGTTGACCGCTTAAAAATTGCAAAGCGCTTAAACGAGCAACGCCCAAACAATCTGATGCCTCTAAATATTCTTATCCAAGTGAATATTAGCGAGGACGAAAATAAATCAGGTTGCCAACTTTCTGAATTAGATGAGCTAGTCGCTTTCATAGAAAGCGCAAGACAGTTAAACCTTCGCGGTTTGATGACCATCACAGAAAAAACTGACGATAAACAGAAACAGTTACAATATTTTCAGCAAATGAAAGCTTGCTTTGATAAACTAAAGCTCCAATATCCTCAAGTAGATACCCTTTCAATGGGCATGAGTCAGGACTTAGAGCCAGCTATTTATGCTGGCGCGAATCTGGTGCGAATTGGCACAGATATTTTTGGCAAGAGACAATAAGGTAATCACACAATATGTCTAATAAAACCATTGCGTTTATCGGAACAGGAAATATGAGCTATGCCATTATTGGCGGCATGGTAAAAAATGGCTTTGATAAGAAAAGCATCATCGCAACTAACCGTAACCCTGAAAAATTAGCTAAAGTTGACGCTGACTTAGGTGTAAGTACCACATCAGATAACTTATCTGCAGTGACACAAGCCGATATTGTGGTCCTTTCAGTTAAACCGCAAATGATGGCGGGACTGTGCCAAACTTTCCAAAACTCAGGCATAGAAATGAATAACAAACTATTCATTTCAGTTGCAGCAGGAGTTACTGTCCAGCGCCTACGCGAAATGCTAGGTTTTGATGCTAAGCTTGTGCGCTGTATGCCAAATACGCCTAGCTTACTGGGCAAAGGCGTCAGTGGCCTATTCAGTGATGCGATTAGCGATGAAGACAAAAGTATTGTCACTGATATGTTTAGCGCAACAGGGATTGCACTTTGGCTTGAGCAAGAATCTCAAATTAATGACATCATTGCTGTAACTGGCTCTTCACCTGCTTATTTCTTCTTATTTATGCAATCCATTGCTGAAAAGGCCGTAAGCCTTGGCTTTAGCCATGAGCAAGCTCGATTACTCGTGCAGCAAACTGCATTAGGCGCAGCTGAAATGGCGTTTGCCAATGATGATATTTCACTTGAACAACTGCGTGCCAATGTCACGTCAAAAGGCGGCACGACTCACGCAGCAGTTGAATATTTAAAATCACAAAACTTACAAACTACCGTTGCCGACGCTATGGACGCCTGTATCGCTCGCGCTGAAGAAATGGAACAACAAATTTAGGAGGCAGCCATGACTGCTATGCAATTTTTAATTGGTATTATATTTGACCTATTTTTAATGGTCGTTTTATTACGTTTTTGGCTGCAATTAGTGCGCGCTGACTTTTACAACCCGCTTAGTCAAACCGTGGTGAAGGCGACTTCATTTGCAGTAAACCCTTTACGTAAAGTTATCCCCGGTGTAGGTGGCTTAGACTTCGCGTCATTGGTACTTGCTCTGTTAGTTGGCTTTGCCAAGGTCTCTGTTTTAATGGTGATGTTTTACGGAGGATGGGAGCCTGTTGGGGCTGCAATTAATGGCCTTATCACCGTTTTAAAAGAAGCGTTTACCTTGGTTTTTTGGGTGTTAATTATCAGAGCGATTTTGAGCTGGGTAGCACAAGGTTATAATCCAATTGCAGCAGTATTTGACCAGTTGACTGAGCCAATGCTACGACCAATTCGTAAAATTATTCCACCATTAGGTGGTTTAGATCTGTCTATTCTTGTATTAATTATTGGCCTGCAATTCGTTCAATTATTGATTATGGACTTGCTGGGTTAATTAGGAGTATTTATGCGAATTTTGATTGCTTTCATCCTATCTTTAAGTAGCTTTATTGCCTCAGCTAATTCAGTACAAGGTGGGCAATATAAAGAACTTGGTCCTTGGCAAGTCCACTACATTGCTTTCCCTTCAACTTTTATTCAGCCAAGTATTGCAAAAGCATATGGACTCGAGCGCAGTAACTACAAAGGCGTGGTTAATATCTCAGTACTTGCTAATAAAAAGGGCACGCCTGCCCAAAAAGCCAAACTCACAGGTGAAGCAAAAAACCTATTAGGCAGTAAACAAACATTAGAGTTTAAAGAAGTGGTTGATGGCGATGCTATTTATTACCTTGCTCAAGTTGATTTTCGTAATGAAGAAATTTATCGCTTTAAAATCAACATCAACCAAGGCAATAACTTCCAAGTTTTAAACTTTCAGCAAAAATTCTACGTGGACTAATTAACTGATGAGCCAACAAATTGTTCTAGCCACCGGCAACCAGGGTAAAGTGAAAGAGCTTTCCGAGATGCTGAGTGATTTTAGTATTGCTGTATTGCCACAAAGTCATTTTGATGTAGCTGACGTGCCAGAAACAGGCACTACCTTCATCGAAAATGCCATTATTAAAGCGCGCCACGCAGCTAAAATTACCGGCCTGCCTGCCATTGCGGATGACTCTGGTCTTGAAGTCGATGCTTTAAATGGCGCACCAGGTGTGTATTCGGCACGCTTTGCCGGTGAAAATGCAAACGATCAAGATAACATCGATAAATTACTAGCTGAAATGCAAGGTAAAGCAGTACGTTCAGCGCGCTTCTGGTGTGTGCTAGTTTACATGCGCCATGCTGATGACCCCACACCACTTGTTTGTCAAGCTAGCTGGGAAGGAACCATCACAGAAGATCAACAAGGCCGTGAAGGCTTTGGTTATGATCCTGTGTTTTATGTAGCAAGCGAAGGATGTACGTCTGCACAATTAACAAAGAACCAAAAAAATGTCCTGAGCCATCGCGGTCAAGCACTTCAGCAACTCGTTGCTAAATTTAAAGGCTAATTGTGCAACTTCCTCCTCTAAGTTTATATGTGCACGTACCTTGGTGCGTGCAAAAGTGCCCTTACTGTGACTTTAATAGCCATAGTCAAAAGGGTGAAGTTCCAGAACAAGAATATATTCAACACTTACTTCACGACTTGCAAGCTGATTTACATTTAGTGCAAGGTCGCAAATTACACAGTATTTTTGTCGGCGGTGGCACACCAAGTTTGTTATCGGGTAAAGCCTATCAATGGTTATTAGCCGAAATAGAAAAGCTTATCCCCTTTGAAGACAATATTGAAATTACGCTAGAAGCCAACCCAGGCACGGTAGAAAAAGACAAGTTCAAACATTATGTTGAAGCCGGCATTAACCGTATTTCAATTGGTGTACAAAGTTTACAAGCCGATAAGCTTAAGTCTTTGGGTCGTATTCATGGCGAAAATGAAGCCATTAACGCCGCCAAAGAGGCTCAAGCTGCGGGCTTAAATTCATTCAATATGGATTTAATGCATGGACTTCCAGGTCAAAGTGTCGAAGATGCGTTAAGCGATTTACAAAAAGTGATTGCACTTAACCCACCACATTTGTCTTGGTATCAATTGACCATTGAACCAAACACTCAGTTTGCTTCGAAGCCCCCAGTCCTTCCTGAAGATGAGACATTGTGGGATATCCAAGAACAAGGCCAGAAATTACTGTCAGAAGCAGGCTACGAGCACTATGAGATATCAGGCTATGCCAAACCAGGTTATCAATGTAAGCACAACTTAAATTACTGGCGCTTTGGTGATTATTTAGGCATAGGATGTGGTGCCCACGGCAAGGTGACTCAACCTGAAAGTGGCGGCATTTTACGAACAGTAAAAGTGAAACATCCCCGAGGCTATATGGATCTCAGCAAGCCATATTTGTATGAAAGCTGGCAAGTTGAAGATGAAGACCGCCCATTTGAGTTTTTTATGAACCAATTTAGGCTTCGTGAACCATGCGATAAACAACAGTTTATCGCCTATTCAGGCTTGCAATTAAGCAAAATTGAGAGCGCAATTAACACTGCACTTGAAAAGAAATTAATAGAAGATTTAGGTCATTCATGGTTGGTTACAAATAAAGGCCACCGTTTTCTAAATGACCTGCTAGAATTATTTGTATAAGCAATATCACTGCTTTTATAAAAATAAAAACTCGTTCGGATACATAATACCAATTACATTAAACTTCGAGTCTACTATTGTAATGAAAAAGGTTAATAACAGGAATCAAATTTTGATATATAGTTATTCTATATTAGAAATTTCTAACGTCTTTAGTAGCCTTTTTGCTCGCAAGAATGGCTAGTTAGTTAATAAAATTGGTAAACTCCACCGCGTACAAAAAACTCAAAGGTATATAACAATGCGTAAACTCACCATTATTGCTGCAGCAATCAGCGCAGCATTTTTGGCTGGTTGTCAGCAAACTGCTGAAAAACCTGCTCCTGCACCGCAAGTCCAAGTTGTTCAAAGTGAAGTAGAAAAAGCCAATGCGCTATTTGAAGAAGTCTTTATGGATGGCGTGATGCGCAGCCCAGTATACCAAACTTACATGGGCATCAAAAAAGACTATGATAAATGGGATGATGACAGCGAAGCTAGCGCACTAGAAGATCTTGAAATCACAAAAAAGAACCTTACTCGTTTAACTGCAATCGACCGCAACAAACTTGATGCAAATACTCAGGTTAGCTACGACCTGATGCAACAAAGTCTAGAGAATGGCATTGCTGATTTCAAATGGCGTTACCACAACTACCCGGTTAACCAAATGTTTGGTACTCACTCGATGGTGCCAGCATTTTTAATTAACCAACACCAAATCACTAGTGTAGAAGATGCTAAGGCGTACATCTCACGTTTAAATGGCGTCACGAAAGTATTCGATCAACTTATCGACTCATTAGAGATCCGTGCCCAAAAAGGCATTATTGCGCCTAAGTTTGTTTTCCCACACGTCATTGAGTCAAGCAAGAACATCATCAAAGGCGCGCCATTTGAAAAAGGTGACGACTCTACCCTACTTGCTGACTTCAAACGTAAAGTAAACAAATTAGAAATTAGTGAGCCTGAAAAAACAGCGCTTATCAAAGAAGCAACTGACTCTCTCAAGTCTTCTATTAAGCCTTCTTATCACAAGCTAATTAACTATTTAGCTAAACTTGAGAAAGAAGCAGATACACGCGACGGTGCTTGGAAGTTCCCTGACGGTGAAGCTTACTTTAACAATGCCCTAGCACGCACAACGACTACAGATCTAACAGCTAAAGAAATTCATGAAATTGGCCTTGCTGAAGTAGCACGTATCCATGATGAAATGCGTGAAATCAAAGAAAAGGTTGGCTTTAAAGGTGATCTAAAAGCTTTCATGGAATTCATGAAAACTGACAAACAGTTCTACTTACCTAATACTGAAGAAGGCAAAGAAAAATATCTAAAAGATGCCACTGCGATGATCGACAACCTAAAAGCTCGTCTTGATGAGTTATTCATTGTTAAACCAAAAGCAGACATGATCGTTAAGCGTGTTGAAGCATTCCGTGAAAAAGCAGCAGGTAAAGCATTCTACCAACAACCTGCACCAGATGGCTCTCGCCCAGGGATTTACTACGCAAACCTGTATGACATGGAAGCAATGCCTACTTACCAAATGGAAGCGCTTGCTTACCACGAAGGTATTCCGGGTCACCACATGCAAATTGCTATCGCGCAAGAGCTTGAAGGTGTACCTAAGTTCCGTAAATTCGGTGGTTATACGGCTTACATCGAAGGTTGGGGTCTTTACTCTGAGCTAGTTCCAAAAGAAATGGGCTTATATGAAGACCCATATTCAGATTTCGGGCGCCTCGCTATGGAATTATGGCGTGCATGTCGTTTAGTCGTAGATACAGGTATTCACGCGATGAAATGGACTCGCCAAGAAGGCATCGATTACTACGTGAATAATACGCCTAACGCCAAATCTGACGGCGTTAAAATGGTTGAACGTCATATTGTGATGCCTTCTCAAGCTACGGCTTATAAAGTAGGTATGATTAAGATTTTAGAACTACGTGAAGATGCGAAGAAAAAGCTTGGTGACAAGTTTGATATTCGCCAGTTCCACGATGTAGTGCTTAAGAATGGCCCTGTACCACTCAACGTACTTGAAAAGTTCGTTGACGAGTGGGTTGCAAGTAAAAAATCTTAGTCACTGAAGCAAATTAAAAGCCATAGTTAGAAACTAAGGGATTAAGTTATCAAAGGATGCCAAATGGCGTCCTTTTTTATTACCTACTGTACTTTACAGTTGGTCACGCAACTTATCATAGTTATGTTTTAACAGATGAAAAAATAATATTAAGCATGGCAACAACAGAAAACCTTTGCTTCCTGCTCACAAATAAGATAAGTAGATATTTCATATTGTATTCAAGACTTAATTTATTACACGAACGAAAGTATAATGCATTACCTCCCCCAACTGATAGAATTTACGGCCTCAAGCTAGATATTCTATTCAATCCAGCAAAGAAAAAGCGTTTTAAATGTTTAAGGTAATAGCTTAAACCGGGGTTATCAAAAAATTTATGAGAAATAAAACAGCATAAGATCACTAAAGGTAGCAATACTAAAGGAGCGGAAATAGATAATGGAAAAGGGATTAAATTACTCACAAACATGTATATAAAAGGCCAAAAAATTACGTGATTCAAATAAGTGCTAAACGAAAATCGACCCAACCATAAGGTAGCTTTTCCAGCAATACTATTTTTTATCAAACTATCTAATGGGTATAATAAATACAGAAACAATGCGACTGTTAGTGCTGATAGTAGTCTAAAGCCGTACCCTTTAAATTCATTTATATGCAAATAAATCACCAATCCCAATAAACTAATACAAGTAACAACTAAAACGGACGTAACTAAATGTTTTTGATGAATAGGTCTTTTTAAGATGAAAAAATAAAGAGCCATTCCAATAAAAAATTTACTGAAGTGTGGTAAAAATAATCCGACAGGTAAATGCTGTCTAAAGCCTTCTACCAAACATAATAATGATAAAAAAAACGTACTTGTTAATATGATATAAAATTTCTGCTTAAACCTCAGAGCTACCCCTAAAAATAGATATATCTGAACCATAACAGCGATAAACCAATATACGCCATTTATGTTGACAAATGCTTGATGTAATGACCATGTTTCGCTGGTAAAAACTTTTAAAAGTGATACATATAAAAACAATTCATATAATGTTGGTATATTGAACTCAAAAACTAGCTCTTGGCTTTTCAGAAATGATACCAAACTTATTAAAAATGGCACAACAAACAGTGCCAGTGTAAGGCTATATAAATAAAGAGAATATATTTTCTTCATTCTTTTTAAGGTAAACTCTGAATTCTGATAACTATTGAGAATCTTGTAACAAGCAATTGCAGATACAAAACCAGAAGCCACAAAAAAGAAATCTGTACCTATTCGGCCAAATTCTATCAAGGAAAGTAACCAACCTGACTCGGATAAATAACTTGGCAGTATGTGAAATGCTGCTAACCAAACACTAGCTATGCCTCGAAAAGAATCGATTAAAAAGAAATGCTTCTTAGTTTTATCCATAGAATATATTCTCCCTATGGGTAAAAGTAATGACAGTCTTAAATAAGCTTAAATATCGTCTGGCACTATAAAAATATAAAAACATAGATTCCACTTTGTGTATACTATACATAAAATAACAACGTAAGAGTTGATTTAAAATATTTAAACTATGTAAAAAAACCGTTCTAACACACCAATAGATATTTAACCTACTGAGAAAAATTATTAAAAGACACTTTAGATTATCCTTTAATAACTTAATCCCCCAATCAAAAACCATGTATTTTTAATTACTACAGGCTTATTACTGCATACAGCGTAAAACATCAATCTAAGCAGAATAAGTGACTCTCAGTACTCACTCACTGTCTATAATCTGTTGTCAGATAATTGTTTTTGTGAAAACTCAGTCTCTGACAAAATAATGTGAAGACAAGCCCCCCCATGCGCTGGGCTTTGCATTTTCACTTCTCCTTTAAGTTTCTTCGTGACTAAATTATGTATAATACTCATGCCTAAACCGGTGCCACCATTGTGTCGTTTTGAGGTAATAAACGGTTCGAAGATAACCGGCAAAATTTCTTTATCTATACCCACACCATCATCTTTAAAATAAATATGGACAAAGTCATTCACGACCATTGCTGAAACAACAATGTGGAGTTTTTGTTTGATAATTTTGCCATGTTTAATACTGTTATGAATACACAAATTAATGATCTGATTGATTGCTGAGGGGTAGCTATTAATAAACAGTCCTTCCGAGATATCAAAGGTAATATCATAGTCATCCGCAGATAATAAACCCTCATTACTTTTAAAGACATGTTCGACTTGATCAAGTAAGTTAAAATCGGTCAAGACATCCGAGTATTGGTTTGCAGAGATCAGTTTAAACTCTTCAATAAGCTGCTCACTAACCGTTAAATTACTTTCTATGACATCTAAAGTACTCTCTAAATGACTTATCATCTCTGTAATTGATGCATTCTCATCTAACCCATCTCGTAGGTTACTTTTCATGATGGCCAATAACTCAGCCATATCACCCTTACCACTTTTCACTTCTCCGAGTGGCGTATTAAGCTCTTGAGTAAAACGATGAATAACATTACTAAAACTAGCTACTTCAGCATCTTCTAATAAACGATTTTGCGCCGATGACAAACGGTCTAGTAAACCATCAAGGTATTCTAGTAATTTATCGACATGCGTACCGATTTGACCTAACTCATCAACATTATTGAGATTAGTTCTAAGTTTGAAGTTTTCATCTTCAACAACCTTATCTAATATATCATTGATCACATTAATCTTTTTAGAGACCCTCGCGTGCAAGAACATCAATAACACAAAACATACAGAGCAAATAAAAATTATCATAACTAGTATGCTTAAAACCCAAACTTGCTTGGTATCGTGGTCCTGCAAGATAATGACATTACTCAGCCCTAACATTTTGGTTGTTAATGCACTTTTTTGCTCATCAAGTTGCTTCCTCAACCCCTGTTTAGAATTCAAACCAATTTCTGTAAGCAATGCACTGTAAGATAAAAACCCTTGCCAATAGGCTTTGAGTAATAGTGCAGCTTGAGAGTTTTCAGGCTGCAGCTTCTTAAATAACTTTTTGTAAATTTCAGTATGACGCTCAATGTAGGCGTGATCATGTCGCAGTAAAAAGTCTTTTTCTGCACGTCGCAATTCAAGTACCTTTAGCTCTAACATTGGTTGTTCAGCTGTTTGCACATAACTTTGTAACTGATGAGCATGACGTCTAAACAAACCATATACTCCCTCATCAGCTTCATGACCTAACGTGATTTGGAACTGCTCAAAACGCTTTAAAGTTTGTCTTAATTGTGCCGTATTAGATTCTATTGCTGAAAGTTGCAGCATGACTTCAGGCTCATCAAAAAGAAGCTGAGCAAGCTCACCGTATTCTTTTTCGAACTGAAAGTAATACTCATCAAAGGACTCAATAAACTGTGGCTGCCTTTCTTGTATATAGTCATTTTTTGCATCAACTAACCGAGCTGCAGCTAACTTAAGACGATTTAACTGCAGCTCAACTTGCTGAGTATGAACTATGTGTGAATACATCAACCAACTTGCAAGCATGATTAAAAACACACACGCACTCGAAGCAACTTTAAAAATACGTAATGAAGACTGAACTCGCATAACTCGACCTTATTTTTTACTCACTCTTAGTTTAGTAAAGAAAACGAGATTTAGATCAAGTTATAAATTGTGTAAATTTCGGGCATAAAGATAGACTATATGATAAACCGCGCAGTGGGGTTTACGCTTAAAGTAAGTCGCAAGAGTGTGTTCTTAAAAAGGTCATGGTTTAGTTAAAAAACTGTCACTTTTTTCGCAAATAATGAAAGCACATAACAATCACTTAAGTGAGTCTCACTTGTGTTTGTTGCCTAAAGCAAACATGACAAATGCAGTTAACTTGTCATAAAAGATGTAGGGAAATCATCATGGATATACAAAAAACTGCCATTGTAACTGGCGCCTTTGGTGGCATTGGTACAGCCATCGTTCAATCTCTTGTAGAAAACCAATTCTTCGTTATCGCCGTTGCGAGTCAACGTCGTACTCAAGCTGACTTTGATCAATGGCTTAATAAAGCAAACATTAACCCAAAACATGTCCAAGCGGCATTTTTAGATGTAACAGATACGCAGGCTTGCAAACTTGCCCTTGACGACCTCATCGAAGAGCATCAACACATCGATGTATTAGTCAACAACGCAGGGATAACAAGAGATACTACTTTCAAAAAAATGTCGATTGAACAATGGCGTGAAGTGATCGATACCAACTTGAACTCGCTATTCAATATGACCCAGCCGTTGTTTGCGCATATGTGTGCACAAAAGCAAGGTCGTATTATCAACATCTCAAGTGTAAATGGTCAAAAAGGCCAATTTGGTCAAGCAAACTATGCCGCTGCAAAAGCAGGCATGATCGGCTTTTCTAAATCTTTGGCTTATGAAGGTGCGCGTTCTGGTGTCACAGTGAATGTCGTTGCCCCTGGTTATACAGAAACTCCGATGGTTGCAGCAATGAAACCAGAGGTACTCGATAACATTCGCGGTCAAGTACCTATGCAACGTTTAGCGACCCCTGAAGAAGTTGCCAAAGCAGTCAACTTTTTAGCATCTGACGATGCAGCTTATATCACTGGTGAAACACTCGCCTTAAACGGCGGTTTATACATGAATTAAGTTAGTTGAGTAAGCTGTTAACGCTCAACCCATTTTTGCACAATCTCAACGACTCAAAAGGAAAACATTATGTACACTGATTTACTAAACACGCTAACTGAACAAAACCAGAAGTTTTTCGGTCCAGCTATTAAGTTCAACCAACTCGTTGCAAAGAACATTGAACAGCTAGCGAGCATTCAAATTGATGCAGTACAAAACATCTCAAATGCCTCAGTATCGCAATTAAAAGCAGCGACTGAAGTACAAGATGTAAAATCAGCAATCGATTTTAACTTAAGCCAAGTTTCAGCAATGACGCAGCTAAGCCAGCAAATGATCGAAGATGGTCAAAAACTAACTAAACTAGGTCAAGAATTTAAAGACAACCTTGAAGCTTTAACTAAAGAGCAAATGCAAACTGCTCAAGCTTAAGACTTACTTAGGCAGTGGTATTTCAGCCGCTGCCTGCACTTCTTGCCTTTATGCTGCGACACCCAAGCAGCGTCTAGTTGTGTCATTAGGACAATCATAATGAAGATGGATAACGACGCCTTAAATGCTACGATGCAATCTTGGTGGCAACAAAACCAAGAAATTTTTAACTCCTTTACCCAAAGCCTGGGCCAACAAAGCCCTGTACAGCAAGCTTTGAATGAGCAAAACAGCAAAGACTTTACTACCTGGCTTCAAGCTCTAAGCCAGCAGCCTGAGACATTAATAAAGAATCAAACGAACTGGTGGCAACAGCAATTGCAGATAATGCAAAACACGATGCAAGCCGGTGACGAAAACGTTGCGCCTGTCATCAGTGAAGAGCGTGGCGATCGCCGTTTTAAAGGCGAACAATGGCAGCAAAATCCTTGGTTTAACTACATCAAACAAAGTTATTTGTTGTTTGGTGAGTCACTGCTGCAAAATATTCGTGATACTCAAGGTTTAGACGAAAAACAAAAAGAACGCCTAGAGTTTTTTGCCAGGCAGACTATTAACTCGCTTGCGCCCAGTAACTTTATTAGCACTAATCCCGAACTACTGAAACTCACCCTAGAGTCAAGAGGTGAAAACCTGGTGAAAGGTTTTGAGCTGCTAAAAAAAGACTTAGCTAAAAGCCAAGACATGCTCCGTATTAGCATGACTGAAGAGCAAGCTTATAAACTTGGTGAAGACTTAGCCACTACCCCAGGTCGTGTGGTGTATCAAAACCATTTATTCGAATTAATCCAATACAGTGCAACCACCGAGCAAGTACTAGAGACACCGCTATTAGTCATTCCACCTTATGTGAACAAGTACTATATCTTAGATTTGCAACAGCAAAACTCGATGGTGAAATGGGCTGTCGATCAAGGCCATACCGTGTTCATGATGTCGTGGAAAAATCCAGACTCAAGTATGGCACACATCAGCTTTGAAGATTATGTGGTTGATGGCGTTATAGCTGCACTTGATGCCATCGAAAAGCATATAGGTACAACCTATGTCAATGCTATGGGGTATTGTATTGGCGGTACTTTGCTGACCACAACATTGGCTTATTTCACAGCGAAACGTATGAAGCAACGCATTAAAAGTGCGACCTTATTAACCACATTACTCGATTTTGCGCAACCTGGAGAG